>Ga0070697_100001907_pt1 | contig 15957 bp, 15 predicted proteins | sample KBSK1501metaG_FD_65475 | JGI IMG/M metagenome (GOLD analysis project Ga0070697, IMG submission 65475) | Corn, switchgrass and miscanthus rhizosphere microbial communities from Kellogg Biological Station, Michigan, USA - KBS K1-50-1 metaG | ecosystem: Host-associated > Plants > Roots >...
GCCCACTTCTTCGGCGATATGCAGCCACGGTCTTGGTGAGCGGTGCGCCACTAATTCGAAAGCCTGGTGGATGGTGTTGTCAGGGCAGATAAGAAAATCGGCTCCGGCTTTCGCCAGCTTTTCGGCGGATGAAATCATCAACTCCGCCACACCGGCCCAATCGTTGGCGTAAATGCAATTCATGTATTTAGCCAGGGAATGCGTGTGCATGGAAACCTCAGGATGATCGTGGCGGCCCAGCAGTTCTGCTCCCTCCAGGCAAATGGTGCGATAACAAAGCGCCGCGCCCTCCGCGCTGCAAGCCACGATACCGATGTGCTGGGGCATAGATCTTCTCTAAGTTCGGGGCGCTGCTGCGTCAAACAAATTCAGAAATTCCAGTTTCTTTTCAGCTGGCAGGAATGATGCCTCAAAAGAATTCCGCGCCAGCTCGCGTAAGTGTTCATCGGTAAACTCAAACGTATTTTGCGCCAACTGATACTCGCGCGCCAACGATGTCGCAAACATTGCCGGATCGTCTGTATTGAGCGTAATCATGATCCCGTGATCGAAATAGTTACGCACCGGGTGTTCGGCCAGAGTGCTGCAACAACCAGTGCGCAGGTTGCTGGTTAGGCAAATCTCCAGGGGAATCTGCCGGGTCGAGAGTTCCTCTACCAGTTCAGGATCATGCCACGCAGTCAGGCCGTGTCCGATGCGTTCGACCTGAAGATTCAAGGCGCCCCAAACGGATTCCGGCCCCGCGCTTTCGCCGGCATGAGCGGTAAGGTGCAGGCCGTTCTTGGCACAGAACGCATAAACGTCGCGAAAAAGTTCGGGGCCTGCCTTCTGCTCGTCACCCCCAATTCCGAAACCGGCGACACTGCGGTCTTGGTAGCGGACCGCGAACTCAGCTACCCGCTGCGCTTCCAGAGGGCCGAATTGACGCACTGCATCGAAAATCCAGAGCAACGACGTGCCAAAGTCCCGTTGGCCCCGCTTGCGGCCGCGCTCCAGGCCTTCAAAGATCGCATCGAAATCCTGCTTGCGCCACAGGCATACTCCGACCGATATGTAAACCTCGGCATGCAGAACATTCTCCGCTTTTAGCTTTTCCATCAGGCGGTAAGTGATCAGCCCGTAATCTTCCGGAGACTGTAGGTCTTCGGTGACCGCTTTGAAGGCCATCAAGAAGCCGTGGAAATTCTCGTACTGATAAAGCTTTTCGATTTCTGAAAGGTTACCAGTCTTGCCGTGACGTTTTCTCAACTCAAGCCAGGTTGTGGGATCAATCGAGCCTTCGAGATGGAGGTGCAGATCGGCCTTTGGCAGGGAAACGATGAGTGAGCTTGGGGCCGGTTGCATCATTGATGACTGTTGATTTCAGATTGTAAATATTTTAACGGGCGAACTCGCTATGACGCCGGCTGTAGAGAACGTAGATACCGAGTCCGATCGCCAGCCAACCGAAGAACCGCAGCCACGTCAGGATCGGCAATCCGCACATCAGCAGAACGCAAAAGAAGACGCTCAGCACCGGGGCAGCGATTCCGCCGGGAGAACGGAATCCCCGATGGCGGCCGGGATCACGGTAGCGCAGGATGATCACGCCTATGGAAACCAGCACGAAGGCAAAAAGCGTGCCAATATTCGAAAGATCGGCGAGGGTGCCAATATCGAGGATGCCAGCCGGTATTCCCACTACAAAGCCTGCAATCCAAGTAGCTGTCGACGGTGTTCGGAATCGGGGATGGACACGGCCGAAAAGACGAGGCAATAATCCATCGCGCGACATGGCGAACCAGACCCGCGCCTGTCCGAGTTGGAATACCAGCAGCGAAGAAATCATCCCCATCATGGCGCCAAACAGAACGCCCAACCGGACCCAGTGCAGTGTCGGCGAACCGGTAGACAGAGTAAGTTTCTTCAAACTGTTTACCACCGGAGCAGCGTCGTCGAGCAGCGTGTGCCAAGGCACGATTCCGGTCAGGACAATGGCCACCGAAACGTAAAGAATCGTGCAAACGACCAACGTGGCAATGATTCCGATAGGCAAGTCACGCTGCGGATTGCGCGCTTCTTCGGCAGCGGTCGAGACCGAATCGAATCCGATGTAGGTGAAGAAAATGATCGAACCGCCAGTCAGGATGCCCGACCATCCTTGCGGCGCGAAGGGATGCCAGTTGCCGGGCCGGACATAATGCGCTCCGGCGATGATGAACGCGAGGATGGCCGCGATTTTCAGAATGACCATGGTGTTGTTGGCTTCCGCCGATTCGCGGATGCCGCGCACCAGGATCACGGTCAAAATCATCACCACCAGAAATGCGGGGAAATTGAATCCAAAATGGAGTCCCGGCGCATAGAGCATGTTCCCTTTTAGATCTGAAAGACCGCTGGGCAGGTAGGCAGGAGAAATCCAGCGCACTGCGGGATGAAATCCAAACCAGTCAAACATATCGACGAGATGCGCCGCGAAACCTACGCTGACGGCCATGTTGCTAACGGCGTACTCAAGGATTAAGTCCCAGCCAATAATCCACGCAATCAATTCCCCCATGGTTGCGTAGGTGTAGGTGTAGGCGCTGCCCGCAATCGGAATCATGGACGCGAGTTCCGCGTAACACAGAGCTGTAAACCCGCAGACAACGGCCACCAGCACGAGAGACAGTGCGAGGGCTGGCCCAGCCCCCGGCCGTCCTACAGTTGCTGTGTGATGGATCAGGAAGTCGAGCAGTGGAGCGTTAAGGATGGAGGATGTATCGAACTTCTGGCCGGCAATGGCTGTGCCGACCACGGTGAAGATACCTGATCCGATCACTGCCCCGATGCCTAGGGCGGTCAGCGACACTGGGCCAAGAGTCTTCTTTAATCTTCGCTCCGGCTGCTCCGAGTCGGAAATCAGTTTATCGATGGACTTACAACAGAATAGTTGGCTGCCCGAGTTGTCGTGCTCGCCCACCTTGGGGGCCGGACGGTTGACGGTTGGTGGTTGTGCCAACGGAGCGCATCTCCTCAATGCGGCGCAAGGAATTGGGGTTCCCTTCCTTGCGTAAATTTGGCGCGGGCATGATGCCCGCGCCGCGAACGACTAATCAAACAGGACTATCTCTTCGCTGTACCGCGAGCCAGCTTCTTCACTTTGCGCTTCTTCGAGCCGCGCGCGTACTCACGTTTCGCAAGCGGCTTTTCCGCTTTACGTTTCTTGCGGGCTGCGCGTTTGGATTTCTTTCGTTCTTCTTTGCTCAGAGCTGCTGTATTGGCCATTAGTCCTCGCGTTCTAAGAATTAAACCTGCTCCAGTTGCGCGTACTTCTCTACCAGCTTCTTTAAGCCGAAGCGAGGGAATTGTACCGTAATCTTGGCATCTTCACCGTCTCCTTCACGCTGATAGACGGTCCCCTCGCCATACTTTGGATGACGCACTTTCTGCCCGGGCCGGAAACCTTTCTTGCCTCTGGGCTCTTCCACCGGCACTTTGGGAAGACTGAACTTTTTCCCTCGTGAAGCAAAGAACTCGGCAATGTTTTCGATCGAGTTGTAGGTCTGTCCGCCATACGAGGCAGCTGGAGCGCGTTGCTTTCTGCGTCCCGCCCAGCTTACGCGCTGGTCTTCATCTTCATAGGCATAATGCGTGGACGCAGGCGCCTGCCGGTCGGCGGTGCGTGTTTCCGACACGAATGAACTCCTGCTCTTTCTGGGAGAGCCAACGTCTTCCAATAATTCCGCAGGCACTTCCTCCAGAAACCGGGATGGGACGCTCGCTTCCGGCAGATCAGTTCCATAGCGCCGCCGGTAGACGGCACGTGAAAGAATGAGCGTATCCATCGCACGCGTCATGCCCACATAACACAAACGGCGTTCTTCCTCGATGTCGTCGGGATGGAGAAACGTGCGGGAATGCGGAAATAGTCCCTCTTCCAATCCACATAGGAATACAAGAGGGAATTCCAGGCCTTTGGCGGCGTGCAAGGTCATCAGAGTGATTTGTGCGCGTTCGTCGTAGGCATCGGCGTCGCTGACCAGCGCGGCATGATCGAGAAACTGATCCAGGGTTTCGCCTCGATCGCGTGAATCCATCGCTGCGTTTACCAGTTCGCGAAGGTTTTCAACGCGCGAGTAGGCTTCCGGCGTGTCTTCGTCTTCCAATTGCTTGATGTAGCCGGTGCGGTCGATGAGAAACTTCAGTAGCTCGGCGGTGCTAGCTATTGGCAACCCTTCCGCAGCAGCCTCTTCTTTCGGAGAGGGCGGCTCCGAGTTGCTTTCGAAAATTGTGGGATCGAACGCAATCTGATCATCTACCGCGATTGCCGCCGGAGCTTCTGTAGACTCCGGTCCGCGAGCTGTCTCCTCCAGTCGCTCCACGTAGGTTCCGGCCAGTATGGCGCGCGCATCTTCAATCAGGTCGTGAAATCCTTTCAGCGCCAACAAAGCTCGCTGCGGAAGAAGCTGGCGTTGGATGCTCCCTCCGATTGCGCCCCATAAGGAGAGGCCGGTCTCGAGAGCCACATGCTCCACGGTTTCAATAGTGGTCTTGCCAATTCCGCGCACCGGAGTGTTAATCACTCGCAGCAACGAGATCGAGTCATCCGGATTGTGGATGACTTTCAGATAGGAAATCATGTCCTTAATTTCGGCCCGCTCGTAGAACGAGAAACCGCCTACGACGTGATACTTCAACTGATAACGGCGCATGCCCTCTTCAAACAGACGTGACTGGGAATTGGTGCGATAAAGTACCGCCGCCCTCGGATTCTCGCCCTGCTCGGCTGCCTCACGGAGGTATTTGGCAATGTAGTCCGCGACGAATAGAGCCTCATTCTCGCCGTCGGGCGCTTCGTAATATCCAATTCTTGTGCCACCTTGCCGTGACGTCCACAGGTTCTTGCCTTTTCGTTTGAGGTTATTTGACACGACGGCTGACGCGGCCTGCAGAATGTTTTGCGTGGAGCGATAGTTCTGTTCGAGGCGGATGATCTTTGCCTCCGGGAAATCTTTCTCGAACTCGAGAATGTTTCGGATATCCGCACCTCGCCACGAATAAATCGATTGGTCCTCGTCTCCGACGGCGGCGACGTTGTGGTGCGTCCCAGCAAGCAACCGCATGAGCTCATATTGTGGACGATTGGTGTCCTGATACTCGTCCACCAGCACGTACTGAAAACGGCGGTTGTAATATTCGCGGACTGTGGGCACCGCCTTCAGCAAACGTACGGCTTCCAGCAGCAGATCGTCGAAATCCAGGGCATTGGCCTTGCGTAGCTCCTTGCGGTACTCCTCGTAAATTTGCGCTACCCGCTCGGTCTTGGGATCGGCCGACTGCAGATAGACTTCCTGCGGATCGAGCATGTGGTTCTTCGCCCATGAAATATGCGCCAGCACGGAGCGTGGTGTGACCTGCTTATCGTCAATTCCCAGCCGCCGCATGACCGATTTCACGAGCTGCTGCTGGTCGGCTTCGTCATAGATGACGAAGCCTTTTGTAAGACCAACGGGCGGGGTGCCGGGCAAGCTGGAAGGGATACGCAGAGCTTCAATGTCCCGCCGCAACACCCGCACGCAGAAAGAATGAAATGTAGAGATGACGGGCTTGGCCACGGACAAGCCGCCGACGATCTTGTCCACTCGCTCGACCATTTCAGAGGCTGCTTTGTTCGTGAATGTAACTGCCAGAATTGACTCCGGCATCGCGCCCAGGTTTTCGATCAGATGGGCGATGCGGTAGGTGATGACGCGAGTCTTCCCGCTGCCTGCCCCAGCCAGGATAAGCAGTGGCCCTTCGCTAGTTTCGACAGCTTCACGCTGTTGCGGATTGAGTTGGTCGAGGAAGGACAAACGTGTAAAGCCCCTTATGGCCTACAATAATTGTGACTGTTGATTTCCAAAATTGAAAATGCCGTGGATTTTTAATTGGAAATTGGAAATCGGCAATTGGAAATCGCTTTTATCCTGTTTTCTCGGCAGCCTGTGCTGCCTTACATTCCTCGCATGGGCATACATCCCGCAGAAACTGCCAGGAATAAATTCCCAGTTCGTGGCCGTCATTCCAGTGGAACTTGATGGCATATTTGCCCACGCCTTCGGCTGAAGTTGGTTTCGCTGCCGCCTTGAACATAGGCAACTCCCCGGCGGCAGGTTTCGGCGGCTCACCTGGTTGGCGACCGCTTTTCGATCTTTCATCGTCGCAAAGAGCGCAGGGGCAGGCATCGCGCAAAAAGGGGAACGAATAATGGGAACGATGTCCGTCCTTCCACTCGATGTCCACGCCCGTCCCAGTGGTCAGATTCACTTTGACCGACTTGGGATCCGCTGGCGCCATGAATTCAGTATCGCACAGGCAAGATGGGCGGTTCCCTTTCCGTAGGCTTGCAGAAGGTAACTTGACGGAAATATAGCAGGGGCTGTGCTGGAATTGTCGCAGGGTGCTATAAGTACCCAGATGCCGGCCTCGAGAAATCGAGGCCGTTTCCGTTTTCATCCGGTTCGGTTGCTTGGCCAAACCCTGAAAATCCGATAAAATCTATAGTTTGCCCATCAAGTTCTGAGCTTATGTGGAGAAGCCATGGCACAAGTATGTGATGTGTGCGGCAAGGGTCCGCAATTCGGAAACAATATCAGCCACGCCCACAATGTCAGCAGGCGGCGCTGGAACGTCAATCTGCGGCCTATTCGCGCCAAGGTGAAGGGCGCCACCAAACGCATCCGCGTCTGCACTTCCTGCTTGCGCAGTGGGAAAGTCGCCAAAGCTTGGACCCGTTAACCACAAAGCACACGAAGGAACACCACTCTACTGATTGGGATTTCCTTTGTGTAACTTCGTGTCCTTCGTGGTTAAAGTCTTACTGCACTCCGAGAAGTTCCACATCAAAGATCAGCGTCGCATTGGGTGGGATCACGCCCGGATACCCTTTTTCGCCATAGGCAATCTGCGAGGGAATTTTCAGCTGCCGCTTGCCGCCTACTTTCATTCCCGCTACACCTTCGTCCCATCCCTTGATTACCTCGCCTGCGCCCAGCGTGAAAGAGAAGGGCCTTCGGGAATCGACTGAGCTGTCGAACTTCTTGCCAGTCGTAAGCCAGCCCGTGTAATTAACTTTTACCGATTGTCCTTTTTCGGCGGTTGGTCCAGTGCCCAGTTTTATGTCCCAATACTCGAGTCCCGAGGGAGTCTTGGTTGAATCTCCGGTGACTTTGGTGGGCGCGGCAGTGTTTGGACGCGCGGCTGGGGCGGCTTTCTTTCTGGCAGTGCTCTGCGCCAACACAAAGGTGGCGACCAGTGCGAGGGCTATCAAAAGCGTGCTCTTGAGCATGAATTATCTCCAAATTTCGGGTTGCCAATTTTCACTTGCAAGCAAACAGTTCAATTTGAAGTCAGCTGAAACCAGACGTCTAAACTAACGCGATCACATCAATTTCCACCGAAACATCCTTGGGCAGTCGTGCAACTTCCACCGTTGATCGTGCCGGAGGGGCGGTGCTGAAATAGCGGCGATACACTTCATTCATAGCAGCAAAGTCACCCATATTCTTTAGAAAAACAGTGGAGCGCACAACTTTCTCCAAGCCGCTTCCCGCTGTTTTTAGAATCGCGGACAAGTTCTTCAAGACTCTATCAGTCTGTGCCGCCACGTCGCCGCTGATAACCTCCTGCGTTGAAGGATCGATGGCCACCTGACCGGAAACAAAGACGAATCCGTTGGCGCGAATGGCTTGTGAATAGGGGCCAATCGCATGTGGAGCGTCTTTGGTGGCGATCACGTCGCGCATTGTCTCCAAAGCCAGTGGCTAGTGGCTAGTCGTCAGAATTAATGCAGATTGACACCGCTGGAGTCAACTCGATGTCCGCTTTTCTACCCTACCTGTGACGAAATAACTTCAGTAGTCAGTTCCTGGTTCTCAGTTCCCGGTTGGTCTTGCTAGCCGCTGAGCACTAGCCACTGCTTTTAGATTTTCTGCAGCCTTTGCACATCGTGTACGCCAGGAATCTTTCGCACGCCGTTGATAATGTTTTCCAGATGCTTCAAGTCCGCGATGTCGAGGATGATATCAATATTGGCCTCTCCATTGGAGGTTCGCGCTTCAATATTGCGGATATTGGTCTTGCTGTCGCTAATCACGGCGGTGATCTGTTTCAGCATCCCGAAGCGGTCGTCGCAATACACTGTTAGCTTTACCGGATAGGCGCTTGGTGCGCCTTCCTCGCGCGCCCATTCCACATCAATCTTCCGCTCCGGCTCGTACATCAGATTGACAACGTTAGGGCAGTTGGCTGCGTGCACCGCAACGCCCTTGCCTCGGGTGACGTAGCCAACAACAGTTTCGCCACGAATCGGGTTGCAACATCGGGCCCGATATACCAGTAAATCGCCGTGGCCTTTCACTCGGATGGCATTGTCGCTGTCGCCACCAAAGACACGTCGTACTACGCTGGCGAGTCCACCGGATTTCTCTGCGTCTTCTTCTGTAACCGGGCCAACACCTGCGGGGGCTAGGCGTGCCAGCACCTGCCGCGCCGAGAACTTGCCGTAGCCGATGCCGGCCATCAAATCGTCCGGTCGTCCTACGCCATAGTCGGCCGCAATCTTCTGCAGTTCTTCGTCTTTGATCTCTTTCAGTGCGACGCGGTATTTGCGAGCTTCTTTTTCAATCAGCTTGCGCCCAATTTCGATGGCACGTTCACGTTGATGCAGGTTCAGCCAGTGCTTGATCTTGTTGCGCGCGCGCGACGACTTTGCTACCGACAGCCAATCACGGCTCGGCTTATGACCGGGTTGCGTAAGGATTTCCACGATATCGCCGCTGTGCAGCTTGTAACGGAGCGGAACCATGCGTCCATTCACCTTGGCGCCTACGCAGCTGTGACCAACTTCGGTATGCACTGAATAGGCGAAATCGATAGGCGTGGAATCTCTTGGCAGAACTACCACTTTGCCCTTGGGAGTAAAGGTGTAAACCTCTTCCGGATAAAGATCGATTTTCAGGGTTGAAAGAAACTCGGTGGGATCGGAAACATCGCGTTGCCATTCCACTACTTGCCGTAACCAGGCTAGCCGCTGTTCATCTTGTGCGGACACCGGGCCGTCCTTGTATTTCCAATGCGCAGCGATGCCCTCTTCCGCTATCTTGTGCATCTCCTCGGTGCGGATCTGCACTTCAAAGGGAGTGCCTTCCTCCGCGATCACGGAAGTGTGCAGTGACTGGTAAAAATTCGGGCGGGGCATCGCAATGAAATCTTTAATACGACCGGGCACGGGCCGCCACAGATTGTGAATGATCCCCAGTACGGCATAGCAGTCTTGCACTGACTGTGTGATCACACGCATGGCAAAGAGGTCGTAAACTTGTTCGACAGCGATGCGTTGCCGTTGCAGCTTTTTGTGAATGCTGTAGAGCCGCTTGATGCGGCTTTCTACCTTCGCCGTGATTCCTGCTTCCTTCAGCTTGTCCCGGAATACTCCTTCTACGCGAGCCAGGAAGGCCTCCCCCGCCTTACGTTTCGCCTGTACGGTCTCTTGGACTTGCTGGTAGCCGATGGCATCGACATAGCGAAATCCCAGGTCCTCGAGTTCGCCACGGATCTTTCCCATGCCCAGACGATGCGCAATGGGCGCATAGATGTCCAATGTCTCCTGAGCGATCTTCTGCTGTCGATCAGGGGGAAGATGCTCAAGCGTCCGCATGTTGTGCAGGCGGTCGGCGAGCTTGATGAGGACGACGCGGATGTCGTCCACCATGGCCAGCATCATTTTCCGCAGATTTTCGGCTTGCTGCTCCTCGCGCGTATGAAAATCAATCTGGCTTATCTTGGTGACGCCCTCGACAATGTGCGCCACCTGCTCGCCAAATTCTTTGCGGATGTCGACTACCGTCACCGACGTGTCTTCCACCGAATCGTGCAACAGGCCGGCGGCAATGGATACCGGATCCATTTTCATCTCCGCCAGAACCAGCGCAACTTCGAGGGGATGGGCCAGATAAGGTTCGCCGGAAGCGCGGCTCTGTCCGGCGTGATGCTTCTGGGAGAACTCGTAGGCTTTGCGAACAAGTTCCAGATCTTCGGTCGGCCGATTGGCCGTCATCCGGCGCAACAGCTCACGGAACTTGGTTACCGTGAGCACGTTGGTAGCGATCTGTTGGCGCAGTGTCGCCATGACAGATTATAGCGTGCGCGAAAAATCGGGGCGAAATGCGTGGGAAACCTGGGCACTCCTGCTGACAAACAGCAAGGATGTTCATCTGCTACATTTATTCGCTATGGCCGCGGTGAATTCTTCGCGCATTCTGGTAAGCGGGACCTCCGGTCCGATTGGAGAAGCGCTATTGCCTTCCTTGAAAGCTGGAGGGCACTCGGTCACCCGGCTGGTTCGCGACCAATCGTCCGGCGAGGGACAAGTCGTATGGAATCCTTTGCAGCCGCTCTCCCCGAAATCAGTTTCGGGCTTCGACGCCGTGATTCACCTGGCCGGAGAAACCATTGTTGGCCGCTGGACCGAAGCAAAAAAGGCTCGAATTCGCGACAGCCGGGTTCTGGGCACCCGTCACCTTGCCGAGGCGCTAACTAAAGCGCCCGAGCCTCCGCGAGTGCTGATCTCAGCCTCCGCTATTGGATATTACGGCGACCGAGGCGAGGAAGTTCTGCATGAAGATAGTCGGCCCGGCGCCGGCTTCCTTGCGGAAGCGTGCCGAGCGTGGGAAGCTGCTTCTCAACCCGCGAACGATGCTGGAATCCGCACTGTGCAAATGCGATTCGGAGTGGTCCTGAGCCCGCGGGGCGGGGCGTTATCAAAAATGCTTCCGCCTTTCCGAATGGGATTAGGCGGCAAAATTGGCAGTGGCCGGCAGTGGTTGAGTTGGATTGATGTGAAGGATCTGGTTGGTGCGATTCACCACGTCCTGAAAAGTGATCTGTTGCAAGGTCCGGTGAATGTGACCGCACCGAAGCCCGTAAGAAACGCGGAGTTCTCGAAAATCCTGGCGACCGTGCTTTCGCGTCCGTCGATTTTCCCCCTGCCTGCCTTCGCCGCGCGCCTGGCCTTGGGCGAAATGGCGGACGAACTCCTACTGGCAAGTCAACATGTGGAACCGGCCAAACTTATTGCGACCGGGTATTCGTTCCAACATGCAGGTTTGAAGGCGGCTCTGGAAGCCATGCTGAAGTAGAAGTCGCCACGATCAGACTACTCGTGTCAGTTTCAGGAGATTTCGTTTGATTCCGAAAATAGTTGAGAGACCGAGATTTACGGTGGTCGGAATCTCGATCCGCACCAGTAACGCAAAGGAGGGGTCTGGGAAAGGTGCCATTCCTCAGCAATGGGATCGCTTCATGAAAGAAGACCTGTTGTCGAAGATTCCGAATAAAGTTGATTCGAACATTCTGGCCGTTTACACCGACTATGAAAGCGACGCGAATGGTGCGTATACCTTCATGATAGGCGCGCAGGTAAGCTCGGCAGACGATGTTCCTCTTGGGATGGTTGCGAAGGAAGTTCCACCGGGGCGATATGCTGTGTTCACCTCTGAGAAAGGGTTCGTCGGGAAGGTTGTTCCTCAGACTTGGAGCCACATCTGGGCGGTACCCAAATCTGCGCCCGAAGGCAACAGAGCTTACCGGGCCGATTTTGAAGTCTATGATCAACGAGCAGCGGACCCGCAGAATGCCCAGGTGGATATATGCGTGGGAATTAAATAAGCTCAATCAAGGGTCGGGGCCTTGGATTACTTCCTGGGCGCTATGTAGGTTCGCGTAATTCGATCATGCCAGCAGAGCTGATCTTCGTCGAGAAAGCACCAGGCGTAGCCCAATCCGACTGAGACTCCGGACAATATTGACGCCAATACCCGCCACCTGCGAATGTTTCGAGGAACGGGAGCGCCATCAAAGCGGCTCAACTCGAGTTTTGCCAGCTTCAGCCCGGGGGTTGAACCTGCGTTCACCAGGAGCAAATATTGATAGCCTGCCCAGAACAAACCCAGCAAGACAACTGAAATTCCTACCGCTTGTGTCAGCGGCGGAATCGTGGGCGTAACTTTCAAGAAGATGTACGCAAACGCAGCGAACGCCGCGATCACTAGGATCGCATCGGTCGTGACCGATAACACGCGCCGTATCATAGGAGCTGGCTGCAACGGAACTTCGAAACCCGGGCGCCGCTCATCTGCCGGCTCCACTACGGTTTCTAGCAAAATACCGCCTAATGCCGGCGCCGGTGGGACCAACTCCGGGGCTTCCAGAATTCGGGGACGATCAAAAACCGGTTCAGCGAGTTCGTCGAACAGATTCTGGCTTCCTTGTGAACGCGGGAACTCTATGATCTTGGCACTGGGCTCCACCTGTGGCAGCGCGGGTTCGGTGTGAGTAATGGCCGCTGCCGAGGTCACAACGGCATCGCTAAAGATGGAGCTTTCCAAGGCGACGGATTGGCGTCGCGCCAAGGTAACTGCGGAAGGATCGGACGGTCCGAACTTCAGCCTCATCGATGGATATCGGGGCTCTCGCGGACGCCTTCGCGCTCGATAATTGGTTAGCTTTGCTGCTACCTCGTCTCGCCAGGATAATGGCCCCACTTCTCCGAGGAGATCAGGCTGAAATGGCCCAGCGGCGATCTCTGACGTAATAGTCTCGGCTGTCTCGACGTCTCGCGATGAGTCAGGTTGTTGATCCGCGTCGCAATAGTCGTTCTGGTGTTCCGGGTCAACCAGCAGCGACCGACGCCGTGTCGTTGCCTCTTGTTCACCGGGTTCGAAACTTGAGCTCATACTGAGACAGAGAACGCCCGCCAAGGTCGTAACCCTGGTACCTTCGCCACTCTCGCGAGTGCCGTGCGAACGTCGACGACCTCCCGCACTCGATTCCTTATCATGGCGGCGTTGGTTTGTCATCTGATAGTCGCTCGTTGGTTAGTTACCAGCCAGTTGCTTTCTAATTCTTTTTCAACGCACTATTGATTTGACGTCGCGTCAGGTCTTGTCGTATTAGGATAGTTGCATGCCCATTGGCGCCAGTCTTGGCCTGAAGCGCGAAGCCCTGGATTCGCGGCTACGGAGCATGGGCCGCACGCTTGCGGCTTATTCCGGCGGAGTTGATTCCGCATTCCTGGCTTGGGCCGCGCATCAGGTTTTAGGCAACGACATGCTTGCGGTGATCGCGGATTCCGCCAGCCTGGCGCGTAGTCATCTGGCGGACGCTATTGCTTTCGCCAGGGAACAAGGAATTCCCTTGGAGGTCATTACTACGGCCGAGCTTGATCGTGCGGAATACATCCGCAATGATGCTTCGCGCTGTTTTCATTGCAAAGATGAATTGTTCAGCGTGATGGAGAGTTTTCGCCGCGCGCACGATTTCGAATCGATCGCATACGGTGTAAATGTGGATGACCAGGGAGATTTTCGTCCGGGCCAGGCTGCAGCGACACAGCATCATGTGGCCGCTCCTCTCCTGGAAGCGAAGCTAACCAAGCAGGAAATTCGAGAGCTCGCCCGCACGGCCAATCTTCGTATCTGGGACAAGCCTGCATCGGCATGCTTGTCGTCGCGTGTGGAGTATGGACGGGCCGTCACCCGGGAGGTCCTTAGCGTAATCGAACAGGGCGAGGATGCGTTGCGTAATCTCGGTTTCCGTCAGTTTCGTGTGCGGCATCACGGAGAGATTGTCCGTATCGAAATTGCGCGTGAGGAACTGAGCCGCGCGCTGACTCCTGAGATGGCTGCTGAATTTGCGCGTATCTTCAAATCTCTGGGATTCAAGTTCGTTACGCTTGACCTGGAAGGCTTCCGTTCCGGGTCCATGAATTCCTTGCTCAGCGCGGACCAACTTACCCGCGGACAATAGTTACATGAAAACGCCCCGTGTCGGCCCATTTCAGTTTCAAGTAGCACCGTGGAAGAGCGGCGCTTTAGCGCCGCGTTAGATGGCTTTTGATTTCGGCTCCAGCCGCGGTGCACACTCCAAGGCGACCACGGGGCTGAAAGCCTCTCTTCACCATATCTGTAACGCGGCCCCATAAGGGCTGCTCTTCCACGTGGGCGTAAATAGCAGGGGATGCGTTCCAGGCAATCACGATTGAAGCGCTCACAGCGATTCGACCTGCACGCATTGGCCGCGGCTTGGGGCCAATCCATCGCGTACGGTGTGAGATAATTGGCCATTCCCCGATGTTTAGGCGGTATTTAGTGACGATTCTTCGACGTTCTATCCTTGCCCTTATGGTTGTGTGCCTGGGGTGCTCCGCTCAGTCGGCCCCATCCGAGGTGGCTCAGCGCGTGGAGCGCCAGGTGCGGGCCTTCTACAATATTCCGGCTCAAGTGAAAATCATTTTGGGTCCGATCAAATCCAGTGAATTTCCGGCCTATGACGCTCTCACCATCACCTTCGACGGCGGCGACAAAAAGCAGGATTATGATTTCCTGCTTTCCAAGGATCGCAAGACTCTGATTCGACTGACCAAGCTCGACCTGAGTAAAGATCCGTACGCCGAAGTCATGAAGAAGATCAATGTCGTTGGACGGCCCACCCGCGGGGACAAGGATGCCAAAGTCGTGGTCGTCAATTTCGATGACTTCCAGTGTCCGTTCTGCTCGCGCATGCACCAAACACTGTTTCCGGACTTACTCAAGGAGTATGGAGATCGCGTCGTCTTTATCTACAAGGATTTTCCTTTGTCTGAGATTCACCCTTGGGCTATCCGAGCTGCGGTGGACGCCAACTGTCTGGCTTCTCAGAACAACGAGGCCTACTGGGATTTTGCCGATTACATCCACGCCAGTCAGAAGGATGTGAATTCTGAAAAAGGCCGCGATGCCCAATTTGCCGCACTGGACCGGATCGCCGTAACCCAAGGCGAAAAGCACAAGTTGGATGTGCCGAAACTCCAGGCCTGCATCAAGGCACAGAATGATGAGCCGGTCAAAGCTTCGGTTCGCGAGGGCGAACTGCTGGGCGTCAGCGCCACCCCGACGCTGTTTATCAACGGTCAGCAACTGGATGGGGCGTTGCCTGTCAACGAACTTCGTGCCACCCTGGATCGCGCTTTGCAGGACGCTGGGGTGCCTGCGCCAGCGCACCCCGCAGCGTCATCGTCGCCCGTCGGATCGCAACCGCCCAGCAAATGATCCCGCTCGTACGAACTCCAAGTATTTTGCAGATGACGCTAAGAATGCGGACACGGTTGAATGTGGAGGATCAATTGAGAAAGACGTTAATCCGCGCCGGATTGCTGACTTTATTCACGGTGTCGATTCTTGCGATCTCAATTGGCTGTGCCTCTAAGCCAGGCGGCGAGGAAGTAGCGGCAACGGTCGGTGGCAGGAAGATCTATCGCGCGGACATAGAGAAGTATTATCAAAATCAGACTTCGGGCTCGGATCAGCAACCGGTGGGTGAGCAAGCAACCAGCCTGCGTCTCAGCATCCTGCGCGAGTTGATTGATAACGAGATTCTGATGCGGCGGGCGGAAAAGCTTGGCTTGCTGGCTACCGACGAGGACGTTGAGCGCAAGTTGAACGAGATCCGGTCTCCTTATACCAAAGAGGAATTCGACGCCCGCCTCAAGGAGAAAAAGATCACTCTGGACGATTTCAAGCGCGATCTTCGTCGCTCGCTTACCGTGGACAAAGTAATTAACAAAGAAGTTACATCCAAGATCAACGTTTCGGATCAGGACGTTTCGAATTACTACAGCGCGCACAAGTCCGAATTCAACCTGATCGAGCCGCAATACCATCTGGCGCAGATTGTGGTCACCACGGCTCCAAATCCCCAGGTACACAATCTGAAAAACGACAAGGCACAGAACGAAGCCGATGCCCGCAAAAAAATCCAGATGATTATCAATCGCCTGGACAGTGGCGATGATTTTGCCACTTTGGCCATGAATTATTCGGAGGACACAGACACATCCGGCAACGGAGGTGATTTGGGCTTCACTCCAGAATCCTCGCTACGCAATACCGATCCAACTACGCGCGACATTGTGACGAAATT
>Ga0070697_100001909_pt1 | contig 15954 bp, 13 predicted proteins | sample KBSK1501metaG_FD_65475 | JGI IMG/M metagenome (GOLD analysis project Ga0070697, IMG submission 65475) | Corn, switchgrass and miscanthus rhizosphere microbial communities from Kellogg Biological Station, Michigan, USA - KBS K1-50-1 metaG | ecosystem: Host-associated > Plants > Roots >...
AAGGCCCTGATCACGGCGTTGGGCACAGGCATCGGCAAAGAAGATTTTGATGCCAGTAAGCTGCGTTACCACAAAATCATTCTAATGACCGACGCCGACGTCGACGGTTCCCACATCAGAACACTTCTGCTCACCTTCTTCTATCGTCAAATGGCGGAATTGGTAGAGAGGGGATATGTCTACATCGCCCAGCCACCGCTGTTTAAGGTGAAGCGTGGCAAGAAGGAAGAGTACATCAAAGACGAGAGCCTGATGGTTCGCTACCTGATGCGGATGGCAACAGCAGACATGACCGTCAAGTCGGTCGGCGCCAACCAGGACATAGAAGGTAAAGAATTAGCACGGTCGCTGGAGAAATTGGTGGACCTGAAACGCTATAGCGAGCGCGCCGCGCGTCGCCTCGGTGGTGATGCCCATTTGCTGGACACTCTGCTGGAGGCCTTCGCGGGAAAGAAAGGTGTATTGCGCAAAGAGGGGACCACCCTGCGTACGGTATTTCAGAACAGTGATCTGATGGCGAAGGTTGAAGGTGTTCTCGCCAAGGCTGGATTCAAAACGGAACTCTCATCGGATGAGGAACATGGCCTCTGGGAGATAGAAACGACTACCACCTCTGGAGTGAGTCTGGCGATCGATTGGAACTTTGCCAGCTTCGTGGAATTTCAAAAGGCGGTAGAGCTTTTCATGGCGCTGGAAGACAAGCTGGCGCCGCCCTTCATCACGGGCACAAACGGCACCAGCGAAGAGATCTCGACGCGTGAAGCGTTGCTGGAGAAGGTGCTCGCGGCCGCGAAGAAGGATCTTTCAATCCAGCGCTACAAAGGGCTGGGCGAGATGAATCCTGAGCAACTCTGGGAAACAACCATGAACCCGGAGAAGCGAACTCTACTCCAGGTCAGAATTGAAGATGCGGTAGAAACCGGTGAGATCTTTACGGTGTTGATGGGAGATGCGGTGGAACCTCGACGCAAATTCATCGAGGACAATGCACTCGATGTGCGCAACCTTGACGTGTAGGAAAAATCCTAACCGCCAAGGCGCCAAGAACGCCAAGAGACTCAACAATAAGCGGGTGCGCATATCAAAATGTGCACCCGCTTAGTTGTTTTTGACCTTGGTGTCCTTGGCGGCTTGGCGGTTCACCTTTCTTGATAACGACTAACGCGAAAACGCCAAAGCTTTAGCGGTGTTCCCGGAGAAATACCGGCCTTGCGCGCGGCAATCTCTACCTGCTGGGCGACTGTGTCCACGCCTTCTATGTCCGGCAGCAGCAAACCGCGAAAGTCACCAGTTTCATCCTCAACAATCACGCCATAAAGCGCAGGATCAAGATCTTCCAGCTTCGCCGGCTCTGGGGCGCCCAGAATATCAACTGAATAGCGAAGATTTGCGAGTTCGTCTGCCGATACCGGCTTAAATCGCGGATCGCGAGTCGCAGCGTGGGCGGCGTTCATTATCACCTCCTCCGCCAGAGTCTCCCTCGCCGGTTCAATAGTGCCAATACAACCGCGCAAATCTCCGTTAAGAGTTTTGATCGAAACAAAGCAGGGCGCAGGCAAGGAAAGCATGCCGGAGGCGGGTGGCACTGAAAGCTGCTTTCCAGTGAGCACGAAGGTTTCAACTGCCTGCCGGGCGAGTGATGGCAAGTCATTAGCCATATCTTCTTCGGTGGGTTGGTCAGAAGATGGCGCCCGCCATTCGTTCCTGGCAGCGGCTTGGGGGTTGGTCAGTTGGGCTACCAAGTAGCCAACCCCGAACGGTGCTTCATAGTGTATGACCTCAGAAGCGGTAGGTAGATCTCGAGTAGCGCCGAGTACCACGAGCATTGACCTGAACCCGCATTCGCCGGCAATGCGTCGCAGATCCTGATCGATATTGATGATTAGCTCGGGCGAGTTGTGACTAACCGCAGCGACAACCTGGTCATCAAATGCCTGAGCCGCGGGGTTGTAACCCGCTGGCGCGTCCGGTTTCAGGCGATGGCTCAGATCGCCGCTGGCAATGAAAGCCACAGACTTCCCCCGCTGGTCAATTGCCCGCCGTATGCAAGCCCCAAACTTCAGGTGGTCTTCATTGGAAAGAAAACTGTAACCCAATCCAATTACCCGCCCACTCCACCCACACTGCTGTAGAAAGTACAGTGGGACGGCCGTACCATGGTCGAGATCGTGGTTTTCGAGCGTCGCTATGAGGAAATTTTCCTGGGCAGCCACTTTCCTTATTGCATTTAGCAACTCTTCATCAAGCGGGAACTCTACTTTGGCTGCTGGTGCGCGAAAGTTTGCAAAGTCGCCATAAAGGAGAGGCGTGTGGTATGCAACGAAGGCATGTGGATCAAGTGGAGCGTGAGGTGAGATGATCACTACTGTTTCAGCACCGCTCTTCACGAGGCGCCGGGTGAGTTCGGCCATCGCACGGATTGAGCCCTGTACGTCTTTGATAGCTTCCCCGCCAACGTCAGGAACCATTATCGGCGGGTGTGGAGCGATACCGGAGAAAACAATGGCGCTCTCGTGTCCCATGAATCCCTCCAGCAACAGCCATAACTAAGCCCTGGTTATGAGTTGGCGAGAATAGCTCATGAGATGTAAGCAGCCAGGCCCAACGCTTTGAGTCTGATTACTTACGGGCATTTAGTGTCCTGGGAACGCCCGCATATTACCACACGAATTGCTCTTCACCTGAGTAGGCATCTATCATGATTCAAAGGCACGAAGAAGTTCAGAAGTTCAACCTTTAGGTTGCGTTTGCCCAAAAGCAAGCTAAAGCTTGAACTCTCAACTTCTTGAGACTCATTCAATGAAGAGTGACCATTTTGATGTATTGATTGTGGGAGCTGGACCGGCGGGCTCGTTTGCCGCCGAGCGCCTGGCTAAAGGCGGCGCGCGTGTGGCCCTGTTCGATGGCCGGCCCGCAGGAGAACCCAAAGCCTGTGGCGGTGGTGTGACTGCCAAAGCGCTGAAGGCCTGGCCACATCTACTTGACGCCGTCGGCCGCACAGTCAATGAGTTGGAGATGTATTCACCGTCCGGCAAGCGTCTGCACTTGAAGCTTGATGAGCCGTTCGCTATCTATTCCCGCATTGCTTTTGATTCCTACCTGCGGGATCTCGCGCGAGATGCCGGCGCCAAAGTCGTGTTCGAGAAAATCTCTGCCAGAGGAATAACCAGAGTCGACACGGAAGAAATAGGTAAGGGTGGTTGGAAACTTCGCAGCGCTGGCGGCAGCGAATGGTCAGGGAAGTTGTTGGTGGGTGCCGATGGAGCCAACAGCGCCATCGCGAAAAAATTAGCGGGTCCGCTGGAAGCCTCAGATATGGAAGTCGCCTTTGGGTATAGGGCGCCATTGCCTCAGACAGGAGATGCGCCGACCGTAATTGCGTTTCTCCCCAAGTGGGTAGGTTACGCGTGGGCGTTCCCGCGCCTGGACCATATCTCTTTTGGTATTGCCACAACCCAGGATGCATTTGAACACAAGGCACTTGATCAGCTGTTGTGGCAATTCATGATTGGTTACTACGAGCAGCGCGAAGACGGGCGCGAAAACAACAAGAAAAATATCTGGCAGAACTTACAAAGGTCCGGAGGCAAAAGCCCCATCGAAGCAAACTTGCGAGCGACGGCTGAACGTTACGCAGCGCGCATCCCGGGTCTCGCCGACCAGACATGGGACAAGAGACGCGCCTGCGGCAAAGACTGGGCGCTGCTTGGCGACGCAGCTGGTTTTGCGGATCCGGTCACCGGCGAAGGAATCTATTACGCGCTCCGCTCGGCAGAACTTTTCGCTGAGGCTTTCCTGGAAGGCCGGGCGGAGGAATATGAAAAACGCTGGCGTGAAGACTTTGGCGGCGAACTGCGACGTGCGTCCCAAATGCGACGCCGTTTTTATGGAAACTTCTGGGGCGCGCCCTTCACGGAACGCATGATTGAGTTTGCCCGGGGACACAGTGGAATCAAGAAAGTCCTGGGCGATCTGGTGGCCGGCGAACAGGGCTACGTTGGACTGAAGAAGAAACTTGCGCGGCGCGCGCTACGGCCGTTGTGAATTCGGGATAAACCAAGTTGCGACTTCTGAACGGTTACGGCGCGAGCCTCTTGATGGTCCAACTGTCGTCAGCTTGACGTTCATAAAGAATTCGATCATGCAGGCGCCCCTCGCGGTTTTGCCAGAATTCAATTGTCTCCGGGTTCAGCCGGTAACCACCCCAATGCGCCGGCCGTGGAACCGCCCGATCGCGGTACATTCCCTCAAAATCGCTAAACCGCCGCTCTAAAAATTCTCGACCACCGATCACTTCACTCTGTGGCGAAGCGATTGCCCCCAACTGGCTTTCACGCGGGCGGGTGCGAAAGTATTCATCCGACTCAGTGGCAGACACTCGCTCAACGCGACCCTCGACTCGCACTTGCCGGTCAAGCTGGACCCAGTAACAAACCAGAGCTGCATACGGGTTCTCATCAAGTTCCCGGGCTTTACGGCTGTTGTAGTTTGTGTAGAAAACAAAACCCTGCTCGTGAACTTGTTTTAGCAGAACCATCCGCGCAGAAGGCTTTCCGTCCTTCGTTGCGGTCGCGAGAGTCATTGCATCAGGCAGACGCGATCCGGAGGCGATTGCCTCGTCGAACCAGCGCCGGAATAAGTTGAGGGGATCGGGATCGACGGTCCTCTCGTCCAGCAAATCCGGATTACGGTTAGTACGCAGTTGCGAGTCGTTCATCAAAGTCCTGGTTTAGTCGAGCCTGGGGTTAAAGGTGCTTTCGCATACGGCGCCAGCCTGGTCCGCAGTTCGTCGGGAATAGGCACAGTTTCAAAGGTATCACGCCTGACAGAGGCCAGCACAAAATGCGCATCCGCAATCAGTAACTCCTCGCCTTTGCGCCTGACTTCGAAATTCAGATGCATTGATTTGATGCCGAATCTTCCGACATAGACCGACACCTCCAACAGATCATCCAACTGGGCTGCGTGATGGAAGTCGCATTCGAGATGAACGCGTGGCAGCCACACATCAAGTTCGTCGAACATGACGCTGTAGGGCAATCCAACCGCTCGAAATAGTTCCGTTTCGGCGAATTCGAAAAAACGAATGTACGCGCCATAGAAGATGATGCGGGCGGCATCTACATCACCCCAGCGTACCCGTTCTTCGATCGCGTATTTCTTAGGCTCTGGCATTCTGATGAAAAGTTGTGGCCGGCTACGGTCGGGCTAGATTCCCGTTTTGACCTGCTTTCGCAACGGCAGAGATAAACTCACCAATCTCGATTGGCTTGGACAGGTAAGTCTGGTAGCCGGCCGAAAGAGCGCTCTCCCTGTCCTCCTCCCTCGCGTATGCGGTGATGGCGATGGCTGGAATCGGCGGCTCCATGTCCATCGCGATTATTTTTCGAATGAGCTCATACCCATCTTCCCCGGGCATGGCGATATCAGAAATCAGCACATCGGGTCTCGATGTTTTTATTGCCTCAATAGCCTGAGGCACCGAGGATGCGGTAGTAACCCGGGCGCCACGGTTCCTGAGTGCGGCACTGAGTAGCTCCAAGGTATCCGCATCGTCATCCACGAGCAACACATGTAAAGCGGACAATAGCTCCGATGATGACAGCAGTACCTCACTTTCTGGTGAACCTGGATCGGTACCTGGCGACAGGCTCGATCCGATTGTCGAAACCACCGAGGGTAACCTGACAGTAAAGGTAGCGCCCTTACCGTCGTCATTGTTTCTGGCTGCGATAGAGCCCCCGTGAATTTCGATCAGATGTCGGGCGATGGCCAGTCCGAGTCCGAGCCCGCCGTGTTGCCGCGTCGAGGTGCTGTCCGCTTGACGAAATCTATCGAACACAAACGGCAGAAAGTCCGGTCTGATTCCCTGTCCTGTGTCAGTCACTTCAATCTGGGCCTGCGATTCAACCTGGCGAAGGTTCACAGTTACGCTGCCACCGGCAGGGGTAAACTTAACGGCGTTGGAAAGCAGGTTCCAAAAAACCTGCTGCAATCTGTTTGCGTCGCCGGACACCGTTACAGGTTCGTGATCGAGATTTAAGTCGATTCGAATACTCTTCGCCTCTGCCGTCGGGCGCACAACGTTGACCGCTGACTCCAACACCGATTCCAGTTGTATGGGGTATAGTTCCAGATACAAGTTGCCGGTAATAATCCTCGAGACATCAAGAATGTCATCTATGATCTGAGCCTGGGCCTTGGCGTTTCGCTTGATCGTCTCAATAGCCCGGGCTGCCACATCGCTCTCCAGAACGCTGTCCTGCAGCATTCGGGACCAACCAAGTATTGCGGTCAAAGGCGTGCGCAACTCGTGAGAAACGGTGGCCAGGAATTCGTCCTTTAGCCGGTTCGACTCTTCGGCGGTGGCTCTCGCTTTACTCTCGCGTTCGAGCAATCCAACATTTTCAATCGCTACCGCGGTCAAGTTTGCAGCCATCCGCATCGCCGTTATGTGCTCATCGCGGTAAGCCTGCTGTTCGTATGTTTGCACTTCGATCGTACCAATAATGCGGCCCATGACGGACATCGGCGTCGAGAGCGACGACTGTGGGCGCAGGCCGTTATCGGGACCAATGAGCAGCGCCGGGTGACCCGTGGTTGCTGTCATGTAATCGTTGGTGATGATTACCTGGTTTGTCCTCACCGCACGACTATTCGGGCCAGTGGAGTTCACCGGCATGGGGGGAAGCTCTGAGGTGTCGAACTCCTGTCCATCGCCCCAACCGTAGCAGGCCGTGCGAACATCGCGAACAGGATCGTAAAGAGAAACAAAGAGTCCGTCGCAGGGAACGGACAACAAGGTGAACTCGCGCAAACCGCGAAAGATTGCCAACAGATCTCGGGCGGTTCCCAGCGTCTGGGCCAGCCCGGCAATTCTTTCCAACAGTCTTTCATACTCTGACAGGGCGCGCTGATCCGCCTGACGCAAAGACTCTTCAGCCTGACGGCGAGTAGTGATGTCGCGAGCCACCCCCTGCACACCGACTGGTTTCCCCTCATGCCATGTCAATCGGCTGCTTATTTCAAGAGTAAAGATATGACCGTCTTTCGCTCGAACATCAACTTCATAGTTAGTACGTTCTTCCCCGGCCACCTTGCGATCAGTCATTAGGCGAGCGCTCTCGGCAGACGCTGGAGTGAGAAACTCGGCCATGTTCATTCCGATCAGTTCGGATTGTGAGTAACCGGCAATCGACTCAACGGCCCTATTGACGGAAGTGACGTTCCCGGCAAGGTCAAGCGTGAAAACAATATCGTTCGCATTCTCGACGAGCTCGCGATACCGCTCCTCGCTCTCTTTGACCGCGGCTTGCGCCTGTTCGCGCTCTACGAGAATCTTTCGCACTGTAGATTCCGACTCGCGCACTTCTGCCTCAGAGCGTTCCGCCTTCGCGCGGGCTCGCATTTGTGAGCGGGTGATGGCGAAGAATAGAAAACTGATAAGGATGCCGGCGGCCAGAGTGTAAGGGACCCAGCTTTTGCTGTACGTCAAATCAAACCCCGGCCGGCTGGAATAGCTGATCCTCCACGGACGACCCGCCACAACCATGTTGGTAAAGGCCGCGAAGCGAGGTTGATAATTGGCCGGCGCCGGATCACCTGGCCCGGTCGAACTGTAGAGCAGATTCTCCGGTAACAGTTCCGGTCCGTCGTAGATCTTGAATTCGATGTTTTCGTGCGACATGCCGCTGACCATTCCCCGGAAAAAGTCGTCGGCTCGGAAGGCGCTAAAAACGAAACCCAGGAGCGCTACCCTCCGCTCGCTTTCGTTTGTCGGGTGCTGATCCTTGCGATAGACAGGAGAGTAAATTAGAAATCCTGGCTGGGTTGCTTGCGGAGTAATTCTCTGAAATAAAGTCACTCGGCCGGAGGCGGCCGGAAGACCGGTGTCCCGCGCCCGTTCCATCGGCGCGCGTCTGGTGGGCTCAGTAAACATGTCATAGCCCAATCCAGCTCGATTGCGCTGATCCTGTGGTTCAAGATAAATGATTGCGTGGTATTCATCCCTTTCAGAATCGGGCCACAAATGAAAACCTTCCCCGTCTTCGCGTTTCCTTTGCCCAATCAAGGCCGCCCTCTCTTCGGGCTTAAGTCGAATAGAGAAGCCCATACCCTGCACGCCGGGAAAATGTTCAGCTAAACCAAATGTTTGTACGAAAGCTCTGAACTCACTTTCAGTCACCGAATCACTTGCGGAGAACAGACCCGCGCCGGCACGGAGCAGCGCGGTGTAGGTTTCCAGCCTGCTGTCAATGCGCGCATGAACATCCTGCACCAATCCCTCAAAGCGCGCGCGGTCTTCGGCTTCGGCAACTTTCGCCAGACGGTAAGAAACAATGAAGGTGAAAAGCAGACCTGCAGCAAGGACCAGATATGGCGTGATGCGGCGCAGACGCTGATCGCGTTGTGATTTAGGCAATGCAGATTTCATTACTTGCAAGTCAGAAGTCAGAAGTCAGAAGTCAGAGGTCAGAGATCAGAGGTCAGAGATCAGAGTTCAGAAGTCAGGGATCAGAGGTGAGATGTCAAAACTTCTAACGCTTCACTCCTTAACCACAAATGGAAACTTTGGACGCCCTCACCGCGGATTGCTGGCTTCTGATCTCTGACCTCTGACCTCTGACCCCTGATCTCTGATCTCTGACTTCTGCCCTGTGCTACCTCACACGGCTGGTGCGTCGCCGGAGAAAATCTATCAAAACAAACTGCGAAAGATTGCCCGGATTTGCGAAATAAGCTTTGCCGTTTGTCATGGCGGTCATTTGCTTAACAAACTCCACAAGATAGAAGTCGCTTGCCAGCATAAACGTATTAATCATTATCCCGGCTTTGCGGCAGGCCTGTACCTCTTTGAAGGTTTCGGACATTACGAACGGATCGCCTCCCATTGAGTTTTTGTAAAGGCGGCGTCCTGCCGGGAGCGCAGGCATCCTGCCTGCCTCCCTGGCGCTAAAAACTCCTGCGGTGCTTCCTTCAACGAAACAGGCCGTTGGCTTACCATCCGTGACCATCACGATCTGCTTCATCTCTTTGCGTTGTGATTGCAGGATACGGCGTGCCAGCCGGAGCCCTTCGGCGGTATTGGTGTGATATGGGCCAACCTGAGTAATCGCGAGTTTTGCGAGTGGAAGTTCCTCTGCGCTGTCATGGAATAGGACAATCTTCAAAGAGTCACCGGGATACTGTGTGCGAATCAGGTGTGCCAGAGCGAGGGCAACTTTCTTAGCCGGGGTAAAGCGATCTTCGCCGTAGAGAATCATCGAATGCGAACAATCGAGCATCACGACGGTGGCGCAGGATGATTGATAATCACACTGATGAACGTGCAAATCGCCGTACTCGAGATTAAGCGGGACTGTTAATCCTTCGCGCTGGATGGCCGAGAGCAGGGTTGTATTCACATCCAGATTGATGGTGTCGCCGAACTCGTAAGGCTTACTGGCAGCCGCAGCCTCAACGCCGGTAGAGAGATACGACGTATCGTGGCGTCCCATCGCACTCTTTCCCAAACTTCCGAGCAGATTTCTGAGCGTTTTGTAACCCAGAAAGTCCAGGCCCTTTTCAGTAACTTCAAATTTAACGTTCCGGGGCAGGGGTTCGGAGACTTCCGGCCTGCCCATTCCCGGACCCTCTCGCTGCTGCCTGGGCTGCTCAGCTGGTCCTTCGCTGAGTTTCAGATAACCTTCTTCTACTAACCGTTCGATTAACTGATTGAGCATTTCCTCCAGCAGCGAGCCCTTAAACTTACCTTCGTTGTCAGCAAGCATCTCCTGAATCTGACGCTGATCCAAAAGACCCTGGTCCATCAGCGCCTGCAGCAGCGCGCGTCGTAAGGCATCGAGCGATGTGTCCTGGGGGCGGCGCTGGCGAGTCCAGTAATAATCGTCATCGTAACCGGAATCGAGCAGCGAGTCAGACAGACTCTCCATCAAGTCGCCAAGATTCAGTGACGAGATGTCGAGGCCCTTGAACTTTGAGTAGCGTGTAAATCTCATCAGATTAATTAGCCGCGGATGAACGCGGATAAACGCGAATCAGAAATGTTATTGATCAGTTCTAGCTGTATTTCCCTGTCTCTGTCAGATCGTCGTAGATCATCCCGCGGCGATCTTTCTTGGCTTTCGTTACCGCGGTGTAGCCGCCTTCTTCATTGCGGCTGATCTTGTTCTGAGCGTAGAGACCTTCAAGCACAAACTCGCATGCGGCCACCAACTGGGCCTGGTCCTCTTTTTTGAAGTCAAACGGAATGAGCGAGGTTTCGATTAACTCCGGCACGGCGTCCAGCAGCGTCTTGCATTCCCTTGCCGACGCGGTGTCTGCCAGTCGCAGATTATTTCCCTGGTCAAACCATTGCACCGTCTGGGCGAAGTCGATTCCTACAAAGTAGCCTTCAAAAACTTCTCCGGTTGCCCGCTTGATCAAGTCCTTCGCGATGCGATTGGCGCCAACCTGTTCGCCTTCATACTCGAGTTCCATCTTTCCGGTCATCGAAGGAATAGCGGCGTAAATGTCGGAGATGCGCGGCACAATCTCCTCTTCGCCAGTGAGAAGCGCTCGCCGCTCGGCATTGGAGACCATTGACTCGATAACCGTGATCGGCAAGCGCTGCGAAACCCCGGAATGCTTATCAACTCGATTATCGTCACGCGCCTCGAATGCAATCTGTTCGACGGTCTCGCGAATGAAATCGGGAATATGCACTCCCTGACCATCGACTGCAGAAGCATCCAAACCATCGCGGTTAACCCATGCTTCCTGCTTTGTGATTTCAACAGCAGTCTGCAACTCGGACGGGTAGTGCGTCATGATTTCCGTGCCAATCCGATCCTTCAACGGCGTGATGATCTTTCCCCGCGCCGTGTAGTCTTCCGGGTTTGCCGAGAAAATGAGCATCACATCAAGCGGCAAGCGCACCGGGTAACCCTTAATCTGCACGTCGCCTTCCTGCATAATGTTGAAAAGGCCCACCTGAATCTTGCCGGCGAGGTCCGGCAACTCGTTTATTGCGAAGATGCCGCGATTGGCGCGGGGCAGCAGTCCATAATGAATGGTCAGCTCGTCGCTTAGCAGATGACCGCCTTTGGCGGCCTTGATCGGATCGACGTCACCGATGATGTCGGCGATGGTTACATCAGGAGTCGCGAGTTTCTCGACAAAACGAGAATCGCGTCCGATCCAGTCGATCGGCATTGAGTCGCCGTGAAGATCGAGAGTGCGGCGACCGTACGCGGAGATGGGATGAAACGGATCATCGTTAACTTCAGAGCCCGCGATGACCGGAAGCTGATCGTCCAGCAACTCGGTGAGTTGACGAATAATCCGGCTCTTGGCCTGGCCGCGCAGTCCCAGAAGGATCGTGTTGTGCTTCGCCAGGATTGCATTCAAGAGCTGCGGAATAACGCTTTCGTCGTAGCCGACAATTCCTGGAAAGAGTTTTTCCCCGGATCGCAGTTTCTTAATGAGGTTCGCGCGAAGTTCATCTTTAACCGAGACGCTCTGGTAGCCGCTGGCTTTTAGTTCACCGAGAGTTTTTGCTTGTTCCATGTTTTTAGTTCACCGACTTGTATGTTTGGAGAAGATTTTAACCGTAAAGAACGCAAAGTACGAACGCACCGAGCATCAGGGAATTTCTTGGTGTCGTTGGAGTCCAGATCATTTTTGAATCCGTTTAGAAAGCGGACTTGTCCGCCGTCGTGGGGAGGGGAAACAAGTGAACTATCCAAACAGGTCCGGTCAGAGGCAACAAAAGGCTTATGGAGGCGTTGGATTGTTTGATCGCAGTGCGCCGTCGAGACTTTGCGAAATCAAACCCTCGGCTTCCAGTTTTTCAAGGTGAGCCAACACAGCGCGCTCGGCCATCGCGTGGGCTTTGGGTGAAACATCTGTGTAGACGCGGGCGACGATCCCCCCGGGTGTGGTCACGCCCTCTCGAACTGCCTGAAGAATATTTTGTTCACGTTCCAATCGATGCGAGATGTACTCGCCAAGCTTAGCGTCAGGATTCCCGATCGCCGGGCCGTGGCCGCCGAAGATTACGGAGAGGTTGGGCAACGCGCGCATGCGTTCCAGTGAGTCCAGGTAGTCGCGCATGTTTCCTTCAGGCGGATCGATGAGGACAGAACCAAGCCCCACGATGTTATCGCCGGAGATTAGGGTCCCGGTACGTTCTTCATAGAAACAAAGATGACCACGCGCATGACCCGGAGTATGCATTGCACGGAGACTAATCTCCGGCCAACCCTTGAGCTTGATAACTTCATCATCCTCGATCAGACGATCCACACGAATGACATCAGTTAACGGTTCGGCGGTGAGACGATGAGTGGCCACTGTAACCTGCTCGCCAAAATGCTTTCGCAGCGCATTGACACCGCCAATGTGATCCGGATGCATGTGGGTCAGAATAACTTCACGCGGGCTCCGGCCTTCGGCAATAAGATCATCGATACACTCCGCTAATGCCTGCTGCTCATCTTCATAGGGTGAGCCCGGGTCGACAATGAGAAGCTCGCGGGAGGTGTAAATCAAATAACAGTTTGTATGCGTTGCCGGCGGTTTCGTCGGTGTGCGCACAGGAAAACAGATGTAGTTCGGGCGAAACTCAATCCGCCGCACAGGCTCGCGGTGAGCGTTGGGCAGGGACAGGAACCTCTGGACCAAATCCGCGCTGAGCCCGGCGGATAAGACTTTCAAAGCGTGAAGAACCGGAGGCACGGCCAATATTTCCGAATGTTCCCAGCGCGCAAACGCCCGGCTCGCGGCGATCCACTCACCATTTTCGAGTTCCCCTTCACTTCCGACCTGGGCCTGTTGCTTGGCAGGACAGTTGACCAGAAAGAACCAGGTATCAAAACGCCGGGCGCTGAAGGGCGGCGTCACCCAACGGCCGGCGAAGGTGAAATCGCTTGCATCAAGGTGAAGATCATAATGCTTGAGGAGCGCAGGCCACGACATACGTTCGGACTGCAAATCGTCAAGCAAGGAGGCGCGTTGCCCTTTCGTCAGCGCCTCGCCGCCGCGAGCTACCAACACTTCAGTCTCCTCAAACAGCTCACGCGCGGCACAACTAATGGCCGTCGCAGTTTCCGCATCATTACAGTTTTGGACTGGTACGGTTGCGTCCGTGGGATCAAACTGGCCACCTGGAAACGCATGAAAACCGCCGAGGAAGGTGAGCTTTTCACTGCGCTTTACCAGGAAGACTTCCGGATCCTGAGGGTCGGTGTTGTGTCGTAGGAGAATTACTGCGGCGGCGTCTTTGGGGATTGGGAACACGGGATGTCTTACCAGAGTCTAGTAACGGGATAAGCATCAAAAGCCGCATCGGCACTAACAATTGGAATTCGTCCGACCATAGCTTGAGCAATAAGACGTCGATCAAAAGGATCGCGATGATGAAAGGGCAGGGTCACCAAAGCATCCAGGTGTGCAAGTTCGATCCCCAACAAACCGAAACCATTAGCATTCAAATGTAGCGGAATTATTTGATTGAAAGGGGCTGTCAGCGTGAGTCTGCCGAGACTGAGCTTAATTGCAATCTCCCAGAGCGAGACAACGCTCACGAGTCTTGTTTGGGCTTGCTCCTCGATAACGCTGCGTGCGGTGTTGCTCAGTTTTGAGTTACCAGCAATGAACCAGAGGAACGCATGAGCATCGAGTAGTGCGGTCATTTCAGGTACGGTTGGAAATCGTCCAGCGGAGCATCAAAGTCTTCGGAGATTTCAATCAGCCCTTTGGCGCTTCCGAAGACGGGACGCCCGCCATTACCTGAAACCGGGACTAATCTGACAACTCGATGTTTTCCCTTACTGATGACCACGTCTTCACCCTTGATGGCTTCGTCAATTAGATCCGATAGGCGGATCTGCGCTTCTTTTAGGTCAACTTCATGCATCTGCTTGCTCCATCGTAGAGAATACCATAGGCGCCTTGCCTTAAATACGCGACACCGTTGGTAGAACTCACGACCAGCGAAATCTTTCCCCATCTCCCGGGCCCCAGGGATTGCCGCGCATATGATAGCCACCTTCTTCCCAGTAGCCGGCCTGATCCGTTTCAAGGAAACGAACTCCCTTGATCCACTTGGCCGACTTCCACGCGTACAGCTGGGGAATAATCAAACGGACTGGTCCACCATGCTCCGGAGGTATTGGCGCGCCATCGTGCGACCAGGCGAAGAGCGAATCTTCGTTAAGGAAGTATTCGATGGGAACGTTGGTAGTCCAGCCATAGTCGTAGGCAAGTGCAAGCACAAACTTTGCTTCCGGTTTGACGCCGGCAATCTTCGCCAGCTCGCGCGTGGGCACGCCGCCCCAAACGTTATCGAGGCGCGACCAGCGCGTGACGCAATGAAAATCGGCATAAACCTTCACCGCCGGCAGTTGCATGAATTCATCGAGTGACCACTTTTGAGGGTGCTCGACCAGACCGTCAACTTCAAACGACCAGGTCGCCAGATCTATCTCAGGAGTGCCGTGCGCGTCGAGCACCGGCCATTTACGGGTGCGGGTCTGGCCGGGAGGAATTCGATTCGGAAGCTGTGTATTGGGACTGATAATGTCGGCGTCTGCGATCTCTTCAGGTTTGCGCGGATCGCCAGGCTGGTATTTTGGATCTTTATATAAACTTCCCAGAAAACTCACCGCGCAACCTCAAGTCCCCTACTGAATGTAGTACTGAACAATCAGCCACTGCGAAACTTTCTTTCCGTCTTTCTCCCCCGGTTCAAAACGGATCTTCCTCGCGGCTTCGATTGCTTTAGCGTCAACGCTATCTGACACCCCATTCTTGACTTTGATTTTCGTCACCTCGCCTGAACCGCAGAATAGCGTCGTGAGTACGACCGTTTCGCGATCGTGCTCCCAACGCTCGCGCGCGGTAAAGTGAGGTTGCGGCTTGTCGAGGATTCGAAGTTTTTTGTCAATCTCGGTGCCTTTGAAAATCGGAAAATCACACTTCAGGTCAACCGGAAACTGCCCCTGTTGTTGCGCCTGAGGCGTTGCATTGGAGAGCAAAGTGATTGCCAAGAAGGTGAGGGTTAATAATAGAAAGCTTTTCATATCTCAGGCCTGCCTTTTGGATTCACTTCTTAAGACTATCCTCAGCCAGTTTCATCAACTCTTCCGGCATCCATTTGCCGACAGCCTTTTTCGTGGACTCTTCAATACCGCGAGTGCGATCGTGCCATTCATCCTTGTCGCCCTCGGGTCCACGTTCGCGTTCGTAGTTTTCAGTCTGTTCCAGACTCAAAATAATTCCGTCTGCGATTTCCTTCCAATCCTGAAACTGGATACCGCGTCTCACAATAGGCAGCCCCGCGGACCAGTCTTCCTCAGGAGCGCGCGCATCCTGCTCGGGAATCGTCAGATTGTGAAACGACGGAAATGGTTTGCCTGAAAATTCCTTAACCAGCAGTTCCCTGATCTCCCGGTAAGACGCGTTTGGCTGATCACGCCTCAATACCTGCGCGCGGCGAAACAGGTCGGATACGCTTGGTCCTGGTTGCGACATGGAATTCGGAACACCTTTGTCTAATCGTTGATTGGTACAGAATACATTACACGGGCGCAGGGTCAGTTTACAACCAGCCTCCGTCGCCACAGCCAGGTCCCGAGACTAACAGTTTGCCTTACTAGAAAAAGGCCGCGATTGAAATCATCTCAGAATCAAGTAAACTGCCCGTACGATGCCAGAGTCAATCCTATCTACCAATTCGGATCAAACCGCGGAGACCAGGGAACCATCTTGTTATCTTTGTGGCCGTATAAATGATCAGCGCATTCTTCTTCGCGAACTCCATCCCGACCTCAGACGTCTTTTGAAAGGGAATGTGGCCGCGGCGGGGGAGTTAACGGAGATCTGCGTTAATTGTATAGAGCTTTTCAGTCGCGCCAAGGCGCAGATCGATTCTCACCATATTGTTTTTGAACAAACCGATCACGTTCTGCCGAC
>Ga0070697_100001912_pt1 | contig 15932 bp, 8 predicted proteins | sample KBSK1501metaG_FD_65475 | JGI IMG/M metagenome (GOLD analysis project Ga0070697, IMG submission 65475) | Corn, switchgrass and miscanthus rhizosphere microbial communities from Kellogg Biological Station, Michigan, USA - KBS K1-50-1 metaG | ecosystem: Host-associated > Plants > Roots >...
CAGCCCACCTGCGCCGCCAGGTGGCCGTCGGCCAGGCGCAGGGGGCCGACCGGGACGTTGTCCAGCTGACGCCACCGCCCGCCCGGCGCGCCGCTGGCCGCCCCCCCCTGGCCCGGCGCCACCGCGGCGGCGTTACCGCGGGCGAACATGCCGCGGCGGCGCACGAACCGCTCCATCCCGTTGTGGCCCACCGCCAGCTCGATCATCGAGTTGGACCGGCTGCTTCCCGCGAACGGCCGCCGCTCGGGGGGCGTCAGATCGTAGAAGGCGACCCACGATAGCGAGACGACCGCGACGACCGCCCCGCCGACCGCGAGGTGCGCGAGCCGGCGGCGCCAGTCGAGCGGCGCCCCCGCCAAGTAGACGAGCGCGAACGTGGGCAGCACCACGAACGCGGCCAGCATCTTCACGTTGAATCCGACGCCGACCAGCGCCATGGCCGACGCGAAGACCGCGGCGCTTCCGCGCTCCGTCGCGACGGTGAGCGCCCAGGCCGCGAGCAGGAGCACCAGCACCAGGCAGCTGTCGGTATTGCTCGAGCGATCGATCACGACACTGATCGGGGTGAGAGCCAGGAACAGACCGGCGAGCAGCCCGGCCGGCGCGCCGAAGCGGCGCGCCACGAGATGATAGACGAGGACGACCGACGCGAGCCCCTCCAGCACCTGCGGCAGCAGCACGCTCAGGCCGCTGAAGCCGAGCAGCTTTGCGCTCGCCACCTGCACCCAGAGTGCGATCGGGGGCTTGTCGAGCGAGACGAAGCCGGCCGGGTCGAAGGAGTTGAAGAGGAAGTTGTGCCGGCTGTCCAGCATGCTCCGGACGCCGGCGCTGTAATACTCCGTGCCGTAACCGTTCTGGTCGAGCCGCCACACCCGGAGCCCGAGCCCGAGCGCCATCACCCCGCCGAGCCCGGCCCACGGTGAGGATCGCCAGGCCGGGCGGAGCGCGATGATCGGGGCCGCCGTGGGCTCCCGCGACGATTCCATGGCGTGTCCGCCTGACAGACGAGCGAGGAGCCCTCCCGGTTGACCGAATGATCCGGCGGAGCCCCGCGTCGAAATGTGCTAAAAGCGAGAGCCAACAGGAGGGGGTCCCCTGCATGAGCGGTGAGGTGAGTGGATCCGAAGAGATAGGCCGGGCGGCCCTGGATCCGCCCCACCGGTCGGCACGGCGCTTCTGGGTGATCTGCCTCGTCCTGGCCGCCATCCTGGCCGGGGGGGGCTATCTTGCCCTCAACCGCCCCGGGCGCGCCCAGCCCGCGGCGGCCAAGGGGCCCGGCGGCCCGGGCCCGCGCCCCGTCCCCGTCGTGACCGCGACCGCCCGCAGCGGTGATCTCGGCGTCTACCTGAACGGGCTCGGCTCCGTCACCGCGCTCAGCACGGTGACCGTGCGGAGCCGGGTCGACGGCCAGCTCATGCGGACCCTGTTCCAGGAGGGGCAGACCGTCAAGGCGGGCGATCTGCTGGCCGAGATCGATCCGCGTCCCTTCGAGACGCAGCTCGCGCAGGCCGACGCGCAGCTCGCCAAGGACGAGGCCGCGCTCAACAATGCGCGCCTGGACCTCGAGCGCTACCGCACCCTCGTCAAGGGCGGGTTCATCCCGCAGCAGCAGCTCGACACCCAGGCCTCCTCCGTCTCGCAGCTCGCGGCGACCATCAAGGCCGACCAGGGGCAGATCGACAGCATCCGCCTTCAGCTCACCTACTGCAGCATCCTCGCCCCGATCACCGGCCGTGCCGGCCTGCGCCTGGTGGATCCCGGTAACATGGTGCACGCGACCGATCCGGGCGGGCTCGTCGTGCTCACCCAGGTGGAGCCCATCGCGGTGGTGTTCACGCTGCCGCAGGACAACCTGCCCGCCGTCCTCGCGCGCCAGCGCGCGGGCGGGCCGATCCGGGTGGATGCCTTCGACCGCGACGGGCGCACCAAGCTCGCCAGCGGTATCCTGACCGCGGTGGACAACCAGATCGACGCGGGCACCGGCACCGTCAAGCTCAAGGCTTCCTTCCCCAACACCGACACCGCCCTGTTCCCGAACCAGTTCGTCAACGCGCGCATCCTGGTGGCGGAGCTCAAGAGCGCGGTGCTGGTGCCGAACGAGGCCATCCAGCGCGGCGCCCAGGGCTCCTTCGTCTACGTGGTCAAGCCGGACAAGACGGTGGAGCTCCGCAAGGTGGTGCCCGGCCCGAGCGAGGGCGGCGTCACCGTCTTGAAGGAAGTGGCCGCGGGCGAGGCGCTCATCGTGGACGGCGCCGACAAGGTGCAGGAGCGCACCCGCGTGGAGCCCGCCAGCCGCGAGCGTCCCCCCGCGCGCGGGAGCTCATGAACCTCTCGCAGCCGTTCATCCTCCGGCCCGTCGCCACCTCCCTCCTCACCTTCGCGATCATCCTGGCCGGATTCGTCGCCTACCGGCTGCTCCCAGTGTCGGCCCTGCCCCAGGTGGACTATCCGACCATGCAGGTGCAGACCTCCTATCCCGGCGCCAGCCCCGACGTCATGGCCTCGGCGGTCACCGCGCCGCTCGAGCGGCAGTTCGGCCAGATGCCGGGGCTCAAGCAGATGACGTCGACCAGCTCCAGCACCAGCTCCGTCATCACGCTGCAGTTCGACCTCAACCTGGCGCTCGACATCGCCGAGCAGCAGGTGCAGGCCGCCATCAACGCCGCGACCTCCTTCCTGCCCGCGGACCTGCCGACTTCGCCCATCTACAGCAAGGTCAACCCGGCCGACGCGCCAATCCTCACGCTCGGTCTCACCTCGGCCACCCTGCCCCTCACCACCGTGCAGGACCTGGCCGACACGCGGCTCGTGCCCAAGATCTCCCAGCTCCCCGGGGTGGGGCTGGTCAGCTTGAGCGGCGGTCAGAAGCCCGCCATCCGGATCCAGGTGAACCCCGCGCGCCTCGCCGCTAACGGGCTCACCCTCGAGGACCTGCGGACCGCGGTCGCGAGCGCGAGCGTTAACCAGGCCAAGGGGAGCCTCGACGGTCCGCGCCAGGCGTTCACGATCGGGGCCAACGATCAGCTCATCACGAGCGATCAGTACCGGAACCTGGTGGTGGCCTACCGGAACGGGGCGCCGGTGCATCTCGCGGACGTGGCCGAAACGGTCGACGACGCGGAGAACCTGCGCCAGGCCGCGTGGATGGGCGATCAACCGGCGGTCATCGTGAACATCCAGCGCCAGCCGGGTGCCAACCTCATCCAGGTGGTGGACCGGATCAAGCAGCTGCTGCCCACCCTGCAGGCCACCCTGCCCTCGACGGTGCGGGTGGCCATCCTGAGCGACCGTACCACCACCATCCGCGCCTCGGTGCACGATGTGCAGCTCGAGCTGATGCTGGCGGTGATCCTGGTCGTGCTCGTGATCTTCCTGTTCCTGGGTAGCCCCGCCGCCACCTTCATCCCGTCGATCGCGGTGCCGGTCTCCATCATCGGGACGTTCGCGGTCATGTACGCGCTCGGCTTCAGCCTGAACAACCTCACCCTGATGGCGCTCACCATCGCCACCGGCTTCGTGGTGGACGACGCGGTGGTCATGATCGAGAACATCGCCCGCTACATCGAGGCGGGCGACCCGCCGCTCGAGGCGGCGCTCAAGGGCTCGGGGCAGATCGGCTTCACGATCCTGTCGCTGACCGTGTCCTTGATCGCGGTGCTGATCCCGCTCCTGTTCATGGGCGATATCGTGGGACGCCTGTTCCGCGAGTTCGCGCTGACCCTCACCGCGGCCATCCTGGTCTCGGCCGCGGTGTCCCTGACCCTCACCCCCATGCTGTGCGCGAAGCTCCTGCGGCGGCGCGAGGAGCACGAGGTGGGCCGGATCGCCCGGGCCTCGACCACCGCCTTCAACGGCCTCCTCTCGGTGTACGCGCGCACGCTGCGCTTCGTGCTCGGCCACCAGTCCGCCACCCTGCTGGTGGCGGTGGGGACGCTCGGGCTCACCCTCTCTCTGTACACCGTGGTGCCCAAGGGCCTCTTCCCCGTCCAGGACACCGGCGTCATCCTCGGCATCTCGGAGGCGCCCCAGACCGTGTCCTTCCCGGCCATGGCCGCGCGGCAGCGCGCGGTGGCCCAGGCCATCCTGCGCGATCCCGCCGTCGACGCGATCTCGTCCTTCATCGGCATCGACGGCACAAACGTGACCCTCAACAGCGGGCGCATGCTGATCACCCTCAAGCCGCTGGAGGAGCGCGGGGCGGGCGTGCTCGCGGTCATCGAGCGGCTGCGCCCGCGCCTGGCCGAGGTGGGCGGCATCACGCTCTATCTCCAGCCGGTGCAGGATCTGACGGTGGAGGACCGCGTGAGCCGCACCCAGTACCAGTACAGCCTGGAGGATCCGAACGTCACCGAGCTCAACACCTGGGCCCCGCGCCTGGTGGAGCGTCTCCGAGCGCTGCGGGAGCTCCAGGACGTCGCGAGCGACCAGCAGGACCAGGGGCTCGAGACCTCGGTCCGCATCGACCGCGACACCGCCTCCCGCCTCGGCATCACGCCGCAGATGATCGACGACGCGCTCTACAATGCCTTCGGGCAGCGGCAGATCTCCACCATCTTCACGCAGCTCAACCAGTACCGGGTCGTGCTCGAGGTCAAGCCCGAGTTCCGCCAGGACCCCGCCGCGCTGCAGCAGATCTACCTGCGCTCGGCCAGCGGGGGCTCGGTGCCGCTCTCGACGTTCACCACCCTGGAGGAGCGGGCCACCCCGCTGCTGGTGAGCCACCAGGGCCAGTTCCCCGCGGTGACCGTCTCCTTCAACCTGGCCCCGCGCGTCTCCCTGGGCGCGGCGGTGGAGGCCATCGAGACGATCCGACGCGATCTCGGGATGCCCGCCGCGATCGAGGCGCGCTTCCAGGGCGCCGCGCGCGCCTTCCAGGCGTCGCTCGCGAACCAGCCGCTCCTCATCCTGGCCGCGGTGGTCACCGTCTACATCGTGCTAGGCGTGCTCTACGAGAGCTGGATCCACCCGGTGACCATCCTGTCCACCCTGCCCTCCGCGGGGGTGGGCGCGCTGCTCGCGCTCCTGGCCGCGCGGCTCGACCTGAGTGTTATCGCGCTCATCGGCATCATCCTGCTCATCGGCATCGTGATGAAAAACGCGATCATGATGATCGACTTCGCGCTCGACGCGCAGCGCACCGAGGGCAAGCCCGCGCCCGAGGCCATCTACCAGGCCTGCCTGCTCCGCTTCCGCCCGATCCTGATGACCACGATGGCCGCCCTCCTGGGCGGGGTCCCGCTCGCGCTCGGACGCGGCGTCGGCTCCGAGCTGCGCCAGCCCCTCGGCATCGCCATCGTGGGCGGCCTCATCATGAGCCAGCTCCTGACCCTCTACACGACACCCGTCATCTATCTCGCCTTCGACCGGCTCGCCACCCGCGCGGCGCGGCGCCGCGCGGCTCCCGCCCCTGCGCCCGCGGGCGCGTCCGCAAATCCCTCTCGGCCGTGAACATCTCCGGGCCCTTCATCCGCCGGCCGGTCGGCACCACCCTGCTCACGCTCGCCCTCGTGCTGCTGGGGGTGATCGGCTTCCGGCTCTTGCCGGTGGCCCCGCTGCCGCAGGTCGACTTCCCCACCATCAACGTCTCGGCGGGATTGCCGGGCGCGAGCCCCGAGACCATGGCTTCCGCGGTCGCCACCCCGCTCGAGCGGCAGTTCACCCGCATCGCCGCGGTCAACGAGATGACCTCGACGAGCTTCCTCGGCTCCGCCAGCGTGGCGCTCCAGTTCGATCTCTCGCGCGACATCAACGGGGCCGCCCGCGACGTGCAGTCGGCCATCAACGCGGCGAACGGCCAGCTTCCCTCGAACCTCCCAACCAATCCGACATATCGCAAGCTGAACCCGGCCGACGCGCCCATCATGATTCTCGCGCTGACGTCGCCGACCTTGAGCCCCGGGCAGCTCTACGACCTGGCCTCCACGATCCTCCAGCAGAAGCTCGCTCAGATCGAGGGAGTGGGCCAGGTGTTCGTGGGCGGCAGCTCCCTGCCCTCGGTGCGCGTGGAGCTCAATCCCCACGCGCTCGCGCGCTACGGCATCGGGCTCGAGGACGTGCGGGCGGTGCTGGCCAGCGCCAACGTCAACCGGCCGAAGGGCCAGATCCACGGGCCCGACCGCGCGTGGGAGATTCGCACCAGCGACCAGCTCCGGTTCGCGGCGGAATACCGGCCGCTGCTGGTGGCCTGGCGCAATGGGGCCGCGGTGCGCCTCGCCGACCTGGGCGAGGTGGTCGACTCGGTCGAGGATCTCCGCTCGATCGGCCTCGCCAACGGAAAACCCTCCGCGCTCATCATCATCTTCCGCCAGCCCGGCGCCAACATCATCGAAGCGGTGGACCGCATCCGCGAGGCGCAGCCCGAGCTGCACGCGCTCCTGCCCGCCGACGTCCGGCTGACCCCGGTCCTCGACCAGACCGTGACCATCCGCGCCTCGGTGTCCGACGTCGAACACGCGCTGATGATCTCGGTGGCCCTCGTCGTGCTGGTCGTGTTCCTCTTCCTGCGCGACTGGCGCGCCACCGCCATTCCCGGCGTGGCGGTGCCGGTGTCCCTGGTCGGGACCTTCGCCTTCATGTACTTGATCGGCTACAGCATCGACAATCTCTCGCTGATGGCGCTCACGGTGGCCACCGGCTTCGTGGTGGACGACGCCATCGTGGTCGTCGAGAACGTCATGCGTCATCTCGAGGCGGGCATGCCCGCCCTGGAGGCGGCGGTGACCGGCGCGCGGGAGATCGGCTTCACGGTGCTGTCCATCAGCATCTCCCTGGTGGCCGTCTTCATCCCGATCCTCCTCATGGGGGGGCTGATCGGCCGCCTCTTCCGCGAGTTCGCGGTCGTGCTCTCCGTCGCCGTCCTCGTCTCCCTGGTGGTCTCGCTCACCACCACCCCGATGATGTGCGCCCTCCTCCTCCGCTCGCGCGACGGGCGCCCGGGCGGCCCCTTCTACCGGGGCGGCGAGCGCGTGTTCGGCTGGGTGACCTCCGGCTACCGGCGCACGCTCGACTGGGCCCTGGCGTACCCGGGCACGGTGCTCGCGATCGCGGCCCTCACCTGCGCCTTCACGGTGTACCTCTTCGTGGTGATCCCCAAAGGCTTCTTTCCCCAGCAGGACAATGGTCGGCTCAGCGGCTCTGTCGTGGCCGCGCAGGACATCTCCTACCAGGCCATGCGCGAGAAAATCTCCCAGCTCGCCGCGATCGTGCAGGCCGACCCCGCCATCGCGACCGTCACCGCCTATACCGGCGGCGGGGGTGGGCGCGGCACCACCGTCAACAACGGCCGCATGTTCATCGCGCTCAAGGGGCGGCGCGAGCGCGACGCCACCGCCGACGAGGTGATCACGCGGCTCCGTCCGAAGCTCGGCCGCGTGCCGGGGGCCACCCTCTACCTGCAGGCGGTGCAGGACATCCGCCTGGGCGGGCGGCTCGGCAACGCGCAGTATCAATACACCCTGCAGGCGGACCACCTGGCCGAGCTGAGCGAGTGGGCGCCGCGAATGCTCGAGACCCTGCGCGGCCTGCCCCAGGTCCGCGACGTGTCGAGCGACCAACAGGATTCGGGCCTGCAGGTGCCGCTCACGATCGATCGCCCCACCGCGGCCCGGCTCGGGGTGAGCACGAAGCTGATCGACGAGACCCTCTACAGCGCGTTCGGGCAGCGTCAGGTGTCGACGATCTATACGTCGCTCAACCAGTACCACGTCGTGATGGAGGTGGCGCCCCAGTACTGGCAGAGTCCCGACGCGCTGCAGGACATCTACGTGCGGTCGGCCAACATCGGCTCGTCGGTCCCGCTCACCGCGGTCACCCGGTTCGTGCCGAGCGCGGCCCCGCTCCAGGTGAACCACCAGGGCCTCTTCCCGTCGGTCACCCTCTCGTTCAACCTGGCGCCCGGGGTGTCGCTGGGCGAGGCGGTCATCGCGGTGGAGGCGGCCGGACGGCGCATCGGGCTGCCCTCGAGCATCCGCGGCAAGTTCGCGGGCGTGGCCCAGGCCTTCCAGGACTCGCTCTCGACGCAGCCCCTGCTCATCCTCGCGGCGCTGGTCGCGGTCTACATCGTGCTCGGCATGCTCTACGAGAGCTACGTCCACCCGTTGACCATCCTCTCCACCCTGCCCTCAGCGGGAGTGGGAGCGCTGCTCGCGCTGATGGCCTGCGGGATGGAGCTCTCCATCATCGCGATCATCGGCATCATCCTGCTGATCGGCATCGTCAAGAAGAACGCGATCATGGTCATCGACGTGGCCCTCGACCTGGAGCGGCGCGAGGGCCGTTCCCCGCGCGAGGCGATCCACACCGCCTGCCTGCGGCGGCTCCGTCCCATCCTGATGACCACGATGGCCGCCCTGCTGGGCGCCCTGCCCCTGGCCCTCGGCACCGGCACCGGCTCCGAGCTGCGCCGGCCGCTCGGGGTGTCGATCGTGGGCGGCCTCATGCTGAGCCAGCTCCTCACCCTCTACACCACGCCGGTCATCTATCTGTTCCTGGAGCGCTGGCGGCTCCGGATGGCCAGGCTCTGGGGCCGCTTCGGCGAGCGCATCGGCATTCGCCGCACCGCCGAGCAGATCAGCGGCGGCAAGTAACCCGATCTCGAGAGGAGTCTCGCGCATGGAGCTCGATCCCCGCACGATGAGGCAGGAGTCCACCTACAAGCTCCTGATCGGCTGCGTGGTGCCGCGGCCGATCGCGTGGGTGTCCACGGTGGGCCCCGACGGCGTGAACAACCTCGCGCCCTTCAGCTTCTTCATGGGGGTCTGCCAGGAGCCGCCGACCATCGCGTTCTCCTCGGGGCCCCGGGCCAAGAACCGCAAGGACACCGTGCGGAACGCCGAGCACACCGGCGACTTCGTGGTCAACGTGGTGGACGACGACCTCGCCGAGCAGATGAACCTGAGCTCGGGCGATTACCCACCCGAGCTCGACGAGTTCGCCCTCACCGGCCTCACCGCCGCGCCCGGCGTACGGGTACGGGCGCCCCGGGTGGCCCAGGCGCCCATTAGCCTCGAGTGCCGGGTGGCCCAGATCATCCCGGTGGGCCGCGGCCCCCACAGCCTGGTCCTGGGCGAGATCCTCTACTTCCACGTGCGTGACGATATCTACGACGCGGTCAGCGGGCGCATCGACATGGCCCGCCTCAAGCCGGTGGGCCGCCTGGCCGGCCACCAGTACGCGCACATCCACGACATCTTCCAGATGAAGCGGCCGTCGGAGAGCTACCGCGGCTAACTAGCGGACGGGCTCTCCGCGCCGCGACCGCTCTCCGGCTCGGCGGTCGCGATGGTGAGCCGCCCGCCCCGGGCCACGACGAACGAACCCCCGATTCGGTTGACCTGCCGGGGCCCACGGGGGACATTTTTCCCCCCGGCGGGGTCAACCGAAGACCCCGCCCGCTCGTCGCCCTAAATGGAGGCGGCACGTCCGCCGTCAGAGGGGTAGCCGTCGGAAGAGGAGGAAGCCTTGACCATGACAATGCGTCGTGTCGGATCGATCGTACTGGCCGCCGGCCTGGCGGTGGGGCTGCTGGCGGCGGCTCCCACGCCGAGCCTGGCCTGGAGAGTAGGAGTCTTCGTGGGACCGGGCGTTGTCGTCGGGCCGCCAGTCGTGGTCGGGCCCCCGGTGTACGTGGCACCGGCGCCCGTGATCGTCGAGACACCTCCGCCGGTCTACCAGGAGCAGCCGCAGGCCGCGCAGCAGCACTGGTACTACTGCCAGGACCCGCAGGGCTACTACCCGTACGTCCAGCAGTGCCCGCGGGGCTGGCAGCCGGTCAGTCCAACTCCGGCCCCGGCCCGGTGACGACATGAGGATCGTCGCGCTCCTGCTGGTTGTCGGGCTGGTCGCCGGGTGCGCCACCGTGCCGCCTGGCCCGAGCGTCTCGGTGTTGCCCGGCCGGGGGAAGAGCTTCGACGAGTTCCAGGTCGATGACGCGGCCTGCCGCCAGTGGGCCAAGCAGCAGGCGGGCACCACGCCGGGCACCTCCGCGGCACAGAGCACGGCTGGCGGCGCGGCTATCGGCACCTTGCTGGGCGCCGGCCTCGGCGCCGCGCTGGGCGCCGCCGCCGGCCGACCCGGCACGGGCGCGGCGGTGGGCGCCGGGGTCGGGCTTCTCGGCGGCACCGCCGTGGGCGCCAGCGCGGGCCAGGCCTCCGGCCAGAGCGTGCAGCACCGGTACGACAACGCATACACGCAGTGCATGTATGCCAAGGGCAACCAGGTCCCGGGCCGGCCGCAGGCCGTGACTCCCGTCGCAAGCCCGCCGCCGCCCCCACCCCCGGCGCCCGCGGCCGTGCCGGCTCCGCCGCCACCCCCGCCAGGGCCGCCCCCGCCGCCACCCTCGGCGACGCAGTAAGCGCCGGAAGAGTCAGCGCCAAGAGAGGAGCCGCGTGATATCCGATGACTGATGACTGAATCGCCCCAGGAGTCCGAAGAAGGCCGGGCCGCCCCATCCGCACCGCCCCCCCGAGCCCGCGGCTCGCGCCTCTCCTCCCTCATCTGGGGCGGCATGGTGATCCTGATCCTGGTCGGCGTTGCGTGGTTCGTCCATTCTCGGGCGCCCCAGGACAAACGGGTCGGCCGGCCCGCGTCCGTGTCGGTCGTGACCACGCCGGTGCAACAGGGCGATCTGCCGGTGACTCTCAACGCCCTCGGCACCGTCACCCCGCTCGCCACCGTAACCGTGAAGACGCAGATCAACGGCCGCCTCGTGTCGATCGGGTTCCGGGAAGGGCAGATCGTCAAGGCCGGCGACTTCCTCGCGCTGGTCGATCCACGTCCGTACGAGATCGCGCTCGAGCAGGCCCAGGGCCAGCTCGTACGTGACACCGCCCTGCTGCACGACGCCCAGATCGATCTCGCACGTTACCGGACGCTGGCCACCCAGGACTCGATCCCGCAGCAGCAGCTCGACACCCAGGAGTATCTTGTCCGGCAGTACGAGGGCACCGTGCGGTCGGACGAGGCGATGGTCCGGAACGCGCGGTTGAACGTCGAGTACTGCCACATCGTGGCGCCGGTCGCCGGCCGCGCGGGGCTGCGCCAGGTGGATCAGGGCAACTACGTGCAGCCGAGCGACCCCAGCGGAGTCGTGGTCATCACCCAGCTCCAGCCGATCTCGGTCATCTTCACGCTGCCCGAGGACAACGTGCCTGCGGTCATGAAGCGGCTCACCTCCGGCGCCTCGCTGCCGGTGACCGCGTACGACCGGGCGCTCACCACCAAGCTCGCGGTGGGTACGCTCCTGACCGTAGACAACCAGATCGACACCACCACCGGGACCGTGAAGCTCCGCGCCCAGTTCGACAACCGTGACAACGGCCTCTTCCCGAATCAGTTCGTCACCGCCCTGCTGCTCGTCGACACGCTCAAGGGCACGAACCTCGTGCCGACCGCCGCGGTCCAGCGGGGCGCCCCCGGCACGTTCGTCTACGTGGTGAACAGCGAGCGGGTGGTCGGCCTCCGCCCGGTGAAGCTCGGCCCGACCGACGGCGACCGGGTGGCGGTGCTGTCGGGCGTGAACCCCGGCGAGCAGGTGGTCGTCGACGGCGCCGACAAGCTGCGCGACGGCGCCAAGGTCACCCTCGGCAACGAGCAGGGCGGGACGGGCCCGGCGCCGGCCGCGACGCCGCCCGACGGCCAGCGTCGCTCCCGCAACAAGAAATAGAAGATGAACCCGTCGCGCATCTTCATCGAGCGCCCGGTGGCCACCTCGCTGCTGATGGTCGCCGTGCTCATGGTGGGGATCGTCGCCTACCAGTTCCTACCGCTCGCCGCGCTGCCCGAGGTCGACTACCCGACCATCCAGGTCCAGACGCTTTATCCGGGCGCGAGCCCGGAGGTCATGACCTCCTCGGTGACCGCGCCGCTCGAGCGGCAGTTCGGCCAGATGCCGAGCCTCAAGCAGATGTCCTCCACCAGCTCGGCGGGAGCCTCGGTGATCACGCTCCAGTTCGCGCTCACCCTGACTCTGGACGTGGCCGAGCAGGAGGTGCAGGCCGCCATCAACGCGGCGGGCAACCTCCTGCCCTCGGACCTGCCCGCCCCGCCGATCTATGCCAAGATCAATCCGGCCGACGTGCCGGTGCTGACGCTGGCGCTCACCTCCAAGTCGCTCGCCCTGCCGCAGATCGAGGACTTCGCGGAGACGCGCCTGGCCCAGAAAATCTCGCAGCTCCCCGGCGTGGGCCTGGTGCGGGTGCTGGGCGGTCAGCGCCCGGCGGTGCGCGTGCAGGCCAACCTCCGCGCGCTGGCCGCCTACGGGCTCAACATCGACGACCTGCGCACGACCATCAACAACGCGAACGTCAACCTGCCCAAGGGAAACTTCGACGGCCCGTTCCGGGCCTACGCGGTCAACGCCAACGATCAGCTCCAGAGCGCCGACGCCTACCGGGCCATCGTGGTGGCCTACCGCAACGGCGCGCCGGTGCGTCTCTCCGACGTGGCCTCCGTGCTGGACGGCGCCGAGAACCCCAAGCTCGCGGCGTGGATGAACGAGACCCCCGCGGTGGTGGTCAACATCCAGCGGCAGCCCGGCGCCAACGTCATCGAGGTGGTCAACCGGGTGCAGGCGCTCCTGCCCCAGCTGAAGAGCTCGCTGCCCGCCTCGGTCGAGCTCACGGTGCTCACCGACCGCACCAACACCATCCGGGCGTCGGTGCGGGACGTGAACTTCGAGCTGGTCCTGGCGGTGGTGCTGGTCGTACTCGTGATCTTCCTCTTCCTCGGCAGCCTGCGAGCCACCATCATCCCGAGCCTGGCGGTCCCGCTCTCGCTGGTGGGGACGTTCGGGGTGATGTACCTGGCCGGCTTCAGCCTCAACAACCTCTCCCTCATGGCGCTCACCATCGCCACCGGCTTCGTGGTGGACGACGCCATCGTGATGATCGAGAACATCACCCGCTACATCGAGCAGGGCGAAGCGCCGCTGGCCGCCGCGCTCAAGGGCTCCGCCCAGATCGGCTTCACCATCGTCTCGCTCACGATCTCCCTGATCGCGGTGCTGATCCCGCTGCTCTTCATGGGCGACGTGGTCGGGCGGCTCTTCCACGAGTTCGCGATCACCCTCGCGGTCACGATCCTCATCTCGGCGGGGGTGTCGCTGTCGCTCGCGCCCATGATGTGCGCCAAGATCCTCCGCCACGAACGAGCCGAGGATCAGGGCCGGATCGCCCGCTACACCACCCGGGCCTTCGACCGGCTCATCCGGTACTACGACCGGTCGCTGGAGCGGATCTTCGATCACCAGCCCCTCACGCTCCTCGTCGCGGCGGCCACCCTCGTCCTGACCGTGTTCCTCTACGTCTACGTTCCCAAGGGCTTCTTCCCGGTGCAGGACACCGGGCTCATCCAGGGCATCTCCGAAGCGTCGCAGGCGGTGTCGTTCGGGCGGATGGCCGAGCTGCAGCAGGCGCTGGCCTCGCGCATCCTGAAGGATCCCGACGTGGTGAGTCTCTCCTCGTTCATCGGGGTCGACGGCACCAACACCACGCTGAACACCGGGCGCTTCCTGATCAACCTCAAGCCCCGCGAGGAGCGGACGGACAGCGCGAGCGACATCATCCGGCGTCTCCGGCACGACATCGCGGACCTGGGCGGGATCTCGCTGTTCATGCAGCCGGTGCAGGATCTCACGATCGACACCACCGTGAGCCGGACCCAGTACCAGTACGTGCTCGTCGACGCCAACCCCGACGAGTTCTCGATCTGGATCCCCCGGCTGATCGACCGCATGAGCCAGCTCTCGCACGTGGAGGACGTGGTGAGCGACCTCCAGAACCAGGGCCTCTCGGTGTACGTGGAGGTGGACCGCGCCACCGCGGGCCGGTTCGGCATCACCCCGGCCACGGTGGACAATGCCCTCTACGACTCCTTCGGCCAGCGCATCGTCTCGACAGTCTTCACCCAGTCGAACCAGTACCGGGTCATCCTCGAGGCGGATCCGTCGTTCCAGCAGTCGCTGCGGTCGCTCGACTCGATCTATCTTCCTTCCTCGCTGACGGCGAGCGGGCAGGTCCGGCTCTCCGCCATCGCCACCGTGCGCGAGGAGTCGGCTCCGCTCGCGGTCAACCACCTGGGGCAGTTCCCGGCCGCCACCGTCTCGTTCAACCTGGCCGCGGGGGCTTCCCTGGGCGCCGCGGTGGACGCGATCACCCAGGCGGGGCGGGAGATCGGGCTGCCCGCGAGCATGGCCGGGAGCTTCCAGGGCGCGGCGCTCGCCTTCCAGGCCTCGCTCTCGAACGAGCTGTTCCTGATCCTGGCCGCGCTCGCCACCGTCTACATCATCCTGGGCGTGCTCTACGAGAGCTACATCCACCCGATCACGATCCTCTCCACGCTGCCCTCCGCGGGGGTCGGGGCGCTGCTGGCCCTGCTGTTCGCGCGCGAGGATCTCGGCATCATCGGCATCATCGGCATCATCCTGCTGATCGGCATCGTGAAGAAGAACGCGATCATGATGATCGACTTCGCGCTGGAGGCCGAACGCAGCGAGGGCAAGTCGCCGCGCGAGGCGATCCACCAGGCGTGCCTGCTGCGCCTGCGCCCGATCCTGATGACCACCATGGCCGCGCTGCTGAGCGCCCTGCCTCTCATGCTCGGCACCGGCACGGGGGCCGAGCTGCGGCGGCCCCTCGGCATCACGATCGTGGGCGGGCTCATCGCGAGCCAGGTCCTCACCCTCTTCACCACCCCGGTCATCTACCTGGCCTTCGATCGCCTCGGGCGCTGGATGCGCGGGGGCGCGGCCACTCCGTGAACCTCTCGCAGCCCTTCGTCCGTCGGCCGATCGCCACCACGCTGCTGACCATGGGGGTGGCGCTGGCCGGGATCCTGGCGCTCCTCCGGCTGCCGGTGTCCCCACTGCCCCAGGTGGACTACCCGACCATCTCGGTGCAGGCCTCCCAGCCGGGGGCGAGCCCGGCGGTCATGGCCACGAGCGTGGCCACCCCGCTCGAGCGCTACCTCGGCACCATCGCCAACGTGACCGAGATGACGTCGTCGAGCTCGCTGGGCTCGACCCGCATCACGCTGCAGTTCGGCCTCGACCGCGACATCAACGGGGCGGCCCGCGACGTCCAGGCCGCCATCAACGCGGCCCACGCGGACCTGCCCGCGAGCCTCCGCTCCAATCCCACCTACCGCAAGGTCAATCCCGCCGACGCCCCGATCATGATCCTGGCGCTCACCTCCACCACGTTGAGCCAGGGCCAGCTCTACGACGCGGCCGCCACCATCCTGCAGCAGAAGCTTTCCCAGGTCTCCGGCATCGGCCAGGTGGATCTGGGGGGCAGCTCGCTGCCCGCGGTGCGGGTGGAGCTCGAGCCGCGCGCGCTGTTCCGCTACGGCATCGGCCTCGAGGACGTGCGAGCGGCCATCGCGGCCGCCAACGCCAACAGCCCGAAGGGTGCCATCGAGGCGGGCGGGCGCCACTACCAGATCTACACCAACGACCAGGCGCGCCGGGCCGACCAGTACCGCGGCCTCGTGATCGCCTACCGGAACGGCGCGGCGGTGCGCCTCGCCGACGTGGCGGAGGTGGTGGACTCGGTCGAGGATCTCCGCAACCAAGGGCTGGCCAACGGGCAGCCCTCGGTGCTGGTCATTCTCTCCCGCGAGCCGGGCGCCAACATCATCGACGCGGTGGACCGGGTGAAGGACCTGCTGCCGCAGCTGCGGGCCTCGATCCCGGCGGGGGCCGAGCTCACGGTGGCCTCCGACCGCACCACCACGATCCGCGCCTCGCTGCGCGACGTCGAGTACACGCTGGTGATCGCGATCGCGCTGGTGATCCTCGTGGTGTTCCTCTTCCTGCGCAATGGCCGGGCGACGCTGATCCCGGCGGTGGCCGTGCCGATCTCGCTCATTGGAACGTTCGCGGCGATGTACGTGCTGGGCTTCAGCCTGAACAACCTGTCGCTGATGGCGCTCACCAT
>Ga0070697_100001913_pt1 | contig 15929 bp, 8 predicted proteins | sample KBSK1501metaG_FD_65475 | JGI IMG/M metagenome (GOLD analysis project Ga0070697, IMG submission 65475) | Corn, switchgrass and miscanthus rhizosphere microbial communities from Kellogg Biological Station, Michigan, USA - KBS K1-50-1 metaG | ecosystem: Host-associated > Plants > Roots >...
CCACGTTGTCCAGGAAGTCGCGCAGCGTGCGCTCCTCGGTGAGCAGGAGCTGGAGCAGGCGCACCTCGAGCTTGAAGTAGTAATGGTCGGCCGCCACGATCTCGACGCCGCCGGGCGCCCGGTCGAGGAACTCGCGGTATGCCTCGGGGGGCGCCCCCAAGGGCTTCTCGATGAGCACGACGTCGGTGAGGTCGTAGTAGAGCCTGAGCGTGGGCAGATGGGTGGCCGCCGGGGTCGCGATGTACGTGATCACGTACGAGCTTGACTCGAGCTCGCGTTGCAGCTGGTCGTGGGCGGGCGCCCCGGGGCTGTCCCAGTAGAAAGCATCGCCGTGCTGCCGTATCTCTTCCTCCCGCGCGCCGATGCGTTCGCGGGCTCCGGGCCCGTCGTGTTCCACGACGTGCGTCCGGAAGTTGAAGAACTGTTTCAGCGTCAGCAGGTGCTGGTAAGCCTTCTGTCCCCACTGGCCGAACCCGACCAGGACGAAATCCTTCTGGAGGTGGCGCTCTTCCTCGGCCAGCGCATGTAGCCTTGCATTCTTGATCGCGACCGCAGCTTGCAGCGCGAGGCCCTGGGCGCGCTGGACCTCCTCCTTCGTGAATACGCGCACATGGTCCCGCTCGGCGAGCACGACGGCGCCGATCGGTTGGCCGTCCGCAACCAGGGGCAGCGCCATCAACGAGCGCACTCCGAAAGCGCGCGCATAAGACGGGCTCACCTGATCGCTGGCGCTCGCGTCCTCGATCACGACGGGCTCGACCCGATCAAGCACGTCGAAGAAGAACGAGGGCTCCGAGCGTTCGCCGTGCTGGCGGCGCCAAAGGTCTTCGTGGTCCGATGCGGCGGCGCCGAACCAGCCCTCGTGATCCTCCTCATAGAGCGCGATCTGACACAGGGACGCGTGAACAAGCCGCACGAGGTTCTGGGCGACCAGCCTCAGCGTCTGGTCGAGGTCGATGGAGGAAGCGATCGCCTGGCTCACGTCGGCACTCAGCTCGAGCTGCTCGGCATGGCGCCTGGCATCCTCGTAGAGCCGCGCGGTCTCGACGGCCGCCGCCACCTGCGCGGCCGCCGCACGGAGCGCCTCCACCTGGCCCCAATCGGGCCGCCGCTCGTAGGAGCGGTGGTAGCCGACCTCGAGGACACCCGTCGCCCTGCGGTCGTGGTCCGAGCCAAAGGGCAGGAAAATCCGGATCAGTTCACCATGTCGACCGGCTTCGAAGACTTCGCCGGCGAGCGTGAATGGAGGGAGGTCGGGCCCGGCGCGCGGGTCGTCCGTGCCTTCTCCTTCGCCCATCAGGCATGCCGCCACGGTCGCCAGGGTCGTGCCGTCGCTGCGGACGACGGGCACTTCGGTCCAGCGCGAGGTGCCGGGGATTGCACCCGTGAAGACGTCGGCGCGGTCGATGACACCGCCGATGGGGAGGGGACCGACGATCGCCGCCTGCCAGCGTCGGGCGACATAAACAAGGACGTCGTCGCCCGCGAGCGCGCGATCCTCCTCGAGAGCCCACCGAGGCACGCGCGCGGCCTGCGCACCCTTGCCCTTGGTCCTCTCGGCCGCGTCGATCGCCCCTGCGGTTGCCGCCCCGGCGGCCATCCGCACGACCATCGTCTCGTCCGCCCTCTCGTCCAGCAGGTAGACGGTGGCGAAGTGGAAATCGAACTCCGGGACCGCGGCGTCGGTCAGGTGGCCGACGACCGAGTCGATGACCTCGTGCCTGGAGGAGCCTGGCCGCAGCATCGACGCCGTCATGTCGCCCAGCGCCCCCAGGAGACGGTTGCTGTGCTCCAACCCGGCCACGAGCTGCTGTCCCTCGAGAGCGCCGCCGATGAGCTCCGCGCAGGCCTTCAGCAGCACGTCGGTCGCGCGAGCCCTTCGCACCGTAGCGAGGCGATCGCGGCTGACGAGCACGAGGTATCCATTCGGCTCCGGCGAGCCGCCCAGCGCATAGGTGGCCACCGGGTGCAGCTCAGCCTCTGCGGCGACGGCACCGACGGCTTCGTTGAGGGCGTCTTCCCACGGCACCGATTGATCGGGCCGGCCGATGCGCACGGGCGCGGCGACGGGCGCGTGCGCCGTCACGAGCTCGAGGCTCCCACGGTGGGTGCCGAACTGGTAGACCGCGGCTCCGTCGAGGTCGCTCGCCATGAGCATGTCCGCCAGCGCGATCGAGAGCAGGCGGCGCACCTCCTTGACGTCGGCGCGCGCAGCGCCGACCGGCGTGGTCAGCAGCGTGGTCAGCCGGCCCAGGCCCTCGAGCGCAGCGCGCTCGGAAGCGGCGAGGACGGCCTGGACGGTGGCGGCGGCCGCCGCCGCCTGTGCCCCGAGCACGGCGAGCCGTTCGGCATCGGGGGCGTTCGCGCGATTCCGGTAGTTCAAGTAGACGAATCCCAGCAACCGGTCGCCGACGAGCAGTGGAAGCCCGACTGTCGACTGGACGTGGTAGCGGCGGACAAACGTGCTGTCGATCTCCGATGGAGCATCCATCGCTATCAGGCTCTGCCGCGTCACCGTCAACCACACGGTCGAGCCGTAGTGATGGATGCTCAACTCGTCGGGCACCTTGCCCTGGCCCGCGTCGTCGAGATACCGGGCCATCTGCTCGCGCATGTCGGCCAGGGAGCCGAGGAGGCCTTCCTGAGGCTGACCGATGGCGAAGGGGGCGTAATATGTCCTGGTTGACTCGTCGTAAAGGAAGATGGACACGATTTCCGCGCCGGAGGCGTGCTGCATGTCGGCGACCACGCCGCGAAGCACCGCGGACAGGCTTGACGCTGTTTCGACTGGCGAACGCATGTCGTCACCCGCTCCCGCGCGGGCCGATATCCTGACGAAGCACAGTTACAAGGGGAGAGAGGAGCTTCCAACCCCGCTCAACCCCGCCGCCCAGCATCGAGAGTGCGCGTGCCGCGACTCATGGGCGCGAGAAGCACCCGTCTGACGCTCGTCGACGCCGCCCTGCCGCCGGACGGAGACACTACCCCTTTTGCGGGGAGAGGGTCAAGATTGAAGGGCGTGACGCCCATGACCGATCGCATCCGGCTCGTCGACGCATTGCGCGGGCTCGCGCTCGGCGGCATCGCCGTCGTCCACTTCGGCGAGCAGTACCTGGGCTCCCTGGCGCCTCCTGATCACCGCGCTTACGCGATCCACGGCACGCTCGACGGCGTGCTCGAGGCGCTGGCCTGGCTGCTCATCCGGGGCAAGGGTTTCGGCCTCTTCTCCCTGCTGTTCGGCTTGAGCTTCGCGCTGCAGATGCAGCGGGCCGACCGGCGCGACCCGTCGCGCGATTTCCGTCCACGCTTCGCCTGGCGGCTGCTGATCCTGTTCGGCATCGGCTGGCTCCACGGTCTCGTCTACGCCGGCGACATCCTGACGGTGTATGCGCTGCTGGGCCTGCCACTGATCGCCTTCTATCGCGTCCCCGACCGCTGGCTGTTCGTGCTGGCCGTCGTGCTGATGGTGGGCACGCCGCGGATCGTGCAACGAGCAGCGCGGGGGCCGGCCAGGCCCGAAGAGGCGAAGGCCGAGCAGCAGCGCGCGGACGAAGTGGCGGCCCGCCATTGGGGAGCTCTCGTGTCCGGCAGCGTGCCCGAGATCGTGCGGATCCACGCGACCGATGGGTTCCGCGGAAAGTGGGACTTCCAGTTCGGCCCGATGGGCCGCGGCTTCCAGACTTTCGCGCTGTTCCTGGTCGGCCTGTGGGCGGGACGTCGCCGAGTGTTCGAAGACGTCGAGGCGCGGCGCGGGCTGTGGAAGCGCCTCCGCCGCTGGACGGGTTGGCTCACGCTGGCGATCCCGCTGGTCGCGGCGGCATTCTTCGTCGCGGGACGGGCGTTGGGCGCGTCGCATGCGGGCGCACAGGCCGGTTCACCGGGCGGGGCGGGGGAAGTGCCGGACTTGACGAGCTGGCCCGTGATCGCGGGGCTGTGCGTCTTCGACGCGTGGAACGGGATCATGACCCTGTTCTACGCGTCCGTGTTCGTGCTGCTGTTCCAGCGGCCGAGCTGGCAGCCGCGGCTGCTGCGCTTCGCCGCGGTCGGGCAGATGGCGCTCAGCTCGTACGTCACGCAGACCCTGATCGGCGCCTGCGTCTTCTTCGGCTTCGGCCTGGGGCTGCTCGGCAAGTTCGGCGACACCGTGACGCTCCCCGCGGGGGCGGCCCTGTTCGCTCTCCAGACGTGGGCCTGCGGGTGGTGGCTGCGACGCTTCCGCTTCGGCCCGCTCGAGTGGCTGTGGCGCTCGCTCACCTGGCTGCGCGTCGAGCCATTCCGCGCGACGACGCGTCCCGCGGCGGCCTAGAGCCGGTAGCCCGACGAGCTACTGTAGCGCCCGGCAGGTCAACCACTGATCCCACGCCCGCGTACACGTAGTGGTCGCCAAATGCTCTCTTGAGGGCGGCGAACTCCGGCTCGCCGGTGCAATGTCCCGGCGCCACGTGTTCCAGCCTGTACTGGTCATGCAGCACGGCGGCAATGCGCTCCACCTCGGGATCGGGTTTCTGGCCCTGGTGCAACCCACCGAAGAGGATATTGATGTGAGGATCGATGGCCATCGCCTCCTGCACGATGTGCTCCACGCCGGGATGAGAGCAACCAACCATCAGAATCACTCCCTGTGGACTCTTGATGGCCAGCGATAGCTCCTTCAGCTCCAGCGTGCCGGGAGACGTGGAGACGCCAGGGAGGATGAATATTCCGGGCGCCACTTCAGTCCTTTGGCTGACAGGGATGAAATTGCCGCCCGGCCAAGGCGTGCCGCCTTCCAGGATCTCCGGCGGATGTCCGCCGTAGTAGCGCATGTCGGCGGGCAACGACGGGTCTTTGCGGTAGATGTCGCTCTTCACTCCGCGCGCAAACAATCCCCAGGGTTCGTCAGGAACATAGATCTGCACCTTGGGATTGACCGCCAACAAGTAGGTGATGCCGCTGGTGTGGTCGGCGTGGCGGTGCGAGATGACCACAAGATCGATGTTCCGCAGGTCGACTCCCAGCGCCTTCACATTGTGTTCGAAGATCGTGGCATTGTTCCCGGTGTCGAACAGGATGCGCTTGCCCCCATACTCCACCAGGGCTGCGAAGCCAAAATCCATGGTCAGCGAGGGAGACTTGCCGAACGCGTCGTACAGAATGGTGACGCGGGTTGGCGTTTCTGCGGCAGCCATACCCGCGAGCAGCAGGACGACAACCGCCAGGGCGCGTAGCGAAATGTGCCGATTCACCGGTTCCTCCTTGGCTCAAGGATGCACGAGCCTGTCCGATAGCTCCGCGGATCAACGGGACCATGATCGAGCTGCCGCGTATGAGTCCAGCCGAGCGAGTCTACTTGGCTGTGGCCTGCTGAGGAAAACCAGTCCCGCGCGAGGCCCGCTGAGGCGTTCCCGGCTCGGAGACCGTCAGGCCGCGCGCCGGCGCCACAGCATCCAGGCGGCGCCCGCGGACGACAAGAGCGTCACGCCGAGCCCGAGCCGCCGCGCATGCGTCATGCGGAAGAGCAGATCCACGTCGTGCCTTCCGGGGCCGACGTCGACGGCCAGGAACCCGTCCTCCGTCACGAGGGGTGCGCCGGCGCCGTCGACGCGCGCCTGCCAGCCGGGGAAGGCCTGCTCCAGCACCGTCAGCCGTCCGGGGCCCGCGCTTTCGACGCGCACTTCGATGCGGCCCGCCCGCCGGCGCACGGCGGACGGGTCCAACGCCCGCTCCTTCCCGGCCGAGGACAGCGCCGCGTAGGGCCGGGCGGGCAGGGCGAGCGGCTCGGCCTCTCCCGTCGTGAAACGGTAGCGCACCCCCACGCCCGCGAGGGCTTCGGGGGTGTTCGCATCCCACGCCGCGTAGAGCGGGGGCGTCAGCCACTCGGGCGGCGACGGACGAAAAGACGCGATGGCGGTCTCGTAGGAGGTGGGCGGCAGCCGCAGGCCGGCGACGCGGATGCGGTCGCCGGGCCAGGGTGGGACGGAGTGGGCCGCGAGGGCCTCCTCCCAGTGGCTCCAGTTGGGACTGGCGCCGGGACGAAGCGCCCAGTGGACCAGACCCTCATAGGGAGGGATGCGGTCGGCGGCGCCCGTGAAGGGGGCCGCATCCCAGACCAGGAGGCCGATCGCGAGCGCGGGCCACCGCGCCGCGCGCCCCGCGCGCTCGAGGACGTCGAACCCCAGACCCACGGCGAGACTGGCCATGACCGCCGCGGGCGAGAGGAAACGCCAGGGGAATTGAAGGGCCGAGAAGCCGGGAAGCCAGGCGAGCAGGGGAGCGGCGAGGCGGGTCGAGAAAAGGAGGGCGAGAGCGCAGCCGGCCACGAGGGACACCGGCGCCGTCCCGCGCGACCACAGGGGTGCCGTGAGCGCCAGCGACGTCAGCACGATACCCACGTAGAATGGCATGCGCGCATCGACGGTCACGTTCTCGGGCACGGCCAGCTCGGGCTGCGACCAGAGCCGGCGCTCGATGAGCGCGCGCGGCTCGGCGCCGTTGTCCTGGAAGCGGAACTGGCGGCTCTCGACGGTGCGGGCGTGCAGGGCCGTGTGACGGCTCTCCGCCGCGACCGGGATCCACCAGGCGGCGGTGAGCGCGGCGGCGGCGCCGACGGACGCCGCGAGGCCCCCGTAGCGTCGGGCCCGCGGCCGGGCGCCCGCCGGAAGCTGACATTCTTGGAGCAACAGGGCGGGGAGAACCGCGATCGCGGTCGTGAAGAGAGACAGCGCGTGCGTCAGCGCCAGGCCGGCGAGGGAAGCGACGAGCAGGACCGAGCACCGGAAGGACGCAGCGCGGGCGACGCGGAGCGCGCTTGCGATCACGAGGGGTGCGAAGACGAAAGCGTCGGCCTCGCCCATCGCGCCGCGGTAGCCGGTGACGGCCAGCCGCCAGGGGGCGAAGGCCAGGGCGCACGCGCCCAGCAGCGCGGCCGGCCAGGCCGCGCCCAGGACGCGCAGGGCCACGAGCATGGAAAGGGCCGACAGGACGTGAGCCTGCAGGAACACGAGCTTCAGGGCCGGCACGGGGGCGAGACCCGAGAGCACGCCGGGCAGCGCGGCGAGGAAGTTCAGGGGACCGTAGAACTGCAGGAGTGGCATCCCCGCGCCCAGGTCGGGCACCCAGCCGGGATAGATCTGGCCCTCGCGCACGCAGCGCCCATAGGCCCAGACGCTCCAGGCATGCACGGGAAGGTCGTGGGCGCGCGGCGCCCCCGCAAGCAGCAGCAGATGACCGGCGGCGGCGCCCATCGCGGCCGCGCCGAGAACGGCGGCCGCCGCCCGGCCTCGCCGGGCGGCCCGAACGCAGGCGACGGCCACGATCGCGCCGCCGACGAGGATCTCGCCGCGCGGCGGCACCCAGACGAATCCGCGCGTGAGCGACACGGCGGCGGCGACCGCGAGCAGGACGGCGAGCCCCAGTGCCCAGGGCACCGGGCCGCCGGGTTCACTGCGCGCGGGCACGCGCTCCAGGCTATCGGGCATCAGGCGGTGGCCCGGGCGAGTCTAGCCGATGGCGGCTGACGCGGGCCACCGGCCGCGGCTGACCGTCCGGCACGTCACCGTCATCCTCTCCCTGCTGTGGCTGCTGCAGACGGGGTGGGCCGCCTGGGCGGAGGGATGGACGGCCGACGAGCCCATCCATCTCCGCTGGTCGGCACGGCTGTGGAGCGAGGGCGTCGCGGAGCGCACGAGCTTCCACTGGTTCGACTCCACGACGCCGATCAGCCTCGCCCACGTGCTCTGCCAGCGCGCGGCCGAGCGCGCCGGCCTCGGGCCGCGGGCCGTGCGCTTCGCCGCGCGGCTGCCGTCGGTCGCGTTCGGCGCGGCGCTGCTCCTGCTCGTGTTCGTCCTGGGCCGGGACCTCCTGGGCGAGCGAGCGGCGTGCCTGGCCGCCGCCGGCTGCGCCCTCGACCCCAACCTGATCGCGCACTCCTCGCTGGCCACGGTCGACGCCGCCTTCGCCTGCGCGACGTTGGGCGTGGTCACGGCTTCGGTCCGGCTGGTGGCCCGGCCCTCGCTCGGCCGGGCGGCGGTGCTGGGCCTCGCGTTCGGCCTGGCCCTGACGGCCAAGTTCGCCGCGCTGTTCCTGGTGCCGGGCCTGCTGTTGCTGCTCTGGCTGCCCCGGTGGCAAGACGTCGGGGGAACGCGCGCGCCCCTGGCTCGCCTCGCGTCGGTGGGCCTGGCCGGGCTGGCGACGCTCACGGTGCTCGCGGCCGCTTATCTCTTCCGCGACGTCGGCATGCGGCTGGACGCCAGCGACTGGGCCTCGGCGCCCCTGCGCGGCCTGGCGGCCGTCGCGCCCTGGCTGCGGCTTCCGCTGCCGCGAGGCCTGCTGACGGGCCTCGACCTCTCGCTCGCCCACGAGCGGGGGAGCTGGAACGTGATCCTGCTCGGCCGCCTCCATCCTTCGGGCGTCTGGTACTACTACGCCTTCCTCTGGCTCATCAAGACGCCGGTGCTGCTTCTCGCGGCCCAGGTGTTCGGCCTCGCGCGGGGGCTGCGGCACGGCACCACGCTCCGCAGCCCCGGCCTGCGCCTGATCGCCTTCGACCTCGCCGTCCTGCTCGGCTACTTCTCCTTCTTCTATCGCGCGCAGATCGGATATCGCCACGTTCTCATGTGCCTGCCCCTCGCCTGTCTGCTGGCGGCGGCGGGCCTCGACTTCGGCGAGAGCGCCGGCCGCTGGCCACGCCGGGCGGGCCTGCTCGTCGCGGTGGCGTCGCTCGCCGAGAGCCTCGCCTATCTCGGCAATCCGATCTCCTTCTCGAACGCCCTCGTCTGGCCCAAGCGCGACGCGTATCGGCTGATGGCCGACTCCAACCTCGACTGGGGCCAGAACGACGACGACCTTCCCGCCCTCCTCGCCCGGCACGGCGCGTCGCACGCCGCCTTGAACCCCCTCCACCTGCTGCCCGGCCGAAACACGTTCCGCGTCAACGACGTCGCCGGAGTGGCCGACTTCGAGCAGCACCGCTGGCTCCGCGAGAACGTGGAGCCGATCGGCGTGATCGGCCACACCTACTTGCGCTTCGACATCGATGCCGCTCTCTTCTCCCGCTTCATGGACGAGGCACGCACGGTGGACCCCGCCGGGGCCGGCGTCTGCCCCGATGCCGGCGCGCTCGTTCCCACACCCGCGGGGGCCCGCCTGCCCGTCGACCTGTCCGGGACGCCCGACCCGGAACGGATGTGGATCGCCTGCGTCGCCGTGGAGAAGGGGGTCGACGTCGCCCTGCGATCACTCGATGGCCACGCGCGCTTCGGTCCCCGAGGTCCGCAGGGCTGCCGGTGGGAAACGGTGGAGGAGGGCCAGGTGAGCTGGTGGAGGCTGAAGCCGGGCCTCCATGCCCTCTGCCTCGACGACATCCCGAACCGGCGGCCCTGGCTGCCCTACCGCTTCGCGGGGGTGCTCATCGTGCGCGGCCGCGCCGTCAGGCTGGACCTGCGGGAGCGCACGGTCGGCGGGGCCGACAACGTCTTGCCTCCGCCCTCCCCCTAGAATAGTCGGAGCGCGTTGACCTCCGCCAACGCCGCGATCACACTGCTGTCAAGGACACCCATGCCGTAGCCGTAAGTGGCGACGAGGTTGCCGTGGCTCACGTGTCTACAGCAGGTTGTGGCCGGCGATTTTTCCTTACCAATTGACCGCTATGTCGCCGCGCACCGTCGGTCCGACGCTGTTCACGAAGGTTCCGAACCGCGCGCTCCCCGCGACCGCGAACACGTCCCGTGGATTGAAGTGATCGGTCACGTTGAACAACTGGACGTTCAGCTTGACCCGCTTCCGCATGATCGTAAGCGTCTTGTCGATCACCAGGTCGAGGGAGAAGAACGCGGGGAAGGAGGCGCCGTTCGGCGGCCCGACGTAGGCGCGGCCCACGTCGATGACGGCATATGGGAAGCCCGAGTGCCATTCCATGGCCGGGGAGAGGCCGAACCCGGCCGGCAGGCCGAAGGTGCCCCAGGCCAGGACGCGGTTCGGGGCGTCCGCGGCGATGCGCGCCTGGGCCCCCTGCTGCAGGATTTCGACGTCCCCCCCCGCGAACAGACTGGCAAAGTCGTTGGTGTCCCCGTGCGCCGACGACCGCGTATAGCTCACGAACAGCTGGCCGGCTTTACCCCACGTGTGGCGGATAGCCGCCTCGGCTTCGCGGTAGGTGCTCCGTCCCGTGCTGCTGACGAGCAGGCTGCCCTCTTCCCGGCGGACATCCAGGGTGGCCAGACGCGAAGCCCGGCGAAAGGCCGCGCCGAGCAATGCGTCCCAGCCCAGCGCAATGCGCTGCTCAAGGCGGGCGTTGACGGCCAGGGCGCGAGGCAGAGCCAGCCCAGAGACGAGCGGTTGGAGCCGCATCCCCTGATCGAAGCGCGTCGGAAAGCCCGCAAAGGCCGGGACCGACAGCGGCACGCTCCCGACGAACGTGCCGACGCCGCCTTTGATGACGGTTCCCGCGTCCGAGTCGACGTCATACCTGAAGCCGACCCGGGCGGAAGGAAGGAAGCCGCCCAATGAGCTCCAGTCCCCCCGAAGCCCGCCGTCGATCTGGAGCCTTTCGCCCGTGCGCCACGAATCGCGGACCGCGAGACCGATCGCCCGGTCGCCGGCTCCGATGGCCGCGGCCGGGCCGAACCGGATCGCCCTCACGAGCCGACCCGCATCGTCGCGCACGTCCACGGGGAGCTCGGCCACCGTGCCCTGCAGGCGCCGCCTCTCGAAATTGGCCTGCACGGTGAGGTTGTGGAGTCCAGAGGATGTCTGAAGGCTCCTCCTCCAGGACACGGAGCCTTCGATGCGTGTCGCCCTTCGCTCCAGCGACGAGAACGAGGCTTCCGTCCAGCCCGCCGGGGTGATCTCGGCGTTGCCGCCTCCGTTCGGCCGCAATTCCGTTCGATGGGACAGCAGCCCGACCCGGATGGTCACGATGCCACCCTTCCCGAAGACGTGGCGATCGACGAGGCCGCCGAAGACGTCACGGTCCAGGAGCGTGGGCGATGCGTTCTCGTCTCGAAGCGGGCTCAAGCCGTACCGTGCCTTGCTGAAGGGGTAGAACAGGCCCTCTACGGTCAAGGTGTTGGCCTTCGAGAGCTGTGTGTCGACACGTCCGAACAGGGTGCCGCCGACCTGTTGGGCATCAGGTTTGCCCGATCCAGTCGTCACCCCGGGAACGGGTATGCGGTCGAAGTCGAACTCGCCCGAAGCGAAATAGCGGACGGCGCCCACTCGCCCACCCACGTATCCCCTCGGTGAGAAGCCTTCGAGCCTGCCGAACCCCCCGCCGGTGAGACGCGGCCGGGGAACGAATCCTTGGACACCCGCCTCGAAAGCCCCGCCTCCCGTTCGCGTCTCGATCGCGGCCAGCGAGCCGAGTGCGTCCCGGAAAATGATGGCCATCGGGTCCCGCAAGACTTCCACGCTCTGGACGCTCTCGACCGGCGGGTCGATGGACGATATACCGGTCGCCGGATCGGTGACGTTGAAGCCGTCGAGGAGAAGCGGCGCCTCGTGGGGGCGGACGCCGTCGATGCGGAGCAGACCGTCGGGCCCCCTGACGACGGACGGAAGGAGGGGCAGGACTTCGCGCGCGTGCGGTGTTGCCGCGGGGAGCCGCTGCAGCGTCGTCTCCGAAAGCCGCGTGGCGATGACGGCGAGGCTCGGGGAATCGGCGCCCGCGGCCGTGGCGGTGACGTCCATGGTCTCCTTGGCCCCGGCCAGCGGCAAGACGACTCGTGCGGCATCCGCGCACGGCACGGACACGCTCTCGAAGCCCGGCGACGAGGCCACGACGCGGCCCCCCGGTGGGCATGCCGGGAGCGTGAAGCTGCCATCGCCCGCGGTCACGGCCGACGTCGTCACGGAGGTGCCATCGAGCAACTGCACCGTCACGCCCGGCAGCGGGAGCGACGTCTGGTCGACGACGATGCCGTGCAACTCATCGGCGGTGATCGACCTGGCGGCGCACAGCGATACGGCGATGGCGCCGAGCCGCACGATGCCTCGGCTCGTCACGGGTGCTCTCGAGGGGCGGCGCCCACCGCACGCCCGCTGGAACCGCTAGCACCAACGGCGATCCAGCCAGCCCGCGCGAGCGATGGGAACCACGCAGCGGACGAGAAGGAGCCGCCACAGAGGGGTGCTTCGCCCGTGATCAACCGGATAGGCATGAGACCTTGTCCTGCAAAATCTATCGGAAGGGGCGTTCCCCGAAGAAGCTTACTCGAAGTGCCGGCCAAAGAAGGCATGAAGCGCGCGGCACTGCGTATCCCATCCTTCGGCTAACATCTCGGAAGGGCGCCTACCGTGGACACAGACGAAATGAAGACGCGATCTCTGTCGCGTCCCCGTCCAAGGGAGTACGAGCATGACCGACAAGAGCGATCCTTCCGGGAGGCGCCGCTTCCTCGGAGCCTCCCTCGGTGCCACCACGACGCTCCTGGCCGGGTGGCGCCCGTCAGCGGCCTCCGCCCTCGGCGCGAACGACCGCGTCCGCATCGGCGTGATCGGCACCGGCGGCCGCGCGCGCGGCCTCATGAAGCAGCTCAGGGAGCTGCCGGGCCAGGAGATCGTTGCGGTCTCCGACGTCTACGAGCCCCGAATGCGGGAGGCCGCAGAGATCGCCGGCGGCAAGGCGACGCAGGTCCTCGACTATCGCCGCATACTCGACGACAGGGACGTCCACGCGGTCCTCATCGGCGCTCCCGATCACTGGCACAAGACGATGACGCTTGAGGCCATCGCCGCCGGCAAGGACGTCTACGTCGAAAAGCCCGTCTCGCACTCCATCGACGAGGGTGTAGCCATGGTCACCGCCGTCGAGGCCTCGAAGCAGGTGGTGCAGACCGGCACCCAGCAGCGGAGCTGGGACCACTGGATCCTCGGCAAGCAGATCGTCGACTCCGGCAAGCTCGGCCAGGTGACCTTCGTGAACACGTACTGGTACCAGCTCCGGAGCACCCAGCCGCTCTCCGAGGTCGACGTGGCCAGACTCGACTGGAAGCGTTGGCTCGGCTCGGCGCGGGATCAGCCGTTCGACGCGGAGCGCTTCCTGCGCTGGCGGTTCTTCAAGGACTTCGGGGGGGGCGTGCTCACCGACCTCTTGACCCACTGGATCGACGTGGTCCATTGGTACATGGGAGTGGATACGCCGCTTACGGCGGTGACCACCGGGCGCAACTACCTCATGAAGACCTGGGAATGGCCCGATGCGGTGACGGCTACTCTCGAATATCCCCGTGACTTCATGGTCACGCACACCGGGACGTATGGCAGCAGCATCGACGACGGCGGCCTCGAGTTCCGCGGGGACCAGGGCACGCTCAAGATCGACCGGGAGCGGCTGGTCGTATTCAATGAAGAGAGCAAGAAGCCGGGCTCGCAGTTCACGCCGGAGCCTGAGATACACGTGCGCTCGCTAGGCGACGGCTCCGTCAGCCACCTCCGCAACTGGCTCGATTGCATCCGCAGTCGCAGGGCCCCGAACGCGCCCATGCGGGTGGGCCACCTGGCCGTGCGGGCGGCTCACATCGCCAACGCTGCCCTGGGCCTGGGAGCGCGCGTGTGCTTCAACGAGAAGACGGGGAGAGTGGAGAAGGTGTGACGCAGCGTTCCTCGCGCGTTCTCTGGATTTGGGAGCGCCGCGTCCTCAGCCCTGTCGTTCAGATCCGAGGCGCGGGCGGCCGGCCGACAATGGCTTCGAGGGCCTGACCGAGGGCCAGCAGGTCGCGGTCGGTACCGACGGGCCCGTCCAGCTCGATCCCGACCGGCCGGCCGTCGCGAGTGAGTCCAGCGGCCAGCACGAGGCCCGGGATTCCCGCGCAGCTTCCGGGAGCGATGTTCCGAGACATCGCGAACCGGAGCGGCACTTTCTGGCCGCGGATCTCGACCTCCTCGTCCTGGCCGATGGGCGTCGCCGGGACGAGCGCCGTGGGATAAGCGATCGCGGCCACGCCTGTACTGCAGAAGTAGGCCCGGAACGTCTCCTGCAAGGCGGGCCGATGGAGGTTGCGCGCCGCCTCGTAAGCCTCCCTGGGGACCCACTGCTGCCCTCCCGGCAGGACCCGGGCTCTCATGCTCCGCTCGACGTTCTCGCCGACCATCGCGAAGAGCTGGTCGAAGGTGATCCCGGTCTCGAACTCCTCCAGGTACCGGGTGATCATCGGCACGGCCTCATGCTGGATGATGGGCTGGTTGGCGGCGTCGACCAGCCGGGTGAGGTCGGGAACGTCCGCCTCGACGAGCGTCACGCCGGCATCGCCCAGCTTCCTCAGCGTTTCGTCGATGACGCGCGCGACCTCGGGATCGAGGTCGGCGAAATAGTGGGCACGCGAGATGCCCAGGCGCACGCCGGTCGGGGCGACGGGCCGGAGGGGGTTGAAGTCGCCGGTGATCACCGAGTCGAAGAGGGCCAGGTCGGCGACGGTGCGGGCGTGCGGGCCGATCGTATCGAAGACCGACGTGAGCGGCATGACGCCCCGGGGTGAGTAGCGGAAGGTGGTCGGACGGAACCCGGCAATGCCGCACATGGCGGCCGGCACGCGGATCGAGCCGCACGTGTCTTCGGCGACGCCGAGCGGGGCCATGCGGGTGGCGACCGCGACGGCGGTGCCCCCGCTGCTGCCACCCGGGATGCGCGTCGGATCATACGGGTTCTTGACCGCGCCGAAGGTGAGGTTCGTGCTGGTGTAACCGAACGACAGCTCCTGGAGGTTCGTCTTGCCGAGCACGATGGCGCCGGCGTCGCGCAGGGCGCGCACCACGGGGGCGTCGTCCTTCGGCCGGAAGCTGCGGAGCGCGGCGGTCCCCGAAGTGGTGGGGTAGTCCCTGGTGTTGACGCTGTCCTTGATCGGGATGGGCAGCCCGTGCAGGGGGCCGAGAAAGGCGCCGGCGGCGCGGCGCTGGTCGGCGGCACGGGCGGCCTCCTTGACCTGGTCGGGCGAGAAGGAGATGAAGGCGTTGAGATGCTTGCCGGCGGCGCATCGGGCCAGCAGGGCGGCCGCGTAGTCCTCCGCCTTCAGGTCACCCCGCCGCATCTGCGCGACCGCCTCCGAGGCGGAAAGCTCGCGGAGAGTCATTAGCGATTTGGGTGAATGAACATCAAGGCAAGGTTGAAGGAGCTCAGACGCCTCGGATCGGCCGCGCGACGTTCAGGGTTGACACCGCGGCTTCGTCAGCTTGGGCCCGTCTGTTTGCCCGCCCGTACGCATCACCATCCGTCTCGACTCAACGGCAGCCGCACCGACCCATGCCGCTAACGCTCCGCACCCGCCGCGCCAACGCGCCGTCAGATATAGCGCCGTTGGCACGGCGGGTGCAAGCGTGCGATGGCCCGGCGGGCGGATCGGGCCCCGCAATGCCTTCGGCCGGGTTTGGTCGGCCCCTGTCGTGAGGGCCGCCCAAACCCACGGCCCGAAGGAGGTTTGCATGTTCCCAGCCCGATCCGCCCACGCCGCGGGACCTGTGGACGCACAGCTTGACGCCGCGAAGCTGCACGTCTACGCCGTCGCCGTCGAGTTTCAAACGCTGGCTTCCGCGCTCTCGCCGAAGGGTCAGCCGGTGCTGCGCGATCAGCTCGAACGGGCGAGCTTGTCGATCGTCCTCAACATCGCGGAGGGAGCGGGCCGGCGCTCGCGGCCGGATAAGAGCCGCTTCTACGGCATCGCGCGCGGTAGTGCGAATGAGTGTGCGGCGATCCTCGATCTGTTGCGCGTGCGAGGTCTGGCTAGCGAAGCAGCATGCAGCCAGGGGCGGGAGCTGCTCGTGCGCATCGTGCAGATGCTGACGAGGCTGCAGCAGAGGATGGCGGCCTAGCCGCCAAACAAAAAGCCGCCAGCGCTTTCACGCTGGCGGCTCGGGTACGGCTCACGGGCACGGGGCCGGCCTAACGACCAGGCCGGGGCACGTGCACGGACTAGCTAAACTTCCGCGCCCTCCTTGATGTGCTCCGGTTCCACCACGTACTC
>Ga0070697_100001916_pt1 | contig 15923 bp, 18 predicted proteins | sample KBSK1501metaG_FD_65475 | JGI IMG/M metagenome (GOLD analysis project Ga0070697, IMG submission 65475) | Corn, switchgrass and miscanthus rhizosphere microbial communities from Kellogg Biological Station, Michigan, USA - KBS K1-50-1 metaG | ecosystem: Host-associated > Plants > Roots >...
CCGCCCCACCCCTCCCAATCCCGCCCCACCCCTTGACATCGATACCGACGGTATTTAAATATCGTCGGTATGAGTATTCGCCTGTCCCGCGCCGAACGGAACGACCGCAACCGCGCCCTGCTGCTGGCCGCGGCACGAAGGGTCTTCCTGGCCAAGGGCTACTACGCCGCGACCCTGGAGCAGATCGCCGACGAGGCAGGGTTTTCCAAGGGTGTCGTGTACTCGCGCTTCGCCAGCAAGGCCGACATGTTCCTGGACCTGCTCGAAGACCGGATCACCGAGCGGGCCGCGCAGAACGCGGAGCTGGCCCGGGAGCTGGCCGGCTCGGGGAACTTCGGCGCCGTGCTCGACCTGGCCCTGTGGGCTGAGCGCGGCGCGCCGGGCTGGCGGCTGCTGGTCACCGAGTTCCGGATCCACGCGGGCCGGTACCCCCTGCTCAACGGCCGGTACGCGGCCTTGCACGCCCGCGCGGTCGACGGGGTGGCGCAGGTTATCGCCTCGGTCAGCAAGGAGGGCGCCGACGGCCTCCCGTTCCCGCCACGGCAGCTGGCCGAGTTCATACTCGCCGTCGAGACCGGCGTCGCGCTGGAGCGGCTGGCCAGCCCGGACGCGCTCGGCGGTCCGGACCTGCCGGTTCTACGCAGTCTGGGCGACTGGTTCGCCGCCGTGGCCGTGCCCGTCCGGGAGGGAAGATGACCATCGCCATGATCACCGACGTCGAGCTGCTGCGGACCCGCGTGGTGGGTGCCATCGGCCGCCAGATGCCGCGGCACATCGAGCGCCTCGGCTGGGACGCCGGGCGGCTCGCCGCACATCAGCGGGACCGGCTGCGGGCGCTGCTGGCCCGGGCCATCGCGGGATCGACCTTCCACGCCGGACGGCTCCGCGGCGTCGATCCGGACCGGTTCGAGCTCGCCGACCTGGCCCGGCTGCCGGTGATGACCAAGGCCGACATGATGGAGAACTTCGACGCCGCGACCACCGACCGGCGGCTGACCAGGGACCTGGTGGAGCAACATCTGGCCGGGTCCGTCACCGACCCGTCGCTGCTCCTCGGCGACTACGTGGTCCTGGTCTCGGGCGGCAGCTCCGGGCAGCGCGGCCTGTTCGTCCAGACGGTGGACGAGTACGCCGAGTTCGCTGCCTCGGTCACCCGCCGGGCCATGGCCGCCACCGTGGCTGCGGCCGGCGGCCTGCCGCCGGAGGGCCTGATCATCGCGATGGTCGGCGCGGGTTCGCCGGTTCATTCCAGCGGGCTCGCCGCCGTGACCGCGACCCGGCCGCCGGTCCGGCTGGTGCCGGCGCCGGCCAGCCTGCCGATCGCCGAGATCGTCCGGCGGCTGAACGCCGCCCAGCCGCCGAACCTGCTCGCCTACGCGGCCAAGCTGGCCGAGCTGGCCGCCGAGCAGCGGGACGGCCGCCTGCGGCTGAACCTGCGCTCGGTCAGCTCGTTTGCGGAGGCCATCAGCATGCCCGAACGGATCGCCGTCACCGAGGCCTTCGGCGTGCCGGTGATCGACTTGTTCGCCTCCACCGAGGGCCTGGTCGGCCACAGCGAGCCGGGCGAAACGGTGCTCACCTTCGCCGGCGACACCTGCATCGCCGAGTGCACCGACGACGAGGGGCAGCCCGTCCCGGACGGCGTGGCCTCGTCCAAGGTACTCGTCACCAACCTGCACAACGTGACCCAGCCGATCATCCGCTACGAGCTGACCGATCGCTTCACCCCGGCCGGGACGAGCGAGGCCGGCGCACTGCGCGCCAGCGTGGAGGGGCGGTCCGACGACCTGTTCCGGTACCCGGAGACCAGCGTGCACCCGTTCGTGATCGGCGCCCCGCTGCTGCGCGACCCGGCGGTGCGGGAATTCCAGGTCCGCCAGACCGGACTCGGCGCCGACATCGCCGCGGTGATCGACGGCGAGTTCGACCCGTCCGCGATGGTCGCCACGGTCCGGCGGAGCCTGCGCCAGGCGGGCCTGGCCCGCCCGCAGGTAGGTTTCCGCCGGGTCGGAGCGCTGGACCGCGATGCCATGACCAGCAAAGCCAGGCGTTTTATCCCCTTGGGCAGCCTGCCGCCGCCAGGACCAGCGGCGCCACCTCCTCCTGCCGGGTGATCAGCGGCGGGTCGCCCGGCCGGATGCCCGGCCCGGCGGCGGCCGCCCACGCGGTCGTGACCTCGGGCTCGCGCCCGCCGTGCCCGCCCTCGTCCAGGTGCCCGTGGTCGGTGACCACCACGATCGTCCAGTTCTCCCGCGGCCCGGACGGCCCGGACGTCCCGGACGGCCGGGACCTGACCGCCGCCACGAGCCGCCCGACCCGCTGGTCGGCCGCCCGCAGAGCCGCCCGGTAGGCGACGCCCGTGCCGGTGGCGTGCCCGGCGAAGTCGACGGCGCCGAGGTAGACCAACGACACCCGGGGAGCCTGCCCGGCCAGGATCGCCGCGGCGCGAACGGTGGTGGCCTCGTCGGCGGCGTCCCAGGCGGCCAGGCCGGCCTCCCCGGCACCGTCCCAATCCAGGCCGTCCTCCGGCACGGCGGTGAACTCGCGCGTGGTGGCCTCGGCGAACAGCGGGCCGCCGTCCTCGGACAGCGCCAGCGGCGGCCACCCGCTGACCGCGAGCAGCGTGGGCAGCCCGGCCCGGGTGGCCAGGGTCACGAAGTCGGGGTGCCCGGCCAGCCGGTGGCCGGTCAGGTCGTTGCCGGTGATGCCGTGCCCGGCCACCCCGGTACCGGTGGCGATCGTGGCCCAGCACGGCCCGGACCAGGTCGGCGTCGCCTCGTCCACCGGCACCGGGGCCAGGAAGCCGGCCTGCCCGAGCGCCTGCACCGACGGCGTGCTGTCCGCCCCCAGGAAGTCGAACCGGACCCCGTCCAACCCGATGACCAGCACGTGCCCGCCATCCGGCGCGCTCACCCAGACTCCTCCCGGCCCCCCGGCTAGGCTCTATCCAGAAGGGAGCACGATGTCATCCTCGCCGGAGTCACCGCACCTCGACAACCATCACAGGAACACGCTGCGCCAGATCTTCGAGCACCCCGTGAGCCACAACATCGAGTGGCACGCGGTGCTGTCCCTGCTCGAAGCGGTCGGCACGGTCAGCGTCCGGCACGACGGCAAGGTCGCCATCAAGGTCGGCCCTGAGGCCGCCTTCCTCGAACCGCCCTCCGGCAAGGACATCGACGCCCAGATGGTGGTCGACCTCCGCCACATCCTCACCAAGGCCGGCTACACCCCTTCCTGAGAGCGAATACGGTGTCTCAGCTTGGAACGCGGCCATGCGGCCGGACGGGGTACGCTCCGCGCAACGGCGCCGGCCGTTAACACCTGAGGTAGCGGGGACAGCGGGTCGGTGCCGTTGCGGGATCTGCCCAGGATCGAGCACGCGCTGATGTCACCGCGGAGGACTTCATGTCAGCAGGCACCGGCCAGGCCGACAGCTCGGCGCCAGCCACCCCGCCCGCCGGGCCGGCGTCGGCAGCAGCCCAGCTGGAAAACTGGCATCACGAGCTGGTCGAGCAGATCGACGGCTGGGGCTGGATCCGTTCCCTGAACGACTGGCTGACCGCCGCGCTCGGACCGTGGCGCGAAAAGTACCAGGGCAACCCGGTCCTCGAGCTGATGCACGGCGGCCGGTGGCTCGGCCACCCGCTGCATCCGGCCCTCAGCGACCTGCCGATCGGGCTGTGGGCCGGTGCCCTGATCCTGGACCTTACCGACCGCGATCCGGACCCCGGGCCCGGGCTCGACCCGGCGGGCCTGTTCAGCGCGGCCGGCATCGCGGCGGCGGTCGCGACCGCGGCCACCGGCGTGGCCGACTGGACCGTCAGCGACGATCAGGACCGCCGGCTTGGCTTGTTCCACGGGGTGCTCAACACGGCGGCCCTCGGGCTGCAGGGCATCTCGCTGGGGGCCCGGCTGGCCGGTCACCGGGGCACCGCCCGCGGGCTGGGCGCGGCCAGCCTGGCCGTCACCGGCGCCGCGGCCTACCTCGGTGGCCACCTGGTGTTCGCCAAGGCGGTGATGGTGAGCCGGGTGGCGGGGGCCGACGGCCCGCGGCGCTGGGTCAAGGTGGTCGAGGAGGCCGAACTGCCAGACGACCTGCCCACCGGTGTGCAGGCCGACGGCCGGCAGATCCTGCTGTACCGGCACGACGGAACCCTGTACGCGCTTGACAACCTCTGCAGTCACGCGGCCGGCCTGCTCAGCCGCGGCGTCGTCGCGGGCCTGACCGTGACCTGCCCGCTGCACGGATCGCAGTACTGCCTGGCCGACGGCTCGGTCCGGCGTGGCCCGTCCCATCAGCCGCAACCCGTGATACGCGCCCGGGTCCGCAACGGCTGGATCGAGGTGCGTGGCAACCAGCCCGCCCCCCGCCGCCCCGTCAACGGAAGGAAATAGTCATGGCCTTTGTCATCGTCGCCAATCTCGACGACCTGGAGCCGGGCGAGACCCTGTTCGTCGAGGGGTTGCGGGAGCCGATCTGCCTGGTTCGCCTGGACGACGACGATGTCCGTGCGGTGCACAACACCTGCACCCACCAGCAGCAGCCGCTGCACGAGGGCACCGTGCAGGACGACGACACCCTGGTCTGCGCGTCGCACAACTCCAGGTTCGACCTGACCACCGGCGAGTCGATCGGGATCCCCGTGGTGCCCCCGCTGCCCGTCTACGCCTGCAAGGTCGAAGACGACGCGATCCTCGTCGACATCGACCAGCAGCTCAACGACGCGCCCATCCCGCACCGCCCGTTCTACTGACGAGGCGAGGCAGGCGGCGGCCCTGACGTCACGCGGTGCTTTTCGTCAGGTCGCTCAGCTCGCTGCTCGCGGACCGCCTGGCCCGGGTCACGAAGGTGGAGGCGAAACCGATCACCAGCACCGCCAGCGCGATCCAGGGCGCGTAGATGGTCGGGCTGGTGACCTTGTAGAACGAGCCGAAGATGGCGCCCGCGGTAAACGATCTACTGTCAAGGTTCGCCGATCGCCGCGGCCTTGGCCGCCAGCGAGCGGCAGAACGCACCGATCGCCGCGGTCTCGTCGATGAACTGCGAGGGCTTGACGCAGATGGTGGTGAAGCCGCGGGCCAGCTGGGCCGGGACGGCGGCCAGCGCCTGGTCCAGGTCCGCCACCTCGTCCGGGCCGGGGAACACACCGCGGGTGCCGCCCACGAACTCGAGCTCGCCCGGGCGCCGCCCGGCCGCGCTGAGCGCGGCGGCCAGCCGGGCCAGGCCCTCGTCGTCGGCCGGGCCGAGCGGGTTGAAGCCGCTCCCGTACCGGACCAGGCGGGCGATCAGCCGCGGGTGCAGGCTCGAACCGCCGAACCACAGCACCGGACCGCCCGCCCGGGCCGGCGGTGGTTCGACCCATATTTTCCCGAACGAGTAATGCTTTCCGTCATGGCTCACCGGCGAGCCGCGCCAGGCCTTCGCCCAGATCTCGAGCTGCTCGTCCAGGATCTCCCCGCGCTGGCCGAACGGGACGCCGAGGGCGGCGTACTCGTCCTCGTGCCAGCTCACGGTGGGCTGCACGACGAGCCGCCCGCCGCCCAGCCGGTCCAGCGTGGCCAGGTCCTTCGCGGTGGTCAGCGGGTGCCGCAGCGGGCTGATCAGCGCCCCGGCCACCAGCCGGATCCGGCTGGTGGCCGCGGCGATCGCGCTGAGCAGGACCAGCGGGCTGGGCCACGGGGTGGCCGGATCCTGATTGCCGGGCAGCGCGTAGTCCCTGGGGTTGGCGGGCAGCCCGGCCGCGTCCGCCGACGGGCCGAGGACGACGTGTTCGCTGACCATGACCGCGTCCAGCCCGGCCCGTTCGGCCTCAATCGCGAACGTGACCAGGTCGGCCACGTCCGGTACCGGCCGCATAGTCCAGTTCTCGGTCAGGATCAGGACGATCTTTACCCGGCTCACGGCGTGACCAGGACCGGCAGCGCCTTGAGCCCGTTGGTGAAGTTGGACCGGATCCGGCGCGGCTCGCCCGCCAGCTCGAACCGGCTCACCCGGCGGGCCAGTGCGGCCAGCACCACCTTGACCTCCAGCCGGGCCAGGTGGACGCCCAGGCACAGGTGGGGTCCGCCGCGCCCGAAGGACAGGTGCCGGTTCGGGCTGCGGGCCACGTCGAAGGTGTCCGGTTGCTCGAACTCGGCCTCGTCCCGGTTCCCGGACACGTACCAGAGCACCACCTTGTCCCCGGCCCGGATCCGCGCCCGGCCCAGCTCGGTGTCGGCGGCGGCGGTCCGGCGCATGAAGTGGGTGGGGCAACTCCACCGGATCACCTCGTCGGTGGCCGCCTCGATCAGGCCAGGGTCGGCCCGCAGCCGGTCCCACTGCTCCGGGTACTGGCAGAAGGCCAGCACTCCCTGGGCGATGGCGATCCTGGTGGTCTCGTTGCCCGCCACGACCAGGATCGAGAAGAAGTTGTCCAGGTCGGTCTCGCTGAGCCGGTCGCCGTCTACCTCGGCGCGCAGCAGCCTGGACAGCAGGTCGTCGCCTGGTGCGCGCAGCTTGTCCTTGACCACCTCGCGGCCCAGGTCCCACAGCCGCTTGCCGTAGGGGCTGCGGAACGGGAACCTGCGGTAGGCGTCGGTGTCGTCCCGGCCCCAGACCACGTCGGTGATGTCCGGGTCGGTGTTCGCGATCAGCCGGTCGCCGAGGTCGATGAACAGGTCGAGGTCGGCCGCGGGCAGGCCCATGACCTGCGCGAGCACCCGGATCGGGACCTCCTTGGCCACCGCGTCCACGAACTCGAGGACGCCGCCGGACGGCCACGGGTCGAGCACCCGGTCGAGCACCTCCTCGGTGAGCCCGGTGATGAAGTGCTCGTAGACCGCGACGGCCCGCTGCGAGAACGTGCTCGCCACGATCTTGCGCAGCTTGGTGTGCTCGGGCGGGTCGGTGTCGATGATCGTGCGCCGGGCGGCCATGTCCTCGTCGGTCGGTTCCTCGAAGGACACCCCGCGGGACGAAGAGAACGTGGCCACGTCGCGGCTGGCCGCGACGATGTCCGCGTACCGGCTCACCGACCAGAAGCCGGAACCCTCGTCGGGGGACCAGGCGACGGGTGCCTCCCGCCGCAGCCGCCCGAACTCCTCGTATGGCACCGCGCGGGCCCACATGTCAAGATCGGCTAGATCGACAGCATCGAGCATAATCAGATAGTTTGGCACCAAACGAACAGGCCCGCAACGGGCCGCGGAGGCTGATCATGATGCGAGTGGTCGTCATCAGGCACCACGACGTGGACACGGCCGGCTTCATCGCCGAGGCCTTCGAGGCGCGCGGCGCCGAGCTCGCGGTTCACCTCTTCCCCGACGACGGCCCGCTGCCCGGGTTCGGCGGCGTGGATCACATCGTGATGATGGGCGCGGTCAGCTCGGTCAACGACCCGGATCCCTGGATCGCCGAGGAACTGGCCTGGCTGCGCGCTGCCGACCAGGCGGGCGTGCCCGTGCTCGGCATCTGCTTCGGCGCCCAGGCGATCTGCGCCGCGCTCGGCGGCCGGGTCGAGGCCATGGAGGCCAAGGAGATCGGCTGGTTCACGGTCGATTCGGCCGACGAGGACGCGGTCCCGGCCGGTCCCTGGCTGGAGTTCCACAACGACCGCTGCCTGCTGCCCGCCCATGCCACGGTGCTGGCCCGCAACGAGGCGGCCGTGCAGGCGTTCCGCATCGGCCGGCACTTCGCCGTCCAGTTCCACCCCGAGGTCGACGGGCCCCAGCTCAAGCGCTGGCTGGATTCGATGGGCACCGTGGAAGTCGAGAGCACCGGCCTCGACCCGGACCAGTTCCTGGCCGACACCATCCGCGAGGAGCCCGCCGCCCGGGTCCGGGCGGACCGCCTGGTCGCCGCCGCGCTGCGTCTCCAGAACAGCCAGGGCCTCCAGGACAGCTAGCGCAGGGTGATCGCACTAGACAATCCGCGACATCGCCGGACACAACGTGTCCCGGCGGGACTCCCGGCCGTTACCATAACGCCCTATGTCATCCGAACTCGCTGCCTGGCTGCGTCGGCAGCGCGAGGGTCGCGGCTGGACGAGAACCGAGCTGGCCCGCCAGCTCATCAGGGCGGCCCGGGCCCGGGGCGACACGTCGATGCCCGGAACCGACAACATCAGCCACAACATCTACCGCTGGGAGCGCGGTGCCGTGACCCCGGCCGAGCGCTACAAGCTCCTGTACTGCGGCGCGTTCGGCATCCCGTTCAGCCAGTTCGGCACCGCGCCGCCGCCGGGCATGGTCGACACTGGCCCGGGGGTATCCGCCGCCTCCGCCTACCGTGAGACGCCTCTCCCCGAAAGGGGCGCGTCCGCGATCCGGCGAGAGGTGCTGATGGCCGCGCACGAAGGCAGCGAGCACGCCGAGGGCGTGGAGCAGCGCGGCATCGGCGAGGCCACCCTGGAGCAGTTCCGCGCCGACACGGCCGGCCTGGCCGTCCAGTACCTGACCGGTGAGACGTTCGGCCTGTTCACCGAGATGCGCCGGGTCAGGAACCGGATCACCGAAGCGCTCGATCGGCGGCAGTGGCCGCGCGACGCCGCCGAGCTCTACCTGCTGGCGGGCTGCCTGTCCGCGTTAATGGCGGCGGCCGCCGTCAACCTCGGCTACCCGGAGGCGGCCGGCGAGCTGTCCCGGGCCGGCTGGGCCTACGCCACGGTCATCGACCACCGCCCGCTGATGGCCAGGCTACGGCTGTGCGCGGCCTACGCCGCCTACTGGAGCGGGCACCCGGAAGCCGCGTCCGGCCTGGCCCGCAGCGGGCTCTCCTTCCTCGCCGACGGGCAGGGCGCCGCGCAGCTACACCTGTTCGGCGGCCTGGCCGCGGCCCGCCGCGGCGACGCCGCGACCGCGCGCCAGGCCATCGCGGCCGCCCGCGACGCCAGGGACCGCGAGCACCACGACGAGCTGCTCGAGATCGGCGGCGAGTTCGGCTTCTCCCGGGCCACCCAGACCTACTACGCGGGCTTCGTCCTGGCCGAGGCGGCCCGTGGTTCGAAACAGGGCGCTGAGGCGGCCGGCGGCGAGCTGGAGCACGCCACCAGGCTGTACGCGGCCGGCCCGGGCCCGGGCGAGCAGCACAGCCGCCGCTGCCAGATGCTCGCGCACACCGACCTGGCCATCGCGCGGCTGCGGGCGGGCGCGCTGGACGCCGCGATCGCGGCGCTGGAGCCCGTGCTGGCCCTGCCGCCTGGCGAGCGCACCGCCGTGCAGGGCCGGCGCCTCTCCGCGGCCCGGGCCGAACTGGTCCGGCCGGCCTACCGCGGCTCGGCCCAGGCCCGCGGCCTGGACGAGCAGCTGGCCGCGTTCGCTCCCGCGGAACTCGGACGTTTGCCTGGTCAGGACGGGGTAGAGCAGGGCTGACGAATGGAGGCCGGCATGCCCAGGGCCCAGATCAGAGACGAGAAGACCTACCAGGCGCTACGCCGCGAAGGAAACAGCGAGGAGAAGTCGGCCCGGATCGCCAACGCAGCCGCCGGGAGCTCCCGCACAGGTGGCCTCTTTCGCCACGACAGCACCACAAGCCACGTACGGTCGTGCCCAAGTCGTGATGCCGGGGAGGGCAGGGTTACACCGGATACCTGGCCGGTGCTCTAGCTGCTGATGCCCGCCTTGCCGTAGACGGCGGTCATGGTGGCCTGCATGACCGCGAACGGGCGCTTGCCGCCGTCGGCGAATGCCTCGCCGCGGCAGACGACCAGGGTGCGGCCCGCCCGCACCACCTCGCCGGTGATCGTGAACCGCTCCCCGGCCGCCGGGGCGAGCAGGTTGATCGTGTAGCTCGCGGTCAGCACGGCGGCGTCCGGCGGCATCACGCTGAACGCCGCATACCCGCACGCGGTGTCCAGCACCGAGGCCACCGCGCCGGCGTGCAGGAACCCGTGCTGCTGGGTGAACCGCTCGTCGTGCCGCAGCGACATCTCGACCTTGCCCGGCTCGACCGAGGTCACCTCGACGCCGAGCGTGCTCATCATTGCCTGGCGGTCGAAGCTGGCCCGCACCCGGGCCAGCATCTCCTCGGTCGTCTCGGCTGGAGATTCGGTCACCCGCCGATTGTGACACCGGAGACCCGCAGGCCGCGCAGCACCCGCGCCGGGCGGGTAGCCCGCCGCCACAGTCCCGACGCCCGGGCGGCCATCCGGCCTAGCTGCTCGTCGGCCCGCCGCTGCTCGGCCGCGCTCATCCGGCGCTCGGCCTGGTACTGCCGGTTCATGTCGTAGAACATCATCGCCATCACGTCCTCGCGTTCTCGCCTATCTGGCCGGTCACCAAGACGACGAACGGATACGCCCCAGATGGACAGGTGGCGAGATTGGTGTGGACGTTTCCGCGGGAACGTCCGGTCGCTTGTCACACCGTGACGGCAACGTTGATCACGTAGACGGTCGCCGCGTCCTCGTCCACCTCGTACAGGATCCGGATGCCGGCCTCGTCGGCATCGATGGCCCGCTAGCGCTTGCGGGCGACCCCGCCCCACAGGCTGGTCGGCCCCTTGGCCTCCATCTCCGACCGCGGGCGCCACTCGGTGACCTTCACCACGCCCGGTTCGAGCAGTTCCAGGCCGTCGAAGAAGCCCGTGACCACCTCGCGGGTGCGCCCCACGTGGTTGCCCTCGGCCAGGTGCTGGTTCATCCGCCTGATCATCTCGGCCATCGCCTCCGGCGAGATGTCGCTGGCCGCGTGCGAGATGGTCACATAGCTGCCGGACGGGACCGCGCTGAGCAGCCGGCCCAGGATCGCCCGCGCCTCGCCCAGGTCGGGGATGTAGTGCAGGATGGCCAGCAGCATGATGGCGACCGGCCGACCGAAGTCCAGGGTCTCGGCCGCCTGCTCGAGGATCCTGTCCGTGTCCCGCAGGTCCGCGTCGAGGTATGCGGTGCGGCCTTCCGGGCTGCTGGTCAGCAGCGCCCGGGCATGCGACAGCACCAGCGGGTCGTTGTCCACGTAGACGACGCGGCTCTCCGGCGCGACGGCCTGGGCCACCTCGTGGGTGTTGCTGGCCGTGGGCAGCCCGGTGCCGAGGTCGAGGAACTGCCGGATGCCCGCCTCAGCGGTCAGGTAGCGCACGGTCCGGGCCAGGAAGGCCCGGTTGGCCCGGGCCGAGGCCCGGATGGCAGGGTAGGCGGCGATGGTCTCCTCACCGGCGATCCGGTCGGCCTCGAAGTTGTCCTTCCCGCCGAGCCAGTAGTCGTAGACCCGGGCCGGATGAGCGACGCGGGCGTCGAAGCCGTAGAGACCGCGCGAGCCTGATGTGTCCGCCACCGGCACGCCTCCTCACCCCCCCACGCGCACCGTACATCATGGCACCAACTGAGACGTCAACGGCCGGTTTCGCACGCTAGATCTGGTAACCGGGAGGCTAACATGGCTGAGCTGGATGCCGGTCTGGTGATACGGGACGTTACGGTGCGGCCGGTGGTGGTGCCGCTGCGGCGGCCGCTGGCCACCAAGGTGGGAGACTTCTCCCGGTGGCCGCTGCTGCTCATCGACGTGACCACCGAGCAGGGCATCACCGGGCGCGGCTACCTGGCGCCCTACCTGAGCCGCGCCGCCGCGGCCGTGCGGACGGTGCTCGAGGATATGGGCGCCGCGCTGCGCGGGCAGCCGGTCTCGCCCGCCGCCGCGTACGCCAGCGCCCGCGGCTGGCTCGGCCTGGCCGGGTACCAGGGGCTCGCGCTGGCCGCGGTGGCCGGGCTGGACATCGCGCTGTGGGACGCGCTGGCCCAGGCGGCCGGCCTTCCGCTGGCCGTGCTGCTGGGCGGCACGCTGGCCCCGGTCCCGGCCTACAACAGCAACGGGCTGGGGCTCATCCCGCCGGAGCGGACCGCCGAGGAGGCGCTGGAACTGCTGGCCGAGGGCGGGTTCACCGCGCTGAAGGTCCGGGTCGGGCGGGATCACGCCGCCGACGACATCGCCGCGGTCCGCCGGGTCAGGACCGCGGTCGGCGACGAGGTGACGCTGGTCGCGGACTACAACCAGGGCCTCAGCCTCGGCGCGGCGCTGCAGCGCTGCCGGGTGCTGGACGCGGAGGGTCTGGCCTGGATCGAGGAACCGCTGCGCTACGACGACCTGGACGGCCACGCCCGGCTCGCCGCGGACCTGGCCACCCCTATCATGCTCGGCGAGAACTTCTACGGCCCGCGGGCCATGTACGAGGCGATCCGCTCGCGGGCGTGCGACCTGGTGATGCCGGACCTGATGCGGATCGGCGGGGTCACCGGGTGGCTGCAGGCCGCCGCGATCGCCGACGTGACCGGCTTGCCGATGTCCTCGCACCTATACCCGGAGGTCTCCGGGCACCTGCTCCGGGTCACCCCGACCGGGCAGTGGCTGGAGTGGCAGGACTGGGCCCATCCCGTGCTGGCCCGCCCCTTCGAGGTCCGGGCCGGCCACCTGCACCTGCCCGACGTCCCCGGCAATGGCCTGGAATGGGACAAAGACGCCGTGGCCCACTTCCGGGCGGACCCGTGACCGCAGACGCTGCCGCCACACCTGGCTCACATCCCGCGGATCGTCAACTTCACCGTCCCCAGGACGACTGGTTCCTGCTCGGCGAGATGGCCGTCCCGGAGGACTGAGCCCGGCGCCTACTCCTCGTCCTCCACGGTCCGGATGATCGTCCGGAGCAGGGACGCGAGCTGGTCCTTCTCGCTGCCGGTGAGGCTGGCGCTGACCTGGGCCTCACCGCGGTTGAAGGCGGGGAACAGGCGCTCGATGACGTCCTGGCCCTTGGGCTCCAGGGATACCAGCACCAGCCGGCCGTCCGCGTCGTGGCCGCGGCGGCGGGCCAGGCCGCGCTTCTCCAGCGTCTTGAGCACCCCGGTCAGCGTGCCCTTGGTCACTCCCGCCTCGGCCGCCAGGTGCCTGGTCTGCTGGTCGCCCCAGATCCACAGCACGAACAGCACGGTAAACGCGGCCCAGGACAGGTCCTCCTCCGCGAGCACCTGCTGTTCCATGTGATTGCGGATCGCGTTGGCCGCGCGGTAGATGTTCGAGACTGCCGCCATCGCGGCGAAGTCGAGCTCGGAGTCGCCGATGCGCGCCCGGATATCGCGCTCGGCCTGGACCAGGTCCTGGGCGCTACCGATCGCGAAGCGGCGGGGCATGGGTCGATGTTACGGTCTATCGCGCCAGCTCCTGGCCGGGGGCCGGATGCCGCGGAACTCCCAGTCCCCGCCGAGCGCGGTCGAGAGAACCTCCTCGCTGGCCGTCGGCTGGGCGCCGAAGTCCGCCGAGACGCCGAGCGGCCCCGCCACGATGTAGTTCTTCAGCCGGCCGAGCCCGTCCACCTCGACCTCCACCACGTCGCCCGGCTGGACCGGCCGGGAGTTGGCCGGGGTGCCGGACAGCAGCACGTCGCCGGGCAGCAGGGTGATCGTGCGGGCGATGTCGGCCACCAGGTAGTGCATGTCCCACGTCATCTCGTCGGTGGACCCATGCTGCACGACCGCACCGTTGACGTAGGTGCGCAGATGCTTGCCGCGGAAGTCCCAGCCGGTGACCAGCCCGGGGCCGAGCGGCGCCATCGTGTCGGAGCCTTTCACCCGAAGCATGGAACCGGCGTCGGTGTCACGGAAGTCGTGCAGGCCGAAGTCGTTCGCGATGGTGTAGCCCGCGATGTAGTCGCCGGCCTGCGCCGGGGTGGTCCCCCGGCACGGGCGCCCGATCACGATGGCGACCTCGCCCTCGTAGTTCAGGTACTGGCACCCGGCCGGCCGGACCACGGCACCGCCATGGCCGACCAGCGCCGAGACCGGTTTGTGGAAGTAGGTGGGCGCGGCGGGCAGCCGGGCGCCGAACTCCGCGACCCGGCTGGAGTGGTTCAGGTGCACCGCGACGATCTTGGTCGGCACGCACGGCGGCAGGTGCACCGCTTCGGCGACGGCTGCCCGGCGCCCGTCCCCGGCCACCAGTTCCTCCCCGTCCCGCACGACCTGGACGCAGGCCCCGTCCAGCAGGATCCGCCGGTATTCGGTCATCGCCGCTCCCCAGTCCACCCGGCCGCGGGCCGGTCGAACCACAGGTGGATCTGCCCGGTGCCGACCGAGTTCTCGTACTCGCTGTAGGCCCGGCCGGGCGCGGTCACCGCATCCTCGCCCAGCGCCGCGATCATCGTCAGGTACGGCCCGAACCTGGCCTCCGGCCGGTACTTCAGGAATTCCGGCATGGTCTCGATCACCCGGGCGTGGTCGCCGGCCTGGAGCCAGCCGATCCGCTCCTGGTCGGCGGCCCTGGCCGCCGCTGTCCTGATGTGGGCCGGGTCGCTGGCCTCGTGCGCCCGCAGTTCCCGCAGCGACCAGAACGTGTGCGACATGGCGCCGGACGCGATCAGCAGCACCCGGTCGCCGGACGCGGCGATGGCCGCGCCCAGCGCCCGGCCGACCCGGAGGAAGTCCTCGGTGTCGCCGGTCTGAGCGGTGCTGACCGAGACCCACCGCCGGTCCAGGTCGCGGCCCAGGTAGCTCCACAGGTTGACGGTGGCGTAGTGCACCGGCAGGCAGGGATCGTCGATTGCGGTGATCCACGTCCCGTGCGCGTCGGCCTGGGCGGCCATGGCCTGGGCCAGCCCGGGGTTCCCGCGCCAGTCGTAGGGGATCCGGCACATTCCCCGCGGCAGCTCGTCCGAGGTGAACAGGCCGGCCCGGACCGGCTGGGCGGCGACGACGAACTCCACCGTGGTGTGCCAGTGCGAGTCCAGGACCACCACGGTGTCGTAGTCGAGGACCTCGAAGACCTCACGGCGCAGCCGCGCCAGGCCGGGCACCAGGCTGATCTCCTTGCCCTCGTTCAGCTCGAGGCGTTCGGCGTGGGGGAGCATGATCGTCGGGACATGAGCGAGGAGCCCGGCTCCGGCCACTTCACCCACGCTGCTCGCTTCAGTCACGGGGCCATCCTTCCGGTGCGTAGACGGTGTTCTTCACGTCGGCGTAGAAGTCGAAGCTCCAGGTGCCCCCCTCGCGGCCGATGCCCGACTGTTTAGCCCCGCCGAACGGCGCGCGCAGGTCGCGGACGAAGAAGCAGTTGACCCAGACCGTCCCCGCGACCAGTTGCGCGGATACCCGGCTGGCCCGCTCCTTGTCGCCGGTGAACATCGTTGCCGCCAGCCCGTACCTGGTGTCGTTGGCCATGGCGACGGCCTCCTGCTCATCGGCGAAGGTCTGCAGCGTGAGCACCGGGCCGAACACTTCCTCGGTGAGGATCTCAGCGCCCGCAGCGGCCCCGGTCAGCAGCGTTGGCTGGTAGTAAAGGCCGCCCAGGTCCGGGTGCACCGACCCGCCGAGCACCGGCCGGGCGCCGGCCGCGACCGCGCGGCGGACGAAGCCGTCCACCCGTTCCAGGTGCTCGCGGGTGATGTTCGGCCCGATATCAGTGGTGTCGTCGCGCGGGTCGCCCTGGCGGAGATCCCGGGCCCGTTCGGTAAATCGGGCCAGGAATTCCCCGGCCACCGGCGCCTCGACCAGCAGCCTGGTACCGGCCAGGCAGACCTGCCCGGCGTTGTCGTACTGACCGACCGCGTGCCTGACCGCGAGTTCCAGGTCGGCGTCGGCGAAGACCAGCAGCGGCGACTTGCCGCCGAGCTCGAGCGAGGCCGGGGTCAGCTGCGCGCCCGCCGCGGCCGCGACCAGCCGGCCGGTTGCGACCGAGCCGGTAAAGCAGACCCGGGCCAGGTCCGGGTGCGCGGCCAGCGGCGCCCCGGCCTCTTCTCCCAGGCCCTGCACGACGTTGAACACGCCGTCCGGCAGCCCTGCCTCGCGGGTGATGTCGGCGAGCAGGCTGGCGGTGAGCGGCGCCCACTCCGGCGGCTTGGCCACCACCGTGTTCCCGGCCGCCAGCGCGGGCGCGATCCGCCAGGTGGCCAGCATCAGCGGGGCGTTCCACGGGGTGATGACCGCGGTCACCCCGGACGGAGCCCAGGACACCTCCTCGCGGTGGCC
>Ga0070697_100001917_pt1 | contig 15921 bp, 11 predicted proteins | sample KBSK1501metaG_FD_65475 | JGI IMG/M metagenome (GOLD analysis project Ga0070697, IMG submission 65475) | Corn, switchgrass and miscanthus rhizosphere microbial communities from Kellogg Biological Station, Michigan, USA - KBS K1-50-1 metaG | ecosystem: Host-associated > Plants > Roots >...
CAACCCGCCTCCGCCCTGGACGGGCTCTGCCGCGGCGAGCGTTCAACGTCCAACGCCCAACTGTCTGAATTGAGTGTTGAGTGTTGAGCGTTGAGTGTTGAGCGTTGAAGAGTCTCAACGTCCAGGACTCAACCGCAATCTTCAGGCTGAGCGCCCCAAAAAATCCCTCAGAGGCGCTATTTGATTTTCTTAATTGCGCTGACCATGGCGTCGAAATCGGGCCATTCGCCGGATTGGAGTTTGGAATGGAGCAATTTTCCATTGGCCTGGATCTCAAATGCACCGCCTCCGGACGGGATAAGAGTGAGCGATTTGATCCGGTCGCCGAGCTCGAGAATTTTTGCCGTCAAACTGACGGCCTTCGGCGTGTAGTTTCAGACCACGCAATATTCAATCGAGACTTCGGTTTTCACTCGAGCTCCTTTCCGCAACGAAACTATCGGAGCGCCGAATGGTGGTCAACTGTGGAGGCACCCGCCTTCGGTCGCTGAACGCGGACGATCCTCCTTCGCTAGAGCTGCCGCGTACCCAGGTAGCCTGCGACCACGGCGGCGACCCAGCCGCTCATGCGCGCGCATTCCTTTGGGATACCAATGCTGAACAAAACCTGGATCAGACCGGCTGGCGGTCCCAACAATAATTTTGCCGCTTTTCGCCGGGACCGAACTTTTCCGAGGCATGCCGAAAATAGGAACCATGAGTCGTGCGGAAAGCAAACCGCGTTCGACTCAAAACGGTGGAAGATTGCTTGCGGGGGCGCGCAACCACATTGAGCGCACTTTTCAGATTCGGGCCAAAATCCCGGGTCGAGCTATTGTCCGCCGACGGGCGGCGTAGACCGAAACCAGGTTCCACCGAAACCGGGTTCAAAACCTAATGTGAAAGTCGGCGCTCGATTCATGGCTTTAGCCACCTGTGGGTGCTTGGCGGCGTTGCGGCGAATGGCGTAACTGGCTCGGGCTTGCGGACCAATAGATGGAGCAAGAACGGCCTAAAAGTCCGCCACATGTCAGACCTTTGTCTCCGATTGCGGAAGTCTCATTTTTCAGTTGACAACAACAGTTTCTAAGATCAAACAAACTCTGGCAGCAGGACAAGTATCGCATGAAGAGCACTTCACCTGGTTCCAAGCTCATCGCGGGATTGTCGCGGCGTAGCTTCTTCGGCCGTGCTGCGGCAGCGAGCGGCGCGGTGCTCTTCGGCTCCAGTATTCCAGTCAAACTGAGGGCGCAGGATGAAGGTCTGCCTGGACTTTGCGATTTTCCAGTACCGATTCCACACATCAATGTTCCCCCACCGGGCGGAGCCCACTTCTATTTCCCGGGACCCGTGAGCGGCGCAGCAGCGCCCACAGATCCGAGTGGCGCTCACCCCGAGGGACGCGACCCCTCAGTAATCTTTAACTTCAAAGGTTTCGTCGGGCTAGGCGATTTCAACCTGAGTGGAACGGGAACTGACCTGACCACGGGCGACGCCGTTCCCTACACGTTCCATACCGATATGCGCTTCATGGATGGCGTGTTTGTGGGTACGGACGGGGTCCAGCGAAGAGACGCGTTTGCTTTCGTCTGACTTGACAGCCTGACGGGCCAGTTGGGCCCGCATTCGTGGGACGGTGGGCTGTCGCCCACCAGCGTATTCTGGGCCGTGCGCATTCCGAACGGAAGCGCTCACGTCGATTTGAATCAAGGAACCGCATCGCTTCACGTCGAGAACCTTTGTGTCTTTGACGCGTTCACGGTTGCCAACAGCGTCCAGGGAGTGAATCGGGCGGTCAACCCGGTCGCGGGGATCATCAACTCGCTCCATATCAAATGGAGCGGGATCGCCGCGTTCGAGACAGCGAACGAATCGGTAAACCAAATGCGCGGAACCTTCGTTGAGGGCACCGCCAGCGTTGCGGTCACGGCGACGACGCCGAGGACGATGGTGACAACACTCTCGAATGGCCACGGGTTCAGATTCGTTTCCGATCCGGCCTCGACCAGCCTGAACCATTTCGCCCTGATCGGCCAGGAACAGAACGGTGTTTTTTTCTGATTGATTGTTTGATGGTTCGCGAAATCCTGGGCAGCAAGAGGATGCGCGAAATCACGCTCAAATAGTTGGCGACGGACAATCCGTTGGGCTCACGCTCAGGCTTGCTGAGTGTGAAGGACGACATAGGTAGTTACGCCGAGCGCGTTGCCGCTCGGAAAGCTTTGGTACGCGCAAGCTGGCGCCGCAATCGGCTACACGAAGTTTTTCTCGCGGTCGGACAACGCTGTAATCCGCGTTTACGATGAAGCGGGCAGCGTGATCGAACGCACGAACACAAGGGCGATTTTCAAAGAGCCGTGAGGACTTTTTTATCGAGCAGTTTCGGATTGCCGAACCTGCGGAATTAGATAAAAAAATTCGCTTTAATCACGAACATTCCCTGATCATACCTAAGGCCAAGAAACGCGTGTATGAACGAGTGGGAAGTTGCAGTGAGTAGCGATTTGTCAGCGGCCCGCGCAGCCTTTACCAGAGCGCGCACAGAGCAGGAGCGCATTGTCCGCGATCAACCAGACTTCGCGCCGGCTGTCTGTGTTCTCGGCGTGATCAACGCCACGCTTGGCCGCAGAGATGAAGCCATCGCGGAGGGACGCCGCGCGACGGAAATGCTTCCCGTAACAAAAGAAGCGATCAACGGTGCTTGTGTGATGAAATGGCTTGGCGTGATTTACGCCCTGTGTGGCGAAAAGGACCTCGCCATCGAACAGATACGTGCCACACTCCAGCATCCTGGTGATCTGAGTTATGGTTTACTGAAGCTACATCCTTATTGGGATCCCCTGCGCGGCGATCCCCGCTTCGAAAAAATCGTCGCCTCCCTCGCGCCGAAATAATCATGCGGCCGAAATCAAAAAGGAGATCAAACTCGCGCATTTCTTGTTCATCGATATTGTTGGTTACTCGAAGCTTTCGACTAACGACCAGCACGCAGCGGTTGAGGAAGTAAACCAGATCGATTCCCGGCCCAAAGGCCCTTGTCCAAAAATGCAAAGACATTTGGCCGCTGCTAAAGGCCGGACATTCGATGCGGAATGCTGCCAAAATCGCTGGCAAGAGCGTTTCAACTGTTCAAAGAGTAAAGCTCGCGCTCGCGGCATAGCTTTGTCATAGTTGCGTCCCGTTGTAGTGCGAATGTTTCCTTTTGTGTTAGGGAAAACGAGGGTGACTCCTCCTGCGAGAATCATGCAAATGCGCGAGGGAAGGCCGGTCGCTACGTTAACGCTTCATCCCTTCAACGCTTCAACGCCTTGACTGAACGGTGGGCAGCGCCATGGCTACACCAGCGAAAAAGTCGCCGCTTAGCGATTGCGCGTGGAAGCGGGGGCTTCCCCGCTTTCTGCGGCCCCAGTCGAGCCGCCGCCAAAATAATAAGAAGCGACAACAAAGAGCTGCATTATCGGCGATTTATGGTTCACACCAAAGAGGGGAGAGATATCAAGGCGAGTGTTTCGGCTCGGTCTCCATGCAACGGTCGGCCCGATTACGAAGCTGTTGTAGGGTGTGCCGCGGCTGGACTTATCGCTGAAACTACGGAACAGAAATTCGAACCCTGCCTTCAATTCCTCATGAGTGAGCCAAAACGGCGTGACAACGCTCTGCGCGATGCCCCATTCGCGACCGCGGTCGCCTTCAATTTCTTGCTCAAAAAAGCCGTTCAACGCCCATTCAACCCGATCGAAGAAATCTTGTGAAAGAAGGAGCCGCAACTCGTACGCATCTGGAGTCTCCATACTCGGATCAAATCCCATGGGCCCAAATTTGCGACCTGGCGTAGGAGCACCTTCATCATGAAGAATCCGACCGCCACCAAATTTGTACTCAGCGAAGATGGTGGGATTGAGAGGTATCTTGTTCCAATCGGCAAAGGCGTAACGCGCTTCGAGGCTGAAACTCCGGAGTTGCGTTTCATCGGCGTAATGCTCGATATCGGTTTCCATTGCAATATTGATGCGGTAAGGCAGGCCAGCTTCGGTCTCTATGGTAAAATCATGATCAGGCCTTCGGAAATGAACCACTGCATCTTCGTAGATAAGGCTGGCGTAAATCGCGCCTGGGGGGAGGACGTACGCATTTGTGATCGGCGAAAAACGCGACTGCGAGAAACTGACCGGCGCACCGTACGCGGTTGGGAGCTCCTGCCCGGTGACGACGATGTGCTCTGAGGCGGCAGCTTGGGCGTGAATCGATTGGTCAGGGGTAAAGCAGGCAAGGCAGGCGCAGAGGCCGCCTAAGAAAGACTGTTTTATGTTCATGCGGCTTTCCCGATTATTCGTATTTGCCAAGGCTAACGGATGCCGATTATTGCAAAATTGTAATGCTTGACAACTTTATTCCCAAGCACTTCAAATCCGGCAGAGCTAATTGAACATAAGGCGCCGGCACTTTCGGCGAACCACTCTCTAGCCTTGGTGGAACCTCCTGTTTTTGCCTACTGGTGCCGACGCCAGATTTGTTTCCGGTAAAGTCGTATGTTGAATTCGATCCATCGAAGCGAGCTCCTTTTGTCAAAACTCGATCGACGCGCCGCGTAGCCGGACCGGGGGTGGCGCCGGGCTCGATACTGAAAGGGATCTAGTCATAGCCAGTTTATTAATGAATCGGATTAGCCCCTACAAATGGTCGCCAATAATTACAAAAATGTAATGATTGTGCAATCGGAATTTAAACCCGATTTACGGCCGCAGCGGGCTAACCCCTGGGTTGAAGCCGGCCGTTGTTCGGAAAACGCAGGACAACCGTCGTCCCGCGACCAACTTCGCTCCGGATCCCGACCGAGCCGCCGTGAAGATCGACAATCGACTTCACCAGCGAGAGCCCGAGGCCGGTCCCGGCGGAGCTGCGCGACGAATCCCCGCGATAGAAGCGGTCGAACACGTGCGGCAGATGTTCTGGCGCAATTCCCGATCCGCTATCTTTGACCGAAACGCTCGTAGATGTCGTGTCGCCGTCGATCGAAATTTGGACTTCGCCGCCGTTCGGGGTGAAGCGCAGCGCGTTATCGACCAGATTATTCAGCGCGCGGTTGAACAATGCTGGGTCTGCGAAAATTTGGCCTCTCCCGGTGCAGCTAACGGTGACATGCCGATCTTCCGCGATTGTCTGATAATAAGCGGCAATTTTTTCGATGGCTGTTCGCCCGTCGAAGAGCGAGGGCTGAATCTGCCCATCGGCGGCTTCGGCGCGCGCTAAGAAGAGTAGGTTATCGACGACTCCCGAGAGGCGCTCGCATTCGGACACGCTCGACTCGATGACCTCACGATACTCCTCTGCCGTACGCGCACGAGTTAGTGCTACCTGCGCTTCGCCCAGCATATTGCCAATTGGGGTCCGCAGTTCATGAGCAAGGTCGGCCGAAAATTGGGAAAGCCGCGTGAACGAATTTTCCAAGCGGCCGAGCATTTCATCGAAAGTGAAAGCCAGTGGCTGGAGTTCGCGCGGCCATTTCACCGGCGTCAATCGTTCATTTAGATGCGTGGGAGTAATGCGGGCGAGCGAGCGAGTCATGTCGCGCAACGGCCGCAATCCATGTTTGGTGACGGTAATTGCAATCACCGCCGAGGCGACAGTGCCGAGCGCAACGGTGAGCGCGAGAAGCGCGCCAAATTTTCTTTGGAACTGCTGATCACCTGAACGATCCTGCGCCACCTGAATGGTGTAGGGTTGACCGTCGTTATCCGCGGCTATCGCAGCGAGAGCAAATAAGCGGGTGCCGGTTCGATGTTTTTTCGGCGCCCGAATTACCGATACTGACGTTTGGGGCGCAGGAAAAACATTGGTCGGCAAAAGAGGATCCATGCCCGGTGTCTCAGTGACAACGCCAGCGTGAGCATCAACGATTCGCACCCAGTAAATGGCTGGCTCACCAGGCCGGCGGCTTTTTAAATCCTGATCGATGGCTTTGAGACCATCGGTCTCTTGCAGTTCAGCGCGGAGAGCGCGGGCCTCGTCTGCGAGGACGGCGTTGTCTTCGGCAAGAGCATGCTGGACAACGAGCCAGTAAAAAACACCTAAAGCGCAGGAGAGCAGGAGTGCGGCAGCGAGAGTGAAGAGCGCGACCAGCTCGGCGGCGATCGAGCGTGGTTTATTCCGCTTTAAGAACATAGCCGACCCCGCGGATGGTATGAACCAGTTTTCTTTTGAAAGGGTCGTCCACCTTGGCGCGCAACCGGCGAACCACTACATCCACCACGTTCGTTTCGGTCTTGAAATCGATATCCCATACATGCTTGGCGATCTCATTGCGAGATATCACTTCGCCGACCGAGCGGGCCAGGTGCGCGAGGAGGAGAAATTCTTTTGGAGTGAGATTCAGCGCAATACCAGAGCGGGCCGCGCGATGCCGCTGAATGTCGATTTCCAAATCATCGATGCGCAAGCGATCGTCCGGCCGAGCCGGAGCGCGGCGCAACAACGAACGCACACGTGCCAGTAATTCAGGGAAGGCAAATGGCTTCACCACGTAGTCGTCGGCACCTAGGTCGAGTCCTTTGACGCGATCACGCACACTATCGCGCGCCGTCAGGAAAATCGCTGGAACCCGAACGCCCGCGTGGCGCAGTTCCTCCACGACCGCCCAGCCGCTCTTATTCGGCAACATAACGTCGACAATGAGGAGATCGAAATTCCGGGCGCGTGCCGCCGCCAGTCCGGCATCACCGTCGAGGGCAAGATCGACCACGAAACCGGCTTCACGAAAACCTTTGGCGAGAAAGGCCGCCGTTTTCTTTTCGTCTTCGATCACTAAAATTCGCATTCGTTAGGATAATTAAACCCAAGGATTTCCGAATCTCTCACTGTAAATCGGTCAGATACAAAAGGAAATCGCGCTGACCGTTGAGGTCAGCGCGATTTGCCGTGGACGGCTGGTCGTATGTTTTAGGGCAGGGAGGTCAGGGTCTGTTGACGGCCGATAGATACATCGGTCGCATCGATGCGGCCGCCCGCATTAATGTCTTCACGGAAGTGTCACAAGCAGAATCCCGACGATGGGAGGAGCCGTTTCGGAAGAGGGTTCTTGCTCATTATGGGTTTTCTAGAATACCCACATACAAACTCGATAACAAATTCGTGTTTAATTTCTTCTTTTACGCTTAAGGCAGCGATGTGCCCGTCTGTTTGCGGGTCAGGAAAACGTCTCCCGAATCAATGAGACCGCTCGCGTTGACATCTTCCCGGAAATTGGAGGCGTTTGCGGTCTGCCCGGTCTGCTGCCTCACCAGAAACACGTCGCCGGAATCGACGAGACCGCTTGCATTGACATCGCCAAGGAGTACGCCCATCTGGACGGCGACATCGTTTGTATTATGGCCATCGTTTACATCGAGTAAGGTGACGGTGGTCTTCTGGGTATTACTTACGTTCTTAAGATTTATCGTGACGGTCGTTGAATTATTCCCGCTAAAGCTGTCAACGGAGGCGCCCCCCGATGTTGGTATGACATTGCTAAACGCGACGGTAGTCGGGAAAGTAACTACAATTTGGTGGTCGATCCCCGCCCCAGCGGGTGTCAGCCCAGGCACGCGGCATTCGATGCCAGGGAGACTATTAAACTGCACATTTAGCGGCAGAGTAAGGCCAAATGTCTGAGCCCCGCTTCCAGCCCCATGGATTTTGATTGAAGCAGCGGCGAGCGCTTGTACGGGAAAGGCATTGGTCCAAAATACAGGTTGCCCGTTGCCGGTCTGCGCTTTGCGCACTATGGCTCCGGCTCCCACGGAAATGATATCGGATCCGTGGTCGGTCGATGGCGTAGTATCTCCGGTTAATCGCCAACCTCCGCTATTACCAATCGACGTGTCATAATAATACGCTGCCGGCGACTTATCAAACGCCGCCTGTGAATTGCTGAAGACAAGAAGCTGATCACCTGCGCCAAAAGAGCCATTGGCCGGTCCCAAGCCCGTCGCATTCAGAGCGACGTCAAGCGGTCGCACCATGCCGATCGGGTTATCCTGAGCCTGATTCGTCGCAGTCATCAACGGCGTGGAAATCTTCTTCAGTAACACCGCTCCAAGGTTAGTGAGCGGAAGAGTTGGGGCTCCGTTTGAGTTTCGAATTACGAAATAGCCGCCTGGAACCAAAGGGTCGTCGCCATGGTCCAGGCCGTCGCTGACTCGGCGCCAGGCGTTGTTGAAAAAGTAATATTCGGCGGCATACGGCAGATTAATACCGGGCGCGGAGTAATCGGGAACGCGGATAAGCGTCATGTAGGTCGGCGGCGACGTAGTCGGAGTAAATGAAACGTTCGCATCAGTGGCCGGGAAGAGCGTAGTCGGCGTCCAGTTTGGAATTAAGTTGACTTGCGTGTTTGCGGCGATCCCACTCAGATCGTCGATACTTGTATCGACCGTCAGTGTATTTGAGCCATTTCCCGTGACGGTGAAGGTATGTCCCTCTTTCGGATTCGAGCTTCCGCCGTTTCCGATTAAGACATAATAATGCTTTGGCTGGGTGCCAGCTGCGTAAGCAAATTGATTCGTCGTCCATCCAGGAGTTCCGGCCACGGTAATCATATTTGGCGGTGTTCCCGAGATCGACTGAACCCCCCCCACAAACTCAGGCGACCGCGTGAACGGTGTCGACACGTAAGTGTCGGAGCTGCCGACGAGCGATGTGGTGGTGAATCCGACCGGATCAGTCGTGACGGACGTATCAGCGGAAGCTAAATGAATGCGAGCCAAAAAGCTTACCGAAGCGGCAACCAACGCGAATGGAGAGCGTGTTTTCAAGGGGCTTAAACCGAATTACAGACGCTATCGAATCGGCGGACAAGGAACAAGAAAAATAACAGTTCTTCATAAAATCAGTTTCGGCATTAAATCCGCCAAGTGTGCTGCTCATGTCAGTAGCTTTGGCCTGAATTTGTTCCGATGGGGTGACATCCCAAATACCGTAGTAGCCCCGGTTGATGTCGCGGTCGAGGCTTTGTCGGTCTTACCGGTGTGACATCCAATGCCGGGACTCCGCTGAGCGGCAAGTCAACATCAAACGCCCGCGCCGAGCCATGTGTTTTTGCGGGAAGCGGCGCTGACCGGTTCGATGTTACCCGCCGAGCAGATGGGAGTTAAGGCAGCGAACTAGCAGTGTGTTGTCGGGTAACGAAAACGTCTCCCGAATCAATGAGACCGCTCGCGTTGACATCTTCCCGGAAATTGGAGGCGTTTGCGGTCTGCCCGGTCTGCTGCCTCACCAGAAACACGTCGCCGGAGTCAACCAGACCGCTAGCGTTCACGTCGCCGATGAGGACACCCATTGTCGCGGAAATGTTGCCGGTGTTGCACGCCGTGTCAGACACGCCGGTCAAAGTGACCGTGAGGAACTGGGCATTGGGCACGCCGCTGAGACTCACAGTGCATTGGTTCGGGTTCGGCCCGCTGGTTACCGCCCCAGTGTTAACGGTCCCACAGGCGGCGACAGGATTCGCAAAGGTAAAGACCAAGGTGTAATTGGCATTGACGCCACCGGTGCGGCATTCGATGCCGGGAGGTCCCGTGAGCGGCAAATCAATGTCAAACGGAGGAGTGATGCTACCGTGGGTTTTTCTGGATACGACGCTAAGTAACGGTATGGTCGAGATAGTCCCAACCTGAAAATCGAACGAGCGCGTCGCGTCTACATCGGCATAGACATCAGTCGTTGCGTCATTGCGTCCGCCGCTGAAGGCAGTGACATTGTAGAGTACGCTGCCGTTGATCGGTCGTCCGGCGCCAAAGCCGGTCGTTAAAAAATTAGGCACATCGATGCAGATTGTGTTGCCGCTTCTCGAGCCTGAGACTGTGGTGACTTCGGCTGGATACTGCACAACTTTGCACAATTGTGGCGTAGTGGTGACGCACCCGTTTCCGGGTGTAAAAGGCGCACTGGCGGCGGCCGCCGTGCCGCTTCCCGCAAAGAATGTTGGCGCCATCCCGCCGATCGATTCGGCGCCAACATAGAAGATCCGGTAGGTCTCCTGGTTGGCAGGCGCATCGCCCGTTGAAAGCGCCTGAAAACGCGTGATCCAGAACGCATTCGCCTTCCCTGTGGGAGGGGAGAGGCTACTCAGGTCCTTCAGCGTCATCGAAACGCGAAGAGTGGTCGCGCTCGGCTGGCTCACGCTAAGCTGCGTGAAGTCCAGTTGAGGAACGTTGGCCCCTGGGCCCACGCCTGGCGCATAGTGCGGCCATTGTGCGTCACCCATTGGGTCCGGCATTGGATTGGTGATGGGTACTGGATCGATCACCGTCCCGAATAGGCTCGGGCCGGAAAGCTGGCTCGCTTCGAAGAGCTGCGCACCGTTATGCTGATTTGTCGTATCATTGAAAACAACCCGTATGCGACCCGTTCCGTCCACGGTGCATGAATGGAAGTCGGCCATCGTCCGATCAGCCGTTGTGTCTTCGGTACAGAGCAGCCCGGCGAGGCAGACCTGACCATAGTGCATCGGCTTCTCTGTGTATGGGTTCTGCTCAATCGTAGGACTCGCAGTCGCCGCATTAGTAATTAGAGCAGCGTAGCCGAACCATTTGACCGTGGTCGCGCCCGCCCGATCCGCAAACCATTTCGGGAAATTTGAGGGGTCGTTGATTGCATCGGTCCCGTACCAGACGACGGCCAGATTGCCGTTGGTCCCTGCGACGGCCCACGGGAAAACATTGGTGTTTGCGGGCGCGCTGTTAACCTGAATGGGCGTGGTCCAGCTGGTTCCCCCGTTCGTCGAATAGGCGTAATAAACGTTGTGATTAGCTGTGTCGGTCCACGCCGCGTAAACATTGCCTGCCGTATCCACAGCGACGATCGGAAAGAAATTCCCAGGACTGCCGGCACCAGGAATCGTCGCGCTGGTAAATGTCAATCCCGTGCGCGTGCCCGCTGGCACGTGCGCTGTCCAAATTGCGTTCGTGCATGGCATGTAGAGATTACGGTTGACCGGATCGAAATGGAGCTCACCGCACGTTCCTCCGAGCGCGAGAGGAAGGTCACCGGAAACGGCGGGCTGAAAAACGAATCCCCCGGTTGGATCGGTCATACCCGTCGACCCTGGTGAGGAGTAGATGTGCCAACTAGTGAGCGGCTGCTGGCGCACCGCCACGAAGATAGTGTTGTCGGCCGCGCCACTCGCGCCGATCGTGTGGTCAGTGCCGTTGTCCACGGCGAGCCATTCGCGATCCAGGCCGACGGAGGCAATGCACGCCGTGTTTTTGCGCCAGGTGTTCCCGTTGTCATTGCTGACGGAGCAATCGACGTCGACGCCTGGTCCTTCCAGGTCAATAAAGTAAGCGTTGCCCTGGTCGTCCGTTTTGATGTCAGTATCGCCTCCACCGGGAGGACTGTTGGGCCGTAGGCTTATCGGACTGACCACGTTGAACTGGTTGCCTCCATCGACCGAGCGGTGGATAAAGGACTGCTCAGTACTGAAGCCCCAGGGACCTGATTCCCAGTAATTGCCATCCTTATCTATATGATTCAGGGGTTCACCTTCGGTGCGTTGGGTGTCGATCAAGGTCGCGGGAGCGAAATGAACGTTACCCGAGGTACGGATCGGAGTGGCCAGTTGCGGCGAAGCCACGACATTTGGAGTCGCGGATTTCTTACTGCCGGCGACTTTGGGAGCTGTATTTCCGTAGATGTCGAGTACGTTCATGTTGACCGCGAGCACGATCAGGCCAACACCGATTATCAGAAGCAGGGTGCCAAGGATCGCCCGAGCCGTTACCGAGGAGGAGTTCTTTTTCATCGTGGGGACTTTCGATTAATTTTCCAATGGATGGACAAGTTTGTCTTTGTTTTAATATTTTGAGCTACGGAAGTGATGTCGCCGTCTGCCTTCGGGTTAGGAAGACATCGCCCGAGTCGATAAGACCGCTGGCGTTGACGTCTTCGCGGAAGTTAGAGGACGTAGCAGTTTGAGCGGTCTGCTGTCTTACGAGGAACACATCGCCTGAATCAACCAAACGACTGGCGTTAACGTCGCCCAGGAGCACGCCCATCGGCACAGAGACGTCGGCGACGTTGGTGCCATCGTTTACGCCCAACAAATTGATCGCGACTGTTTGTGCGTTAGGCACATTCGTGCAGTTCACCGTCACGTCCGTACCGGAGATGCTGGTAGTGGCAGTGTTCCCGGCGCAAGTGGCGGAGGCGACCGCGCTGATCGCCTTGGCGAAAGTTACGATGATGGTATGGTTGCCAGTGGGGGTGCCGCCAGTGCGACATTCGATGCCGACAGTGCCGGAAAGAGGTAAGGCAACATCGAACGGCGGCATAATTGTTCCGTGGGTTTTACGGGAGACCGCTTTTACTGGGACAATACCACCCTCGCAAGCAGCGTTGCCCAGGACGGTGTAGGTCGCAGCCGGATAGCTGTTGTCAGATTGCGCTTTGACGAACGTGTGATCGACAAAGGAGTTCGACCGCTCCAGCTTATTGTTAGGAGTACATTGCGGACTTATATCGGTGGCGCAGTTAGAATCATCGCCCGTAATTGTCCTTCCTCCAACAGCGCCGAGCAGGTCACCGGGCTGTGGACTGCCGAAAGCAGACTTTGGCACGATGATGCTGATCGTGCCGTCGGTGTTACCGGTGTTACTATACTGAGAAGCGCCCCCGGCCGGAGGGTTTGCGAATGTGCAGGATGTCCCCGATACGGTGCAGCTATCGACTGTCGTCTCCTGGATAACGAAGATGGCCGGCACACCGGCATCAGCAAGCGTACCATACTCGAACGTTACTGTGCCCGTATTGCCGGTAGTCATGCCGACATAGTATTGCTGGCCCGGCGATGAAAACGAGTCCCAGGTCATTCTCCATCTGCTGTTGGGCGGAATGGTCGCCAGACTGTTTACCTTCATCTTGAACAGGAAGTTACCGGGGCTGGATGCAGGCTCGCCCACTGCGACATAATTGATCAGGAGCGATGCCGGTGTATTGGCTCCGGCGTTGGCTTCCGGATGGCTAGGATCGTTCTGGTGAAGGACGATCCCGGTGCATCCGTCACCCACAAAAGGCGCAGCGACTTCGTTGTTTCCGCAGGACGTGCCGACCCCGTTTACTGCGCGCACCTTGTAGTAATACGTTTGCGTGGTATCAGTCGCCGTTAAATCATCGAAGCTTCCGCCTATCTGAGTTCCTGCTACGGTTGTGAGCAGAGTCTCGGCGCCGCTCGCCGTACCTCGCAGTATCTGATAGCCCGTGATCGGCGAGTTGCCGGTGTCGGCCTCAGACCAGGCCAGATGGACTGTCAATCCAATTCGTCGTTGTGAAACTGACGGCATGCCCGGCGCTGAAGTGGAACTGAGGGGATCCTTGCTGGCAAGGAGCCGGCGGCCGCTCGATTGCCGGGCAATTGTTGCTGCCACAGTATAGCCATTGCCGGTTGCCGAGGGCGCTGCCTGTTTGCAGTTTCCGCCCTCGCAGCCATCTACGTATCCGACCAAAACACGACCGTCTCGATCAATCGTGATATCGAAGAAGTCGAGCAGGTTCCGCGTAATATTGGCTCCACCGCCTCTCAACAGACCACTGCGTTGCATCGGTGCGTTTGGAGTCGCATCCGTTGTCGTCCAGTGCAGCCCGCCATCGAACGTCTGCGCAACATAAAGATGCCAGACGCCGGTAAATGTGGCTGCGTTGGAATCTCCGTTGGCTGTTGTCGAGCCATAGAAAGCGACCGCGGCGCGACCGTCATTGCTACCAGTGCTGCTGCCCCCCACGGCCGCTGGAAACGCTATTTGTTTTAGCCCATAAACTGCTCCAACATCAAAAATGTTCTGCCAGGTAGCGCCAAGGTCATCCGATGTTGCGACGCCTGCGGCCGTGCCGTTGTCGGCGAAGAGGAAATAAACACGTCCTTTGCTATCAATGCCGACCGCCGGATCGTCGCTGGCGACCGTGTCAGTAACTGATGAATTCTGAACCGGACGAACCGCCCAAGTTACTCCGTTATCTTGCGAAACAACCACCGCCGACTGAGCACCACAAGCTCTGTTCGGCACATAGACCGTTCCGTCAACGGGGGAAACCTTCACGTGACCGTGCAACCCGCCACATGCGGTCAGGTTGTAGATCGCTACCGAAGGACCGTAGGTTAACCCGCCGTCATCGCTTCGAGAGCACAAGGCCGCCGCGATGTCCTGCGAACAATAGTAAATGGCGTTGGGATATACGGTACCAGGTGGCCTGTTCGGGATTGGCGTATGGTAAATACCGCCGCCGATCGTCTCGTGATCGACCGCCGATGCAGGTCCGCCCGACTGGTTTGGGAACCAGGTAAGACCATCGTCGTCAGTGTACGAGATCTTGACGGTATCAGGGCTGAGCAGCGTTAGCTCGGCGGCGAACACGCGGCTGTGGAAGCCTAGGGCATCGGTGAAGCCGCGATCGGTGAAGCCGATGGGATCGGAGTCGATCACCGTAGATATCGGCGACGCGCGGTTGACCCAGATCGCGGACTGGCCGGTATTAGGACAACTGTCATTGAACGTTACGAACAACGTTTGAAGGTCGGACTGGAAATTCGCCACGCCGGTGGCCCAGTTGCTGCCCACTGATGGCTCACCCCCATTGCGACCCATGTATTCAACCGAGTGCGGTTGCTGCCCCGCTGACGTGACGGTGACGGGCACGAGCACTCCCGGCACCGTGAAGTTTTCGTACCCGATCTTTGGACCTGGATCCTGAGGCGCTGGCGGCGGGGGCGCTGGCGTCAGCGGGACTGCGGTCGCGGTGCCGTGATAATGATCGGTGACGTTGGGTGTAGTGTCGTAAACAACATGGACGGTGAAGACGCCCGTCCCGTCGTTTATGGGGTTGATGTAGGCCGTTTGGTTCGTAAGCCCGGGCCCGTTCATAGCTGAAGTTACGAGTGCGCCGCTGGCCGCGCCCGTAGCGTTGCTGTTTGGGCCTTGATGAATGTAGATGTCGTATTCGTTTGCACTGCTCGCCCATGTCAATTGGACACGGACGCGCTGGCCCACCCAGTTCCCTAGCGGACTGGTCACAGTGAGGGTGAAGATTTCGCAGTTGACGCCATTCACGCATGAAGCTTCGGTATTGACTCCGCCGCCGGGGGCTGTCGCCGTGCCATCCCAAGCAGCCGAAGGACCACCGGGGCTGGGACCAACCGTGCCCGAATTAGGGTTTTGCGCATGGATGCCCGTGAGGGGGATGAGGCACAGCACGATGGCGCCTGTCAGGAAAAACAGGGTGCCCGACGTGATGTGAGCTGTTACGGAAGAGGAGTTCTTTTTCATTCTTTTATCCCAATGTGTGGTTAGCCTTTAGCGGCTATCCCATTTGCCGCGTTGTTATTATTACAATCGAAAATCGGGCGAAAATGGACGTATCGGCGGAGAAGATTTTGACCAAAGGGCGGGCTGGGCGCACTATGGGACTTTAGTCTTTTCAGGTTTTCGGTTGTAGATGCAGGCTCGCCACGGGACGAGTTCGTCCGATTGGCGGACGGGTCGCCTGCAGTAGAGGCTGTTTCGCTGTAGCCACGGCGCTATGCGCTGTTTAGTGATTGAGGTCTTCGCTCGACGCCAGCCACGCAGGATCGCGCACGTCCGTTGTAGCCGAGGTCGTCGCCGAGCTCGGCTGGCCGGGACGTTGCTACGCACAGGGCGCCGCGGTGGGCCTCCTGCTCCGCATTCCGGCCCGCAGGGCCTACAGCCCGGAGGGTAGAGCCTACGGCTCGGAGAAGCGACACGCGGCTACAACTGCTGGGTCCAACCCGAAAGCTTTCGGGGCTGTAACGGAGATTATGGAAGACGGGTCAGAGTCTGTTGACCTGCTCGCATTGAGGTCGCCCACGAACCACGCCCATTTTCGCGGAAACAATTGCCAGTGTTGCGCGCGATGTGGACTGTAGCCACGGCGCTGTGCGCCGTTCGGTCTGGTGGTTGC
>Ga0070697_100001919_pt1 | contig 15914 bp, 13 predicted proteins | sample KBSK1501metaG_FD_65475 | JGI IMG/M metagenome (GOLD analysis project Ga0070697, IMG submission 65475) | Corn, switchgrass and miscanthus rhizosphere microbial communities from Kellogg Biological Station, Michigan, USA - KBS K1-50-1 metaG | ecosystem: Host-associated > Plants > Roots >...
AGGATCCCGTCCGCGACGAACTGCGCCAGGTTCATCATGATCGCCGTGTACGGCCGGATCGGGTACGCGGTGATCACGTCCACGTTGGCGTACAGCGCCGCGTAGGCGGCCGCCGCGCACCCGTTCTGCCGCACCCGGGTGCCTGCCAGATCGCGCAGGAACCTCTCTCCCTCCGGGGTCCGGATGGCCCGCTGCAGCCGCGGCGGCATGCCCATGTCCGCATGTACGGAGGTCATGGCGAATCACCCGGCCCGTTCGGCCTCATTGATCTTGATCTGTCGTACTCGGCGATCGCGTCCTCGATGAGCTGGCGGGTGAACGGCGCCTGCTCGGCGTGGGCGCCGTCGTACGGCGCGAACGCGGTCTCCATCCGGACCACGTCGCCCGGGTCGTCGAAGTCGAGCTCCGGCACCCGCTCCAGGCAGCCGGTGGGGCATTCCTGCACGCAGACCAGGCAGCCCTTGCAGTAGTGGGTGCGGATGGAGTAGTGCCCGTTCTGCCGCGCGTCCCGCAGCACGCTGACGTCGGGGCACACGATGTAGCAGTTGTCGCAGCCGTTGCAGACGCCGCAGGACATGCAGCGGTCCGCCTCGGCGAGTGCCTGCTCCCGGCTGTAGGCCAGGGTGACCTCGGTGACCTGGCTGGCGCGGCGGGTCTCGGCGGCGGCCAGCGGGGCCTCGGTGCGCGGCGCGTGCCGGAAGTAGGCGGTGTTCAGCTTCTCGTACGGCATGACCTCGACCGGGTCTTCCGGGCGCAGCGGCTCGGCGCTGAGCACCCGGTCGATGTCCCGGGCCGCGCGCTTGCCGTCGCCGAGCGCGTCCACCACCATGGACGGTCCGCGCACCACGTCGCCGCCAGTGAAGACCATGCCGCTGGGGTGCGGCATGCGGCCGTAGTCGTCGGCCTTGACCAGGCCGCGTTCGGCGCAGTCCGCGGGCAGCCAGTCGAGCACCTGCACCTGGCCGATGGCGACCAGGATCGTGTCGCAGGGCACCTCGGACTCGGTGCCGGCGACCAGCCGGGGCGTCACCGCGCCGTGCTCGTCGCGGTGCAGGGCGGCCCGGCCCAGGACCGCGCCGCGGACGGCGCCGTCCTCGTCGGCCAGCACCCTGACCAGGGCGGTGCCGGGCCGGAAGAGCACGCCCTCGTCGCGGGCCTGGACCAGGTCCTCGGGCACGATCAGCAGTTCGTCCTCGGCCTCCAGGGACACGATCGTCGCCCGGCCGCCGCCCAGCCTGATCGCCGACCTGGCCGCGTCGGAGGCCGTGTTGCCCCCGCCGACGACGAGCACGTCCCGGCCGACCTGCACCGGCCGGCCCAGGCCGGTCTCGCGGAGGAACTCGAGCGCGCCGATCACGCCCCGGGCCTGGCCGCCCTCGGCGTCGAGGCGGCGGCCGACGTCCTGGCCGAGGGCGAGGAAGACCGCGTCGTGATCGCGGGCGAGGTCGTCCAGGGACGGGCCCTCCGGGGTGCCGACGCGGACGCCGCAGCGGATTTCGATGCCGCCCAGGTCCAGCAGCTTGGCGATCTCGGCGTCCAGGATCTCCCCGGGCAGGTGCCAGGCGGGGATGCCGGCCCGCAGCATCCCCCCGGGCTGGTCCAGAGCCTCGAAGATGACGCTGGCGTAGCCCCTGCGGCGCAGGTGGTAGGCGCAGCCGAGGCCGCCGGGGCCCGAGCCCACGATCGCCACGGTCTTGCCGTTCAGCGGGGGGAGATCCTGCTTGACCGGGTTTTCCGCGAGCTTCAGGCCGAAGTCGCCGAGGAATCGCTCCACCCCGCGGATGCCGATCGGCTCGTCGTGCGCGGCCCGGTTGCAGGCCGTTTCGCAGGGGTGGTAGCAGACCCGGCCGGTGACCGAGGGCATGGGGTTGTCCTCGCAGATGGTGAGGTAGCCGTCCAGGTAGCGGTCGTGCTTGACGTGGTCCAGGTACTTCTGGATCTGCTCGCCGGTCGGGCAGGCGTGGTTGCACGGCGGCGTCTTGTCCCGGTACACCGGCCGGTAGAAGCGGAAGTTGCCGGTCGGGAACAGCCGCTGGCCGTCCTTTTCCGTGGGCGGCGGCGTGACGCCCGCGATGGGCAGCCTGAGGTGTTCGGGTATGTGGGTCCCGCGCACGGACATAAGATCTCCCGGGTTCAGGCGGCGGCGTACTGGATGGCCGCGTGCTGGCCGGCGCCGCGGAGCATGGCGTCGCGGTCGGCCACCACTTCGGCCAGTGCGTCGACCGGCAGCACGCCGGTCGCCGCCACCAGCGCGCCGATCAGCGGCGCGGCGATGCCCCGGCCGATGGCCAGCCGTTCCACCGCGCCCTCCGTGGACATCCGGTCGAAGGCCAGCTCGGACAGGTCGCGGACGAACATCCACGGGCTGCTGCCGCGCTGCTCGGCCAGCCCGGTCGCGTCGACCACGACGAGCTTTCCCAGCTTGGCCAGCATGGGTTCGGGCAGGAACTTCAGCAGGTACCGGGGGTCGCGGGCGGAGTTGATGACCAGCACGCCGCTGGCGGGCGGCGTGCCGCGGAAGAAGTTGACCGCCTTGATGATCGTTTCCTCGACCAGCACCACCCAGTCGGGGTGCGGGTTCTCGTAGATAAACCGGTCGAGGATCGGATGGTCGGCGAATCGCGCGTACCGGCGCACCAGGCAGTTGGTGCGGTCCGGGTCGTCCACGTAGTCGCTCACGTTCTCGGCGTGGTAGCCGAGCTTGCGGGCGGCGGTGGCGATGCAGGTGGAGACGTCGCGCGCCTCCTTGTCCATGATGATCCCGCGGGACCAGACAGTGAGCTCATGATGCACGGCGCGCTCGCAACCCATCAAACACTTTGTATACTGTCGGCAGGATACCGCCATCGTACGCCGGTGTTACCTGCCGTCAAGGGCCGGCCGACGGCTTTCCGCCGACGGCGCGGGGCCTGCCGTGCGGCCTGCTCAGAGCCGGGGTGGCGGCTGCGTACTGCCCAGTATGCGTCCGCAAGATGCCCGGTTTCTGCCCCTGCGCACAGATATTACTTAGTGTGACATAGCACTTACCCTGGGCAAACGAGCGACGGCGCGACTTGCCGTAAAGCGGGGAATTCACCATGCCGAGGGCGGTCGCGCAGTAGCGTGTGTCTTCATCACGACCGCGTGACCTCGCAAATTGTTCAAGTAGGTAGCAGAGTGTCTCGTTTGTCGCGATGATGCTAGAGATCATTGACCTGCTGTACGACAGAACAACAGGGGAGTGACCCGGTATATGAGGAGCGGTTCGCCCGCTAACGATGGCGGTGGCTGGCCATCGGCGCAGCGTCCCCATTCCGATGAGGCCCTGAGCAACCAGGGCCGCTACGGATCGGGGGCGAGAAGCGAACCGCAGGACGGCCCGGGGTCGGGACGGCGTGACGTGCCGTTCGGACCCGAGATCTCCTGGCCCTACGGCTTCCGGCAGCTAGACCCGGAGTCCCGCGAGGTGCTCGAATCGGCCTACGGCACAGGCCCCGCCTATCAGCAGCCGGCCATGGACGACTTCGGCTACGGCGACCCTGGTTACTCCGACCCGTCCTACGAGGGCCCGAAGGCCCCGTACGGCAGTCCCGCGTTCCCCGCCAGCTACGGGGCCAGTCACGGGAACGCCGGGGCGCCGAGGGACTTCGGCGGAACCGGCTACCGGGCGTCGGGCCCATCCGGCGGCAGCGTCCCCGGGTACCACGTACCCCAGGTCCGCGACTCCTCCCCTCCGGCCCCTCCGGCCAGCCAGGGGTCCGCGTACCAGGCGCCTGGATACTCAGGTTCGGGCTATCAGCCGCAGCCGGCCGCGCCGCTGCCCGGCGGCGGCCACGACATCTGGCCGGTGACCGGCGCCCAGGAGGCGCTGCCCGACACCGGCCAGGGGGGTTCGGGGGGACGGGTAGTCCCCCCGAGCGGGGGGTCCCCGGGGGGTCGTCCCCCGGGAGAAAACACTGCCTATCCGGAGCAGTGGTACGACAACCCGCGCCTGGACGATCGGGCCGTGGACGACACGCGCAACTCGCGCTCGCGTGACCCCCGGCTTGCGGGCATGACCTACGGCGAGCTGCGCTACGACGACCCGGAGCCGGGCGAGCGCGGCTACGACGAGCCGCTCGACGACGAATCCTGGTTCCAGGAGCTGCGGCGCAGCGCCCCCGCGTACCCCCAGGCGCCCGGCGGCCCGCAGGGTCCCGGCAGTGCCCCCCAGCGGCGGGCGGAGCCGTCAGGTCCCGCGTTCGGCCAGCAGTCCGGCTATGCGCCGGACCGGGCCCCGGGTTACGGCCAGCCCCGCCGGGATGGCTCGGGCCCGAAGACCCCGCAGGGCCCGCAGATGAGCGCCGGACGCCCCCAGCAGGGTCCGGCGGCCTCGGGCGCCGGCTTCCTCAGCGCCCCGGCCGCGCCCGTCGGCCTGCTCACCCCGCCCGGCGGCACCCGGGTTGACGCCCTGCGCGAACCCGCCGCTGCCGCCGCCAGCTCGCGTGGGACTCTGCTGGCTCCGGAGGGGACAACCCCCCCGAGCGCTCCCGGGGCGTCGGCGGCGACCCAGGCCCTGACCGTCCCGAAGTCTCCGAGCGTGAGCCGTCCGCGAACCGCGACAGTGCGCCCGGGCCATGGCCTGGACGGCCCGGAGATCACCTCCTCCTGGCCCGCCCAGCCCCCGGTCGACGACCACCTCGACTCGTACCAGGACTTCTGGCGGGACGACGCGGACGAGGAATACACCGGCCTGTTCGGCGACCGGGAAGCCGAGTTCGAGCGCGCGGACGCCAAACTGGCCGCGGCCAAGCGGCGGATCGGCCGTCGCCGCGGCGGCAGCAACGATCACCGTCTCTGGCTGGGCCTGGGCGGCGTGATCGTGGTGGCCGCGGCCGCGATCGCGGGCATCGTCAAGTTCGAGTTCCCGTCGCACAGCGGCCCCGCGCACGTCATGGGCATCCCGGACAAGATCGGCGCCTACGCGCGCACCGTGGACCTGGAACACCAGGCCGACGTGGCCGCGCTGCGGCAGAAGGTCATCAGCATGAGCTCGGGCCAGGCCAGCAATGTGAAGTCGGCGGTCTACGAGTCGGGTAACTCCGCGGCAGGCAACACCGCACAGATCATCATGTTCATCGGCGGTCACCTGGCCAACGCCGACCCGGCCGCCTCGATCACCAGCTTCACCCAGCAGTTCCACGGGGCCAGGGTCGTGAGCGCGGGCGCTCTGGGCGGTAAGGCGGCGTGCGTCCAGGACGGCACCGGGTCGAACAGCGTGGCCATGTGCGCCTGGTTCGACAACGACAGCTTCGGCGAGGTCGTCTCGCCGACGATGAACTCCACCGCCCTGGCCAGCGCGATGCAGAAGGTCCGCCCGTCGGTGGAGCAGGTGAGCGGCAAGTAAGGAGCCTGCAGGCCCTCGGCGACCGCGCTTGCCTCAGTCGCGCGTGCCGGTCATCCGGCGGTAGAGCCAGAACAACACAGCCGGACGCCGTCCGGGCCGGCCTCGTACCCGGTCAGCTCGCAGCCGAAGACGAGCCGCTGCCTGCCACGGCCACCCGCAGCCCGCTCACCGCCCCGGTCCGCCGGGCGGTTCCCCGCCGGGCGCTTCCCCGCCGGGCGCTTCCCCGGCGGGCGGCTTCCCGGCCTGAGGCGGCGGCTGGCCGGCCAGCGCCCGGATGACCGCCTGCCGGATCCACCAGGTGGCGTACGTGGCGAACCGGTAGCCCTTGGCGGAGTCGAAGTGCTCGACCGCCTGGATCAGGCCCAGGTTTCCCTCCTGGATCAGGTCAAGGAACGGCAGGCCGCGGCCGGTGAAGCGGTTGGCTACCGCCACCACCAGCCGCAGGTTGGCCTCGAGCAGGTGGTTCCTGGCCCGGGTACCGAGCTCGGCGACCCACTCCAGGTCGACGCGCTCGCCCGCGGTTAGCCGGTCGCTGCCCTCCGTCAGCTTATGCTCGGCGACCAGGCCCGCCTCGATCCGCTTGACCAGTCCGGCCTCCTGGTCGGCGGTGAGCCCGGGTACCTTGCCGACCTGTTTCAGGTACTCCCGGACCTGGTCAGCGTCGCCCGCTGCGGCGTGCTCGCCGAGCCACGCGAAGCCGGCCGCGGACGGGTCCGGGTCATCCTGAGGCGCATCCGGGCCGGTGGTCATGACGCGGCTCCCTTCCCGTCGTCCCGGCCGAACGGGTAGTACCGTTCCAGTCCCGACCAGTTTGCCCCGTGCCGGGCTATCCGGTCAGCTGCCCTGCTTGCGCGATCGGAACCGCTTGCGCAGGGACAGCCGGGTCACCGTGAGCAGGACGGCGACCGCCAGCGCGATCAGCCCGGCCACCTGGCCGGTGAGCCCCGGCTGGACGAAGGCGATGGCCGAGGAGCCGCTGACCGGCCTGCCATTGCCCTGGCCACTCGGTGCCTGACTCCCCGGTGACGGGCCGGGCGTGGCCGACGGGTTGATCGCGGGGAACAGGCCGGAGGCGTTTCCGGCGCCGATGAGCTGGCTGGATATGCCGTTGAGGTTCGGTATGGGACCCAGCGGCAGCGTGGTTCCCGGCGAGACGCCAGCCGACGACGTGCCCGCCGAGGATCTGGCCGGGGAGGCCGGCGCGGCTGTGACGGTGACCGTCTCGGCGGCCGACGGCGGCGTCCACTTCTCCGCGGTAACGATGCTGGCCGTGGCGGTCAGCTTCACCGAGGTGACGGAGGTGGCGCTGGCCGCGACCGGGATCTGCGCCTTGAGGGTCACCGGCTGCTTGTCCGACACCGAGCCGACCGTGCAGCTGGCGGTCCCTTCGCCCTTGGCGCAGCCGCTGGTGAAGGCGGGCTTCTGGCTCGACGGCTGGGCGGTCAGGGCGACCGTCACGTCGGCCGCCGAACCATTATTCTCGGTCGAGACCTGTACGACGTAGGCCGCCTGCTGGCCCCGGCTGATGCTGGCCTTCACGCGCTGCACGCTCACGCACAGCCCGGGCTGGGCGGCCGTGCCGGTCGGGCTCGGGCTCGGGCTCGCGGCGATGAACGCGGTGAGGGAGGCGGAGACACTGGCCGTAGGCGAGGTCTGGGACGACGACGGAGACGCCGAACCCGGCTGGGACGGTGAGCCCGTGGCCGAGGTGGACGCCGAGGCCGAGGTGGACGCCAAGGCCGACGTCGCCGCCGACGGCGAGCCTGAAGCCGGGCTCGCGCTCGTGCTCGTGCTTGTGCTTGTGCTTGAGAGCGACGGTGACTCCGGCGTGTTGCCGGCCGCCGGGGCGGTCGGAGAAGCGGAGGTGGACGACGCCGACGGCGACGGCGAGGGTGACGGTGACGTCGTCGGGCCGCCTGTCGGCGTGGGTGTCGGCGTCGGCGTGCTGGCCGCCGGCAGCACCGCGCACTTGGTGTCGGTGTTCGCGCTGGCGGAGGTACTCGGGCTAGCGCTGGCGGAGGTACTCGGGCTCGGCGAGGCTGCTAGGGCCTTCACCGTGCCTGCCCGTGCGACGCCCGGCCAGCCCGCGAGCACGCCGAGGGTAAGGGAGCCCCCGGCCAGCAGGCTCAGAACCGCGGCTCGTACGTGCGCCAGACGCATGAATATCGCCCTGTCTACGCTGCTCATCGGGGTTACTGTGTGCTCTTTGCGGGATTCGGAGGCGACTGGGTGACGGATGGGTATGAATAGTCATATCCGGTGCCGGGCGAGTTATGCCTGTACCCGCACTTCTGGTCACGGCTGGGCCGCCCTGGCGGTTCGGCGGCCCGGCCATGTGATGTGACGATCCCCGCCCCCCGATCGGTTCCCCGCGCCGGCAGAAAATTTGCCCGCCCGGGTGATTTCACGCCGGTCTCGGACACGACGCTCGGACACGACGATATGCGACAGTCGCGGCTGGTCCGCGACCGGCCAGAGCCGGGGGCTAGCGGCTGGCGACCGAGTCGGGGGTCCGGCGAGTCCTGGCTCCGGCCGCGGTGGCAGGGGCCGGCACCGGGTCGGCGACGTAGTCGGCGGGCCTGGTCTCGTCGTACCCGTCCCGCAGGCCGAACCTCCGGAACACCACGGTCAGCGCGGCCGACACGGCCAGGTTCACGATCAGTGCCATGATCGCGATATAGGTGGTGTGCCCGAACACCGGGGCCGCGGAAGCGCCGAAGTGCGCCTGGCCGCCGCCGGACGTCCGGTACGCCTGGATCGTGCCGTAGGCCATCCCCGCCGCCCAGCCGATGATCAGCGCGGCGCGGTGGAACCAGCGGGTGTACAGGCCGATCACGACGGCCGGGAAGGTCTGCAGGATCCAGATCCCGCCGAGCAGCTGCAGGTTGATCGAGAAGGTCTTGTTCAGCTCGAGCGCGAAGCCAAGCGCGCCGACCTTCATCAGCAGCGAGGCCAGCCGCGCCACCCGGGTCTCCTCGGCGGGGGTGGCGTAGGGCCGGAAGAGCTCCTTGTAGATGGTCCGGGTGAACAGGTTCGCCGCGGCGATGGACATGACGGCCGCCGGGACCAGCGCGCCGATGATGATGGCCGCGTCGGCGACGCCCGCGAACCAGCTCGGGAACATGCTCGAGAACAGCAGCGGCACCGACAGCTGGGCGTTGCCATGGCCGGCCTTCACCCCGGCGTTCACAGAAGGCACCGCCCGCGCCATGTAGCCGAACAGCGCGATCAACCCGAGCACCAGCGAGTAGGCGGGCAGCATGGCCGCGTTGCGCCGGATCACGTCGCGCCGCCTGGCGGCGAGCACTCCGGTCACCGCGTGCGGGTAGACGAACAGGGCCAGCGCGGAGCCGAGCGCCAGGGTGGCGTAGGCCCACTCGCCGGCCGGCAGCACGACGAGGTTCCCGTACGGCTTGCCGGTCGCCGGGTTGACCGAGCTCAGGTGGGCCGAAGCGACGCCGAAGATGTGCCCCCAGCCGCCCAGCTTGCCCGGGATGACCAGGATCGCGACGATGACCGTCACGTAGATCAGGGTGTCCTTGACGAACGCGATCAGCGCGGGCGCACGCAGCCCGGCCAGGTAGGTGTACGCCGACACGACCGCGAACGCGATGATCAGCGGCAGGTCCCTGACCAAGATGTTGCCCGAGTTACCGCCGATGCCCAGCACGGTCAGCACCGACTCGATGCCGACGAGCTGGAGTGCGATGTACGGCATGGTGGCCAGGATCCCGGTCAACGCCACCGCGAGCCCGAGACCCTGGGATCCGTGCCGCCCCCGGACGAACTCGCCCGGGCTCACGTAGCCGCGTGCCCGGGCGACCGACCAGAGCCGCGGCGCGAAGATGAACACGATCGGGAACACCATGATCGTGTACGACAGCGCGTAGAACCCCGCGGCGCCGGTGGCGTAGACCAGGGCGGGCACGGCGATAAAGGTGTAGGCGGTGTAGATGTCGCCGCCAAGCAGGAACCAGCTGACGAACGTGCCGAACCCCCGGCCGCCCAGACCCCACTCGTTCAGGTGCATCGGGTCCTCGGCGGGGCGCCACCGGGCCGAGGCGAAGCCGATACAGGTGACGATCAGGAACGAGGCGACCACGATGGCGAGCGTGACGCCGTTCACGTGGTTCATCGCCGCGCTCCCTCGCCGCCCTGCGCCTCGGTTTGCGGAGCTGGTTTGGTCCGCAGCAGCAGATAGCAGATCCAGCACAGGATCGCGGTCACCGGCACCAAGATGAGCTGATACCAGTAGAAGAACGGGAAATCTCCCAGCTTGGGCAGGGAATGCGCGTAAATGGGCACCCACAGCGCGCCGAGGATCGCGACGGTCAGCATGACCATGACCGCAGCCCGGGTGGCCGGGCTCTTGGCCGGGGAACCAGGACGGACCATCGCAGCCTCTCAGAAATGTGATATACGCCGGAACGGACCTATCCGGTCACCGCGCGTATAAAGACCCACCCCTTGAACGCTTTACTATCGTGCCCGATTACGAGGCAGGCCATAGCCTTTTTCTCGCCATTAGTGACCTGGTCACGGACCGCGACCCGGTCGAACCAGAAACAAGAACAAAGGCCCGAACGAGTTGCCGGACTGCCCTGGTGACCGGAATGTCGGCATCCCCTAGGATCATGCGCCTGTGGCCCGATTTCCGGTTCGTAGCGCCAGCTTGCGCGGGCAAAAGGAGAAATGGTCGGGCCTTTTCTCCCTCGCCTCGGTGCTCGACGCCAGCACGAAATGGAGGCCCCCGGCGAGGACGGCATATTCACCGAGCGCGTGCAGTACATGTTCCCCGCGCCCAGCATTGCCGCCGTCAACAAGGATCGGTACGCCAACGGCGGCGGCCCGGCGCTGCTGCCGAACGAATCGCGGGCCACATTACGCCGGACGGACCGCGCAGGGCATGCCCCCGGCCGGCGGCAAGCACCAGATGGGGCACCTGTCCTGCCTCCAGCGCACGTCCAGGGCGGCCGACCGCACGAAGTACCCGCCCGCCGTGACGCCCGCCGTGACGCCCGCCGTGACGCCCGCCGTGACGGCCGCGGAGGCGGACGCCTCGCTCGGCGGACGCATGCTGGTAGTCGACGGCCGGACAACTGAAGACCCGCCCCGTTAGCTCAGTCGGCAGAGCGTCTCCATGGTAAGAATCCTGCTCGAAACGCTCTCCTGGCCTGCGGAGATGCAGGATGGCGCCGAGCACTGTGCAGCGAATTAGACGCTGTAAAGATGGCCTGGCTATGACTTGGAAAGAGTGACGAAGGTCACCATAGAGATGCTAGGTCTGGTTATGGCCCCGGCATGGACGGCTTCGCAAGGGCAGCCGCTATACAGGTTCCCGATCGCGATGTCTCGGCCATTACGCGCTGCGCTGCCGGGGCTGGTTGTCTGCCCGTTCCATTCTTGACCTCGTGGTCCGTTCATCCAGGTTAGCGAGAGGCATCTAATCTGCCGCGGCAGGACTGCCGCCAGCAGCGAGAGAAGCGACAACGGCCTGCCAAAGCATTCGCTGGCCGTAGGTGAACCCCGGTCTTGATCCGCCGTCAGCTCTGGGAGAGCGCGCACTCATGCCGAATTGAGGCATTACACGAGCGTATGCTATGCGCCGACCAGAATATTCACTCCCGCGAAGACCGTCGCGTCGTTATCCATATGGATTCTCACGTAACCTCGTCATAGGCCTGGAGGCAAGGCCAGATCCAGAGTAAGTAGGTGCTGCAGCGAACCGTAATTTCGGCCTGACTGGCCATTGCAGAACTGCCAGTTCTGGCTGCCATCGGGTCCACATAAACGTCGTCAAACCGCAGACCGTAGCCCCCGAATCGGTCGGCTAACTGATCGAGTTATATGTGATGTGCCAGCGAGCTACCGGGCTGTAATGGGTTTAGGCAGGTAACTTGGCCGGCCCGGCGAAGTCGGCAACCGTCTGTCGACCGTCACGGCGAAAGGCATGCATGTTCCACAGCACGCGACGGCACACAATATCGGCCCGGATGCTGACAGTGCCTTTCCAGGGCTGACCCGCCGACGATTTCACTACCAGGTGTAGCAGCTGTACTCCGCGTAGCAGGGTGCTGGTAGTTGGCTTGAATTCCCATGCCGGATCGGTCAATCCGGTATTGAACGAGACGATCCGGGGTTGCCTAACAATGTACTCCTGTTTCTCCTCATCGGTCGCTCTGATCTCGGCGAGTTTCACCCCAAGTTTGCTATTGATGCCGATGCTGGTGGACACTTTCACCTCGTCGTCGATTTGCTCCGGATCGAGCGACCAGCACGTTACACCATTGCCGCCGTCCGATAGATCTATCTCGACAGCCAGAAACCGGACTGTCGTTGCTTCCATTGGCCGGATAGTCAGCGGGAGCCGAATCAATGAGAAGGCGAACTTGTGGCGCAGAAACTCAACCTCCGATGCGAGGGGTTGCTTGGCAATGCGCGCAAGCGATATGGCGTCGTACACGACGGGTTCGCCGATGCGGATCATGCCGGTCAGGTCGGCCGGCGGTGACTGTAGCACGGTGCGCATGGGCCTGAAAGCAAGGTCTTCACCCGGCAACGATTCCAGCAACACGATACCCCCTAGGTGCCTGCAAATATGTTTTCGCCTGCAAGGCCATCGCCGATGACATGGAGCGCGGCCCAGGCACGGGGATCGGCACCCTGCCGGATGGCGTTGCGTCGGGCGTCGAGTGCCGCGCGTGCGGGCGGCACTCCTTCGCGCAGTCGTGTGTAGAAAGACAACACCAACTCGACGGCCGCGACGTCTTCGATCGGCCATAGCGTCGCGATAACGCAGCGAGCCCCGGCTAGAACAAACGCCCGCCCGACACTAACCATGCCTTCGCCCGCAGACAGCCGACCCACCGACGTACCGCAGGCAGAGAGGAACACTAGTTCGGCATGCGTCCGCAGCCGAACGATGTCAGCCGCGTATAGTCGGTCCGGACCATCGGCACCATTGCTAAGCATGATGTGGGGCATATCGTCGTCGGGCGTGCCAAAGGCGTGGGCGGCGATATGGACGTGCGTCGCCGTCGGCAAATGATGAGTCAATTGCGGTCGGCTAGCGGCAGAACCGGTGAGCGTAGTCGCGCCCGGCACCAACTGCGTGATGGCTGAGACCTGTTCTGCGGTTCCCGGAATGGGGGGGAACTCTGGGCCGGCTGCCGGGCTGCCTACCGCCAACATCCGCCAATGTGTCGGATCTGGCGAGTCGCCAGCGCGTTCTTGCAGTTGGCTAAGCACTGATATCGTGGGAGCGATTACAGTTGGCACCCGATCGCCTAGGACCCCGCTGGTTCCGACCACCGGTAGCGCATCGAACGGCAGCGCCCACAGGGGACCGTCTGGTAGTACAAACAGCGCCTGGGCACCCGCAGGGTCGAAGTCATCGAGCAAGAGCCGGGATAGATCCGCCGCGTTAGTCTGTGCGCGCCCGGCCCGCGACGAGGACGCGAGCAGGTCAAACGTCACCGCCTCAACGAGCTCGCTGAGCTGGGCCTCGCCTACGTCAATCCGGCGTACCCGTGGATTGGCAATCTTGCCGCTAACGATGAAGGTCGCATTAGGACCTACGAAGTAACTCAGTATAAGACCCCCACCCGTGGTTGGGGGAAGCCGATACGTTACGGTTCCAGACTTCGATCTTGACATAGTCAATTGTCTGGTGAGATCCCCGGTGTCTAGGGTAGCGATCGATTCTGCCCAGAAGCGTGCCTTTCCACGTTCAACCAATGTGACTATCTCATCGGTCCAATTGTCGTTCAGGCTTAGGTATAGATGCAACTCGAGCAGGGCCCGGTAAGAGCGGAGCGCTCCCTCGTGCTCGCGCTCGTGCATGCCGACCTCCGGCCGAAGAGACTCATATATCTGCAGCCCGCGCGCCAATGCCGCACGCGCTCGCCGGTAGTCCTTTTGCACGATTCGCTGCATAGCCAGGGCGTGGAGGACCAGCAAGGTGGTCAACGATCGCGGTGCTTCTGTGCGCAGCGCGGCCCAGGCCTCCTTAAATGAGGCCGTCGCTTCGTCGTACTTGCCCATTTGCCGCTGAGCGAGGCCACGGTTGTAGGCGGCATTGGCCAGTTGCTCGCCCATGCCTGGTTGGCACAGTAGCGAACAGGCCTCCTCCAGGTATGGCAGACCGGCATCTGGACCCTGGCTATCAACTAGGGCTTGCCCGAGATTGCTAGCCGCGATGCCCGCGACGCGATTGTGCCCAACGCGAAGAGCCTGTTTCATCACCGTTGTTAGCATCGCAATGCCAAGGTCGAATTGACCGGAGGATATGGCGGCCATGCCCATGCGATTGATCTCAGCAAGTTCAGCGTCACCGGCTGCTCCGGCCGCAGCCAGTGATTTCGCTTGCCTAGTCTCCTGTGCATGAGCAGCGCTCTGTTCGCCACGTTTGACGCGCAGGTCCATATAATTCAGACGCAGCTCGTCGCGTACTCGAGTATCGGGTGGATCGAGATGTTCGGCGACAGCGAGCCCTTCCTGGTAATCTTCGGCCGCGGCCGCGAGCCGACCCATGGCCTCCTTAGCCAGGGCTCGCCAGCCCAGACCTCTCGCCAATGTGACAGAGGCGCTTGGGATCGCTCTCCCTGCGCCGACCTGTGTTTCGGCAAACGCGAGGGTCTCTGCGTAACGTGCCGTTTCGTAGGTTGCGAAGGCTCCAAACGACGCGACAGCACCGATGGCCGTAGCGTATGTCTCGTCCTGGCTGGACGGGTCGCCGAGCTGGGCGAGAATAGCCGACGCACGGCTGGCGAGTTCGGTAAAGCGGCGGTTCTCTTTCAGCAAGGTCAGCTCGAACACCTCGGTAAGTACGCTAAGGATTTCCGCGTCAGTAGTCATCGTCAGGTATCTCGGTATCGAATCTTGCCGTGGTGCGGTCGAGGGCAGCCTGATCTTCGGCTGACCAGCTACCGGCCCCCACAAGCCGCTGTCGGAGTCGATGCCAGGTCGTCAGCCACGCCGAAGAATCCGCCACCGGAGGGACGTTGCGCAGAAGAACAGCGGCGATGACCATGCAATTCTTATCATCGGTGAGCAACGCACACTCAGCCATCAGAAGTACATATTCGGAGCGGAGCTCATCAAGGTCGTCCGCGTTGTCCACATAGTCCCGAAGCAAGTAGAGGACGGCTCTGGGAGTTATCCGCTCACGATTGTGGGGACGCAGCAGCCACCGTATGGCGGCGGCGTGGTCGAGACGACCCGAGCTGACATGCGAATCGAGGGCGATACATAGCCACAGCAATCGACTACTGACCAGGTCGACTTGCTCTGGGTGTCCGTCGAGAACATGCTTCATCTGGTCGATCACGTCACCGAACCAGGCCCGGTCGCCATCGTTTCGGGCTGCCCGTTTAAGCATCCCCAGAACGGAGTCGAGAAATTCCATGCGCTCAAGCACTGGGCGGTTGCGCTCGACGAACGCGATCACCTCGGCTCGCTCCAGGGAGGCCTCATATCGCCGCCGCACCAGCGACACAGCAAAGAGGCGAGGCCCGTCGGCGGATGTGAGATCGATCTGATCGAGGAATACTTGCGGCAGCGAGTCGGCGATCAAGGCTTCGGCCGTCTCTTCGGGCGTACCGTCAAGGCGGACGATCCTTGTCTCTGATTGGGAACCGGGAGGACCACTTGCGGATGTCACATTCATCCCCGCCTCGTACTGCTAAATTACCGCCGCGCCTCGGAGACCGAGCCGCCGTCTCCGATCATCTATCACCTGTCGCGTGTGATTCAACACTTCGGGTATCATCCACCTCACCGAGCCGTGACAGGCGGCGCCGGGGTCGGATAGCAGGGTGTGGCAGATGGCCAGCTGGCTTCTGCTGATGGCGCCCTGGGCTTCTTCTTGGGCATGTGCCGGACCAGGCGCCTGTACTTGGCGCCGGGGAAGGTCTGGGTGCGGCCGGCGCCGATGGCGGACTCGCCGAGCGCGGCGCCGATGTAGGGTTGCCGCGGCCGGTGGCGTTCTTGCCCTTGCGCTTGCCGGGGGACTGGCTGACCTGAGGGGCCTGCCGGGCCCAGGAGCACAGGTGCCCGGCGGTGGAGAAGGCCGTCATGTCTGTCCCGGTCTCGGCGATGATGTCCTGGGCGGTGATGACCCCGAAGCCGGGGATCGCGTCCAGCTGGGCGATCTGCCGGGCGTACGGCTCGCACAGCGCCTCGATCTTCGCAGACAACTCATCGATCTGCGCGGTGAGGTTATCGATGTTCGCCAGCATCATCGCCATGATGAAGGCATGCTGCCCGGTGAAGAACGAGCAGTCCAGGACCTCTTCCAGCTCGCGGATCTTGACCCGCATCCGGCCGCGGGCCAGTTGCGTGAGCGCCTTCGGGTCACGCTGCCCGGCGATGATCGCGGTCAGCATGTCCCGGCCGGACACGTCGTGGATATCGCGGATTACTGATGACAGCTTAAGTGGGTGGCCCCGTAAGTTCGCCGGGGGTTGTCATGCGGCCTGCGGCAGCGGTTCGTCCTGGGGGTCCTGCTGGTTGTGCTTGCTGATGCGGTCCATGAGGTCGCGCAGGTCGC
>Ga0070697_100001920_pt1 | contig 15907 bp, 13 predicted proteins | sample KBSK1501metaG_FD_65475 | JGI IMG/M metagenome (GOLD analysis project Ga0070697, IMG submission 65475) | Corn, switchgrass and miscanthus rhizosphere microbial communities from Kellogg Biological Station, Michigan, USA - KBS K1-50-1 metaG | ecosystem: Host-associated > Plants > Roots >...
CATAGCAGAAATGCTGGGTTGTCTTGCGATTTCAGTGGAGCTTGTTGATCCCCGTTTTTACCATCTTGATACTTGCTTTTGTCCACTGCCGGACGGCGGCGGGTTTTGGTTTCCAGATGCGTTCGATGAGTACGGGCAGCGCGCAATCCGCGAACACATGACTGATTTGATCGATGTAGCACCGGACGAGGCAATGCACTTCTCATGTAACGCAGTGGTGATCGACCGGGACATCGTTTTACCCAAAGGCGCGCCCCAGTTGGTGACAAAGCTACAAGCGCGCGGCTACCGCTGTCACGAGTTGCCGATGACCGAATTCATTAAAGCCGGCGGCGCCTGCAAATGCCTGACCATGTTTATGCCGCAACGGGAGAAGGCTTGAGATAGGAACGGACTCCGGCCCGTCCGTGAAGCTTCGAGACGCTGGGCGATCGCGTCCTATCTTTCAGCTTTTGCACGAAGCGCTTTATTAATTTTGGCAACCGGCAAGCAATTGACCACGTCGTCTTTGGTAAGCCAGCCTTTGCGGGCGATGCCGATTCCGAACCACAGATCTTGCAGACGCGCTGTGCGGTGAGCATCCGGATTGATCACGCATTTAACGCCTTTTTGTTTGGCTAGTGGCCACCAGCGCCAATCGAGGTCGAGCCGCTTGGGCGCGGCGTTCAATTCGATCCACGTGCCGGTGCGAGCTGCCGCGTCAAGCACCGCCGGGATATTAATTTGATATGGCTCACGCTTGAGAAGCAATCGCCCGGTAGGATGCGCCAGCATAGTGACGAACGGATTTTCCAGCGCGCGAATGACACGCAGAGTCATCTCCGATTCGCTCAAATTGAAAACGGAATGAACTGACACCACGACGTAGTCGAGTTGCGATAGCACTTCGTCTGGAAAATCGAGCGAGCCGTCGCGCAAGATGTCGCATTCGACTCCGGCAAATAAACGAAATCCGTCGAATGCCTCGTTTAGCTTCCGAATCTCGGCGACTTGCGCGAGCAACTTTTCCGCGGCAATCCCGTGGCCTTGAACTGAGCTGCGGCTGTGATCCGCGATGCCGAGATACTCCAGCCCGAGTTCGCGGGCGGCTTCGGCCATTTCTTCGAGTGTGTTGTGACCGTCGCTGGCGACCGTGTGGCAATGAAACGTGCCGCGCAGATTCTCCTTCTCGATGAGTTTTGGCAGGGAATGTTGTTCGGCCGCTTCGAATTCGCCGCAGTTTTCCCGTAGCTCCGGCGGAATGAAATCGAGATCGACCGCGCGATACACGTCGGGTTCGTCGCGCACACTCGGAATTTTTTTTACCGGCGTTTTCTTTTTTGCTTTCGGGACACTCGTAGGGGCGATTGACCCCAATCGTCCAGCTCTGCCGGGTGCAGCAGGCGGTTCGGGTGAACCGCCCCTACCTTCGATCGGGAGCGGAGCGAGCCGGTATTCGTTGAGCGTCCAGCCCTGCTGTAATGCTCGGCTGCGCATCTCGATATTGTGTTCTTTGTTCCCAGTGAAGTAAGCCAGCGCAAACGGGTATTCCGCCGTCGTGACCACTCGCAGATCACACTGCACTCCCGAACGCAGCCGCACACTCGATTTGGTCGGGCCTTGTGCGATGACGGACTCAACGAGCGGATGGGATATGAAAAATTTTGTGATCGCTTCCGGTTCCTTTGTTGCGACCAGTAAATCAAGATCGTGAACGATTTCCTTTCGCCGCCGATAACTACCAGCAATCCCTACTTCCAAAGCTGCTTCGTGCGCAGCCAGATCTGAGCGCAACGCTTCCGCCTCAGCCGCTATCTGACCGAATTGAAACGAACCTATGTGCGATGCGCGTCTGGCAATGGCCTCGCAAATCTTTTGTTGCGTTGTTTCGCCAAACCCAGGCAATTCGGCAACGCGGCCGTGTTCGCACGCTCTCTGCAACTGCTCGATCGAGCTGATGCCGAGTTTGTCGTGGAGCGCCTTGATCTTTTTGGCACCAAGCCCAGGCAAGGAAAACAATTCCAGAATTCCGGTCGGAAATTCCGCGCTTAGTTCCTGGAAATACTTAAGCGACCCGGTTTCAGCCAGCTCCTTGATCTTCAGTGCGATGCTTTTTCCAATACCTGGAATTTTTGCAACGGCTTCTTCATCTTGAAAATTCGAGACATTCGCGCCGAATGTTTCAATGGCGCGCGCTGCATTTGTATATGCTCGGATCTTGAAGGGGTTTTCGTCCTTTAACTCGAGCAGCGTTGCGATCTGCTCCAGAACTCCGGCGATTTCCTCTTTCGTCATCACCAAAACGGTTAGCCTGATTTCCGCCTGCGTCGATGACGGTGTTGCAGCTTTCCTTGGGTGCCAAGTGCACAAGGTAAAGCGCGCGTGCCTCGTTACTACGTCTGGCGCGCACTAGCGTCTTCATTGACCCCGATCTTGCTCGAGCGCCCGCTGCAAAAAAGGCGACCGGCGGTCCGCTCCCCTCTCGCCCTGCGAAAACCGCCGGCCAATCAACCGAAAGATAATAGAACTCTCGGCCAGCCGTGTGGTCGACTGGAAGGACCTCGATTAACTTGCGTTATCGTGGTCTTGCTCGTACGCCCGGATTGCACGCCGCGTTTGCGGCCCGAGGACGCCGTCGATGGAGCCACGGTAATAGCCAGCGCGTGACAGCCGCCGTTGCAACTCGGCAACCCTCGAGTGGCTGGCGTCGCCGTAGCCACTATTATACCCGTAGCCATTATTATACCCGTAGCCATTACCATACGGGTAACCGCCGTAACCGTAGCCGTACGCGCCACCATAGCCGTAAGGATAATAGCCGTAGTATGGATAGCCGTAGTCCCAGCCCCAGCCACCACCCCAGCCCCAACCCCACCACCACGGAAAGCCGAAGCCGCCGATGAAGATCACATCATTGCCGTTATGATGATGACCATGAAAGTTGTTGCCGTGCCAATTATTGCCGCGCCAGTTGTTGCCGCTCCAATTACGGCCATTCCAATTACGGCCATTCCACGCGCCGGCACGGTTCCAATTAGCACCGCCCCAACGCGCGCCGCCCGGGGCCATGCCGCCACGAGAGAAGCCGCCGCGTGACATTCCGCTAAAGTGGCCGCCACCGCCGCGACCACCACCACCGCCACGCTGAGCCTGAGCGGTCAACGGCGCAGCAAGCGTCAAAACAAGAAAACAAATTCCAGAAACGAAGAGCTTTGAATTATTCATAACAGAGTAGGGTTCTGTCTGATTAGACACCTTGGATCGCCCAAAGTCGCATTATTTTTTGGCGGCACGTGAAAAAACACCCGCCTTATTGGTGCAGTTGCTGATTGTTGTACAAAAAAAGACCGGCGGCTCGACGAATCCCCACGGCGATGCCGCCAGTCAATTTGGATAACGCTCTTCTCTTATGCCAACCCTAACCTGTTCAAAAGAGGTCGATTGATCCTTCCGTCCACGAAAAGACCATTTCTGCTTTCAAAAGCCGCGATGGCGCGGCGGGTCTGTGGTCCAATAACTCCGTCGACTACGCCGTGGTAATAACCGAGTTGACCAAGGCGCCGCTGCACAGCTGCGACGGTCGAACCGGCATAGCCATACCCATAGCCTGAGCCATAGTACGAGTAGTTGTAGGGATAACCGCCGTAGTACGAGTACGGATAACGGCTATATCCTGGCGCCCACAACGAAGACGCGGCTGATGCCGCGACGTACGGCCACACTGAAGAGCTACCCCATCCACCGCCATAGTAATACGGCGTTCCACCGTAATAGTTGCCGTAATAGCCTGTGCCGCCGTAGTAGCGCGTCCCGGCATATTGCCGGCCCGCGTAAGAGCGCGTGCCACTATAACGGGTTCCGCCGTAGTAGCGGGTGCTGCCCGTGCGAGGGCTGATGTTTTGAGTATAGCGCTGGTTGCGCGTCACCTCTGTCGTTTGCGGAGCCATTCGCTCTGACTTCGAGACCGAAGATTTCTTTGTCGGCTTACCCATTGCTGGCGAGGCCATCAACGCTCCTGCAGCCAAGCAACTTACGAAAATTAAACCTTTGCTATTCATGCTTTTCCTCCTGTTGTAATTTCCCTCTGTGATTCGTGGCTGCAGGGTATCGCGGATGCGTCGCAGACGCCGGTAAAGCTGCTAATTCGAAGCAATGAGAAGGGCTTCGACCCGGCAGAATTGCTGCTGGTCACCGCGCAGCTACTGCCATTATTATGCCGCGATAGATGAAGCGCACCGCGATTGTACTATTCGCCATCGCCAACTGGCAACTGATTTATGGTGCACAGCCCGAACACAGCACAAGTCCGTCGCGGCAATTCGTGATGTATGGCGCGGATGCGAAGGTGCGCGGCGCGGTATCAGGTCTAGCCGAACAGACGAAGACCAATCTTCTCGGGCTGTTGCGGCAGCGCGACGACTGGAAAACGCCGGTCGTCGTCAATTTACAATCACAACAGTCAAACCTGCCCGAACTTCAACCGGCTGATCTGCGATTCAGTCAGACCGGTTTCGGCATCAAGCTGCAACTCGACCTCACCATCTCCAAAAACGTGGATGTTTCACTGGTGGAACGAGAACTACTCCGCGCGATTTTGCTCGAAATGGTTTATCGAAAACAACCGCACATCACTGCGGGCGCAGTGCTGGTGGAACTGCCGGATTGGTTGATTGACGGCGCGCTTGCTCTTGAGCCCGGGCGTGATCGTGGCCCGCTGATCGAGGCAGTCGCCAACACGGAGAAGCCTTTGGCGCTGGAGAAATTTCTTCGCCAGCGTCCCGGGTCTCTTGATTCTACGGGCCGCACCCTGTATCACGCATACGCTTTTGCGTTCGTGCAAATGCTACTGGAGGGGAAAAACGGTGCAGCGCAGTTGGCGAACTACATCGATCAGTTATCGAACTCTTCAAATGATCCTTTGGCGGATTTGAAGGCGCAGTTTCCGTTCCTCGCCGAAGACGCAGAGAGAGCGTGGCAGCTGGCATTAAATCGCTTGAAAAGCCTTCAAACATTTCGATTACTCACGTTCGCCGAAAGCGAGCGGCGCCTTGATGAATTGTTGCGCGTGAAAATTTCGGAACCCAAGAAGCCGGAGAAGCTGGTGCGGTTGGACGAACTTGCGCAGCACAAACTCTCCGCCAGTGAGAAGATGGCGCTCGATCAATTGAAACGCGATTTGATGTTCCTTGTTCCGCAAAGCAATCCGGTGCTGCGTCCGATTGGGCGTGAATACCAGGAAATCGCTGCGCTACTTGCCCGCGGTAAGCGCAGAGGCGTACAGAAGCGCCTGTCCCGCTCGGAACTCACCCGACAACAGCTCGCCGCGCGGATGGGCGAAATCGACGACTACATGAACTGGTTCGAAGCGACACAAATGAACAGTGGCAGCGGCAACTTCACTGGTTATCTCAAAGCCGTGGATCAATCGCAAGTAGCACCTCTGCGGCGGCACGATCCGCTCTCAGTTTACGTGGACGCGCTGGAGGATCAGTTAGAAAATTAGGAGAAGCCGTACTTTAACAACAACAACGACGGCAACGACCGAAAGGACAGCTGCCGGCGTGCGGCCAAGGAGCGACGACAGTTGCTCCGGCAGCTTGGCCGATTATCTTAGGTAGCGCGGCTAAAACGCGCGTTTTCTGTTGATGCAAAAAATTGGATTCGCCGAGGCTCTCGAGTCGGTTCTAGGCCGCGACCCCCGCTATAACCGGGACGGGTATATCTTTTTGCGGGATGCGCTCGACTTCACGACCAAGCAGCAAAAGAAGATCAAGGGCGTCAGCGTGCGTCATGTGACCGGGCCGGAATTGCTCGATGGCGTCCGGCAGTACGCGCTGAAGGAATTCGGCCCGATGGTGATCACGGTGTTCGATAGCTGGGGCATCCATTCCTGCGAAGACTTCGGGCATATGGTTTTTAATCTGATCGGCGCCGGCGTGTTTGGAAAAACCGAGGAGGATTCGATCGAGGATTTCAAAAACGTTTACGATTTTGAAGAGGCGTTCGTGAGACCATTCGCGCCGGCAAAACCAGCCAGCGCCAAACTGCCGGCGCAATTGCCAGCTCCAAAGCCGGCGACGTCGAGCAAGTGAATTTTACCAGGGGGAATTGAACAAAAATTTCACGTTGGCTGTCGGTCATCGATTACTCGATCACCGGCCAATTATCACGCATTCCGCTTAGTAATCGAATGTTCCACCAATGTATCGCATCCCAGTAGCCAAACTTTTCGGACCCGCTCTATTATTCGTCATGGTCAATTTGAACGCTGCGCCACCTGAACCCTTGGCCGTAATTGCGTTTCCGCCGAGCACGGCGAAGAAATGGATTTTGCCAAACGGGCTGACCGTCATTGTGCAGGAAGATCACAGCGCGCCCGTGGCGAGCGTGCAAGCGTGGTGCGCGACCGGGAGCATCGATGAGGACCAGCACCTGGGAGCGGGATTATCCCACATTCTCGAGCACATGCTTTTCAAAGGAACGAAAACGCGATCTGCCAACCAGATTGCGCAGAGCATCCAGAACGTTGGCGGTTACATCAACGCCTACACTTCTTTCGATCGGACGGTTTTTTGGATCGACGTGCCGAAAGATGGCGTTGGCACCGCGCTGGAGGTGTTGAGCGACGCTATGATGAATTCCACCTTGCCACCGGACGAATACAAAAAGGAACAGGAAGTCATCCGGCGCGAGTTCGCCATGGGCATGGATGACCCCGACCGCGTGGCTAGCCTGCTCCTTTTTGGGACCGCGTATCAGCGACATCCCTACAGGTTTCCGGTCATCGGCGAGCTGGAGATCTACGACCAGCTTAGCCAAGAGCAGGTGATGCAGTATTACAAAACGCGTTACGTGCCCAACAATCTCACCTTCGTGGTCGTTGGCGATGTGGACGCCGAAAAAGTGCGACAACAACTGGGCGACTTGTTCAAACCGCATCCGGAGAAGTCGCTTAAACCAGTATTCGTTCCATCAGAACCACCACAACTTGGCCGGCGAGAAGTCCACCAGGAATTTTCGACGGAGTTGACGCATCTGGCGATGGCCTGGCACATCCCGGAAGTCACGAGTCCGGACGTTCCCGCGCTCGATCTGCTCTCGACTATTCTCGGCGATGGCCGCAGCTCGCGGCTTTATCGGCGCGTTCGCGAAGAAGCCGGTCTTGCGTTTAGCATTTCAGCATTTTCATACACACCTGGTGATCCCGGCTTGTTTGGCATCGACGCCACTCTCGACCCGAAGAAGCGCGAAGCTGTTGAACGATTAGCGCTTGAAATCCTCGATGAGGTGAAACAGACCGGCGTCACCGCGGACGAATTAGAAAAGGCGAAGAAGATTTCGCTCAGTCAGCATTTCGGTGCGCTGACTACGATGCGCGGTCAGGCTTCGGACATCGGTTCGAACTGGTTGCTCACGCGCGATCTGAATTTTAGTCGCGAATACCTGGACGCGATTCAGAAAGTCACGCTGGACGACATCAAACGCGTCGCTAGAACGTATCTGACCGAGAACAACCTGACCGTGGTTTCGTTAAGTCCGAAAGGCTCTCTGAGCGGCAAAGCGGAGCCCGTGAAACCGGTCGCTGCCAGTGAGATTCAAAAATTCGAGCTCTCAAACGGATTGCGATTGCTCGTACGCGAAGATCATCGGCTGCCGCTCGTCGTGATAGGTACCGTCTTTCGCGGTGGCTTGCTTGCTGAAAATCCGAAAGACAACGGCGTTACGCGATTAATGGCGAAAGTGCTGTTGAAAGGAACCAGGACGCGTACCGCGGAGCAAATCGCCAATGAAATCGAAGCGGTGGGCGGTTCTATTTCAAGTGACGGCGGCAACAATTCGTTCACCGTGTCGGTCGATGTCATGAAGCCCGATCTGAAATTGGGGATGGACCTGCTCTCTGACGTGTTGCTCAACGCTACGTTCCCGGAGAAAGCGGTCGCGCGCGAAAAAGAAGTCCAGATCGCTGCGATCCAGCAGGAGGAAGAACAATTGACCAGCGTTGCGCGCAACATCATGCGACAGGCGCTGTTTCCGAAGCACCCATACGCTTTGCGCGCCAACGGCTCGGTCGAAGCTGTGCAGCATTTGACGCAAAAAGATTTGGTCGATTTTCGCGACCGCTACGTGGTGGCGAAAAATGGCGTGATCTACGTGTTTGGCGACGTTAAAGCAGCCGAGGTAAAGCAGCTCATCGAGCAAACGCTCGGCAAGATGCAACCTGGCGCGCTTGCTCTGACAGACGCAAAGCCGTCGATGCCGCTGAGCAAATCCGAAACTGTTGACAGCCGTAAGGACAAGGCGCAGGGAGTAATCATGGTCGGCTTCCGCGGCGCGAGCCTGTCGAGCCCTGACCGCTACGCGCTGGAATTGATCGAGGAGGCAAGTAGCGACCTCGGGTCGCGTTTCTTCATTCGTATTCGCGAGCAAATGGGTCTGGCCTATTACGTCGGCGCCAGCGAAATGCAGGGCGTTGTGCCGGGACTATTTGCGTTCTATTTAGGCACCGATCCGCAGAAGATTGAGCCGGTGAAAGCCGCGTTCCTAGACGAGATTCACAAGCTCGCCAGCGAGGGTCTTACCCCTGTGGAGTTGCAGCGCGCGAAAAAGAAACTAATCGGCCAACAAGAGATTGCCAATCAGAGCAACAACACTTTCGGATATCATTGCGCGCTCGACGAGCTTTACGGTCTCGGCTTCGATTACTATAAGCGACTCGAGCATGATGTGAACGCAGTGACCCTGGACGACATCAAAAAAGTGGCTGCGAAATATTTTCGCGATCAACCGTATGTTTTGGCAACCGTGCGGCCTCCCGAGAAGAAGTGAGTGACAGGTGACGAGTGACGAGAAAACATAGTATAGTTGATGACACTCATCACTCGTCACCCATCGCTCATCACTTTTCCTTATGCCTGAAGTTCAAAAAACCGTTCAGACCGGAGAGATGACACAGCGCTTCATCGAGTTTGTAATGATGCACGCGCAAAACGCTGCACTTTTCCTCGGTCAAATTCCAAATCCAAAGACTGGCGAAGCTGAAATCAACCTCGACCTCGCGCGGATGTTCATTGATCAGCTCGAAATGATTCAGGAAAAGACGCGCGGCAATCTCACGAACGAAGAAACGACGGTCCTGCGCAACGCCCTTTCCAATTTGCAAATGGCGTTTGTCGAAGCGTCTGGTGCGGCTGGATCACAACGCGCCGCACAACCTGAGGCGCCGCAGCCCGCCCCCTCACAACCGGTGGAACAACCGAGGTCAGGCGACCCCAAGCAATCGCCTCCGATCGCTTCGACCGAGCCGGAGCCAGAATCGCGAAAGAAATTCACCAAAAGCTACGGCCCGTAGCACGGGTCAGCTGCGCGAGGATTATTCTCGCGGCGGACGTGGCACACAAACTATTTGCCCGCTTCTATCTTGATTTACATCTTCGAGCGGTTGCCCTGACGCTGCAGCTGCTTTTCCTGGTCGTTCTGGCTGGAGCCACCCTTTATGCTCGACGCACGGGAGGAGCCACTCAAACCATCTAACCAGCCGATGAAGTCAACTCCGAAAACTTTCGGGAGCGGTCTTGCCCCATTGCGAGATAATTTCAGCCCGCTTGAACGAAACCCTGCCGTGGCTTATCTCTGTCTCGTTAGACTCATGAAAACCACTCTTTGCTCGACGTTCGTCGCGATGATTCTCGCGACGATGTTGTTTTCATCCGGGTGTGAGAAGAAAACTGCTGCCACAAATCCGAGTTCTGAAAGCACACGTGGAAGCACAAAGCCCTTGGAGGCGGTAGATCTCGTTGGGTACGATGGAAAAAGCCTCAGGAAAAGCGTAGATCGCATCAAGGAGGCCAACGAGAAGCATAACCAGCAAATAGAAAAGATGACGGATAGCGGGCCTGACCAATAGTGGGCTTACACAACTTCAGTGGTTGCCCACCGTGGCTTATCTCTTGGGCGAATTACGTTACCGGCTGCTGGTGCGCGTGCTGGGCGTAGCGCGGGCACGCGGCTTTGCTTTCGCGGTTTTGCGCACGGTGATTGTTCTCTCGCGGGCGATCGCAGGCGTGGGTGACGCTTCGGGATAGTTTTTGGTCGTGGGCCAGATCAATCGCCACGGCTGAGTTTTTATCGTTTCGCTGAATTGCTTGATGTTCTCGCCAGCCGGCTGCAATTCGGTCGTTGCAACTTTCAGCTTCTCGGACGAATTCCGCAGATTTCGCAATGTGACCTCGATGTTGTCGTTCTCCGTCAGGCTGGTGCTGATTTTTTCGATATTGCTCAGCGAATGCGAGAGCGCGCTGTCGGGCGCGGTCAGATCGGAAAGATGTTCGCCGAACGTTTTGAATTGCGCGAGCGCGAGATTCAGTTCGGAGTTTTCGTCGGTGAGACGATTGAGATTTTGCGCGGTGTTCTGAAGATCTTTCATCGTATTCGTTGCTTCGTTGGCAACCGGTTTAATGACCTCCAGCATTTTCGCTGCGGCTTCGCCAAGATCGGGTGTGCGTTCGCCTGCGAACGTCTCGCCATCTTTTGCACGGCCGGACTCTTGCGTGCCTTGGGTAAAATCGATTACCATATCGCCTAGCAAACCCAGTTGTATCATCTGGGCTTTGGCGTCTCGGTAAAGCCTGGCGCTCTTGTCCACCTGCACATCAACGCGCGCTTCAAACCGCGCAGATGGGGAGGGGCTTGCAGCCGGTTCGGACGGGTGAATCGCCGCCGCTGCTTGCTCCGCCTGTCTTTCTTCAGCAGGGGTAAGGGGTGAATACAGCTTCTGGACCTGACCAATTCTACGACCGGCCAGCATTACCACGGCGCCTGGTTTAACGCCGGCGGCATTATCAAAATACACCTTGTAGGTTACTAGCGGCCGAAACAATCCCGGCGCACCGAGCAAGACCAGAAGGAACGCGATCACGCCGATCGTGCCGATCACGAGCAAACCGGTCAGGATTTCATTTCTTTCTAATTGCATCGGGTGTGCCTTCCAGAATCGGGCCTTCAGTGCTGCCGCTCAAGAACTGTGTGACTACCGGGTTTTTGGATTGTTTAAATTTTTCGGGTTGGCCTTCTTCAATAATCTTTCCTTCGTACAGCATAGCCATTCGCGTGGCGATGCGAAAGGCGCTCTCCATTTCGTGCGTCACCGTGATGGACGTGACCTTCGATTTCTCGCTGAGGCCAATAATTAATTCGTCCACGACTGAGGCAATGACCGGGTCGAGTCCGGCTGAGGGCTCATCCAGCAGGATCAACTCAGGCTCGAGCACAAGCCCGCGCGCGAGCGCCACGCGTTTGCGCATCCCGCCGCTGAGTTCGTCGGGCAACAGGTCTTTTGCGTCTTGCATTCCTACAAGCTCCAGTTTTTCATCAACAATCTTGTCAATCTCGTTGCGCGATTTATCGGTAAGCTCTTCCAGCGGCAGCGCCACATTTTCGCGAACCGTGAGGGAGCTTAATAACGCCGAATATTGATAGACCATTCCAATCTGCTGTCGCACCTGTTGAAGTTTTCTCCGGCTAAGCCGGTTGATCTCAAATTGCTTGAGAAATATTGAGCCGGCATCCGGTGGAAGTATACCGAGGATCAACCGCAAAATGGTGCTTTTGCCGCTTCCGCTCTGACCCATGATTACCAGCCGCTCCTGCGGCTGGACCTGCAGTGATACGCCTTCGAGCACTTTTTTTTGTTCGAACCGCATGTGCACGTCGCGCAGCTCGACCATGTGCGATCGCGTGCTCACGTCGGGTAGAAGTTCGTGTAAATGACATTGTAAACAGTGTCGAAGCCGATCACGGTTGTGATAGCGGTGACCACGCTCGAAGTCGTGTTGGTGCCGACTCCAGCCGCGCCTCCTTTTACAGTCAGTCCGCGGTAGCAGGCGATCGAGGCGATGAGCAGGCCGAACATGAAGCTCTTCAATATGCCAGTGATGATATCGCGAATGAGCAACGAATCTTTTACCAGATCGAGAAAATACGGAAATGCGATGCTGAAATACGCTTTACAAACCAGGCTGCTCGCAAATACGGCTGCAAGGTTTGAAACCGTGGAAAGACACGGCGTCAGCAGAAACAGCGCGAGCATTCGAGGCGCGGCGAGAAATCGCAGCGGGCCGATGCCCATGGCTTCAATCGCTTCGACCTCCTCGTTGACCTGCATTGTGCCCAGTTCGGCTGTAAACGCGGCCCCGATGCGTGCAGCGACCATAATCCCGGTAATCAGCGGACCAAGTTCACGGGTAAAAGCAATGGCCACCAAGCCCGGAATCAGCCGCTCCGTTCCGAAGCGTTGCAGCTGATAGCCCGTCAATAACGCCATTGTCAGCCCGAGAAAAAAGCAGACCAGCCCCACCAGCGGAACCGAATCCACACCGGCGCGTACGCTCTCGCGGAAAAAGCTGGCTGCGCGGAATGGGGCGCGCCCCTGCTGCACCCGTTCCATGGTTTCCTGCAACGTGTTTACGATGAACCAGAAGACGCTGCCGACCTCGCGCAGAAAAGAGCGCTCGATCTCAACGACCTCCAGCGGTCCCGGCATCGTGCGACGTGGTTCGGCGTTAGGCATGGAGGAGACATTGCCTCACTTCGCCATGGGGAAAAGCGCAAACTTACTGGCGATTCAACAGCTCTAATGCCTTTGACCTGTAGATCAAACCCTTCGACATTTTGAAGGCAGCCGGATTAGATTCGAGTTCGTGAAAATTGCCCGGGCTTGCGCAGCCAATTGCTTCTTTGCTTTCATATTCTTTAATGCTGCGGCGTCGGGGTTAGCCCAGGAAGCCGAGCGGTATGTCACACCGGCAGCGGAAACACCGCCCGATAACAATCCAAAAATGGAAAGAAAAAAGATTGGACTCGTGATTCACGGCGGCGCCGGAACGATTGAGCGCAGCAAGATGACACCGGAAAAAGAGCGTGAATATCGCGCAGGGCTTGAGAGGGCGTTGACTGCCGGTTACAAAATTCTGAAGCGCGGCGGATCGAGTCTCGACGCTACGGAAGCGGCTGTGCGCGTGCTCGAGGACGACCCGCATTTCAACGCTGGCCGTGGTTCTGTGTTCACCAGCGCCGGCACAAACGAGATGGACGCGTCCATTATGGACGGAAAGACACTCAAGGCTGGCGCAGTTGGCAGCGTGCAACACATAAAAAATCCGATCGGTCTCGCCCGTTTGGTAATGGAAAAATCTCCGCACGTCATGCTCGATTGCGTGGGTGCGGAAGCTTTCGCGAAAGCAAACGGGATCGAACTGGTGGATCAAAAATATTTCTTTACCCAGGAACGCTGGGATGCCCTGCAAAAGATTAAGGCTGCCGAAAAGAGCAGGGCGAGTGGAGCAGGGAAAAGCTTTCTGATCACCGATCAGGATCGACATGGCACGGTTGGCGCGGTCGCACTGGATAAGGACGGTAATTTGGCCGCGGCGACGTCTACCGGCGGAACAACGAACAAGATGCCCGGACGAATCGGCGATACGCCGGTGATTGGCGCCGGCACGTACGCGAACAATCAGACTTGCGCTGTGTCCTGCACAGGGGACGGTGAATATTTCATTCGTGCCGCAGCAGCGCATGAAGTCTCAGCGCTGATGCAATATCGCGGGATAAAGTTGCAGGAAGCCGCGCAGGACGCTCTCGATACCGTCAAACAGCTCGGCGGCACCGGCGGTTTGATCGCGATTGACCAGAACGGTGAGATCGCATTGCCGTTTAATACAAACGGCATGTATCGCGGTTACGTCGATCCGAACGGGAAGTTCGTCACCGAGATCTACAAATGATGCGATAGAGGCGGGTCAGCCGCCTGACCTAACGACGTTCCCAATCCTATCATGAATAACGAAAGCATTGCCTCACGCTCAGGCGTTTGACACAAACGCCGCTACAGATGCTGCCGGCTTTTTCGATCGTCATTCCTTGTTTCAACGAAGAAGCGCGCATTGGCCAAACGCTGCTCGTCACGCTCGATTATCTCGCCGCGAATTCGCCGGAAAGCGAGCTAATCGTTGTTAACGACGGATCAACCGATGCAACGGGAGCAATCGCCCGTGAAGGATTGAAGTCTGCGCAGGTCGCCACACGTTTGCTGGAGAATTTTCCGAATCGCGGAAAGGGCGCCGCGGTGCGCTCCGGACTGCTCGCTGCGCGAAGACCGATTGGCCTTTTTTCCGACGCCGATCTTTCGACGCCGCTTGCGGAGACGCCGAAGCTGATCGAACCAATCGCAAACGGTGAAGTGGACATCGCATTTGGCTCACGCGCGCTGGACCGTAGCTTGATAGGGGTGCATCAACCGTGGCGGCGAGAGCAGGCCGGGCGTATTTTTAACTTACTGGTGCGGCTCGCCATCGGATTGCCGTTCTGGGACACGCAATGCGGATTTAAAGCGCTTCGCCTAGAGGCGTGCCGACCCATTCTTGAAGCGGCGCGGATCGAAGGCTTCGCGTTCGACGTGGAGTTGCTTTATCTCGCGCATCGGGCCGGTTTGCGAATCCGCGAAGTTCCAGTGCGTTGGAATCACGCCGCGGGCAGCAAAGTTAGCTTTTTCCGCGACAGTATAGGCATGTTGCGTGAGGTGATCGCGCTGCGCTTGAACTCTTGATCTTTCCGGTGGACCGCGTTGTCCTCAACGCGTTGGTTAATGCAGCCTTGCCGCCTGATTTTAAACGCGCTGCACGGAAAGAGATGGTTGGGCTTCGGGATGGACATCATCGTCGGAGAAGGCGATCTGCCGTTGCGGCGTCCCTTTTCTTTCGTGCGTAAAGATTTAAATTACTTGTTCGGATTTTTCCTTCCATGCAGTCCTTCCAATTTCATCCCGCGATTGCCCGGTGGTTCGAGCAAACGTTCGGCTCACCGACCGAACCACAAATGCGTGGCTGGCCGGCCATTCAATCCGGCCGACATGCGCTGATTTCTGCGCCGACTGGCTCAGGTAAAACACTAGCGGCGTTTCTCGCTTCTCTCGATGCGTTGTTTCGACAGGGCTCGGAGGATCATTTGCCTGATGAGACGCAAGTGGTTTACGTCTCGCCGCTCAAGGCGTTGAGCAACGATATCCGAAAGAATCTTCAGGAACCGCTATCCGGGATTCGTGCGTTACTGGGCGAGGCGAATGGCCACGACATCGATGTCCGCGCCGAAGTGCGCACTGGTGACACGACCGCGGCACAACGCCAGGCCCTGATCAAAAGGCCGCCGCACATACTGGTTACCACACCGGAGTCGCTATATCTGCTGCTGACGTCCGAATCTGGCCGGAGAATGTTGAGCACTGCGCGCACGCTGATCCTTGATGAGATTCACGCGGTGGTGGATGACCGGCGCGGTGCCCATCTCGCGCTAAGCGTCGAACGTTTGGCCGCGCTCGTGGACGCTTCGCTGCAGCGAATCGGTTTATCCGCAACGCAGAAACCGATCGAAGAAGTAGCGCAATTCCTGGTCGGTACTCGCGCCGTGGACGAAGCCGGCGATCCGGATTGCGAGATCATCGATATTGGTCACCGGCGCGAACTGGATCTGGCGATCGAAATGCCCAAATCACCGCTTGAGGCCGTGATGTCGGGTGAAGTTTGGGAGGAAGTCTACCGTCGGCTCGCAGAATTAATTGAGGCGCATCGAACGACTTTGGTTTTCGTCAACACGCGTCGCATGGCCGAGCGTGTCACACATCACCTGAGCGAACTACTGGGCGCCGACGCTATCACTTCACATCACGGGAGTCTTTCTGCAAAACTGCGGCTCGAAGCGGAAGACCGATTAAAGCGCGGCGAGTTGAAAGCGCTCGTCGCTACGGCTTCGCTGGAGTTGGGAATTGATATCGGTTCTATTGATCTCGTTTGCCAGTTGTGCACGACGCGCTCGATATCCACATTGCTGCAACGTGTCGGTCGGGCTGAGCATAAGCGCGGCGGTTTGCCGAAAGGTC
>Ga0070697_100001921_pt1 | contig 15905 bp, 12 predicted proteins | sample KBSK1501metaG_FD_65475 | JGI IMG/M metagenome (GOLD analysis project Ga0070697, IMG submission 65475) | Corn, switchgrass and miscanthus rhizosphere microbial communities from Kellogg Biological Station, Michigan, USA - KBS K1-50-1 metaG | ecosystem: Host-associated > Plants > Roots >...
GGCGGCCGTCTCCGCGATGCGGCGCAGCAGCCCCTCGATCAGCGCGAACGGTTCTCCGCCGGCCTCGAGCGCCTCGCGCGCCCACCCGGTGAACAGGCGGAACGTCTGACGGACCAGCTCCGTGAGCAGCGCCTGCTTGGTCGGGAAGTGCCGGTAGACGGTGCCCACGCCGACGCCCGCGTGGCGCGCGACATCGTCGATCTGCGCATCGGCGCCGCTCTCCGCGAACGCCGCTCGCGCGCTCTGGAGGATCCGCTCGCGATTGCGGCGGGCATCGGCGCGCAGCGGGCGCTCTGTTTCTACGCTGACAGTGCTGGTCACGGCCCTCTTTCCTTCGGCTGGCTTGACAAGCGGAATCATAGTTCACTATACTCGGGGGTGCAACTGGAACCGGAGTTCAGGTTCCAGTGACATCGGTAACGAGCCCAACCCGTGCGACTCGGCCGCGGTCCTCGCGGGCATCCGCCGCGAGCGCGGCGTGCGGCCGCTGGCGATGCCGCTTAGGCGAGGGTGATCGACATGTATGGAGGTTAGGCATGCGTGTTTTTGTCACTGGCGCGGCCGGCTGGATCGGCTCCGCCCTTGTTCCCGAGCTCATCGGCGCGGGCCATGAGGTCACCGGCCTCGCCCGCTCGGACGCCTCGGCCGCTGCCCTCACCGGGGCCGGGGTCCGGGTCCATCGCGGCGATCTTGACGATCCCGGCGGCCTGCGCGGTGCGGCCGGGGCGTCGGATGGCGTGATCCACCTCGCGTTCAACGCCGGCATGGTGCGCTCCGGGGACTTCCACGGCGCGGTCGACGCGGACCGGCGCGCCGTCGCGGCGCTGGGCGAGGCCCTCACCGGTTCTGACCGGCCGCTGGTCATCGCCTCCGCGACGGTCGTGCTAGCACCGGGGCGGGTCGGAACCGAACAGGACGCGCCTGGTCTTGACCCGGCCGCGGCCCGCGGGCCGCGGGCCCTGCATGCGGCCTCGGAGGAGGACGCGCTGTCGTTCGCTTCGCTCGGCGTCCGTTCGTCGGCGGTGCGACTTGGTACCACGTGTCACGGCGACGGGGATCACGGATTCCTCGCGGCCCTGGTCGGTATCGCCCGTGACACGGGAGTCTCGGGCTTCACCGGCGACGGCTCCCAGCGTTGGACCGCCGTGCACCGGCTCGATGCGGCCCACCTGTTCCGCCTGGCCCTGGAGAAGGCACCGGCGGGATCGCGGCTGCACGCGGTCGCGGACGAGGGTGTGCCGATCCGCGCCATCGCCGAGGTGATCGGGCGGCACCTCGACGTCCCGGTGGTCTCCGTCCCCGCCGGCGAGGCCAGCGGGCACTTCGGCTTCCTGGCCGGCTTCCTCGCGGCCGACAACCCTGTCTCGAGCACGCTGACCCGCGAGCTGCTGGGCTGGCAGCCGGCACATCCCGGGCTCATCGAGGACCTCGATAAGGGCCACTACTTCCATGGCCGGTAGGTGCGGAATTACGTGACCGGCACCCTGGGGAATCAGCTGATCGTCCACAGACAACAGGAGCAGCCATGCTTGGAGACCATCCGATCGCCCCCATGCTGCTGGCCAGGGACCTCGCTGCAGCCAGAGAGTTCTACCACGGCAAACTCGGGCTGCTGATCGAAAAGGAAGACCAGAACGCCATCGTGTTCCGGTGCGGCGGCGGCACCCACCTGGACGTGACCAAGAGCAGCACCGGGACCGCCGGGCAGCAGACCCAGGCAGCGTGGCAGGTCAGCGACATCCGCGCCGAGGTAGCGGAACTCCGCACTCGCGGCATCAAGGTCGAAGACTACGACACCCCGGCACTGAAAACCGAAGACGGAATCGCCGACATCGGCTCCGCCTGGGCCGCCTGGATCATCGACCCGGGCATGAACGCCCTCGGCATCCTCCAGATCAAGGAGGAGTAGCCGAGTGATGAGCGAGGTTCGCCTCGGCTCCAGCTAAGTCGTACTTCATAGTTAGCAATGCATCTGGAGGGATCATGAGCGCGAAGTGGACCAGCGATGACGTGCCCGGCCAGCAGGGACGGCTAGCCGTGGTCACCGGCGCGAACACCGGCCTGGGGTTCGAGACCGCCCGGGTCCTCGCCGTGCGCGGTGCGTCGGTGGTGCTGGCGGTGCGGGACACCGAGAAGGGCAAGCGCGCCGCCGCCCGCATCGCCGGCACCGCCCCCGGCGCGGACGTCACGGTCCAGCCCCTCGACCTGACCTCGCTGGATTCCATCCGCGCCGCCGCAGGCGAGCTGCGGGCCAGGCACCCGCGGATCGACTTGCTGATCAACAACGCCGGGGTGATGCTCACGCCCAGGCAGGCCACCCGGGACGGGTTCGAGCTGCAGTTCGGAACCAACCACCTGGGGCACTTCGCCCTCACCGGGCTGCTGCTCGAGCAGATGCTGCCGGTGCCGGGCTCCCGCGTGGTGACGGTCAGCAGCCTCGCGCACCGCGTCCGGGCCCGGATCAATTTCGACGACCTGCAGGGGGAGCGGTCCTACAGCCGGGTGGCCGCGTACAGCCAGTCCAAGCTGGCGAACCTGATGTTCGCCTACGAGCTGGCCCGCCGGCTGTCCGGCGCGGGCGCCACCATCGCGGTCGCCGCCCACCCGGGCCTGGCCGCCACCGAGCTGTCGCGCTACACGCCCGCGATCGTCGCGTTCAGCTACGCGCTGGTGAGCCAGCACGCGGCGATGGGCGCCCTGCCCGTGCTGCGCGCCGCGACCGACCCCGGCGTGGCCGGCGGCCAGTACTACGGGCCGCGCGGATTCTTCGGGGCCAGGGGCTACCCGACACTGGCCCACTCCAGTCGGCGATCCCGCGACACGGCCGTCCAGCGCCGCCTGTGGGCAGTCTCCGAAGAGCTGACCGGGGTCACCTTCCCGGTCTGACCCGGCCGGTGGGCACCAGGGCCGCCGGACTATCGGGCTATTCAAGAAGGAGCAGCGCTGGGGCTCGCTGCGACCCTGGCTCGACGAGCTTGCCGCAGCCGACGCGTTGCTCTGACGATCAGGACAGGAAAGGACACCACAATGAGCCACAAGGACCTTAACCCGGTTAACCGGAAGAACCCGAAGCGGGTCGCGATCGTGATCTCGAACCCGGTCGTCTCGACGACCACCGGCTGGCCGGTCGGCTTCTGGTGGTCCGAACTCAGCCACCCGTACTTCCGGTTCACCGAACTCGGCTACCAGGCCGAGATCTTCAGCCCTGAGGGTGGTGCGTGCGCCGCCGACGCAAGGAGCGACCCGGAAGACGCCTCACAATGGCAGGCTGAGGACGTCATCAGCCGTGGCTACAAGCACGACCCGGACTTCATGAATCTCGTGCAGAACACCAAGACCGTGGACGAGATCAGCCTGGACGCCTTCGACGCCATCGTGGTTGCCGGGGGGGAGGGCCCGATGTTCACGATGGAGAAGGCGACGAATCTGCACGCCAAGTTCGCGGAGTTCTTTGAGGCGGGCAAGATCGCCGCCGCGCTGTGCCACGGCGTCGCCGTACTTCGCTACGCCACTTTGTCCAACGGCGACCCGCTGGTGGAGGGTCGCACCGTCACCGGCTTCACCAACATCGAGGAGGACTTCGTCGATGAGGCGATCTGGTCGGCCGGCGCGCTGCCGAGGGGCACCCATGTCATGCCGTGGCGCATCGAGGACGAAATGAAAAAGCTCGGGGCCAACTACATCCAAGCTGGTCTGTGGAGGGGCTTCGCCATCCGTGACGGCAACCTCATCACCGGGCAGCAGAATTACAGCGGCGCCGAAACCGCTGATGTCATCGTCCGAGCGCTTGGCGAGTAGCCCATTCCGACGGCCTGCTACGGTACGGGCCTACCGGCGCGAAACTCCCGCCAGCTGCCGGCTCCACGCACTCGGTCACCCTAAGTGATCACCGTTCGTCCCGGCGACGAGCGAATACCCGCCGTTCTGTATGCGGGCGGCTGTTCGGTTCTGCGCGTGGCCATGCGTCCAGAACTAGTCATTATGCGCAAGGGACCCGGACCCCGCGGTCTTCACCTGCGAGGGCCGGTTTGATCTGCGCCATTGCTGGCGTCACCCGGGCGGCGGTCGCGCCGACGATTGCGCGCTCGTGGAAGCAGCTTGGCGGCGCCGGGGTTCTTCGGCGTGGTTCGCATTTACCCGCCGCGCCCTGCCGGGGATGGTGGTGTGGGGCGACGCCGCGCTACAACAATGGACGCCGTCGCCCACCTGGCCCTTTATCCGGCTTGAGAGGAATTCATCATGGACGTCACTCGGCCCGCGCGACCCGCGCCGCTTGCGCCGCCCACGGCATCCGCGCCGCCCCGCAGCGGGCTTGGCGTTGCGGCGCTGGTCATCGGGGTCGCCAGCCTGGTCGCCGGGATTTCGTTCGTCTTGTTCCGGTTGGCCCTGGTGGGCGGGCTGGTGGGCCTGATTCTGGGGATCGTCGCGCTCACCCGCGGCAAGACTCGCGGAGCGACCAACCCTGGCCAGGCCATCGCCGGGGTGGTGTGCTGCGCCCTGGCGCTGGTCGTCTCGATCGACTTGAGCGTGCGGGAAGCTCTGGTCGGGATGGGCTCGCCAGCTGTGTGAGCGACCAGGCACCTGCCTTCCCCGGGTACATGGCGGGTGTCATAACGGTTACCTCTGGTCGCAACATCGATGGCGGATGACAATGAACGTGTCCGGATAAGCGCGCAGCTTGGGTGCGCCATCGGCTGCACCGATGAAATGAGGGTGCCATGGGCATCGCAACCCTCTGCCCGCCGGATGCCGGCCGCGCCCGTCCAGCGAGGCCGGATGACTTTGCCCTGGCTGGCCCCATCGGTCCTCGGCGTCATCTGGGGACACCGTGATTGTCGCCGGTCTCTTCATGCGGGAGGGCTCGATCCGGGGCGAGCCCACGCCACTGTTGACCACGGCCATGGCCCTGTCGGCCCCGCGGACGCGCTCGGCCCGGTGGTGGCCGGGTGCGGGCCGGGTGGGGTTGTTGCCGCGATGACTGGTGCCCCGGCACCTGGTCGCGGCCGGCGGGCGCTTGGTGGCCGCCGGCTGGCGTTGGTCGCTGTCGTCGTGCTGGCTGCAATCGGGGTGGTGCTGCTGGTCCTGGTCGTCTTCCCGGGCTGGCCGGGTCCGGGGGGAGTGCGAGGCTCGGGTGTCGCGGCCACGCAGACGCGTGCTGCGGCCGGGTTCAGCGGCCTGGATCTGGCCGGCGGCAGCACCGTCACTGTGGTGGCCGGCGGTGAGCAGTCCGTGGTTGTTCACGCAGATGACAACCTGCTCGGGCGCGTTACCACCCGGGTGGAGGCCGGTACCCTGGTCATCCGGAGCACCGGCAGCTTCACGACCAAGAGCCCGATGAGCGTCGAGGTCAGCGTGCCGTCACTTCAGGTGCTGAGACTCAGCGGAAGCGGAGCGATCTCCGCCACCGGCATCACGGCGGCGGCGCTGACCGTGACCCTTTCCGGCAGCGGCGTCATCCGCGCCAGGGGAACCGCGGCTCATCTGGACGTCACTCTCGACGGTTCCGGCCGGGCGCTGCTTAACGACCTGGTTGCCCGCGACGTGCGCGCGGTCCTTCCGGGCTCAGGGCTGATCCGGGTGACTGCGACGAGGAGCCTGGACGCGGCGGTGCCGGGCAGCGGGTCGATCACCTACCGCGGCAATCCGCCGCACGTGGCCACCAGCGTCACCGGCAGCGGGGCCGTGACACGCGGATGAGTACAGACTCCGGGCCGGCTGATGCTCCGGCCATTGCCAACCCCTCAGGTGAACCTAGGCATAGCCCGGCGACCAGGAGCATGTCACCGGTTCGGATTCCCAGGCTGTCTTGACAGCCGGGCCCCTGCTGGCGCGGGACTGAGGGCGTCGGCAGGCCCGGGCGTGCGCCTGCATGCGGTGGCCTGGCCGTTGCGGGGATCAGCGGCGTGCCGGGTGATCGGCCGTCGAACCCGGGCCTCGCCGTGCCGGGCCGGTCCGCTTCCCGCCCCGGCTGATGGACAGACGGCGATCGCGTGCCGGCTATCCCGGGCATGGCGGGGCCCCGGCGCCGCACAGCGTCAGCCCTTCCGTGTCGCGGACGTTCTGCACGTAGACCGAGCGGGGGGTGAAGCCCAAGAACCGGTCGGCCTGGCCGAACAGGGCCGGCGCGGTCTGCCGGGTGAAGGAGAACCGCTCTGTCACGCAGCCGCCGGCGAAGACGAAGTAGCGGACCACAGCGTGCGGCTGCCCGGCGGCCGGCTTCTGGTAGCCCCGCAGGCCCGCAGGTGGCGATCGGAGGGGGAGTCTGGCCGCCCCGGCCACGTCGCAGGCCCGGGTCAGCCTGACCTCCACTGCGTGCGCGCCCGCCCGGTCAGAGTCCACCCAGAAGCGGCCCATCCCCGATTTCACCTGGGAGCCGCCATAGGCCCAGCCCTCGGGAACCGGCAGGATGCAGGGGATGAGCGTCGCCGACGGGACGGCCTGTGCCTCCAGCAGGAGCAGGGCGTGCCCTTGGTGGCGGGTGAGCTGGCAGAACGCCTGCGGGTAGCTGCTGGCGGCGCAGCCGCCCGTGATGACCGCGGCGGCGGCCACTGCCGCAGCGACCCCGGCGCTGGTCACGCCGGTGCGCAGGCGCCTGGCCGTGGTGGTCATGCCACGACCGTCCAGCCGCGGACGACGACGAGCAGCGCGGCCCCGGCCACGGCCAGCACCAGCAGGCTGAGGGCGATCCGCCGCAGGCTCCAGTGCTGGATGGCGACCGGGCGGCGGTGCGGCGCCAGGGCGCGGAACTCGGCGATCAGGTCCCGGCCATCCCGCTTCAGGACCGATCGGAGCTGGGTGGGGCTGGTCACGCCGCGGGTGGCGGCGAACGCCTCGGCGATCTCGCCGGCGGTGAAATGCCGCAAGGCGTGCTGGTAGACGCGCTCAGCGTTCGTCCGGACCGCCAGCACAAGCATCATGTTGGCCAGGTCGACCGCCTGCCGCCACGGCGACGGGCGGACCTGCACGAAAAACGCGTCCACCAGCAAGACCTTGCCGTCGCGGACCATCAGGTTGGCCGGCTTGATGTCCCGGTGCGCCAGGCCCGCGTCCCACAGCTGGCGGACCAGCAGCAGGCCGCTGTCGATCACACGGTCATCGACCGCGGCCACCCCGAGCTCCTGCGCCCCGGCGAAGAACTCCATCACGATCAGGTACTCACGCTCCGGGGTGATCTCCACGATCCCGAACGGCGCCGGGGTCGGGATCCCCGTGTGGTGCAGCCGCAGCAGCGTGTAGTCCTCGTACTCGACGAAGCGGCGGACCGACTGGAACGGCGCCTCGTCCTCCAGCGCGCCGTACAAGATCGTCCGGCCCAGCTTGTAGGACCGGTCGGCGCGCACGTGGCTCTTGGCGTACAGCTTGGCGAACAGGTCACGTCCGGGCACCCCGGCCGCTCCTGCCACCCGCAGCCGCAGCGGAGTCGAGCCGGCCGAGCCCTCCAGGCCGACCGGCTCGACATCCACCACGGTCAGGCCCAGCTGCTCCTGGACGGCCGTGCGGATCGCCTCCCCGCGGCGCCCGCCGATGTCCAGATGCGCCGCCTTGGCCCGCCGGTAGGTGACCGGGAACACCTCGTTAGGCGCGAAGAAGCGGAACGCGACCACCGGCACCGCCACCCCCAGGATGACCGCAGACACCAGGTCGCTCGGATGATCGACGGCCAGGTAAGCCCGGGCCAGCCCAGCCAGCAGGAGCATGGCGCCCGCCGCCCACTTCCCCCATGACCGCGGCGTCCCGGCCGGCAACAGCGCATAAGCCATCCCCACCAGCGTGACCGCCAGAGCGGCCACCTGGGGGGAGGGGAAGGAGAAGCCGTCCCAGCCTCCGATGATCGTGACCCCGAACGGCCGCACCCGGGCCTGGAAGATCGCGAGCTGGTAGGCGGCCAGCTCGACCGCGATCACGCTGCCGAGGAAGGTGAGCAGATGCCGCCAGCGCCGCAACCCCGCCAAGGCGGCCACCGTGCCCAGGCGCAGGATCCTGATCGTCCACCTCGACGTCAAGGCCGTATTGATGCCGGCCATCACGGTGGTGAGCCAGCCGGCGCGAATCGAGGCGATCCCCCGCAGCACCGCCGAGTCCCACCGGTCGAAGTCGGCGCCGAGCGCCCGGTAGGCCAAGATCAAGCCGACGATCGCAAGCAAGGACCCGGCCAGGCCGATCCAGACCCTGCCGCTCACGCCGAGCCGCCGGGGCAGCGGCGGCGGCTCGCCGGAGGGACGGCGGCGCTTGCCCGCACCCCGGGGGCCCCGCTGCGGCGTGATGCTCCGGCTCCGGGAGGCCTCCTCACCCGTAGCCATGACTGATGCTAACGCCGCCGTCTAAGCCACGAACAGGCCGACCGGCCCCTCAGCACCACGGCCAGGCTCCGGCCGCAGCCACCCGCGCAACCAGCGCCAGCAGCTCTGGGTGCGTATCTTGCCACGGGCAACGCGCGCTGCGGGCCGCGCGACCGCTGTCGTCCGGCGGCTTGCTCGCCGAGCACCCGGCGAGACGGGGGACGATGAGCGTTTCCGGCGCCAGCCGTTTGGCCTCGGGGCCAAGACGGCGGGCACCGCAGGCGGGCCGGGTGCGATGAGGCGCATCCGGCGGCGACCGCACCGCTCCCACCCGTGCACCTATACGCTGGTTGCCCGGGGGCCGTCAGGACCAGCACCTAATTGGCGGCAGTCCCAGCCGGCGGTTTGGCCCTCTATGCCGCGACCGGATAGCTGATATACGTGTCGCAGCTCCCGCAGCCGGCACTGCCGCTAGCCGCGCCGATTCGGCGCGGGCGGCTCGCGGGAAGTTGCCCCCTTCCAGTCACGCTCTGCGGTCGGCGCCGCCCGGCGATGCCGGACAGTAGCCGGCCGACTGGCACGGGTGATCTCGCGCGAGCGCAGTTCGCGCCGTCCGGATTGGAGGCTTCAGGCCGGTGCGGAACGTGGTCAAGCCTGGGCTTTCCGGGGCTGTCGGGGGCTCATGGATCGACCCAGAAAGGGGTGCGTGATGGAACATCCGGTTCAGTTCTCCGTCGACTACCCCGACCGGCCGCTGAACCGGCTGAGCACGGCTTTCCGCATCTTCCTGGTAATCCCGATCGCGATCGTGCTCGGCGCGGTGTCCGGAGGGACAGGGCAATGGACCTATTCAAACGGCACCACGGCGGTGGCCGCCGGGGCAGGGGGCCTGCTGTTCTTCGGCCCGCTGCTGATGATCGTGTTCCGGCGGAAGTACCCCCGGTGGTGGTTCGACTGGAACCTGGAGCTGCAGCGGTTCGCCAACCGGGTCGGCATCTACCTGGCGCTGATGGACGACCGGTACCCCTCCGCCGACGATCACCAGTCGGTCCACCTGGACTACCTCTATCCGGATGCCGCACGCGATCTGAACCGGTGGCTGCCGCTGGTGAAGTGGCTGCTGGCGATCCCGCATTACGTGGTGCTGTTCTTCCTCGACATCGCCGCGTCCGTGGTCGTGATCGTGGCGTGGTTCGCCATCTTGTTCACCGGCACCAACCCCCGCGGCATGTTCGGCTTCGTCGAGGGGGTCATCGGCTGGAACATCCGGGTGACCGCCTACGCGTTCACCCTCGTCACCGACCAATACCCGCCGTTCCGGCTGGCTCAGTAAGAGCCGCGGCGGGACGCTAGGTTGGCACGTTGTGCGGCGGACCGCTCGCCGCGCTCGCTGCCGAGCGGGCATTGCGGGCGGGCGGCCAAGTGCCGCAACTTCGCGTCGTCCTCGGCGAGGACTACCTCGAAGCAGCTGTCACGGAACCGGAACTAGGCCTGTGGGGCTGCTGGCCGCCGAGCGGGCTAACCGCACGGAGTGCAACGTCATGGCCGGGCGCCGCAGCGCCGGGGCCAATGATAGTAGGTGTCGAGCCGTGGTGACGCTGGGCGATGCAGGTCACTCGCGGGCCACCTCGGCCGGTCCGCGGCCTTTCCGGCGGGCAAGGACCCAGAAGCCGGTGAGCGCGGCGGCTCCCAGTGCGGCGATGAGCAGCGTGCTGCCGATCGCGCCGTGCGGCAGTTCGAGCTTGTAGAAAGTGCGGAGGCCGGGCACGGGGAATAGCAGCGCGAACCCGGCGAGCGCGGCGACGAGCAGCGCGATCCTGCGCCACGTCAGCGGCATCGCCAGCAGGGCGAGCACGCACAGGCTGAGGGTGAGCGTGACCAGGGTCGCGGCCGTGCGCTGCTGGGTCAGGGGGACACCACGCGCCCTGGCGAGGGCATACGCCGAGAACGTCGCGGCGGCGACGATGAGACCAGCCGGAACGGCGAACCGCAGCACCCGGCGGACGAACCCGGGCGCGTAGCGCCGACTGTTCGGTGCGAGCGCGAGGAAGAAGGCGGGGACGCCGATGGCCAGGGTGTCGATGATGGTGAGGTGGCGGGGCAGAAACGGATACGGCATGAAGGCGGCGGCCGCGGCGGCCGCCAGGAGCGTCGCCCACACTGTCTTGGTGATGAACAGGTTGGCGACGCGTTCGATGTTCGCCGTTACCCGCCTGCCTTCTGCCACCACGCCGGGCAGCGTGGCGAATCGGTTGTCGAGCAGCGCCAGTTCGGCGACCGCTTTGGTCGCGGGCGCGCCCGAGCCCATGGCGACGCCGATGTCGGCGAGTTTGAGCGCCAGCACGTCGTTGACCCCGTCGCCGGTCATGGCCACCGTGTGCCCGCGCGCCTGCAGGGCCTTGACCATCGACTCTTTCTGGTGCGGTGTCACCCGGCCGATGACGGAGCGTTCCTCGAGCTCGGCGCCGAGCGCGCCGGGGTCCTCTGGCAGGTCCCGCGCGTCGACGGGGTCGCCGGCACCGGGCACCCCCGCACGCGCCGCGACGGCGCTCACGGTGTGCGGGCTGTCCCCGGAGATCACCTTGATCGTCACGCCTTGCGCCGCGAAGTAGGCGATGGTCGCGGGCGCGTCGGATCTCAGCCGCTCCGCGAGCATGATGAAGGCCACAGCGCGCAGTCCCTGCGGGAGCGCCTGGCCGTCCAGGGACCCGGGGGCGTGCGCCAGCGCGAGGACCCGCCGCCCGCTGGCAGCCAGGTCTGCGGCCCGCGACAGGTGCCCATCCTGGCCGGCGGGCAGCACCATTTTCGGCGCTCCCAGCACCCAGGTGCCGTGCCCGGCGAAGCTGGCCGCGCTCCACTTGCGCGCGGACGAGAAGGGCACGGCGTCCTGGCGCGCCCACCCCTGCGGCGGCGGGAGCGCCTGCCCGATGGCGGCCAGCGTCGCGTTGCGGGCCTCGTCGTCGGCCAGCGCGCCGAGCGCCGCCTCGGCCGGCGCCTGGTCATCGAGCCGGATCAGGCTGTCGAACGCGATGGTCCCGTCGGTAAGGGTGCCGGTCTTGTCCAGGCACACGACGTCCACCCGGGCCAGGCCCTCGACGGCGGGAAGCTGCTGTACCAGCACCCGGCGCCGGGCAAGCGTGACCGCGGCCGCGCCGAAGGCGATGCTGGTCAGCAGGACCAGCCCCTGCGGCACCATGCCGACCAGCGCGGCGACGGTTGAGGTGGCGCCCTCGCGCGCCGTCTGGTGGGTGGTGTGCAGCTGGCTGACGACGAGCAACACCGCCACCGGCGGGATCGCCCACGTGACGTAGCGCAGGATCTGGTTGATGCCCGCCATCAGCTCCGAGCGCACCAGCGTGAACCGCCGCGCCTGCGCGGCCAGCTTCCTGGCGTACGCCTCGGCACCCACCTCCGTCGCCTGGTAGCCGCCCGACCCGGCAACCACGAAGCTGCCCGACAACAGGCGATCGCCGGCCCGCTTGTCCACCGGCTCGGACTCCCCGGTAAGCAGCGACTCGTCGGCCTGCAAGCTCGCGCTCTCGCGCACGACCCCGTCCGCTACGAGCTGGTCGCCGGCCCGTAGGTCGACCAGATCATCGGCCACAAGCTCCTCGACGGCGACGTCGCGCGGCGAGCCATCGCGGATCACCCGGACCCTCGGCGCGCTGAGCACGGCGAGCCGGTCGAGCGTCCGCTTAGCGCGCACCTCCTGCCCGATGCCGATCAGCGCGTTGGTGACCAGCACGATGCCGAACAGGGCGTCCGCCGGCTCGCCCCAGACCAAGATCACGGCCACCAGGACGCCCAGAAGCAGGTTGAACCTGGTGAAGATGTTCGCGCGCAGGATCTCGGCCACCGAGCGGCTGGTCCGCTCCCCACGCACGTTCGTCAGCCCGCGCGAGCGCCGCTCGGCAACCTGGCCACTGCTCAACCCAGCGGGCGGAGTCCACGCGATCGGCGCGGCCGGCGCCGGTGGTGTCGAGGCGGCCGCATCAGCCATGCCGGGCCGGGCTGACGGCGGCGGGGCGAGCGGCTGCGCTGATCCGGGATACTGCGAGGTACCCACGACGCATACCTCCCGTTACTAGGGCACTCATCCTGGACAGGCGGCGCCGCGTCCGCACAGGAGGAGGTTCTCGGTCTGCCGGACGTGGCGGACGAGGGATGACCGGGGCTGGAACGCCAGCGCGCTGTCGGCGGCGACGGCCAGCACCGGGGAGGCTCCGGGCCGGAAGCGGAACTCGTAGGTGACGCAGCCGCCGGGGAAGGTGTAGAAGCGGAGGCTGGAGAATTGGGGCGCCAGGCTGAGCGGACGTTCGAACCGGCTGGTGCCGGGCTGGTCCGAGGGGATGCGCTGGGCGCCTGTGGTGTCGCAGGCGGCGGTGAGGGTTACGGTGACCGCTCGCGGGCCAGCGCGATCCGAGTCCAGCCATAGCCGGGCCGTTCCGCTGGCTATGTCGGCGCCGCCCACCTGCCAGCCGGAGGGCAGCGCGGCGACGCAGGGCAGCAGATCGGCGGAAGGCACGGCCTGAGCGGTGAGGATCATCGCATGGCCGGTGCCGCAGTCCGGAGCGGACGCGCCGATGTTCTCGACGGGGAAAAAGAGGTTGACGCTCACAGCCGAGGCGACGCCGACGACAAGGAGCATTCCCAGGGCCAGGCTCACGCGCCTGATGCTCCAGCGTTGCAGCACGATCGGGGGCCGGGCGGGTGCCAGGGCACGGAACTCGCCGAGCAGGTCGCGAGGGTCCCGCTTCATGAACGCGCGCAGCTGGGTCGGGCTGGCCACGCCGCGGGTAGCGGCGAAGGCCTCGGCCAGCTCGGCCGGGGTGAAATAACGCAGGGCGCGACGGTAGACCCGCTGCGGGTCGCTGCGCACGGCCAGGACCAGCATCATGTTGCCCAGGTCAACCGCCTGCCGCCACGGCGACGGGCGCACCTGGACGAAGGCCACGTCAATCAGCAGCAACTCCCCGGCGCGGACCATCAGGTTGCCGGGTTTGATGTCGCGGTGCGCGATCCCAGCGTCCCACAGCGTGCGGATCAGCAGCAGCCCCTGGTCGATCACCTCGTCGTCGACGTCGGCTTCGCCGATTTCGACCGCGCCGGTGTGGAATTCGGTGACCAGCATGTACTCGCGCTCGGGCGTGATCTCCACGATGCCGTAGGGCCGGGCCGTGCGGACCCCGATGTCCTGCAGCAGGCGCAGGGCATAGTCCTCGTACTCGACCAGGCGCCGCACGGTCTGGAACGGGTGCTCGTCCTCCAGGGAGCCGTACAAGATGGTCCGCCACAGCTTGTACCAGCGGTCGGCGCGGACGTGGCCCTTGGTGTAGAGCTTGGCGAACAGGAACTCATCCGGGCCGTCCTGGACCCGCAGCCGCAGTGGCGTGGAGCCGGCGGAGGACTCCAGCCCGACCGGCTTGATCTCGAGCACGGTGAGCCCGAGCTGGTCGCGCATGGCCTGCCGGATCGCCGCGGCCCGCCGCCCGGTGACGTCGACGTGGGCGGTGCGGCCGCGGCGGTAGGCGACCGGGAACACCTCGTTCGGGGTGAGGAACCGGAACGCGGTCACCGAGATCGCGACCGCGAGCACCACCCCGAAGACCACGTCGTCGAGATGATCGACGCCCAGGTACAGGCGGGCGAGACAGAATACGGCGATGACGGCCGCTATGACGGCCTTGGCGTAGCGGCGCGGCCGGCCCGGCACGACCAGGCAGTAGGCCGCGCCGACCAGGAAGAAGGTCAAGATCGACGCCGGGGGCGAGGGCGCGGAGTAGCCGCCCCAGCTGGTGATGATGGGCACGCCATAGGGGCGCGGCCGCGACAGCGAAGAGTAGATCCACTGCCCGACGATGGCCAGGAAGAACAGGCTGCACAAGAACACCAGCAGGTGCCGCCAGCGCCGGAACACCGCGGTCAGCGCGAGCACGGTCAGCCCGAGCGCGGTGACCCCCCAGCCGCCGCCGGCGACCTTGATGCCGTTCGCCAGATCGGTGAGCCAGCTCGTCCGCACGCCGGATAGCGCGCGGAGCGCGGCCGTGTTGATGTGGTCGTCAAGGCGAAGCCAGGGCGTGTACAGCACGGTCAGGGTCGCGCCCGTCAGCGCCACGACCACGAGGACCAGCCACGCCGCGGTGGTCACGAAGGTCGGGCGCGGCAAGGGCGGAGGCGCCCCGGTCGGCCTGCGCTGGCGGCGGGCCTTACCGACCGCGGAGCCCGGCGGCCGCGCGGCTTGGCCATCGCGCGTGGCCACCGGTTCGATGTCTTCGCTCACCGCATGACCCCCCCTTCGGTATCAGCCCCTGGGCGCGGAGCCAGCCGGCGGCGACCAGGCGAGGCGCGTGCCCGGCCAGTTCGACCTGCGCGTCGAGTATGCGCAGCGAGTCGGTGGTCAGCCGGGCGGACACTGCGTTGAGCAGGGTCAGCAGTCGTGGGCCGAAACGGGTGACCGCCTCGCGGCGCACCACGGGCGTGATGTTCTCGGCCGGCTGCAGGGCGCGGTCATCGGTCAGTACCACCAGATGCCGGGCTGAGATGTCCGGGTTGGTGGTGAAGAGCAGCGCGACGGCGATGTCCCCGGCCTGCAGGGCCTGGAGCGTCAGCGGGCCTCCGGCGTCGAGGGGGACGAACGACTTGAAATGAAGGCCGTAGGTTCGCTGCAGGCCGCGCAGGCAGTAGGCGCGCTCGGGGCATTCCGGCGGGCCGCCGAAGGCCAGCCGTGGCGCCACCTCGGCCAGGTCCGCGATCGACCGGAGGCCGTAGCGTGCCGCCGTCGCTGCCGTCACCACGATGGCGTTGGCGTCCTGCGCGGCGGCCGGGCGGGCGGCCAGCAGGCCCCGGTCGGCCAGCGTGCTGGCCAGAGCCCGGTTGGTGACCTGGACGCTGGCCGTTGCCGAGCGGTGCCCGAGGCTGATGAACTCCAGCGCCGACCCGGCGTACTCCGGCACCAGCTGGACCAGGCCGTTCATCAGCGCCGGTTCGACCAGCTCGCGGGGGCCCAGATCCGGCAGGACCCGGACCGGGAAGCCGGCCGCCGCGAGCGCCTGTCCGTAGATCTGGGCGAGCAGGACGCTCTCGGGGAAATCGAACGACCCGATCGTGATGACCGAGCCGGGTCGGCTGTGGGCGGCCGGGGAAGCGGAGTCGCTGCCTGCGGACGTGCAGGCCGACAGGACGGCCGCCAGCCCGATGCAGGCCGCCGTCAGCACCGCGCGCGGTTTCATACGTAGTCCCGCCGCTGCAGCACCCGCCAGGCCAGCCAGCCCGGGGCCACTGGGAGCCAGTAGGTGGCCAGCCGGTACAGCAGCACCGCGGAGACCGCGGGACCGTTCGCCATGCCGACACCGGTCAGGCCGACAACCGCGGCCGCCTCGAAGCCACCGATGCCGCCGGGGGTGGGGGTGGCGGCGGCCACCGTCGCGGTCCCCAGGTACACGGCGCCCAGAACGACGAAGCCCGGTCCCCCGCCGAACGCCTCGACCGAGGCGGCGAACGCGCCGATGTAGGCCAGCGTGATCAGCGCCGACCCGCCGACCAGCATGGTCATCTTGCCGGGGTTCCGGGCCACCCGGCTGAGGCTGGCCGCGGCCGAGCGCACCCCCGGGCACCAGCGTGCCCGTA
>Ga0070697_100001923_pt1 | contig 15901 bp, 10 predicted proteins | sample KBSK1501metaG_FD_65475 | JGI IMG/M metagenome (GOLD analysis project Ga0070697, IMG submission 65475) | Corn, switchgrass and miscanthus rhizosphere microbial communities from Kellogg Biological Station, Michigan, USA - KBS K1-50-1 metaG | ecosystem: Host-associated > Plants > Roots >...
AGGCTCTGGCCTCGCCCGATATCATGAGCGATTCGGCGAAGTTCCAGAAGACTGCCAAGGCCCACAGCGAAATCTCGCCTATGGTGGAGAGATATCGCGAATACAAAGATTTGAAAAAAGGCATCGCCGAAAGTCGCGCCATGCTCGCGGAGGAAAAAGATCCCGAGATGCGCGCCTACGCCCAGGAAGAGCTCGACAAGCTGGAAGCGCGCGTTGCCGCAGTCGAAGCCGAACTTAAAGTTCTGCTCTTGCCCAAGGATCCCAACGACGAAAAAGACGTCATCTTGGAAATTCGCGCCGGGACCGGAGGCGATGAAGCCACCCTGTTCGCCGCCGAAATGTTCCGTATGTACACCCGCTATGCGGAAACCCAGGGATGGAAGGTGGAGGTGCTCTCCACTTCCGAATCTTCGGTTGGAGGATTGAAAGAAGTCATCGCCATCATCGAAGGCAAGCGCGTTTATTCGCGGCTGAAATACGAGAGCGGCGTGCACCGGGTACAACGTGTTCCTGCCACTGAGCAACAAGGACGGGTGCATACTTCGGCCGTCACCGTCGCCGTCCTGCCGGAAGCCGAGGACGTGGATATCAAAATCGAAGCCAAGGACTTACGTATTGACACATTCTGTTCGTCCGGCCCCGGCGGCCAATCCGTGAACACAACTTATTCCGCGGTGCGGATCACACACTTGCCGACGAACACCGTGGTCAGTTGCCAGGATGAGAAATCGCAGATCAAGAATCGGGAAAAAGGGATGCGCGTGTTACGCTCCCGCCTTTACGAAATGGAGATGCAGAAGCAGCAGGACGCTTTGGCCAAGGAACGTCGCGCCATGGTCGGCTCCGGCGACCGGAGCGAGAAAATTCGCACCTACAACTTTCCCCAAAATCGCGTATCCGACCACCGCATTGGGCTGACCCTCCACCAGTTGCAGGAGGTCATGGACGGCAAACTCCAGCCGCTCATCGAAGCGCTCGTAACCCATTACCAGGCTGAGAACATGAAGCAAGAAAGTGCCAGTGTTGTCTGATATCAATACCGAGGCAAGACTGAGAACTGAGAACTAAAGACTGAAAACTGAAATTTATATAGTCCGGGTTTAGAAGTGAGTAGCCATTGCCTTCCGCGGTCTGATTCCTTACTTCCTAATTTTGTGCTGCTTCGTGACGCCCTCACTTCCGCCGGTAGCCGTCTCACTGCCGCGAGCGTTCCCTCCCCGCGGATGAATGCCGAACTCCTCCTCATGTTCACCCTCAACTGCGACCGCGCCTATCTGTACGCTCACCCCGAGCGCCAATTACGAGACGACGAGCAATCTCGCTTCGATCAAGCCCTCAACCAGCGTGCGCAGGGCGTTCCAGCGCAATACATCACGGGGCACCAAGAATTCTGGGGGATGGATTTCATCGTCAGCCCAGCTGTCCTTATTCCGCGTCCAGAAACCGAACACGTAATCGAAACCGTTCTGCCGCTCGCCCGAGCCATGACAAATCTTCAAATCGCAGACGTTGGCACTGGCTCCGGCTGCATTGCGCTCGCCCTCGCCGAAGAGTTGCCCCAAGCCGAAATCCACGCCACCGATATTTCGTCTGGCGCTCTCGAGATCGCACGCGCCAACGCCGCTCGTCATCAACTGGAAAGCCGAGTTCATTTTCACCAAGGCGATTTACTGGAGGGACTCGACAACACCCGCTTTAACTTTGTAGTTTCCAATCCCCCATATGTCGGAGAATCCGAGGAAGACCAAGTGCAACTTGAAGTCCGCAAGTACGAGCCGCGTAGTGCCGTCTTTGCCGGACCCACGGGTCTCGAAGTCATTCAGCGCTTAGTCCCGCAAGCCCATGACGCGTTGAAGCCTGGCGGTTGGCTCGTAATTGAAATCAGTGGGACGATCGTCGACGGCGTCCAGGGTTTGCTTCATGGCTGGAGGGAAGTACGCATCACTGAGGACTTGCAGAAGATTCCCCGTGTCGCCAGTGCGCAGAAAACACTCCTCTAGTAACACGCTCACACAGAAAGCAAAATCGCACATTACGTGAAGAACTGCCTTCTTTTGCTGCGGCCTTATATTCATTTAAACTATGGTCCTTAGTTTGCTGGCTTCATCCGTGCTCGGGGGATAGCTTCGTGCGAAAGCAGCTTCTAATTTCGTTTTTTCTGGCTGGACTTATGTCCACCGATGTCTGCGCCCAGACCGCAATTGAAGGCTTCATCCGGGACAATGCCGGCAGTGTTGTCCCCGGAGCGTCGATCTCTTTGAAACGCGCCGAAGGCGCCGTTGTCCAACAAACCACCAGCGATGCGATTGGCAAATTTCGTTTTGCTGCCGTGGAATCTGGCGCCTACACGTTGAAAACTGAAGCCCCCGGCTTTTATGTCTCCCACTACGACTTCGTGTTGCGCGCGCGCCAACCGCTCTCTCTCACCATTGAGCTGCAGCACAAGCAATCACTGCAACAAACGGTTGAGGTAAGGAGTAGCTCCCTAACCGTAGACCCGGAGAAGACCGGTAGCTCCTACACCTTCACGCGACAAGACCTGGATATGCTCCCTGATCCTCTGACCAACTCTACAAACGACCTGGTCAATAACTTGATGCCCGGCGCCAGCGATAGCCATGACAATTTTCTGGCTGTTCGTGGCACTGAGTTTTCTCTGCACGAATTCATCAACGGCGTTTCCTTCCTGGACAACACGCAACCCCAGTTCAGTCCTGGCGTAAGCCCGCAGATTTTCGAGACCGTTGATTTGATGACGGGCGGATTCACTCCCGAATACGGTAATCGTTTCGGCGGCGTGCTCGACATCACCACGCGTTCTGGTGCCGATCTTGCGGGACATGGCGACGTAAACTTCCGCGGCGCCACTCTGGATAACTACGACCTCAACGCCGACTACGGCGGGCAAGCCGGAAAACTTGGCTACTACTTTTTCGTGGACGGCTTCACCTCGGGCCGTTATCTCGAACCGCCCGAGCCCCAGGAGCTTTACGATTTCGGAAAAGGCTCGCGCGCCACGGCGCAGTTTGACTGGCGCTCTGGCAATCATGACGTCTTCAAACTGCTGCTGATGGGCGGTGGCGCTAACTTTCAGCAGCCAAACATTACCGAAGATCAGGATGTGGGCCGCAACGCGCAGCGCCATTTACGTCAGCAAACGGCGATCCTGGGTTGGCTGCATACCTTCTCGCCCGACACGCTGATTTCCACTTCGCTCTACGAGCGGACTGGCTCCGACCGCGTGTTACCGACCAGCGATCCCGACACTCCGGTTTCAATCGCTTCGCGCGCGCCGCTCACGCTCGGAATCAAGAGCGATCTATCCCATTACTGGCATGGACACTTCTTTAAAGCCGGTCTGGACTTGGTACGCTTGAGGGAAAATGAAAGATTTTTCTTCGACGGACGTGGTGATCCAGACGTCTTCCCAGCATTCAGTGGCGGATTGAAAGGCGGACAGGCCAGCGTCTACGTTCAAGACCACTTCTCGCCAATCCGCGACCTGGCCGTAGATCTCGGGGTTCGTTACGACTACTTCGACTTGGTCGATACGGGAGTGCAAACCAGCTCGCGCATCGGCTTGGCCTACCATTTCAATAAAACTAAATCCGTACTTCATGCGGCATACAACCGATATTTTTCTCCGCCTCCAATCGAGTATTCCTTACTCGCCAGTTTCATCGGTCACAACGCCGTTGATGCCGATCAGCGCGTAGGCAACGTGCGGCCTTACAGCCAGAACTATTACGAAGTGGGATGGGCGCAGGAACTACACCCGCGGATAAGCCTGGAACTGAATGCCTATTTACACACCGGGCGTAACAGCTTCGAAAATCACGAGATCAGCATTTCCCGGATCTTCGTGCCCATCAATTTTCACGCAGCTCGCTCCCAGGGCGGAGAACTGGTCTTGAACATGCGCCAACTGGAGCGTTTCGGCATCAGTGGCCGTTTCCAGTACGCATTATCTAAAACCTACTTTTACGGTCCGATCACTGGAGGATTTGCCGGCGACGAACCTTTGGCGGCGGGCGAGCGCATCATCCCCGCATTTGATCAGACTCACACTGGCACCGCGCAGATTTTCTATCACAACCGCTGGCGCGGTTTCTGGATGGGCAGTGCGATGCGATACGGAAGCGGCACCATCATTGAGCACGGCCCGCGTCTGCCGCAACACTTCACCTCTGACCTTGCTACGGGATTTACGCTGTGGACTGCCGAACCACGCCATCTTGATTTTGAGTTCGATGTCACCAACGTTTCCGACAGCATTTATCAGATCGCCAAAGAAAGTGAAGAGATTCCCATTCAATACGCTCCATCACGTACCATCGGCGGCAGCCTGAAGTTCCACTTTTAGCAATCTTGAACTACAAAGGACACGAAGGCACACAAAGGACTTCCTTCGTGTACCTTCGTGTCCTTTGTGGTTCAAAGAAGTAGGGTATCAGCGACCACCTGATCGCCTGATATTAGCGGCGTACAGTTGCGGGCTGGATTTCTTCTACGTCCACCCAATTCGTAGGATAGACGCCGGTATAGCAGGCAGTGCAGTAGGTGGTTCTTTCGCCGTCGCCGCAAGCCTTCTTCATTCCCTCGAGTGAGAGATAAGCCAGCGACTCAGCACCGATGAATTCGCGAATCTCTTCCACAGACTTGTTGGCGGCGATCAATTCTTTCTTGGAAGGTGTGTCAACCCCGTAGAAGCAGGGCGAAATGGTAGGCGGACAAGAGATGCGCATATGTACTTCTCTTGCGCCCGCGCTGCGAATCATGCGCACAATCTTGCGGCTGGTGGTTCCGCGGACGATGGAATCGTCAATCAGCACCACGCGCTTTCCTTCCAGGATGCTGCGCACCGGATTCAATTTCAGCTTCACTCCAAAATCACGCACGCTTTGCCGGGGCTCAATGAAAGTCCGCCCAACATAATGATTGCGGATCAATCCAAAGCGAAACGGAATCCCGCTCTCGGAGGCATATCCCATCGCCGCAGTCACGCCGGAATCCGGCACCGGAACCACAATATCGGCGTCGGCCGGCGACTCGCGCGCCAGTTGTCGTCCCAATTCCTCGCGGCTGTCCTGCACCGGACGCCCAAACACTAAACTGTCGGGACGCGAGAAATACACGTGTTCAAAGATGCAGCTCGATTGCGCAGCCGGAGTGGCATAGATGCGGGAGGTAATCCCCTCCGGTCCAACCACGATCAACTCGCCGGGCCGAACATCCCGCTCATAAGTAGCGCCGATCAGATCAAAGGCGCAAGTCTCCGAAGCAAACACGATGGTGTCCTGTTTCTCTCCAGCCACTCTTGGGATTCTTCCCATAGCCAGAGGCCGAAACCCTCGTGGATCGCGCGCCGCGAAGATGCGGTCGGGACTGATCATTACCAGCGAAAAGGCGCCTTCCACCCGGCGCAGAGCATCGGCCATCGCCTCAGGCAGCGTATGTTCCTTCGATAACGCGATGAGGTGGACCAGCACTTCAGTATCGCTGCTGGTTTGAAAAATCGACCCCTGTGCCTCCAGCCGATGACGAATTTCCAGCGCATTCACCAGATTGCCATTGTGCGCCAGGGCCATCATCCCCTTATTTGATTGCACTCGGATGGGTTGCGCATTGAGCAGCGCCGAATCTCCCGCGGTGGAATAACGCGTGTGTCCAATGGCCAGCGTGCCACGCAGTCTGGTCAGCGTTTCTTCGGTAAAGATATCCGCCACCAGCCCCATTGCCTTGTGCATGTTCAACGTCAGCCCATTGGAGGTAACAATTCCAGCCGACTCCTGCCCTCGATGTTGCAGCGCATGGAGCCCCAGATAGGCCAGCGTCTCCGCCTCAGGGTGCGCGTAAACGGCCACCACCCCGCATTCTTCTCGAAATTTGTCGAAAGGAATCATCTAGTCACACGCAAACACTGCGAGTTTTTTAATCGAAAATCGTCAATCGAAAATCGTAAATCAGTCCGCTGCTGCCGCCGCTGGCTCACTCTTAAGCACCCGCTCCAGCGCCCCTTCGTATTCCCCGCGCAACTCAGCAACTGATGCGGATACAACTACTTGCCCATCGATATTGATTTCAACGTGATCCCCAACCGTCTCGCCGATGATTTCTGCCCGGAGCCCGTATTTTACCGCTATTTGTTGGATTCCCAACAGGTTACTTCGGTCGCAGGAGATCACGACCCGGCTCGCATCTTCCCCGAACAGCACAAACTCCGCCGGTAGCCCCTGTGCAGCCAGATTTACTTTCAATCCGACTCCCCGGGCAAACGCCGATTCGGCAAGGGCCACAGCGACTCCGCCCTCCGAACAATCGTGCGCAGACTCCACCAGCCCTGCATGAATGGTTTCTGTCAAAGCCTTCCGCAGCGCCGCTTCCTTTTCCAATTCCAATTGCGGCGGATAACCCCAAACCGCTCCCAAAATTTCTTTGGCGTATTCCGACGAGCCAAACTCTGATTCTGCGTCCGTCAAATCGCCCGGTTCCGCACCACTGAGCAGAACGATCGTCCGTCCCGGCTCTCGGAAATCCGGACGCATCGCTTTGTGCACGTCATCCAGAATCCCCACAATCCCAATCACTGGCGTGGGATAAATTCCTTCCCCGAGAGTTTCATTGTAAAAACTGACGTTACCTCCGGTGATAGGAACTTCCAATTCTTCACAAGCTTTAGTCATTCCGTCAATGACCTGTGAGAACTGCCACATGATGTGTGGCTTCTCCGGATTGCCGAAGTTCAGGCAGTTAGTCGCGCCCACCGGGGTCGCACCGGCACAAGCCACGTTCCGCGAGGCTTCCGCCACAGCATGCATTGCCCCCAACCGCGGATCGAGATAACACCAGCGCCCATTCCCATCGAGCGCCATCGCCAGCCCACGTTGCGACCCTTTAATGCGGATCACCCCAGCATCCCCAGCGCCCGGACCCTCCACAGTATTGGTCTGAACCATGTGATCGTACTGCTGCCAGATCCAGCGCTTGCTGCAGATGTTTGGGCTAGCCAGCAAGCGTTTCAAATTGCCAGTCAAATCGCCCGTTTCGCCGATCCTTATATGCCCCGGCATTTCCCGCGGAACAGGTGGATCCCATCGCTCCAGTGGACGCTTGTACAGCGGCGCGTCATCCGTCAACGCCTCGTTCGGAATCTCAGCGACCACTTTTCCATGCTCCAGCACCCGCATCTTGTCGTCGCTGGTAACGCGTCCAACCTCGACCGCATCCAGTCCCCACTTCTGGAAGACATCAAACACTTCCTGCTCCCGGCCTTTTTGCGCCACCAACAGCATGCGCTCCTGCGATTCGCTGAGCATGATCTCGTACGGAGTCATGCCTGTCTCCCGCTGAGGCACGCGATCAAGTTCAATTTCGATCCCCACGTGCCCGCGCGCCCCCATTTCGCAGGTAGAGCAGGTCAGCCCGGCAGCGCCCATATCCTGAATGCCAATAACGGCGCCAGTCTGCATGGCTTCCAGGCAAGCTTCCAACAGCAGTTTCTCAAGAAACGGATCGCCCACTTGCACATTAGGCCGCTTGGCTTCGGATGCTTCGCTGAATTCTTCGCTTGCCATAGTCGCGCCGTGAATTCCGTCACGCCCCGTTTTCGAGCCGACGTAAATAACCGGGTTGCCTTCCCCTGCGGCTCGAGCGTAAAAGATCTGGTCGCGCCGAACCAACCCCAGTGCAAAAGCATTCACCAACGGATTCCCCGAGTAGCAAGCCTCAAATTTCGTCTCCCCACCAAGGTTAGGCACCCCAAAACAATTTCCGTAAGAAGCAATCCCGCTGACCACCCCATCCAGCACCGAATGATTCTTATGAATTTCTTGTGTGGCGCGGGCGCCCCCGCCCGCGGCTTTTGACTCGAGAATCGGCCCAAAGCGCAACGAATCCATAATCGCTACGGGACGCGCCCCCATAGTAAAAATATCGCGCAAAATCCCGCCAACTCCCGTAGCCGCCCCCTGAAACGGCTCAATAAACGAAGGATGATTATGCGATTCAATCTTGAACGCGCAGGCCCACCCATCGCCAATATCGACAATGCCCGCATTCTCCCCCGGACCTTGCACCACGCGACGGCTGCGCGTCGGCAACCGCTTCAGATGTACGCGCGAAGATTTATACGAGCAATGCTCACTCCACATGACGCTGAAAATTCCCAACTCAGTAATGGTTGGTTCGCGTCCACCCAACAGGTGTATGATTTTTTCGTATTCTTCAGGCGTGAGGCCGTGCTCCCGCACCACCTCCGGCGAGATGCCCAGGGTTTGAGACATGTTCATAGGGAATTCAAGACTATTGTCGCATTTCGGACCGCCCGATGGAAATTAGTCTCTGACTGCGAGGCTTCGGCGCCGCGCTTCTCAAGAACGCACAGAATTATCGGCGCGACGTCCGGACAAGCCTTACGATAGCTAATTTCCGCTAGGTCTTGGCTGGGGATTACTTGCCAGATCAGCAGCCTGAGAAAGTAGTCGATTCAATTCCTGCCGGTCCAGATATCGCCCGGCAGTTACGACTCCCGCTATTCGTCCACTGTTTTGGATATCGTCCAATGGGTTAGCTTCCAAAATCACCAGATCTGCAATCTTCCCTACGTCGACGGTTCCGAGGTCCTTCGTTCTACCGAGATATTCCGCAGGATTGAGTGTCGCGGCCTGCAATGCTTCCAGCTCTGAAAAACCTGCATTTACGAATAATCCGAGCTCGGTATGCACTCCAAAACCGGTCGCATAGTAAGTCTCAGCATCAGTTCCTGTCATGAATCGCACACCGGCACGATGCATCAATTGAACGATCCGGATCTCCAATTGATAACTGCGCTTTTGTGCCTCCATCTCGTCCTGATTGCGGATCTTGCGAAACCTATTCAGCCGCTCTATCCAGCTCTCGATTGTCTTCGCGGGTACGTACCTTGCCCCAGGCGGGCCGTGCAGCCCATACGGCTCAACAAACGCATAGGCATGTTGGACCAGTAGCGTCGGCACCTGCCACGTGTTGTTCTCCGCAAACATCCGGCTCAGCGTTCTGGCCTTCTGTTCGCTGAACGTGTCCACCATTACTTTCACTTGATCACGTCGCAGGCGGTCTCGTTCGGCTCCGACCGAGGCCGCGATGAGCTGCTTTCGCAAATCCGATTCCCTGCTCGAGCAGGCAAACAGCACCTCGCTCAGGTGCTCGATGCTCCGCTGGCCCGCTGCGGAAGCCTCGCTTGCGCTAACGTAGATAGGAACGTGCCCAACGAATGGAATCCCGTTTTTCTTCGCTTCGCTTGCAACGGCGAAATACGCCTCACGCGGCAAACGGGAGTACACCTTTATGAAGTCGACACCTTCTTTTTGAAGTGTATCCACCGCATCGCGCGCCTGTTCTGCAGTTCCAGCCGCGATCGAGCCCGGCCAAACGGGTTGCGAACCATCAACCAGCTTTCCCGCTGCCACGATTCGGGGACCAAGAATTGCGCCGCTATTAACCTTTGTCCGCCAGTTCATGGTTTCAGAAACGGGTAGAGGACTCCCCATGTCACGGATACCGGTGATTCCGTTTGCTAGGAATAAGTCGAACATGCGCTTCATTTGATCGGCAGACCACAGCGCATGGGCGTGCATATCCCAGAGGCCAGGGATAACGAACCGGCCCTTGGCATCAACGACCTTCGCGTCAGCTGGAATCTGGGCATGTGGAGACAGAGCAGTGATGCGATCACCAATAATCACGACCGTCTCATCGGGCAGAAGTCGCCCCGTCCTCACGTCGATTACGGTTGCGTTGGTAAGAACAAGGCTATTGGCGGCCGAAGATCGCGGCGCGGCCAGAGCAGCCAAAGCTGCAATCGCTAGAGGCAACAGCCATTTCGATTTCTTCATTCGTCAGTCCTCGCTGGAGCTTTCCCGCGCTACGGTCCGACAGTAAATATAGTCGCAGCTTATACTGACACAGACATGAAGTCGGTAATCGTAGGCACCGCCGGACACATTGACCACGGCAAAACCGCTCTGGTCAAGGCTCTAACCGGTATTGACGCCGACCGTCTCGAAGAAGAAAAACGTCGTGGCATCACTATCGACATCGGCTTCGCAAATCTGGATTTGCCCGGACCTGACGGTGAAATCTTTCGTCTGGGCTTTGTGGATGTCCCCGGCCACGAACGCTTCGTACGCAACATGCTGGCCGGCATAGGTGGCATCGACTTGGTGCTGCTGGTGATTGCCGCCGATGAGTCGATCAAACCCCAAACTCGCGAACATTTCGACATCTGCCGCCAGCTTTCGGTGAGCCGCGGCATCACCGTGCTGACCAAGTCGGATCTGGTCGACCATGAAACCCTGGACGTGGTCCGACTCGAGGTCGAAGACTTCCTGCGCGGCTCGTTTCTCGACGCATCTCATTCGCCCATAGTCCCTGTCAGTTCCATGACTGGTGCAGGCCTCGATGAACTCAGACAAGCGCTGGTGACAATAGCCTCCGAAGTACCAGCCAAAGATTCGACAGCTCTGGCTCGCCTCCCCATCGATCGCGTTTTCACCATGAAAGGGTTTGGCACGGTCGTCACTGGCACACTGGTCGCCGGCAGTGTTCGCAAAGAAGAAGAACTCGAAGTGTTTCCCCGAAGACAACGCGTGCGGGTTCGCGGCATCCAGGTGCACGGGCAATCTGCGGAGCAGGCGCTCGCCGGTCAACGCACCGCCTTGAACCTGGCCGGCGTGACTAAGACAGACCTCGAGCGCGGCATGACGCTGGCGCCTCCCGCGACTTTTCATCCCACCCGCCGCGCCGAGGTCTCGTTATCGCTTCTACCTTCGGCCAAGCCGTTGAAGGACCATGCCCGCGTCCATCTGCACGTCTATACCTCGGAAACCATCGCCCAGATCGTGCTCCATGAACAAAAACAAATCGCGTCCGGCCAGACTGCCTTCGCCAACCTGCACCTCGCCGATCCTCTACTGCTGTTACCAGGTGACCGTTTCATCATTCGCCAATTTTCTCCCGTGATCACTATCGGTGGAGGCGTCGTGCTGGACGCAGCGCCGCTGCCCCGGCCCATCAAATATGCTCAGACCCCTTTCCTAAAGATTCTCGTCAGCAACAACCCGCCCGAGATTCTGAAAGCGCGAATCGCTCGCCGCACCGACCGTGGCCTTTCCTTTGCCCAGGCCATTGCTGAGACCGGAATGCGGCGGGAGTTAATCGAAAAACATTTGGCCGACCCTACGCAGAAAGTACACGTACTCCGCGCCGGAGATCTGTTAGTCCAGACGGCTGCAATCGAGGAACTGAAGCTCGCCCTCACTCAAACCTTAACCGAATTTCATAACCGCAACCCACTCGTAGGTGGTATGAGCAAAGAAGCGCTGCGCGAAAAGCTCGACGTGGGGCCCGAGGTTTTCGACCTCACACTCACTGGCTTAGTGGCCGATAATAAGTTGGAAGTGATCGGCGAATTCGTGCGCCTGCCCGGACACAGCGTGGTCATGAAGGATGAAGAGGCGGAATCCAAGAAAACGATCGAAAGCGCTTTCGCCTCCGCCGGCCTGAAAGTACCCGCCCTCAAGGACGTGCTGGCTGCACTCAAAGTGGACCGAGCCCGCGCTCAGAAAATCGTCACTCTGTTGCTTCGCGATAAAGTGTTAATCAAGATTTCAGATGATTTGGTATTTCACCGGGATGCGCTAGAGAGTCTCCGCAAGCGCATGACAGAACAAAAAACAACCACACCCAAAATGGACGTAGCTCGCTTCAAAGACTTGACCGGCGTCAGCCGCAAATACGCGATCCCGCTACTCGAGTATTTGGATCGTGAACACATAACCCGGCGAGTAGGAGACGAAAGAATAATTCTCTAATCCTACGAAAAGAATTCCCTCTGTGTTTCTCTGTGTCCTCTGTGGTTTAAGGGTTTAAGCTCTTGCGAGGTGGGAGCTATTGTCGCGGCGCGTAGTAACCTCTGCGCGACCGAACCTGGAGATCTTTCTTCAAAGCGGTAATTTCGATGGCGCGAAAGCGTCCATCGGCATTGAAATCGGCGGGCCGGTACGAAACCACATACTGACTGCGCAACTCATCTTCGATTGCGGCAAACGAATTCTTGATGTCTTTCATCTTGTACGGGAAAAATGCCCGTCCACCGGTCGCGTCCGCGAGCTGTTGCAGGGTTTTGTCGCCGCGCAGGATCAAGCCGCTGTCATCGGTGGAAATCGCATAAATAATTACTTCCGCGCGCTGCGCCATTTCAATCGCCTGCTGCTTGCTGACATCACTCTGGTTGTCCTCGCCGTCACTCACCACAACGATGGCACGGCGCACCGGATGGTCCGCTTTGCCCTTGATTAGTCGGTCACGACACGCTCGATAGATGGCATCGAAGATCGCCGTACCGCCGCCGCTACGCAAACGATGCACTCCTGTCGCCAGCAAGGTTGCGTTATCTGTAAAGTCCTGCACCACCTGGCTGCGGCCATTGAAGCCCATCACAAAAGCCTTGTCGAAATTGGGACGCAAGGTGTGCTGCAAAAAACCAATCGCTGCTTCCTGTTCGAAATCAAAGCGGCTGCGAACCGAACCACTGGTGTCCACCAACAGTCCCAGTTCGAGTGGCAGATCCGTGTGCCGGAGGAAATTCACAATCGATTGTGGGGGTTTGTGGTCATCAAGAATCGAGAAGTCACCCTGGTTCAGATTGCGCACGAACTTGCCATGCCGGTCGGTGGCGATGAATAAAACGTTCACCTCGTCTACGCGTTTCTTGATGGTAAGGACGGTATCTCCGGAATCGCCAGCATCAATACTGGGCGACACAACGCCGGGCGAAACAACTGGGAATTTTGTTCCTGCGTCGGCGACAAAAGGCGATTGGGCAAGCAACGGCAAGGACGCCATCGCTAGAACAACAAGGGCCCCGAGATAAAAAAAAGACGCTATGTACTTCATTCCCAACCCGTCCCAAATTTTCACTGCAAACGACGGCTAAACACTTCCGCGCTTACATAGATGCACGTGACGGGCCGAAAGCCCCTCTGCCAGCCGCTTTTACTGTTCGACTGTAGGCAACTCCAGTACGTATGCCAAGTTACAAAAGGAGCACGCGTTTGGTCATATCTGGACAAGCCTTGCGTGCTCTGTCAGTTACGAGTATGGCCTTTTGGCAGCAAATTTTTGCGTTGTTTGCATCGTAAAATGAAGGCTCATCAGGGAGGATTTATGAGACTGCAATCCGCGATTCTTCTGGTGTGTGTTTTCTTAACACCCGCGCTTGCTGCCAACAACGAAAAGGAATCGGATCGCGTTAAAGAAGCTGGTCAGGTATTGAAAGAAATCATCGACATCCCAGACAACATTCCTAAAGACTTGATTGATCGCGCGGAATGCATGATTGTACTGCCTTCAGTCAAGAAATTCGCCATTGGTATTGGCGGCAGTTATGGCCGCGGTGTAATGACCTGCCGCACTGGCGCGCACTTCACCGGGCCATGGGGCTCTCCGGCAATGTACGCTCTGGAAGGTGGCAATATCGGCTTCCAATTAGGCGGGCAGGCGACTGATTTCGTTCTGCTGGTCATGAATCCGCGAGGCGCGGAGTCGCTGATGGGAAGCAAAGTCAAGCTCGGCGCCGATGCCGCCGCCGCTGCCGGCCCCAAAGGCCGCTCCGCGACCGGTGCTACCGACGTAGTGATGCGCGCCGAGATTCTTTCCTATTCCCGTTCCCGAGGATTGTTCGCTGGCGTCTCACTCGAAGGCTCGACTCTGCGCCCCGACAACCGGGCGAACGAGAAACTCTACGGCCGCAAGTTGACGGTAAAGGAAATCCTGCGCCAAGGAAAAGCAGGAGTGCCGGCCTCCGGCCACGAGCTAGTATCTTTACTCAACCAGCACTCACCCAAAAATCGTTCCGAGCCCAAGTCACTAAAGTAGCTTCCGCTTGTGTGGCGCGGGCGCCCTCGCCCGCGTCGTCGCGAGGGCGACCTCCCTTCCTAACAGGCGAGAACGGGCCTCCGATTAAATCGCCTCGTGGAAGCGGTTTTGCTTTTGGGTGGCGCAGCGCTTTAGCGCCGCGATCCACCACTTAGAAGAAGCGGCTTTAGCCGCGTCTCTATTTTTGGCTAAACGCCGCTGCCGCGCGCCTTTCCATCTCCTCCGGCGGAACATCTTCCGTGTGCGTCGAGACCGTCCACACATGTCCAAACGGATCTCGTATCTGCCCCGAACGATCTCCATAAAACTGATCCTTCACCGGCCGTTCCAACTTTGCGCCGGCTGCCACCGCCTTCTCGACGGTCGCATCTACATCCTTGACATAGAGAAGAATTCCGACAGGCGAACCACCCAGCGATTGCGGGCTGCGATGTCCCATCTCCGGATGTTCATCCGCCATCATGACGACGGAATCGCCGATCTTGATTTCCGCATGGCCTACCTTTCCACTCGGATCCGCCATGCGCATCACTTCCGTTGCGTCGAACACCTTCTTGTAGAAATCAATGGCTCGCGCTGCACCGTTGATGATCAAGTAGGGCGTCACAGAGTGATAGCCCTTGGGAATTGGATTGACTGACATGGTGACGACTTTGTTCGCACTGGATGACATGATGGTTTCTCCTTTATGTTCTGAATGCTCGACAAGCTGGCGCAGGACCGGCTGGCCGCGCGGGTATGCTATGAATTTTACAGCGTTTCCATCTTGATGCGGGGGAAGACGTCAGAATCAGATTATTTTCCGTTCCGCCACGGACTCATCCTGGGAATCCACCGCGGAACGTTGCTGCGGAACGCTTCGTACTCCGCCCCAAAGCTGCGCCGAAGCGTCGGTTCTTCATAACCAACGATAAACACGTGAAAGCCTAACCAGAGTAGAACTCCGTAGGCCAGCAAACGACCATCGCCAAAGAGCAGCCCCTGCCCCAGAATGATTCCCAGGACTCCGACATACATGGGATTTCGAACATACCGATAGAGGCCGCTGACAACCAGGTGACGCGTGGGAAGAATCGGCGCCGGTGTTCCCAACCCTTGCAGCGCGAATCGCGCAAAGGAATCACTAACCACGGCGATACCCGCCGCAATCATCAGAGTTCCGATCACGCGAAAGCCAGAAAAGCCTAATAGCGGCGGATTCATGTGCCAGCGAGTAATCCACCATGGCACTAGTCCCGCGACAGTACCGGGCGCGAGAAGCAGAAAGAAACCCGTTCCAACCACAGCGGAAAATCGCTTCATAAAACTCTTTCGTTTGCATATCCCGCGGCCTCAAGAGCAGAACGCAATTCTGCAATGTGCTCCGGCCCTCTGGTTTCCATCGTGATGTCGATGGCAGTATCCCCCAAATTCACCCCATAGTAGGCCCGGTCGTAGGAGGTCTCGACAATATTCGCTCGATGCTGCGCCAGAACTCCCGTGACCTTGTGCAGGGCGCCGGGATAGTCGGGAAGATGAACTCTGAGCCGCACCAGGCGTCCGTCCTTCACCAATCCGCGTTCGATGATCCGCGACAGGAGAGTCACATCGATATTTCCTCCACAGATCACCACCGCAACGTTCTTGCCGTCCAGTTCAACTTTGTGATTGATCAATGCGGCGAGGCCCGCCGCCCCCGCTCCTTCGGCGAGCGTCTTTTCTCGCTCCAGCAGCAATAGCACAGCGTTGGCGATTTCTTCCTCGTCCACCGTGACAATGTCATCTACATATTTCTGTACCAGTGGCAGCGTGCGCTCTCCTGCCCGTCGCACCGCAATTCCATCCGCAATCGTGGCAGCGGGTGCGAGCGTCACTGGCTTGCCCTCGGTCACAGCAACCTTCATCGATGGCAACCGTGCCGTCTGTACTCCAACCACTCGAACTTTCGGATTACTTTCCTTAATGGCGCAACCCACTCCGCCAATCAGGCCGCCTCCGCCTATGGGAA
>Ga0070697_100001924_pt1 | contig 15898 bp, 10 predicted proteins | sample KBSK1501metaG_FD_65475 | JGI IMG/M metagenome (GOLD analysis project Ga0070697, IMG submission 65475) | Corn, switchgrass and miscanthus rhizosphere microbial communities from Kellogg Biological Station, Michigan, USA - KBS K1-50-1 metaG | ecosystem: Host-associated > Plants > Roots >...
ACGGGCACCACCGCGCGGTCCACCCGCAGGCCGGCGCCCAGGACGTCGTAGACCATCCAGTCGCCCGGGCGGATGTCGAGCACCGAGATGTCGGCCTGGCGCCCGACCGCGAGGCTCCCCAGCCGCTGCTCGGCCCCGATCGCCTTGGCCGGGTTCGACGTGCACATCGTCACCACCTGCGGCAGCGTGAAGCCGAGACCGAGGAAGCGCGTCATCATCTCGGTCATGCTGTGCACGGTCATGACGCGGCCGGGCACGGTGAGATCGGTGCTGATGCAGTGCGGGAGCACGCCCTGCTCGATCACGCGCCGGCCGACCTCGAAGCTGAAGTTCATCCGCCCGTGGGCGGTGTCGAACCACACTCCGCGGTCGGCCGCCTCGCGCACCTCCGGCACCAGCTTGCCGTTGCCGTCGAGCACGCCGCCCGGATTGGCCGTGAAGTAGTGGGTGAGGATGTCGCCCTGCTCGAGCAGGGGCAGGAGCGAGCGGATCACCTTCGGGTCGTAGCGCTTCTCGGTGTCGCCGATGTGCACCATCAGCTTGACGCCGCTCTCCTTCGCGGCCCGCTTGGCGAGCCGGGGCATCTCCATGCCCATGATCTCGAGAGCGGGCGAGACCATGCGCGCCTTGATGCCGTGGATGAGGCTCTTGTGCTGATCCACCACTTTCAAGGTGTCGTCGAGGTTGATGCTGCTCTCCGCGATGATGTCGGGCATCGTGGCGAGCCCGGTCTGGCAGATGTGCAGGAACGGGATCACCTCGGTGTGGCAGTGGGGCAGGATGTGGCGCGGGAAGGCCGCGAAGGTGGCCGCCCCCGCGCTGCCCGCGTCCACGATGGTGGTGACGCCGGCGTAGACACCGCCCAGGTCCGGGTTCACCCCGGTGCGGTTGACGCCCTCGAAGACGTGTGCGTGCAGATCGATCAGCCCGGGCGTGACGACCTTGCCGCGGACGTCGATGGTGCGCGCGGCTTCCGTCTCCGCGATCTGCGGGGCGATGCGGGCGATCGCGCCGTTCGAGACCGCCACGTCCTGCGCGCCGTCGCGCTGGGTGGACGGATCGAGCACGGTGCCACCCTTGAGCAGGAGATCGTACATGCGGGCCTCCGGTCGTTCAGCGAGTGAAATAATCCCACAGCCGCGCCGCGGCGGCCACGGAGAGCGGGATGTCGGCTTCGAGCAGGTAGCCCTCACCGGCCAGCTCGACCGCGGCCTGCCGCACCCGCTCCAGATAGTCCGCGCGGGAGGCGTAGCGCTCCTCGATGGACAGGCGCGGATCGCCCACCGCCTCCCGCTCGGCGCGCGTGCGGGCGAAGGGGATGGTCGAGCCCGCGAACATCAGAAGCTGCTCGGCGCCGCCGATGTCGGGATGCCGCAGGTTCCAGCCGGTGTGCGCGGCCAGCGGCACCGAGAGCTCGGGCAGGATGATGCCGCCCACCTCGTTGCCGTCCGCGTCGACCGCCGACACCAGGGTGCCGAACGCCTTGCCCGGCTCGGGTGGGAGCGTGCTCCAGTCGAGCCGGCGCGGCCGCGCGTTGTGGCGCGGGTAGCGGGCCGCAGGAATCCGCGCGAAGTCCGGCGCGAGACGAGCCGGCGGCACCGCCGTCCCGTCGGCCACGCGCGGGTGGCGGCTCGGCGGCGGCTCGATCCCCTCGACCACCCAGCGGTCCAGGCTGACGAGATTCGCCCGGAGCAGCACGGCGTAGTCGGCCACACCGCGGAGGTGTTGCGAGCGCTCCACCGGGCCGGTCGGATCGGCGGGCGCGACCTGCGAGTCGGTCGGGGGCCAGATGCCGAGGCCGTGCTCGGTGCCCGCGTAGTGATACACGCGGGTGTAGGGACCGTGCGCGACGTCCCGCGAGCCGTCGGGATCGGTGTGGATCAGCGACGCGTCGCCGCGGTAGTACTCGGCCGACGTATTCGTGTAGAACACACGCAGCCGGCTGCCCCGCGCGTCGAGCCGCGCGTGCAGCGCGTCCTTGGTTCCCGTCTCCGGGTCGACCGAGGGCTGGTCGGTGAACGGGAACAGGTGCGCCATCATGTTGTTGCGGTCCTTGGAGTTCTGGCCGAACCGCTGGTTGAACTCGCCCCGCATGCCTCCCGCCACGTTGGCGATGACGCCGTCGAGGGCCTCGCGCCCCTGCTCGTCCAGGTTCAGGTCCTCGTAGATCAGCGTGCGGAGCAGCCGCCCGGTCTGGGAGCGGCCATAGGCATAGGCCCAGCGGAGCCGAGCGGGCGCCGGGTTGGACTCGGCCTCCGTGCCGTGCTTGAGCCAGGCGACCGCATCCCGCAGCGCGGCCATCGCGAGCCCCTGCACCGGCGCGCCCTCGGCGGTGTAGGTGATCTGGTAGAGCCGGCCCTTCTCGAAGCCGGCTTCCAGATGAATGTGACCGGCGTCGGCGAAGCGCCAGCGCTCGCGCGGGATGACGGTGGCGGGCCCGTCCGGCTGATCGCGGACGGTGAGCAGCGCGTCCTTTTCCTCGAGGTCCGCCGCCGGATACGGCAGGTGGCCCCGGTCGGAGAGGAGGAAGTCGGCGACCGGCGTCGGGGACTGCAGCTGCGAGTGCACGCGGCCACGCAGGGGCCGGCCCTGAGCATCACGCGCCTCCGGGGTGCGCATTCCGATGAGGCCGGGCACTCGCGGAAGATCGCCCTGCCAGCCGCAGGAGATCACCACCCAGCCGCGCTTCATGAGGAACCCGTCGCCCACGTCGATCGCCGGGTTCGGATCCGAGCCCGGGCCGAAGGCCGGCCGGGTGGCGCGGTTGAAGTTGGGCACCGCGACCGTGTTGCCGCGGTTGACCACGTCGAGAAGAATGCGCCCGCTGCACCGCGCTCGATCCACCGGCAGGAGGACCGACACGTCCGACGTCCACGCGACGTGGCCCCGCCCGTTCCGCGGCGCCAGCTCCACGTCGGTGATCCGCCGATTGGCCGCGTGGAGCGGGTCGATGGCGAAGTGGAGGCGGCCCTTCAGCTCTTCGTAGGCGGGCTCGCCGGCCAGCGGGCGCCGCAGCGTGATCTCGAATCGCGTCACCGGCATGGGATGACCTCGCGAGTGGGCTAGAGGCCGAGGGCGGAGAGACGGGCCGGCGTGGGCACGCCGTCTCCGTCCCAGCCACGAAGCGCGTAGTAGCGGTCGAGCATCAGGCCGAGCTCCTCGGGCGGGCAGTAGGCGCCGGCCGAGGGGCCATCCGGAATCGGTTCGTGCATCACGCGCCACGGCAACGCGTCGTCCTGACGACGCACGCCTTCACGAACGTTGAACAGGCGTTCGAGGTTGATCACGCGCTCTCCCACCCGCTCCAGCTCCTCGGCGGTCATGTCCCAGCCGGTGACCGCCGCGACCATCCGCGCGTACGGCTCGTCGACATAGAGGCCGAAGCCGCGCTCGGAGGTGAAGCGGCAGAGCACGAGCGAGTCGTCCACCGCGGTGAAGTGCTGGCTCTTCACCGCGAACTCGGGCTTGCCGTCCGGGCTACGCCGGTCGAAGTTCTGCGCGTACTGGGGCGTGGGGCGCGTGTCGTGATGGCTGCCGCCGCGGGTGGCGGTGGCGTAGCCGATCGACATGCCCTTGAGGGCGCGGGCCGAGTGGGCGGGCAGCTCGAGTCGCTTGACCGCGTAGACCAGGCGGGTGCCTTCCGGATGCACCGACTCGGCCAGGCGCCAGGCGCCCTCGGCCAGGCGGTCGCCGAATCCCTCGCGCATCGCGGTCATCTCGATGAGGCGCAGCATGCCGCGCCAGTCACCCCAGCCGAAGGGCAGGCCGAGATCCTTCTCGGTGAGCCAGCCCCGCTCGACCGCCTCGCAGACGAAGGCGAGGGTGACGCCCATGCTGATCGTGTCGAGCCCGAGCAGGTCACAGAGATCGTTGGCCCGCACTAGGGAACCCGGGTGCGCATTGCCGAGCATGGAGCCGAAAGCGAATATGGTCTCGTATTCGGGCATCTTGGCCCGGAGACCGGTCAGCTCGCCCTCGCGGACTTCATATTGCTTGCCGCAGGCCACCGGGCACTTGAGGCAGGTGGTGTGGCGGTCGTGGAATCGCGCGTGCATCTCCTCGCCCGAGATGGCGAGGGCCTCCGCGAACACCTCCCGGCGCAGGTTATAAGCGCCGAGCGCGCCGAGCGTGTTGATGGGCTTCACCAGGACGGGTGTGCCGTAGGTGGAGAGCGCCTTGGTGCCGGTCTTGAGCGGCTCGCGCTGCTGCTCGAGGAGCGCCTTGAGCGCGGCCGGGTCGGCCACCTCGGTCTTGCGTGCGCCCGCCACCACGAGGGCCTTGACCCGCTTACTGCCGAGCACGGCGGCGAGGCCACCGCGGCCGGCGAAGGCCTCGCGGTTCTTCCAGTAGGTGCCCATCGCCGCGAAGCGCACGAGGCGCTCGCCGCCCGGCCCGATCGCCATGACGTCCGCATCGCCGCCTTCGACCGCCTGGACGGCGAGCACGGTGTCGCGGGTGGTCTTGCCCCAGAGTCCGCGAGCGGGCTTGATCTCGGCGCCCGCCTCCGTGACCTTCACGTAGACGGGCTCGGCGGCGCGCCCGCCGATCACGATGGCGTCGAAGCCGGTGCGCTTCATGGTGGCGGGAAAGCGTCCCCCGAACGTGGAGTCGAAGAAGAGGCCGGTGAGCGGCGACTTCCCGGCCACGCAGGCGCGGCTGTTGCCGGGTACGGTGGTGTCGGTGATCGGCCCGACCGCGAAGGCCACCGCGTTAGCGGGATCGTAGGCGTCGGTGCCCGCGGGCACCTGATCGAGCAGGAGGCGCACCGCGAAGCCGTTGCCGCCCAGGAGGCCGCGCGCCATCTCGTCCGAGACGGCTTCGATGCGGCTTCGCCCGTCGGTGACGTCCACGTAGAGAATCCGGCCTCCGTAGCCTCGCACGTCCCGCATAGTAAGGGAGATCGCGGGCCGGTTACAATGCACCTCATGGACGATCTGCTCGCCGGCGCCCTCGCCCGCCTCACCGTGCTCGACGAGAGCGGCGCCACGGTGCCGCTCAAGGGGCTCTGGGCCGAGCGCCCGGTCATCCTCGCCTTCGTCCGCCACTTCGGCTGAATCTTCTGCCGCCAGCAGGTCGCTGGCCTGGTCGCGCGCCGGCCCGAGATCGAGCGGCGTGGCGCCACCCTCGTGGTCGTAGGCCCCGCCCGGCCGGAGCACATCGCGGGCTTCCGTCAGGTGACGGGCTACCAGGGCCCGCTCTTCGTCGATCCGTCGCTCCGCGCCTTCAGGACCGCGGGCCTCATCCACGGGTGGGCGAGCACCTATCACCCGCTCGCCGTGACGAAGGGGGTGCTGGCTTTCGCGCAGGGATTCCGGCAAGGCGTCCGTCAGGGCGACGTCATGCAGCAGGGCGGGACCTTCGTGCTGGGGCCCGGGGATCGGCTGCGCTATGAGTGGCGGGATCGCTTCGCGGGCGACAGCGCGAACCTGGACGAGGTGCTGGAGGCGCTCCCCTCACCCTGACCCTCTCCCCAACCGGGAGAGGGAGAGGGGAGAGGGTAGAGTGTCAGCTCGCGCCGAGAGCGCGGAGGGCCTTGCGCGCGGCGTCGGCGAGCTCGGGCTCCACGCCGTTCATCGCGAGCAGCTTCCGGTAGACGATCACCGCGGCGTCGTTCTGCTTGAGCGCGGTGAAGGCCTGACCGGCCCCGACGAGCGCCCGGCGAGCCCAGGGCGAGTCGCCGGTCAGATAGGCCGCGGTCAGGTACATGTCGGCGGCCTCCTGCGGCTTTCCCGTCGCGCGGAAGCCCTCGGCCAGGCGATAGGCCGCCTCGGAAGCCTGGGCCGCGTCGCCGACATCGAGCGCCTGCTCGAGGCGCCCGCGCGCCTCGTCCCACTTGCCGTCGGCCAGCAGCAGCCGCCCCTGGCCCAGCAGCCCCTGGGCCTTCTCCTTCGAGGAGGCCGCGGCGGCGACCGCGCGGTTGTAGGTGTCGAGCGCGCCGACGCGATTACCGGTGGCCTCCTGCGCCTCGGCCATCAGGCTCAAGGCCCGCGGCCCTTGCGCGGGCGCCCCGCTATCGGGCCCGGTGGGCTCGAGCGCGCGGCGGGCCTCCGCGGCCGCGCCGGTGCGCAGCAGCGCCTCCGCGTAGTCCAGCCGGTTGGCCGCGGTCGCGCTGCCCGGGAACCGCTCGCCGAGCTTGGCGTACATGTCGCGCGAGAGAGCCCACTCCTGGTTCTGGCCGGCCGCGGCGGCGAGACCGGAGAGGGCGGCCGGCGCGCCCTCGTACTTCGGGAACTGGTCGACGACCCGGAGCGTGAGCGTGCGCGCGTCGGTCCAGCGCTGCTCCTCGGTCGCGACCGCGGCCAGGCCGTGGAGCAGGCGCGGGGTCGTGATCGGGTCCACCGCCCCCGCGGCGAGTGGCGTGGCCACCTGCTTGAACTCGGCGATCTTGCGCTGGTTGAAGAGCACCGCGGCGATGCCGTAGCCGGCGGCGGCCGCGACCGGCCCCGCCCCCGCATCGCGCGCTTCCGTGAAATCGCGCGCCGCCGCGTCCCACTGCTGGCGGGTGAGGTTCGCGCTGCCGCGCCCGAGGTGCGCGAGCGCCGCCTCTCCCAGCCCCAGGGCGGCCTGGAAGTCGCGCTCGGCCTCCGCGGGCTTGCCGGTGGCCAGCAGCGCGGCGCCGCGCGTGACTCGCGCGCGGCCCACGTAGGGTGAGACGGCGCCGCGCTGCACGAGCCGGCCCAGCTCCGGCAGCGCGTCGGCGGCCCGGCCGCCCCGCACCGCGAGAATGGCCCGGTTCAGCATCGCGAGCTCGGCGTATCCGCTGCTCGGGTAACGGTCGACGACCTGATCCAGCAGGCTCTGGGCCCCGGCCGAGTCACCCGCGCGACCGGCGAGCTCGGCCGCGAGCACCAGCGCCTCGGGCGCGCGCGGATCGGTCTGCGCTTGCTGCGCGAACCGCGTCCAGCGCTGGCGCGCCGCTTCGGGCTTGCCGCCCCGCAGCTCGGCCCAGCCGAGCGCCATGTTGGCCAGCGGCCCCTGCGGGGCCGCGGGATAGGCCGACAGGAAGGCGCCGTAGAGCGCAGCGGCCTGCGGGTAGTCGCGCGCCCAGTAGGCCGCCTCGCCGCCCAGCACGAGGGCCCCGGCCCGGATCTCGGCGGGGGCCGCGGGGTCGGCCTGCACCTTCCGCGCCCCGTCGCGGGCCTTGGCGAACTCGCGCGAGTCGAAGTCCATCTGGGCCAGGCGAAGCGCCGCGTAAGCGCCGACGGCGGGCGAGCCGGGCGCGCGTCGCACCAGCTCGAAGCGGTCGCGCGCCTCGTCGACCTTCCCGGCGAGCCGGCTCGCCTCCGCGCTCAGCAAGAGGACGTACGAGCGGGTGGCGGGGTCGAGGGTGCGGGCCAGCAGCTCGTCGTTGATCTCGCGAGCCTCCTCGAAACGCGCGTTCTCGGTGGCCCAGCGGCTCATCCGCGTCCACGCCGCCACCGCCAGCGCGCCGGTCTTGTCCGCCGGCACGAGCTTCTTGGCCTCGTCGCGCGCGGCCGGGTAGTCGCCGAGATCCAGGAGCGCCTCCACCAGCCCGGCGCGGGCCCAGACGACTTCGCGCGATTGCGGATAGGCGGAGAGCATCCCGCGATAGGCCTTCACCGCCTCGAGCGGCTGGCCGGCCGCCCGGTTCCACCAGCCGAGGCGCAGGAGCCCGCTGTCGATTAGCACCTGAGGGCCGCCGGACACGAAGGTCTGGATCCGCTGGACGGCGCCCGGGTAGTCGCCGAGCCGGCCGAGCGTGTCGCCCAGCCAGAACGTGCCTTCCCACGCCACGGCACGCGGCGCGCTCTGGTTGAGCAGCCCGACCCAGGTGTCACGCGCCTCCGGGTAGCGCTTGAGCCCGTAGAGGGCGAGGCCGCGACCGTGCCGCGCGTAGGAGATCATCGCGGGCGGCGCGCCGCCCTTGAGCAGGTTGTCGAAATAGGTGAGCGCTCGATCGGGCCGATCGAGCTCGAGATAGATCCAGCCGAGCTGGTGGGCCGCGTAGAGACCCAGCTCCCCGCGCGGATCGTCCTGCTGCACCTGGAGCATCAGGCGCTCCACCTCGTTCGGCTTGCTGTTGAGGCGCAGGAGCGTCTCGCCGAGCCAGTAGCGCGCCTCCCGGATCTGCCCGCGCTCGGTGGCGGCCTGCACCGCCTTCTCGAGCACCTCGCGCCCTTCCTCGAGCTCGCCCCGCTGGTAGCGCGCGCGCCCGCACTCGATCAGCTCGGAGGCCACCCCGAAGAGGCTCCCCACCGGATTGCACGCGAGGAAACGGGGCGGCGGCAGCGGCGCCACCGGCCGCTCGCCCAGATTGCCGACCAGCGGCGCCGGCGGCAGCTCGGGCATGGCCAGCGGCGGCGGGGGCAGCGCCACCGCGGGCAGCGGGACCGGCGGCTTGTCGAGCGGGGGCGCGGCCAGCTCCACCAGCGCGGCCAGATCGGGCGGCGGCAGCGTGAACGACAGCTCGGCGCGCGCGGGGGCGCCGGAGCCGAGCGCAAGCAGCGCGCCCAGGACCAGCACGCGCGACCGGGTCATGGCGTGGTCGCCTTCGGCGCCTTCGCGGGGGGCTTGGGCGCCGTCTTGGGCTCGGACTTGAAGCTGGCGTTGACCGCGGCGAGGCGCTCCTTCGCCCACGAGGCGAGCGTCTTGTCGGGGCACTTGGCGGCTACTTCGTCATAGTACTTCGCGGCCTGCGACCACTGGCGCTGCTCCTCGTAGGCGAGCCCGGTGCCGGCGAGCGCCCGGTAGCGCATCGCCGGCTCGGTCGCCGAGGCGTCGGCCGCCGACTTGAAGGCGGAGATCGCGCTCGCGTGCCGCCGCTGCTTCAGCTCGCTCTCGCCGAGCAGCACGAAGGCCTCCCCGCGCACCGACTCCTCGGGGCTGCGCGCGGCCGCGCGCGCCAGCGTGGAGGCGTCCTTGAAGCTGTTCTTGGCGAAGGCGGTCTGGGCCATCTCGAGCGAGACGCGCCCGGCCAGCGGGTGGTCGGGGAAGTCCCGACGGAGCCGCCCCCACGCTGCGTCGGCATCGACCCGCCGGCCGATCTGGATCGCGAGCTGGCCGGCGTCGTAGAGGCCTTCCGCGGTGGCGGGCGACTGCGCGACCAGCGTCCGGTACTCCTCGGCCAGCTCGTTCTTCTTGCCCACGCGCACCAGCGTGTCCACCACGGTGCGCCGCGCGGTCGCGGTCAGCTCGTGATTGGGATACGCCTTGGTGAAGGCGCGGAGCTCGGTCACGCCCTCGTCGGTCTGTCCTCCCGCGATCAGGGCCTGCCCCAGGGTGTAGCGGGCGTCGGGCAGCAGGCGGTGATCGCTGTACCTGCCCACGAACCCCCGGAGCAGGCCGACCGCCTCATCGGCCCGCTTCAGCTCCAGCAGCGTGCGGGCCAGATAGAAGGTGGCGGAGGCCACGTTGGCGTGCTCCGGATAGTTCGAGAGCAGCCGCCGGAACTCGGTGACCGCCTGATCGCGGCGCTTCAGCTCGAGGTTCACCCAGGCGAGCCCGTAGACCGCGTCGGGGGTGCTGGGCGAGTTCGGGTTCTCGGCGAGGATCCGGTCGTAGATGGCCCGCGCCTCCGGATAGCGCTTCATCCGGAAGAGGGTCTCGCCCTCCCAGAAGCGCGCCTCGTCCGGCCGCCCCGGCACCGGCGAGAAGGTCTGAGCCTGCCGGAAGGTCTGAAGCGCCGCGTCGTGCTGGCCCTGGGACAGGCGCACCTTGCCCAGCAGCAAGGTCGCGCCGGGCACGCGGGTGTCCGTGGGATAGCGCTCGATGAGGCGCTCGAGCATGCGCCCGGACTGGGCAAAGAGCCCGTCCTGGAACGCGCGCTCGCCGACGATCCACAACCGCTCGGGCTCTCCGACCGCGAGCGCGATCCCGGGCCACGCGAGGAGCGCGCCCAGGACCACATAGACGCGTAGCGACGTGGGCTTCATACCTAGTACGCCCACGCTACCACGAAAGTTCGGGGCTTACCGCATCCCGAGACCGAGGATCGAGGCCGCGATCGCCAGGGTCCGGCTCTCGTCGCGCCCGAAACCTTCCTCGTCTCCCTCCCACAGGTCGAGGGTGACCGGACCCCGCCGGGTCTGGAGCGTCAGCCGGCCGCCCCCGTCGGGCAGGCGCATCCCCTTGGCCCCGAATCGCACGGTCTCCTCCTCCACCGCGAAGAGGGTGTCGGGGGTGAGCTTGATGCGCGGCGCGGGGCGCGCCGTGGAGGCCTCCGGGGCGGCCGCCAACACACGTCCCTCCGTGTCGCGCAGAACGAGGCCCCCCAGGCCGAAATCGTCCCGGAGGTCCTCGAGCTGGCGGTGGACGGATCGGCCGCCGCGGGCGCGCTCGACGAACCGGCTCAGGGTGGCCAGCTCGCGGTCGGTACGGCCCGCGACTTCGGACAAGCGCTCCCGGCGCCGGCCGAAGGCGGCCGCGATGAGCCCACAGGCGGCCAGGGCGAAGAAGGCGACGACGTCGTCGAACTTGGTGATCGTCAGCGTGAGGTACGGCTCGGTCAGGAAGAAGTTGAGGCTCATGGCCGACACCAGCGCGGTGACGAGCGCCGGGCCCCGCCCCCCCAGCTCGGCCACGATGATCGTGAACGCGATGAACACGAAGGCGAGGTTGGACGCGGAGACCACCGAGCGCAGCGGGATCAGCACGATCGCCAGCACCATTGAGCCGAGCGCTCCCGTGATCACCCAGATCCGGACGTCGTCGGCTCGGTTCATGACGCTTCCTCCGTCTTGGTTCGCCGCCGCGGCCGCGCCGGTTGGAACAGCAGAGCGTCGCGGCTCAGGGTGACGTCGAGCTCCGAGATCGCGGCGAGCCTCGCCTGCCGGCTCGCACGGCCGGCGCGATACGAGCCGGCCATGACGTCGTGGGCTGCGGCCGCGTCGAGATGGACGGCATGGCGGATGCGCTCGTGCCGGTCGAGGACGAAGAGCGGCGCGAACGCCGCGATCGCCTTCTCGATGCGGTCACGCTCGAGCGCCTTCCCGAGGATCAGCTCGCGGATCTCGATCAGATCGTCGGGAGCCGGAATGACGAGGAGGAAGGTGCCGTCGTCGCGGAGCACCCGCCGGAACTCCTCCGGGTTCCGCTGCGCCGTGATGGACGCCACCACCCGGAACGAGGCGTCGGCGTATGGGAGGAAGCGATCGGCATTCGCCACGACCCAGTGAAGCTCCGGACGCTGCTTCGCGGCCGCTTCGATCGCGGCCACCGAGATGTCGAGGCCGTGCCCCTCGCATCCGAATCGCGTGGCGATGGTAGCCAGGTGGTAGCCTTCACCGCACCCGACATCGAGCACGGCGTCGGCCGGATCGAGGGCCAACAATCCCACGATCGCGTTCGTGATGGGCGCCTCGAGTCCTCGCTCGATGAGCCGCTGCCGCGCCTGTACCGTCGCCGCCCCATCTCCCGGCTGTGACGAGCGCCGATCCTGGGGCTGCAGGAGGTTGATGTAGCCGCTCCGGGCCACGTCGAACGAATGCGCGCGTGGACAGCGCAGTCGGCGCTCGTCCGCGGTGAGCGGCAACCGACATCTCCGGACCGGGCAAAGGAGTATGCGCTTCGAGTTCATGGCTCATGCAGTCTAGCACCGGCCCCGCGCCTCCGGCTCGAGCCACCGGCCCCGTCGACAGTACCCGCCTCTTCGGCGCCCTTCATACGCTCTGGGATCTGATTCTTCGTACGCCGGATCCGTGAAGATCGCGAGCATGCGGCCCTAGAAGAACGAGTAGTACAGCGCCCCGGTCATAGTGTCCTGGGCGTACGAGGTCGGAGTCAGCCCGTGGTTCTGGAGGCTGAAGGCCTTGCGGTTGGCCTCATCGTGGCGGTACTCGAGGCGCCCGACCAGGCCGCGCCAGATCTTGTACTCGACCGTCGCGGTGAGGCTCACCAGATCGACGTTGTGACCCGGGGCGACCGTCTCGCTGCTCCGGACTCCCTGGGGATCGCTGAAGTACTCGGCGCGCAGGACGGTGCGGAGGGCCTTCGTCCAGTCGTAGGCCACGTAGCCGGCGATACCGCCCCAGCGGGAATTGTTGTTCGTCCGCGTCCCGAGCGCGACCAGCGCGGGGTCGTTCTCCTCTCCGGCGAAGTCGAAGTTCGTGGCGAGCGTGAGCTTGTCGATGCCGGTGTAGAGGATGGTCGTGTCCACGATCCAGCGGTTGTTGACCCCGCCGTGCATCTGATTGCGGTTCTGCTCGGGCCCCACGTGGAAGCTGGTGGTGATCGAGAACTTGTCGGACGGCGTGAACGCGATTTGCCCGATGGCCCTGAGATAGCCGTTGTTGTTGTCGGCGTTGTCCCAGCCGTTGGTGAAGCCCAGGGTCACCGTGAGCCACTTCACGAACGGATACGTTGCCAGCGCCCCGGTGTGCGTGTACGGAGTGCCGAGCGTGTAGAGGAAATCCCGGGAGAAGTTCAGGTTCTTCGGGCCCTCGTAGCCCTCGTAGCCGATCAGCGTCGCCCACTTTCCCGCCTTGAGCGTGAGGCCGTTCCCGACCGGGACCAGGTAGGACGCGTAGGCTTCCGGTAGATCGAACTTCTCCGTATTCCTGAACAGGGGCGCCTGGTCGTCCCGGTCCCGAAAGATCCCGAGCGAGTGATTCTTCTGGGAATCGAGGCCGGCGGTGAGGACCACGCCGTAGCCCAGGCGATAGCGCTCGGACGGATCTTTCTTCAGACTGAGCTCGGCGGCGTTGAACGTGTAGCCGTTGTCGTGGTCGTAGAATCGGAGCTCGTTGACGTCGCCGCGCCCGGTCGTCCTCAGGTTCCACACGAAGCTGTTCTCGATGTAGCTGTAGAGCATCAGCTCCTCGAGATAGGTCTTGGGCTGGCCCTCCGGGGTGGCGGGCCGGCCGAGCAGGTCGGCCACCGACTGCTGGGCCCAGGCAACCCCGGGAGCCAGCAACAGGATCGCCGCGAGGCAGCCGAGCCGCGTTCCGCGGCGACGCGTCATGGCCGGCCTATTTCCCGTCGAGCGCGAGGTTCAGGGCGAGCACGTTCACGCGCGGCTCACCGAGGATGCCCAAGAATCGTCCCTCCGTATGCTTCTCGACGAGGGTGCGGACGGCGTCCGGCGAGAGCTTGCGCTCCCGCGCCACCCTGGAGACCTGGTAGAGCGCCGCCGCCGGGCTGATGTGGGGATCGAGCCCGCTGCCGGACGCGGTGACGAGGTCCACCGGGACCGCCGCCTTGTTGGTAGGATCCGCAGCCCGCAGCGTATCCACCCGCCCCTGCACCGCGCTGATGAGGGCCGGGTTCGTCGGGCTCAGGTTGGAGCCGGACGAGGAACCGGCATTGTAGGCGAAGGGACTCGTCGCCGAGGGACGTCCCCAGAAGTACTTGGGATCGTCGAACGGCTGTCCGATGAGGGCCGAGCCCACCACCTTGCCGTCCTTCACGATCAGGCTCCCGTTCGCCTGGTAGGGGAACACGACCTCGGCAATGCCGGTCACCACCAGCGGGTACGCCACTCCGGTGATCAGCGTGAGGAGTAGCAGGGACATCAGAGCCGGTCGCAGATGTGCAGCCATCGCGGTTCCTCCACTCACACGAGCTTCAGGGCGACCAGGATCATGTCGATGATCTTGATGCCCGGGAAGGGGATGATGATGCCACCCACGCCGTAGATCCACAGGTGGCGCCGCAGGACCGCCCCGGCGCCGATCGCCCGGTACCGGACGCCCTTCAGCGCGAGCGGGATGAGCGCGATGATGATGAGCGCGTTGAAGATGACCGCGGAGAGGATGGCGCTTTCGGGCGTGGCCAGGCCCATGATGTTGAGCGCGGCCAGCGCCGGGTAGGTGCTGGCGAACGCGGCCGGGATGATGGCGAAGTACTTGGCCACGTCGTTGGCGATGCTGAACGTGGTCAGCGCCCCGCGGGTCATCAGCATCTGCTTGCCGGTCTCGACGACCTCGAGCAGCTTGGTGGGGTTGGAGTCCAGGTCGATCATGTTGCCGGCTTCCTTGGCCGCCTGGGTCCCCGTGTTCATGGCCACCGCGACGTCGGCCTGGGCGAGCGCCGGCGCGTCGTTGGTACCGTCACCCGTCATGGCCACCAGTCGCCCCTGGGTCTGCACGTCGCGGATCAGCTTGAGCTTGGCTTCGGGGGTGGCCTGGGCCAGGAAGTCGTCGACGCCCGCTTCCGCGCTGATGGCGGCCGCGGTGAGGGGGTTATCCCCGGTGATCATGATGGTCTTGATGCCCATGCGCCGGAGCTGGGCGAAGCGCTCGCGGATGCCACCCTTGACGATGTCCTTCAGCTGGATGGCCCCGAGCACCTTGGGCCCGTCACACACGACGAGAGGCGTCGCGCCCGCCTTGGCGATCGTGTCCACGCTCAGCCGCACCTCCTGGGGAAAGGTGCCGCCCAGGTTCTTGACGTGCGCCTCGATGGCGTCGGATGCGCCCTTGCGGACCTGCCGGCCGTTCAGGTTCACGCCGCTCATGCGCGTCTGGGCGGTGAAGGGCACGAAGGTGGCGCCGAGCTTCTCGATCTCGCGCTCGCGGATCTGATACTTCTCCTTGGCGAGGACCACGATGCTGCGCCCCTCCGGGGTCTCATCGGCCAGCGAGGCCAGCTGGGCCGCGTCGGCCAGCGCCGACTCGGCGATCCCGGCCGCGGGGAAAAAGGCGGTGGCCTGGCGGTTGCCCAGGGTGATCGTGCCCGTCTTGTCGAGGAGCAGCACGTCCACGTCACCGGCCGCCTCGACGGCCCGGCCGGACATGGCGATGACGTTCTTCTGGATCATGCGGTCCATGCCCGCGATGCCGATCGCGGAGAGCAGGGCGCCGATCGTGGTGGGAATCAGGCACACCAACAGGGCCACCAGGACGGTGACCGTGACCGGGGTGCCCTGGCCGGCCGCCCCGACGCTGTAAAGGGAGTACGGCAGCAGGGTAGCGGTGGCCAGCAGGAAGATGATGGTCAGCGCCGCGAGCAGGATATCGAGCGCGATCTCGTTGGGGGTTTTCTGCCGCTTCGCACCTTCGACCAGCGCGATCATCCGGTCGAGGAAGGCTTCGCCCGGGTTGGCCGTCACCTCCACGATGATCCAGTCCGACAGGACCTGCGTGCCGCCGGTGACGGAGCTGCGGTCGCCACCGGCCTCGCGGATCACGGGCGCGCTTTCGCCGGTGATCGCCGCCTCGTTGACCGAGGCGATGCCCTGAACGACCGTCCCGTCGGCCGGGATGAAGTCGTTGGCCTCCACCAGGACCAGCTCGCCTTTCCGAAGAGCCGACGCGGAGACCGCCTCGAAGGGGGCCGTTCGCTCCAGCCGCGGCAGCCGCTTGGCCTGCAGGTCACGGCGCGCCTTTCGCAACGACGCGGCCTGGGCCTTGCCGCGTCCCTCCGCCATGGCCTCGGCGAAGTTGGCGAAGAGCACGGTGAACCACAGCCACACGGAGACCCAGAAGATGAACCAGCCGGGGGCCTCGCCTTTACCCACCAGCGCCTGGACCCAGAGCAGGCTCGTCAAGATGGAGCCCACGTAGACCACGAACATGACCGGGTTGCGCACCTGGCGCCGGAACGTCAGCTTGCGGAAGGAATCGACGATCGCCTGCCTGATGATCGACGAATCGAAGAGCGAGCGGCCTCGTGTCGTGCTAGCCATGGCTTCAGTTCCTCACTTCGTAGCGATCATGGTGAGATGCTCGACGATCGGTCCCAGAGCCAGCGCGGGGACGAAGGTCAGCGCCCCCACCAGGATCACCACGCCCACCAGTAGCCCGACGAACAACGGGGTCGCGGTGGGCAACGTGCCGGGTCCCGATGGGACGATCTTCTTCCGGGCCAGCGAGCCCGCGATGGCCAGCGCCGCGACGGCGAGCCAGTAGCGACCGAACAGAATGACCACCCCGAGCGCGGTGTTGTAGAAGGGCGTATTGGCGCTCAGTCCCGCGAACGCGCTGCCGTTGTTGTTGGATGC
>Ga0070697_100001925_pt1 | contig 15897 bp, 28 predicted proteins | sample KBSK1501metaG_FD_65475 | JGI IMG/M metagenome (GOLD analysis project Ga0070697, IMG submission 65475) | Corn, switchgrass and miscanthus rhizosphere microbial communities from Kellogg Biological Station, Michigan, USA - KBS K1-50-1 metaG | ecosystem: Host-associated > Plants > Roots >...
TTCTGGCGTTTCCTTGCGCTCGAGCGGGCGGAAGTCCGACATCCAGGTCAAGCGCCCGACTGACCAGCGTGACGACGGAATGCGGCGTGGACAGCACGTCGAAGGCAGTGAACCGCAGCAGGCGATAACCGGCATCCATCAAGCGGTTTTGTCGCCGGTTGTCGGCCGCCAGGCTGTCGCGGTGAGTGGCTCCGTCATACTCGATCGCGAGTCGAGCGCCGGGATAGCAGAGGTCGGGCCTCGCTATGAAGACACCTGAGTCATCGCGAAGCGACAGCTGGACCTTCGGACGCGGAAGTCCCGCCAGGACTAACAGCAAACGGAGTCGGGTCTCCATCACGCTCTCTGCAGCCGGATCGGCCAGCTCGAGTGCGTTCTTTAGACGCCTGATGCCTCGGTAACCTGGGTGGGACCTGACCCAACGACGAAGGTATTCGTCGTTCACCAGGCGACGACGAAGCGCCGTGTCAACCAGTGCGACCGCGTCAAACAACGGAAGCCTAGATGCGAGGTCTGCAATGGTCCGAACCGCGGACGTGACGCGAAGACCACGCCGGATCGACGTCTCGGCCGCGGGAATGCCGCAGCGGCGGACGACCACCCCAACGAGCCTCGAAGTGCTGCTTGTTCTGCCCACCGCGGCCTCGATCGGGCTACATGGTGCGAGGTCGAGACCGTGAAGCCAGGCAGCGGTGGGTCCGGTGAAGACCGCCGCGTTAGGCAGACGTACCTTTGCGGCGATCAACCGCGTGATCGGAGCATCGGCAATCTCGCGCCAGGAATAGAGACCAACCCCAAGTCGCCGCCAGCTCGCGCCGAGTAGTTGTGCTCTGGTCACCCCGTACCGGCGCGCATCTTCGATGGTGAAGGGCCCGCGCGTCAGTTCAATCGGAACACGAGGTATCGGCGCCATGGCGACTCATGCTGGCCAGTTCGCGGTTTGAAATCAGCGCTGCTTGTTAACGCCGAGTGCGCGATGGAGCAGGTATCAGCCGCACGCAATAGCTACGATGCTGCACACTCGGCGACACGGGCAGACTAGTTGGAGCGGGAGACGGGAGGCGCGGCACCGAGTACCAATCCCCGGGTCGAGTTCATTTATCGACTCGGCTGAACTAACTGGCGCTCACTCGCGTTCGGACGCAACTCCGACAATCTGCTCGACAGCCTTGTTCAAGGCGTCCACTGTGCGGCGGTGGAATTGCTTGAACTCATCGTGCGACAAGGTCTTTCGGCCTTCTTCAAGATCGGCCCTAGCTTGATCGCCGAGCTCGCGAATCCGTTCCATGAGGGCTTCTTCCCGCTTGCGGAATAGATCGTTCATGCCCAGGCAGTGTAGGGCGATCGGTAGTCTCTTGGCGATGGAGGAGCACCCCTCCGGCCTCAGATCGCTGGCGCGGGCGATTTCCAAACCCTGGAGCGCTCTGAACAGGGCGCTACAAAGCACCAGCTTTGTCGGTTGGTCGCTCGCGACCCTACTGCTGGCTATCGGACTCGCTTGCGCCGGTGGCGCCGCTCTTGTGTGGGCTTCATCGCTGTCGCTCGACCGGCGGATGGTTGGTCTCGGAGACATCTTCACCATGGGCGCGTTCGCGCTCGCGGTGCTTGGCTCCATCGTCGCCTTGCTCGCTTACCGGCTCGCGACTCAGCGACCACGCTCGTCGTCCACATCACGACAGAAGATTTTCCCGAAGGAACCATTGAAGTTGGCCTTGGCCCGCCAGACCCACAGACCGGGGAGCGGCCGATCCTGCGATTACCTGGCTTCAAGCGCGATGTGAATCGGGTGTGGGTGCAAGTCTCGCTGGAGAACACCACGGATTGGTCGGCGCGCAACGTGGCGGTGCGGGTCGATTTCAACCAAGTGCGGCGCATCAGCTTCCCGCCAGAGTGGGACATCGCAGCGCAACATCAGGTCACGAACGAAGTCGTCGCGGCGCAGTGGGAAGGCGGTGCGAACCACGCCGTCCATGGGCACTGGACGCGGCACCTCAAACCCATCACCCTCACCGACGCCATTATCGAAGCGCCGGGCGACAACTGCGTCATGACTGTCGAGGTTGTGGCGGAAGGCTTCCGCGACACGTGGAAGTTCCCAATCGTGTGGCATACCTACGCGAACCTCGGTGGAAAAGCTGGCGGGGCGATTTCTGGTTACACGGGGTATCCCAGTTCAGGCGTACCACCCCTGAAGATCTACGCGACCCCGATCAACGTCAAGACGATGCCTCGTTGGGTCGAGCCGGTGCTCGGCTACGGCTACAGGTGGTTTTGGTTTGACGACCTTGAGCCCGGCGCCTACCACGTTCTCGCATACCAGCACGAATACGAGCTGGTTGGCGGCTATACGGTTGGCGCCCGGGACGACAACCTCACGGCATCGACGGATCACACGTTGGTGCCGGTCGTGGTCAAGCGCGGCGACGTGACGGACGGCGTGGAGATCACGGATTGGTATTACGACAAGTTTCCTGCCGAGCCGAAGGTAGCTCTGGGCGGTAAGCGCTAATTCCTCCGCTCGGTCGGTGGTCTCGCAACGGCTCGCTGGGCTCAAGGCTGATCCAGAAGCGGTACCCTCTGGCGACTTTGCAGCCGACCGAGCAGGAGCTCGGCAACCGCCAGGCGCCCGCTTCCGTCGTCCATAAAGCCGCCAATCACGGATGGCATATTTCGCTATGGCTCTCAGTCCTAGCTTCCCCCCACCCCCCCGGTTCGCGTCATGCCGGCTGGCACCTCGTTCTTGAAGGCGACCTCCTACCCTTGGCGGCAATGAAGGCGAAGCGGGTTAGCTCGGTCGCACTAAGGGATCTTGAAGAGGCTCTCGCATCCGCCTTCTGGTTCAAAGTAGGGGTCAACGTCGGGTCAGCCCTTGGTCTTGCCGGCAACCCAGTTCCTTGGGAAGCTACCCAACTCGACCGCTGCGCCAGTATCCTTGCGGCGCCCGATCAGCACTAGACGTTCACCGTCTGGACCGATCTCCAGGCCAGGTCGGCACTCCTCGCTGAGCGGGTTCGCGAGGTAGAGGTCCTGCAATAGCGCGGCAAACCGGCGCTCAAACTCGGCCTGCCCGGGAGTCCTTTCTCCTTCAGTCATGGCGACTCTGTAGGCCACGGGCCGAAGCATCTTTGATCGGGCGGTGACTGTCCGATGTGAGGTCTAGACTCCGACATACACGGCTAATGAAGGACCAGCTCCAGGAAATGGCGGCCAGGGCGCAGAAAGCAGGGCTCTTCGGCTTGTTCCAGGTAACTAAGAGCGTTGGTCTCAAGGAGAGCACCCCATCCTCACAGGACTGGCGTACCGCGCCTAACGAGCTCCCCGAGTTCCTCAACGCGTGCGTAAAGGACTCCGGGGCTGCCTCGGCCGAAGAGTTCGTCCTAGGCCCAGACCTTGCAGGTGTGTCCCTTCGGAATCCGATGCTTATACCTGACGCCGATCTCGACGACCTGAAGAAATGGTTTGGCTTCTACGGCCGCGCCTTTCGTCTTCGTCATTACGTGGATGAGCCGCATCCGCAGACAACTCTGCAAAACCAATCAGCGGAGCTGATCACAGAAGTTGCGGAGTTTGTCGCCACAAGGCTTCGTGCCCACGGCGTCAAAAGACCTTTTTAGGCATTCTCCGGCGATGGCTCGCCGCAAGCTGCAACCTCTCGAGCGTTCCCTGCAGAAAGTACGAACATTTGATCGCCCAAACCTACATGTTGTGGTAGGCTCCACTATGGTCGGCTACGAGCCGTGCCCTACAAGGGATTTATGACCACGATCCTCGCTGAGACAGAACTGAAGAAGGCTATAGCCGAAGATCGACTCATTCACGGCGGCAGAGCGTCCGCCGTGGAAGGGGTCAAATATGACTTCGCGCTCGGCACCCAGATGTTGTTTGGGGGTAAAGCCCCGATGGATGTTTCGAAACTTCCAGAGGGGGAGCGAGCCAACCTCGTCATACGGCCGGGAGAACTTGTCTACGTAATGAGCGAGGAAACCGTTGATTTACCCAATGACATGCGGGCTGATCTCAGCCTCAAAAGGAAGATCAGCCATCTCGGGATCATGGTGCTCGGAGGTTCCTCGGTCGATCCAGGCTACAAGGGCAAACTGATCTTCGCGCTATACAACCTATCGACCAGGCCGTTCCCGCTTCAAGCGGGAAACAAGCTGATTGCCGCTCAGTTCTACCGACTTGGTCCTGAGGAACAGCCGCCCGCTACAAGCAAACCTCCGGAGTCGCTATACGCGTTCCCGGATGACCTTGTTCAGCTGATGGCGGTTTATGAGCCCGCGACCGTGGAAGGCCTGCGCCAATCACTACACGAGGTGACCCGCACAGTCGAAGACCTCAAGCGCCAGATTCAAGACAAAGAGGAGTGGTATCTGCGCTTCCAGGAGGCGTTGGACAAAGTCACCAAGAGCGTTGCGGATCTGACAACCAATGTCGACAAGCTGCAGAGCAGCCTACGAGATGAAGTCGAGGCTCGCAAGCAAACCTCGGAAGCCGTGGCGGGTCTCCGTACCGGCATCGCGGTCAACAGCACTCGGCTGGGAATCGTCCTAGCCGTGGTTCTGGTGATCGTGGGAGGCGTTGTCGGCTTCTTCCTCTCCAAGATTCACTAGGACCCCGGTTCACAGCCCGACATCACAGGACCCCGAGGGTCACCTCACTTTGCGCCCCCATTTACCCAAACACATGTTCGAGGCGGTACTCTGTCAGCATGCAACAGCTTCAGATCCACATCACCTCGATTGCTCGTCGTCAAACTCCATCCCCTGGCAGCCACATCCCCTACGAGTGGGTAGGCTCTGGCCAGGTCGTTGACCACGACAGCTGGCGCGCCACCGTGGCTCTCGCAGAGAGCGCTGCGGGCCAAGCGAAAGACGCGCTCTGGGCTGGCAAGGCTTACATGCTTGCGCTGGCACCCGAGGACTTAGTTGAGTTCAGCATCGAGTAGGCGGCCATGACCGTCAGACAGCTGGGCGCGCCACCGGCCGAGCCCGACTCCCGGGTTGTGTTGCTCGCCGGCGCCCGTGATGTCGGCTATGCCTGGGCTGGCGATCGGCGCGGCGCCAAGGTTGTGGTGTTCTTGCTTTGGGCCATGGTGCGGGCCCGTATCGCCGAAAAGTAGCTATGACGGTTCGAAAAGCCGCGCGTAAGGCGAAGGCGAATGTTTCGCGACCGCGACTTAAACCGAGCACTCCGTTGCCTATACCTTTGCCGGAAGAGCTCCGACACGACGTGGTCATCCTGCCGTTCAAAATCGACGAGGGCAATGGCCTCTACCCTGGGCGCCTCGTGCACTGGGCCAAGGATCTTCGAGCGGAGGGTGTCGACGCCGCATATCTAGACGATCCCGACCATCGGCGCTGGAACGTCTTGATGGGTGACCTTCCCACCGAGCTCGCGATCGGCATCGGCATTGGCATTGCCGGAAACGCGGCTTGGGCTGCTCTTGTCGTTGCGTTCCGACGGGTGGTTCCGGCGAAGGCGCAGGTGGTGGCCCGAGTCGTACGCGAGCGGCGCACAGGTGCAGGGAAGGTCGATAGGTCCTGGTTCGAATACAAGGGCGACGTTGAAGGATTCCTCGAGGCACTGCCACAAATAGATGTCGACGACAAACCCTGAAGACGACGAACTGCCCTGGCGCGAAGAGCAGGGTCTCGAGATCCGCGAGCAAGCCAGGTCGGCTTTTGAAGCATCTAAGACTGAGCCTGACCTCAAGGAGGCTGAGCGGCTGGCACGGAGCGCGCTGGCTCTTGCGTACTCGGCACTCAATTGGCTCGAAGACACTAGGTTCGAGGACGAAGTCCATGAGGAACTGCACTACATGGGACGCGTTACGCGCGATCGGTTTCCTGGAGGGTGCACGTTCGTGTGGACCGGCTCGCAGTACGAGCATCGGTGTCCTGTCGCCTTGGCCCACAAACGCTTCGGGTTCTCGCCCGGCATGGTTGTCGGAAAGAGGGAGTGCTCGATTTGCGGTGACGACGTCTCCGAGTGTCCACATCTTCGGAACCGGACCTACCAGGTTCCTGGCGGTCCCGGCCCGTCGGGGTATTGTCCTGTCTGCCACCAGAAGGAGTGTGAGCACACATCGGACGTGACTTACGACGTGCGCCCCGCTTCGATCATCAAGGAGATCATCCGACTAGACGAGGTCTCATTGGTATCTCGGCCGGTCAACCCAAGCGCGCGGCTTCTAGCCATCCCGGTAAATGGACAAGAGCTTCGACGCAGCCTCGGACCCCGCTTCCGGTACGGCGTCGATACCGTGGATTGTTCGCAATGCCGGTTGCCGTGTCCTGGCTTCTCGCGACTAAAGGGCGACCCGCGACTTGAACCTGGCCTCCGAGCGCACCCCACCTCGAGCGACACCGCGTGAGCGGCGAGTAAAGGACGATCTCCATCTGGGGTAGTGGAAGAGCGGGGTGTGATCCCCGGATACCAAGGCTCGACTTGAGTTCAACTATCGATTCGCGAAGGGTTCCGGTTGTACATTTGCGATCTCGGTGATGAGTGCGTTGATACGGAATCCATCGACCGAAATCGCGCTGGACGTACTTGTGAGACAGGCCCGCCGAGCGCAGTGGGCTGCTTACCGCACGCGGCTCGGCCTAGCTGATCCCTCGCAGAGCGACTTTGGAGTCGGAGGAGGAATCGGCGGCCTTGAAGCAGGTCCGGTTCTTAGACTTCTCATTCTCCCAACCGATCCGGAAGTAGATATAGCCGACTTCGACTCCGCTTTTTGGAACTGGTGGTCACAGGAGTACGCCGATCCCGCGACTGGTTCACAGACGCGATGGGGCTCAGCGCAGCGACCGGGGTCCAAGATTGCCCTGCGTGGAACCGAGACGGGCGGCGACGGCTGGTTTAGATATATCGCGCTCCACCGGTGTCTCGGGGTCGAAATGGGCCTCGTAAAGGACGCTACCTACTTCATTCCGAATCTCAAGGCCTATGTTCTGCGGCTCGTCCCGACCGTGGCCCGAATCTGGAGTGCCCTGGAAATGCAGGCGAAGGTGGTGGAGCGCTTCGAGATCTCCGACGCCGTGATGCCATGGGAGATATCCGTCGCATTCACCAAGGCACGGGGGGCCTTGATCGGCCATTTCGCTAATGGTTGGGCAGAGCCGGGAGAAGGCTTCAGCGCCAGGCCATGTGCAGAGGATGGCCTCCTGTTTCGCCGAGAGATTAATTCGAGCTGGCCCGACGCCAACGGCCGACGAGAACTGGCATTTGAGATTGGCGCCTGGTTGGAAGACTCATTTGGCAATACGCAACGGCGTTGGATTCGTCATCCATCTCCTGAGCCACCAGTCTTGGACAGCGATGCCGCGAGATGGACGTGACAAGACGTTCTAGTAGTCGACGGCCTATACCAACCAAGAGATGAGAGTCTTCATCAGCTCGGTAATCACTGGATATGACCCATTCCGCGATGCGGCTGCTGATGGCGTCAAAGTGCTTAGACACGCACCTCTTCGTTCTGAGGACTACAGCGCTAGCCCCGCCAGCCCCCAGCAAACATGCCTTCAAGGAGTGCGTGATGCTGATGTCACGATCGTCTTGCTCGGTGAACGCTATGGTGAGGTGCAGCCGTCTGGCATGTCCGCCACTCATGAGGAATACCTCGAGGCCCGCAACCACAAAACAGCGATCGTCCTCGTGCAGGAAGGCGTTGTCCTCGAACCGCGCCAAACCAAGCTGCTTGCTGAGGTCCGTACCTGGACCGGCGGCATCGTGGAGACTTTTGGCTCCGCCGTCGCTCTGCGTGACTTGGTAATCCGTGTTCTCCGAGACTTTGAACTCGGACAGCTTCGGTCACGAGTCGATGAGAACGAGCTTCTTGCTCGAGCCAAAGACATGATTCCCGCAACCGGCTCGGGAGCTGCGGCGGCTCTTGCGGTGGCAATAGCTCCGGGGCCCGCCACTCAACTCGTCCGTCCGGCTGATCTAGACAGATTTGGTGAGGAAGTCCGGCGGGAGGCCTTGACGGGCCCCGCTGCCGTCCTGGATCCGGCCCTCGGCGCGGAACTCAACGTTCGCGAATACGTGATCGTCCGCCAGCGCCAGTCGATCTCCAGCGTCGCAGTCGACAACGCAGGACGCTTCGTGGCCATGCAGCCCCTCCTCGCGCCACGGCCTATCGGATCTGGGGTGATTGCCGTCATCGAGGAGGACGTGAAGAGCCAGATTGAGCGTGCGTTGCACCTCGGCGATCGGATACTTGACTATGCAGACAAGCTCCGACGTTCATCAGATTTAGTCATCGTTGCGGCGCTCATCGGCGGCTCCCTGTGGCCGTGGCGCACGCGAGCAGAACATCAGGCCAATCCGAATTTTGCCGCTATGGGCCTTGGAGCGCGCACGCTAGGCAGTGAGACGGTATACGCAAATCTCACGCCGCCGCGAATCCCAAGAGGAGACTTGGCGCACCGCCGATCCGAGATCGCCGAGGACTTAACTGTGATCCTCCGTCATCAAGTCAAGCCGTAGCAACCAACGCGGCCGGACAACCGGACCGAGATCCTTCCCCAGCGCGAGACGGGCTTCGACGCCCGAAGTACCAAGCAGGGCGTCGAATTCATTCATCGCCTCGGCTGACTCGTCGGTGACTTGGTCAATCGTCATATGTGCTGACTAGTCGGGCTTTCGTACAGTGTCGACCGATAGGCCGCAATCAGCTCGGCATCTAGCCCGGGCGACTCGTCCAGAGGATGTTCGGAACAGCCCGATCCGGGTAGAACCCCGGAACACCCTCCCGAAAATCTCGACAGCTTGCTCCGTTGAGGCCGATTCGTCCCGGGAATCCCACACCCACGAGACTGCGACAAGCGGCACCTGGAGACTTGCACCAGCCACGCGCTCGGCAGAGTCAACATCCCACTCGGCATCACGCTTCGACAGCTCGTTAGCTACAGCGATAACCGCGTCCGCATCCTCAGCCGACTCCGACTTCAGCTCGCCATGGACCCGGACCATCCCCGGACACGGCCTGTCGAGAGCCGCTCTATCGATGAGTTCGAGCCGCTGACTGCCGGAGCCGTGGCCGACTACAGTCCTGTAACCGACGGCGAAGGTCGCGCCGCAGCGTTGGCACTTAAAGCGGGCGAAGTTCGGATCGCTAGTGCCGTCCAGCTCTACCTTGTGGAGCTTTTGGGCGGAGCCGAACAACCCGTTGTGGATCAGAGCGTCTCGTTCCGAATTGGGCTGGCCCATCGGGGACAACCTATCTAGCTGTCCGACCGCGACTAACGCTGCGGTCGATCCGTTCCTGCGCCGCTCGCTTTTGGTCGCGTGCGGACTTTGGGTCACCGAGGATCTTGTAGTCTCGCTCGTAGGCGAGTTTGTTCAGAAGCGAAAGCAAGACCAGCGGCGGAAAGAGGTGCGCCGCCGCACCGACGATTGCCTCACCAACTGGATCGTCGGGCGCCTCGCGGCGCCGTCGCTTAGCCACCTACTTCGCCACGTGCTTGTCAAAAAAGGACTGACCGCCGATGTCCTTCAGCTCGTCGTTGTGCTCCTTGCACAGCGAGATCGTGTTGACTCGCGTGGGATCTGAGGCCAGCTCGGCACCGGGATTGAGGCGGTACGTGAAATCAGCGACCGCCGGCTCACCGCAGATGCCGCAGGTGTCGCTCGCCGTGAGGACTTCGATCGAGTCGGTCATCGTCAGAGTGTAGACCTAGGCCTCAACCTCGCCCTCATGGCCAACGAGCTGGATCTCGAACGGGCCGAGCTTCGAGTCAAAGAACGCTGTTCCGTAGAGGTTGTATGTGAGCTGGAGCGGGGGCTGGTGCTGCTGGCGGTGTTTCTGAATCTGCTCGATGGCGGGGGTGTCAAGGCGAACCTAAACGATGGGATCTCACCGTGGAATGCTTCGGGACGCGGGTCCGGTAGGCCATGACGCCGTAAGCAACTGGCTGGCCCGCCCACACCTCGGTGACAACGCGGTCGAGTGTCAGGTCAATGCCGCTGTGATTCTCGACCTGGAACGATGCGAAAACCGTTGGAGTCGGCTCATTCAGGCTGAAGTTGACGGGGGTCTTAGCCCGCGGCAGGAGCTTGACCTGGCGCGCCACCGAGCTGCGGGGTATGAAGCGCCGTACCAGCCAGCCGGGTAACCAGTCCACCAGACGACCTCCGAGGAACTCCAGCAGGATGGCTTCCACGTCCGGGCAAGCGTAACGGGGCCTACTCTCCCCCGCGACTCAACGATTTCGCCAGTCGCGACTGTTTCGGAACTCCATCCGATGCCGCTCGGGCGCCGCGTCCGATGACCAATCGCTGACGTGCTCGCAGTTCTGCCCGCTTACGCTGCTCCACCCCGGGCCCGAAGCGCTCGCTGGCAATCGTTCTGAACAGACCCCCGCAGCACGTGCAGCGACCCCGGGCGATGCTGCGCACCAGCACCCGGTCCTTGAGTGGAGTCTCGCAGTACGGGCAGAAGCCCTCGGACACGAGGCCGAGCCGCCTGCCGACAAGCTCAGGTTCGCTCACGTGCTCTGCTTGGGCTTGGCCCAGAGAATGACCTGGCCAGTCTCGTCAGGGCCAACGGCAGTGGCGTAGAGCTCGCGATCTATGCCGCGGGCCTCGAAGATCCGAGCCAGAACTTCCTCGAGGCTGGCGTGGTGGCGAAGCATGCGCTCCTGCGTCGGATCGTTGCCGGTGATGGATTGTTTCATCGACATTCCGGCGTGAGTCATGACCTCTTGCAGATCCGCCTGCTCCTGCTCCGAGATCGCCAGCTTTTCGAAGCCCAGCGGCCCCATGTCAGATCACCTGCCGATCATGAGGTTTACACCGCGGACCGGGCGTCCGACCAGGGGCATTGTGAACATGATCTCCCCCATATCGGCGTAAATGGCTAGGTAGTACACGTCACCGAGGCCGGATATGTCCAAAGTTGCGGGCTCGACTTCGATCACCCAACCTTTGGGCACCGCGCCCCATCGAAAACGGCAGGGTACGCGCTCGCCAACCGGCTGGTGATCGCGGTCGAGAACCCCGACTGATCCATCAAGCTCGGGAAAGGTCGTCATGACGCCAGCAGCGTATCTCGATCAATGAGCCGGGGCCAGCAAATGCGCTGACCCCGGCCCTCTCTTGTTACCGGAGGCTGTACGCCATGTAGAGCAGAGCGATTGCGATGATCGCCAGCGCCACTCCCGCGACGACGTAATCACGTCCGGTGTTGAGTCGCACTTCTATTTGCATGGGCTGTACCTCCTTTCGACTTGGGGATGATGGGGACGACCCCGACAAGGAGGAAGCGGGCGAGAAGCTCCTTGACCAGTAGCCAAATCGAGCCGCTGGACGGGGTGAGCGGGGCCAGGGGTAGAACAGATTCTTGCTACCGGCCGACCGCTCCGAGCTCCTCCTGGTGCAGCCCGCTGGATTTCGCCCTGCGCGGTGGGCTGCCAACACCCATATAACGATCGACTCTCGGCTCTTGTCTCGTGCGCCGGCTACAAATTTTGACTTGGCGGGCGTCCGTAGGCCCACAAGACCGTCAGAGGGTCATGGACAAAAGCCCCTGAATCGACTTCGAGGCCAGCTGTCAACGCCGCCAATGTCGGCGATCACGAAACGTGCACAGCTGACGCCGAGGTAGCGCGTCGTCCCGTAGGCAAGGAGGCCCACGTCCAACTGCGAAGGCGGACGGAAGGCGGAGAGGGCCGCTCAGCGTGCGGCCATGTTCGCGGCGGAGGGACCGCTGTGACAATGCTGATCTTCCATACGGAAGTCGTTCGGAAGTCGTTCGGAAGTCGTATGGGCGCGGCCGGTTTCGCTCCCTTCGATATGGATTGTGTGTCATGAAGCTTTGCGCGCCGGGCCCGTCGAGCGCTGGTGGCTCCTGCCAAACACTGTCTGACGACAGCTCGCCGAATACCGAAGGTGGACAAACGGCGGACGGAAGGTGGAACCCACCGACCAATTTCGGCCCCCTCATTGGAGATCTATTGGATATGAGGAATTCCGCGCCGACGCCGCGGCCGCAGCTATCAGAGGCGATTGGGGGCAGACTCTGGCCCCCGCCACATGAAGGCCCAGTTGCCCTTGAGGAGGTGGGCTCGTGACGCCGGCCGACCGGGACTGGACAAATGTTGGGGATGACGGCGACGGTGAGCTCGCCATCGCGCCGACCTTCGCTCCTAGGCGTTCGCGCCGGCCTGCGCTTCAGGAAGCGAACGGCGGTGTCACGCCGATCCGAACTCGAAAGCAGACTCCCAACAAGGCAGGACTGTCTCTCCTACTAACTCATCCAATCATCCTTCGAGACGTTCCTCCTACCGCCGACACTCGTCCATCGCAATCAGAGCTCACCCGACTTCATCGAACGCTCACCCAACGCGACCTCGTGATCCTGCAAAGCCTCTACGACTACCGCTACCTGAACACGCTCCAGTTCAAGGAACTCTTCTTTCCCAGCCTTCGCTCCTGCCAGATGCGTCTTCAGCACCTCAAAGAACTCGGCCTCATCTACTCCTGGAAAGTCATCGAAACCCCTGGCGTCAAGCGTCGTCATTCCCTGGTCCTGATCTCGGCGCGGGGTGCCAGGGTACTCGCCGACTGGCACGCCGACGATCAGCGGGCCTACGTCGAACGCAGCCACGCGGTCCGGGACCACTGCTGGCACGCCGTGCACGACCTGGAAGCCAACCAGTTCTTCGTCGCTCTGGTGATGCAGAGCCGGGAACGGCGGGCAGAAGGCTTGCTCCACTGGTACAGCGAGGAGCACGTTCGTGCCGACCGTGGCGAAATGGCGCGGGAGTTCAAGTGGCCCGTTCCGGCGCCGGACGGGAGCGGTGTATATCTGATGCCTGGCGGTCGAATCCTGTTCGACCTCGAGTGGGACCGCGCCACCGAGTCACTGGCTCGCCTTCGCCAGAAGGTCAACGCCTACGTCGGGTACTACAAACACTTTCGCATGGCGAGGCAGCACCACGTCCTCTTCGTGCTTCCTTCGGATGATCGCGAAGACAACATCCACTACACGATCTGGCAACGCCGGCCGCACTCCCACAGCGACAACTGCTGCAGCTTTTGGACTACGACCGCCTATCGCCTGCGATGGTGTGGTCCGTTGGGAGCGATCTGGGGTTCGGTCAACATCCGCGCCGTTGACCCGCCGCCGTACGGGATCACCAACATCCAGGAGCGAACTCGACTCAACCAGATGGAGGCGATGGACACAAACGAGGGAGTCATCTCTGACTGCGTCGGAAAGCCGGCATGGTGGGAGCGGCGACCCGGCGGAGCGCAGGAAGGGTGAAGGTCAACCGCTGTCGGAGGCGCTCGGTCGTATCGAAGGCGAAAGCCAATTCAGCGGAGCTGGCGCCGGAGATCGTTCAAGTGATCGCCGTCGTTGCGGAGATCATGCTCGACCAGCGCCAGAGGAGGCCAGGTGAAGGCGATTCAGTGGGTCGCGGAATGATTGCAGATGATTCAGTCAAGAAAGAATCATTTGAGGCGGCATGATGATGTTACACACTGATCGATGTACAATCCGACTCATGCTCGTTCGCAAGCAGATCATCGTCCCGTCGGAGACGGATAAGAGAATCCGGCGGCTCGCTCGCAAGAAGGGGATTTCCCAAAGCGCCCTGATTGTGGAAGCGGTCGAGGCCCTGCCGGACGCGTCGAGTCAGGTTGACCACGTGCTCGGCTTCGCGGGCGCCATCAAGGGAGCGCCGCGAAAGTTATCGGAGGAAGTCGACGAAGTGGTCTACCGCTGACGCGTGCAGGCTGTCCTTCTCGATACCGGACCGATCGTTGGAATGCTGTCGGATGACGATGAGCACCACGCCGCCTCGGTGGCGGCGATCGGGGCGAGTGGGCGCAAGGGACGGAAGCTCTGCACCACCTGGGAGGTGGTCGGCGAGGCCTACACGCTGTTCCGCATGCGGATCGCACCGGCGCGCTCGGCCGAAGCAGCGTTGGTTGTTCTGCGCTGGGCAAAGGAAAGCGGAATCGAGCTCCTGCCAACGGAGGAGAGCGACCATCAGCGGGCGGCGGCAATCCTCGAGCGTTACAGCCAGCTGCGTCTTTCCTATGTCGACGCTTTGCTTCTGGGACTCGCAGAGCGACATCGGATGAAAGAGCTCATCACCGTTGACATGCGCCACTTCAGCGCGGTGAAGCTTTCTCATCGCATGACAGTGACCCGGATTTAGGGTGGGGGCGTGAGCCGACAGAGCGTGAGCCGCCAGGAAGAGTGGACGCGGGAGAGCGAGGCTGAAGCCTTAGAGCGCTTACAGGTGGCGGCTGGCGCGCGCCCGCAGAGTCCGATCGTGCTCGTCTACACCCGGCAATCGGTCAGCGACTTCGATGCCGATGGTCGGCCCCGCGGTCCCTCATTGAACCAGCAGCTCGATGCGGTGACCCGACGACCCGAGCTGGTAGGCCTTGCCTTCGAGCACTTCGAGGACGCTGACCGCTCGGGCAAGGAGACTTCCAGACGGCCCGGCTACCTCGCGCTCATGGAGCGAGTCCGGACTGCTGCGGCGGGCCAGATTGGCGCAGTTGCCTTCTATGACGCCGACCGGCTCCATCGAAACGACCTCGAGTTCTTTCGCTTCATGGCCGAGATGACCGATCGTCGAATCCTCGTGTTCGACGGGAACGGCCTGATTAGCAATGTGGATCGGCTCTCTTGGAAGATCAAGGCGATCGTCGCCCAGGAGGAGCGAGAGAAGGTTGCCCGGCGCGTCCGCGACAACCTCCGCTACCTCCGGCGCAACGGCAAGCTGCTAGGCACCATTCCGCAGGGCTACCGCCGCATTGACGGTCGAATCGTTGAGGACCCTGCGGCGGCCCCCGCGATCAAAGAGATCTTTCAGCTCTACGCCACCGGCCGATTTAGCTTCCGCAGCCTAGCCGAGCACCTGAACCGGAGCGGCATCAGGCCCTTCCGCGGCGACGGCAAGGCGAACCACAATCGGCCTAAAGCGATCATCTTCACCGGCGACGTCCTCAAGGATGTGGTCGGCAACCCCTCATACATGGGAAAGGTCATCGTGGACGGCGAGCTCATCGAAGGCCTCCACCCCGCTCTGGTTGACGAACACACCTGGCGTGCCTGCGAAGAGGTCAGGAGAGGCAACGTCCGGCGAACCAGCAAAGCCTGGACCAAGCACACCTATCCGCTCACTCCGATCCTTCTATGCGCTCGGTGCGGCGGGCCGATGCACGGTGAAGCCAACTCGCGTAGGGGACGAATTCATCGCTACTACGGGTGCCACGCCGCCCGCCGGAATCGTTCCGCGGTGCGTCCGTCCGGTCCCACGTGCGATGCCCGGATGTTCAGGAGCGAGATCCTGGAAGAGGCCGTTCACCGCGAGCTGTCGCGGTTGGCGCCGACTGACGCGATGCACTCGGCTCTCCGGAATCGCCTGCGCAACGCCGGCCGGGCGTCAGCTCCTCGCAAGAACCCGGCGACTGCAACCAGGCGCTTCGATGAGCAGCTAGAGCGGGCCAAGCGACTGTTCGAGTACGGCGAGTACGACTGGGATACGTTCTGCGCCCGACGCGACGAAATCCAACAGCAGCTGAGCCAGCTGGCCAATGCCGCGGCGAAGCCCGAAACCGTGGACCTGGAGTGGTGCGAAGCACAGCTGATGGACCTGGTGGGCGCTTGGGAGGCCGCTGATGGCGGCCAACGGTCGCGTCTTGTCGCAGGCATCTTCGAGCAGCTCGAGGCCGAGGCTTTGCCGGACAGCACGATCCGCGTCGTGGGCGTTCCGCGTGAGGCTTGGAGGCCTTTTTTCGCGGGTTTGGTACTGGAGCGGGAGACGGGCTTCGAACCCGCTACCTCGACCTTGGCAAGGTCGCGCTCTACCAAGTGAGCTACTCCCGCTCGGGCAGAGGAAGAATCATAACCCGGCACGCGTGGGCGCCAAA
>Ga0070697_100001926_pt1 | contig 15893 bp, 14 predicted proteins | sample KBSK1501metaG_FD_65475 | JGI IMG/M metagenome (GOLD analysis project Ga0070697, IMG submission 65475) | Corn, switchgrass and miscanthus rhizosphere microbial communities from Kellogg Biological Station, Michigan, USA - KBS K1-50-1 metaG | ecosystem: Host-associated > Plants > Roots >...
GGTTCATCGCTCACGGCCGCGTCGCACACCTCGACGCGGTCGCAGCCGTTGAGCGCCAGGTGCCGCCGCAGCAACCGCAGGTTGCCCGGCATGGGCTCGAACGCAACGACGTGCCCGCCTGGTCCGGCCGCCCGTGCCGCGGGCAGCGTGTACAGACCGACATTGGCCCCAATGTCCCAAACCGTCATGCCTGGGCGAATGCGCGCCGCGAAGTGAAGGAGCTTGTCGCGCTCGAGAGTGCCGAGCCAGGCGCCATGCGGCGCCGATCCGACCGTCCACCACCGCCCGCGGTTCGGGCCGCTCAGAACAGGCACGACGGTATCCGCGGGAATGCAGCGGAGCGGCAGCCGCACCAGGCGCCCCGGGAGCGTGCGCGAATCCCATGCGCTCATGGCCCGGTCATCTCCGCGTAGATCCGCTCGTACGCGTCCACGATCGCGGTGTCGCTGAAGCGGGCCTCGCAATCCGCGCGAGCGGCCGATCTGTCGAGCCGGTCGAGCCGCCCGACAGCCGAAGCCGCGTCGTCCGCCGTCTGGCACAGGTAGCCGGTGACGCCGTCGCGCACGACTTCGGGCACGCTGCCCAGCGGGAACCCGATGACGGGCGTACCACATGCCAACGCTTCCGCCATGACGATCCCGAATGGCTCCTCCCATTCGACCGGCATCAGCAGTGCGGCGGCCGCTCCCAGGAGGTCGTTCTTCTGCGTGTCGTCCACCGGACCGAGGTACGTGATCTGCCCACCGTCGAGGGCTGGAGCGATCCGCTCGGCGAAATACCGGACGCCGGCGCCTTCCTCGACACGGTTCCCGGCAATGATGAGCTGCCGACCGCTCTGCCTGGCAATCGCGATGGCGTGGTGCGCCCCCTTCATGGGCTCGAGCCGGCCGAGAAAGACGAGCGGCGCGTCCGCGGCGACCCGCGGCACGAAATCGTACTTGGCGATCGGGACGCCGTTGAAGACGGTGTGCCACCTCCCGGCGCCACGGCTGGGGCGATCGCGATAGACGCTCGACGAGCAGCCCGTGAACCGGATTGAGTCGCCGCCGAGACGCACGGCCACTTTCACGCCGCGCCACGGCACCTTGGCTCGTTGGTAGCTCTGGACCTTGGGAATCCTGCGGGCGCCGAGCACCGGCAACAGTGCTGCCAGGCGGCCGAAGCTGTGAACGAGGTCGATCCCCGCGCGGTCGCGCCAGAGGCCCGCGCCGACCTGCCACAGCTCCGCCAGGCGCGCCCGCGTGCCGAAATGGGGTGGGACACCGTACGGAACCAGTCGCCCGTCGGTGTGACTCTCGGGATGGGCGAACAGCGTGATCTCGTGACCCCGGGCCACCAGCCCGCGGACCAGAAAATCGATCACCCGCTCGATGCCGCCGTAGAGCTTCGGCGGCACGGGCAGGTACGGATCCGCCGTGATCGCGATCTTCAGCGGCCGCACGTCCACACCACGGCGTCTAGCAACGCTCCACGGTCCGCGGCATGTTCCCAATGCCAGCGGCGCTGCGCGGCGGCCCACGCCGCGGCTTTCGCCCGGCCGAGGAGAGCCTTGTCTTGCGCCCACCGGCCGAGCGCTGTAGCCAGGCCGGCCACATCGCCAGGCGCAGAGATCGCGGCGCCCTCCGCCAGACTCTCCGCGACCGGCCGCTGGCCGGGAGTGGCGGTAAATGCCACAGCCAGGCCGCCCAACATGTAGACGAATGCCTTGTTCGTGAGACATAGCGAGCGGCTCCGCACGTGCCCCTGCTCCAGCGACAGGCCGACATCGTAGCCGGCACAGAGGTCCACCATCGAGTCTGGCGGCGCCGGCCTGTGGTGCACGATCTTGAGCGCCGGGGCCGCGGACGCTGCCAGGCGGATCAGGCTCTCGAAGTACTCGGCGCCCACCTCACCGCGCAGGTGCAGCTCGCCGGGAATCGCGCCGCGCCCCATTGCCCGGACCGCATCCTCGAGACCGCGGCGCGGCCCGACCGTCTGGCTGAACCAGTACAGCCTGAGGCCTTCGCCCAGCGTCGGCGTCAGATCGGGAGCCCGCGCAGGCAACGGAAACGTGTTGTGGACCGGAATGGGGCGGACTCCGTACGTGTCTGCGTACGCCCCGGCAATCGCCGGGCTGGCGGCTGTCAGGAACGCGGCGCCGCCCAGCACGTCACGCTCTATGCGCGCGGCCAAGGCGTGCGAGGCGCGTGACGCGGGGCTGTCGTCCTGCTCGGCGCTGTGAAAATCCTCGAGGTCGAGCGCGTACGGCACCCCGGCACGCCGCCCGGCCTCGGCCACCGCTGCGAGCGCGCCCGCGCTCCCGCCGTAGAGAAAATCCGACGGCCCCGCGAGGGCGGCGCGGACCAGCTCGGGATGCATCCGGCTGTAGGCGCGCGCCACGAGCGGTAGGGGCGCCCGGCGGATCCCCCCAATCCGCGCCAGGATCTGCGCCGCGCGCAAGCGCGCTCCCGCCCGACGCCGGATCGTCCGCCCGGCGGCGTGGCGGTAGTCCACCAGGGTCCAGGCCCACGTCCCCGGCCGCCGGCGCCGCACGTCCGCGTCGGCGTCGGCCGCCCAGTCCACGAAGCTCGTGCTCACGACGCGTACTTGATGTCCGGCCCCGGCCAACGCATCCGCGGCCTTGAGCATGCGAGGGCAGGTGGAGAGATGGCCGGCCGTGACGACGCAGATGCGGGCCATCAGCGTCTCCACGAGTACGACAGACGATGCCCGAGCTCGGCCGCCGAGACGCCCCTCAGGATGAGGAAGCGTGACAGCTCGAGCGTCGGCTCGTCCGGCGTCGCGAAGCCGTACCGGGTGGTGAAGCCGAAATCGAAGCCGTGTTCTTCGACGAGCTTCACCGTCTGCGGCGTGTAGTCCGTGCCCGGCTCGCCGTTGGGATAGGCAAAGGCTCTCACCGGCCGCCCGGTCCATGCCTCGAGCCGGTCCTTGTTCCGCACGATCTCGCCGCGCTGCATCTCGAGATCCGCCTGCGCCAGGACCGGATGGGAGGCCGTGTGCCCGCCGATCTCGATGCCCGGCATCGCCGCCATGGACCGGATCTCGGACACCGTGAGCGGCGCGCACGGGTCGCCGTCGTCTGCCTGCTCGGCATTCTTCTCGCAGAGCCGCCGCCACTCCTCGTATGGGGCAGCCTTCAGGCGCTCCACCTCGGGCTCGCCGAGCCGGCGGGCGACGGCGTCGTACCACGTGAGCTGGCGCTTCTCCACCGGGTCGCTCCACGCGAAGATCACCGCCGGGATGCCGAATTGCCTGAGGACCGGCAAGACATGCGTGAGGACCGGCCGATACCCCTCGTCGAAGGTGAACAGCACCGGCCGTGCGGGAAGGCGCCCGTGGCCGGCGCGGGCCTGCCGCCAGTCTTCCAGGCTGATGGGATGGCACGTGTCGCGGACGAACCGGCAGTGCGCGGCCAGATCCTCGAGGCGCGTGTGAAGATCGCCGAAGTTCATGCGGAGGTCCGCGGCCCGGTCCACGCATACCCCGTGGTAGCAGAGAACGGCCACGCCGGGGAACGTGTCTCGACGGAGCCGCCGGGGATAGTGGCCCGATCCGAGGAGACCCTGCTTCATCAGTGACGCGAACGCCGTGTTCACGAGGTCCGTCCCGCGTCCGGCTTCCGGCATGCGACGGTGCCGCGATCGAACCCGAAGCTCTCCGAGAACGGGCGCACCCGCCGGAGATTGCCCCAGCGCGGCCGCTCCTGGCCGCGGACCAGCCGACCGAGCCGCGTCGTCCAGCGGGGACCGAGCAGCTGCTTCAGGACATAGGGCACGGCGGGTGGCACGGCCGGGCTCATGCCGCGTACACCGCGAGGTAGTCAGCGGCGATCTGATCCATGGTGCGCGCCGGTGGCAGCTTCCGGCGCCAGCGGTCGATCGTGCCGGACGGATCGCCAGCGAGCGCGGCAAGCACGCCCGCCAGGGCTCGCCAGTCTCCGGGCGCCACGAGCCGGCCGTTGAGGCCGTCTGTCACCAGCTCGGCCAGCCCGCCGATGCGCGTGCCGATGACCGGCGTGCCGACGGCGTGCGCCTCGATGGCCACGGTGGGGCCGCCCTCGAGGCACACGGACGGGCAGCACAGTACGTCGTAGCCCGCCAGGACCTGAAGCGCGTCCGCCGCGGGCACGGCGTCAGCGAACGTGATCCGGGAATCCTTCGCGGTCAGGATGCGCAGCGCGCGCAGCACGGCGCGGTCGGCTCCGGTCCGAACAGGGCCGCGGAACTCGACGAGAAACCTGACATCGGGCGGGAGGCTCGCCGCCGCGCGGGCGAGGTCGTGCACGCCTTTGATCGGATCGAAGCGGCCCAGATAGCCGATGGTGATCGGACGCCCGGTCGGCTGCTCGTCGGGTCCGGGCTTGGCCGCGACCTTGCCCTGGCTCAGGCCGAGCCGGTTCAGCGCGAGCTTGTCGCGCGGGGCGCCGTTTGCAGCAGCCGCGCCGAGCGCCCAATCGGTCAGCAGCACGAAGCGGTCCACCGCCGACATCATCTCGCGCTGCATGGCCTGGTTGCGCCGGATGAGATCGGGCATGGACAGCGCGGTCCCGAGGCCGCCGCGAAGCCGTCGCGCCCCGCGCGCAATCCCAGGCGGTATGGCCGCGAGAGCGCCGGCCAAGGGCTTGGAGACGCCGCGGGCCTGGAGCGCGCAGGCGGAGCACTTGACCGGCTGGCAGAGGCCGTCGCACAGGTGCTCGCCCCAGCGCATCATGGTGCCCCGCTGGCAGATCCAGCCGAGGCTCGCCGAGTGAGTGGTCACGACGACTTTTGCCCCCTCGGACTTGGCCGCCTTGAGCTCGGCGAGACCGAGACCCGTCACGAACGTGTGCGCGTGAACGACGTCCGGGCGCTGCGCGGCGAGCCACCGGTGAAAGCGCTCGGTGCCGCGCACGTGCGCTGTCCCCTGGACCTCGTCGCGCGTCGGCGCCGATGGAATCGGATAGCGATACACGGGGATTCCGTCGTGCTCGTAGGTCCGCTCCTCGGCGGCGGCAGCGGGATCGGGCGCGGCCACGAGCACGTCCTGCCCGGCGTCGCGCAGGCGGCGGCACAGCCCCGCGACGTACACCTCGGTGCCGCCGAGACTGTCCGGAAAGTACCAGCCGACCGCCTGGACGATCTTCATTCCCGCACCGCGACGCATGTGATGAAGTCGCCCAGCTCTCGCTCGACGAGCAGCCGCCGGAAGCGCGCGTCGGCGGCCCACCATTGCCTGAGCGTCGCCCGTGTCGGATCAGCGTCGGCATCCCAGATCAATCGCGTGGTGAGCTCCGACACCTTCCAGCCGAGCCGGGGAAGCTCTTCCCGGAGGCTCTTGACTGTGATCTGGTCCACCCCGTGATGCGTCCAGTCGAAGTACCCTTCCCAGTCGGAGCCGAACAGCGCGTGGCTCAGGCTGTGCGCGTTCGCCGTCATGATCAGCAGGACAGTGCCCGGACGGGCGCACCCCGTGAGCGTGGCCAGCACGGCGAACGGATCATGGAAGTGCTCGAACACGGCCGCGAGCACCAGCGTTCCGAATGGTCCCTTGGCCTTGACCTCGCCCGGCAGCGGGTCGCGCTCGACGTCGCAGAGCCAGGCGTGACCCGCACCGAGCCGCTCCGCCGCGCGCGCGACGGCCCACGCGGAGACGTCGACGCCGACCGACGGCAGCCCGGCCGCGTCCAGCGCCGCCAGCAATCCGCCGGTGGCGCACCCCACCTCGAGAACAGGCCCCGCGGCCGCGTGCCGCTTCAGGATCTCCACGATGTCCCCGTGGTCCCCTGCGCTCTCCGCTTCGTGGTCGACGTAGTTCTGGCCGGAGTAGTAGCTCTCGCCGATCGCGCCGCCCTCGACGGTCCGATAGTGGCCCGTCAGCCGGCTTCGTCTCCGCCCGTGCGCGTCGGTCAGGTCGAGCTGCCAGCAGAAGCGGCGATCCGGCAGGGGCGCCCGACCCCATTCGTCCTGACCTAGCCTGACGACACCGGTCGTGAGATCCAGCTCTAAGACGGACGGCCCGCCGTATGTCCGTTCCACTCCCGTCCAGATCGTGCGAACCGGAAAGTGTCCGGCGTAGCCCAGCAGCGTCGCCGTCAGCCGGCCGGCTCCGGGCTCGAGGATATCGACCCTGCACACGGGGCCTTCGACCCGGTACGGAGCCCGCAGGGCCAGTATGGTCTCTTCGCGCGCCTGGGACGGCAGCAGCACGGCGTGACGCCCGGTGACGCGGCTGAGACATGAGAGCAGCGCGTTCTTTAGCAGCATTGCCGGCTTGAGCCCCATGGTCAGCGCCGCCGCCGGCCGACGGCCATCAGGAACTCGCCGTGGCCGATCCTGCGATCGATTGCGCGCAAGAGGCCCTTGTACAGCCGCCAGTGGAGGCTCTCGCGCGGGGGCCGGAACGAGAACGAGCGCGTTCGCACGTCGTCGCAACCCGCCTCGGAGAGGAGGGCGCGGAGATGGCTCGCCAGGAACACGAAGGTGTGGTCAGCTGACGAGCGAACGGGCGGGATCTCTCCGCGCACGCGGGCTCTCAACCGGTCCCAGCCGTACTGGCTGGTCCACGCGTCCTCCGTGACGATCACCACCACGCCGCCCGGACGCACCAGGTCGACCATCTCCTTGACGAACACCCGCGGATCCGGCAAGTGCTCGATGATGTGCCTGGCGATCGAGAGGTCGAAGGTTGCCATGGGCAGCGGGATCCCGGGCGTCTTTCCCTCGACGACATCGAGGCTCCTGCCGCGGCAGACTGCCACAGCCCTGGCGCTCAGGTCGCAGCCCCGAGTGCGGTATCCCGCTTCGCGCAATACGCCCAGCATCACCCCGTAGCCGCAGCCCACCTCGGCGGCGACGCCTCCGGCGGGGGGCGGCCAGTCCGCCCACAGCTCTCGCATCAGCGGCAGCTCGTACCGCTTGTACACGTCGGTGTTCTGCCGCCAGATCGCGTCGGAGTCCGGCCACTGCTCCTCGAAATACGAGCGCCCGTAGTAGGCGTCCATCTCCGTCTCCGAAGCCTGCGGCTGGGAGATGAGCAGGCCGCAGCCCGCGCAGCGGGCCTGGGCGAAGTGGAGCGCCGGCGGCGCCCAGGCATCCATCGCATAGGGCTCGATCCTGTCCCCACCGCAAATCGGGCAGCGCTCTACGAAGGGCACGAAGCCATCCTCTTCCGCGGGGACTCGAGCTGGCTCAGCACGTAGACCGCCCACGGGCGCGACCAGTGGGCGCGGCCGCGGCCGAAGGCGTCCCAGACTTTCTCGACGGCGCCGCGCTCGAGCCGCTTGCTCTCGACGCAGAGCGCCCGCAGCTCGCCCCCGCGCTCGCGCATCCAGCCATCCATGGGGAACGTGAAGCCCATCTTGGGCCTGTCCCACACGGCGCGGGGCAAACCGTCCCCGAGGGCGTCGAGAAGCAGCGGCTTGGGACGCGCGCGGTCGAGCTTGATCGCGGACGGCAGCGCCAGCACGTGCTCGACAAGCCGGTGATCGAGATACGGCACACGCGCCTCGACGGAGTGGGCCATGCTCATGACGTCAGCGTCGCGGAGAAGCTGGTTGCCGAGGTAGTGGGCGAACTCGAATCGCGTCAGCGCCTCCCGAAGGGGACGGCCGGTCTCGGGGGGCAGCGCGGCGCGCGCGTCCGCAAGCTCGAAGGCCTCCAGTCCCAAAAGGCCGCGCGCCTGCTCAGGGGTGAAGAGCCCGCGGACGAGCAGGTAGACTCCCGCGGCCGACGGCGCCTCGAGGTACGCCGCCCGATCGAGGCCGTGCCGGCCGAACCGGGCGCCTGCTGCCGCCAGGCGTGAGAGCCCGCGGCGAGCAGGATGGGGCAGCGCCGACATGAGCGTGCGCGCGCCTTCGAGCGCCCCGACGGAGCGAAGGTGACGATAGCCCCAGAAGACCTCGTCCCCTCCCAGGCCCGAGAGCACGACGGCGAGCCCGGCTTCGCGCGCGGCGCGCGAGACGCACCAGGTGTTCAGGCCGTCGGCCGTAGGCTGGTCCATGGAGGCGAAGAATCGCGGCAGCTCGTCGAAGACGGCGCTCGGCCGCACCAGGACCTCGTGATAATCGGTGCGGTATCGCTCGGAAATCAGTCGCGCATAGCGCGCCTCGGAGAGCCGGGCGTCGTCGAAGCTGACCGTGAGAGTCGTGAGTGACTGCTCGCGCCCGGCGGCGGCGAGCGCGACCAGCCCCGCCGAGTCTATGCCCCCGGAGAGGAAGACGCCGAGCGGCGCGTCGCTCACGAGGTGAAGCTTCACGGCGTCCTCCAGCAGCGCGCGCGTCGACGCCACGGCGTCCGCCCGCGTGGGAGGCGGGGACGATCGCGCGGCATCGACCGCCGCGTCGAGGCTCCAGTAACGCGACAGGCGAAGTCCCGCCGCGTCCACGTGGGCGACATGGCCGGCCGGCAGCACGCGCACGTCCTTGACGGTCGTGAGCGGCGCCGGCACGCTGCCGAGCTCGAGAAAGCGGCCGAGGGCTTCGGGGCTTGCCTCGTCCGGAACGAGACCGCTCGCGACGACGGCGCGAACTTCCGAAGCGAAGACGACTCTCGTCCGGTCCTCGTAGCAGTACAGCGGCTTGATGCCGAGGCGGTCGCGGCCGAGGAACAGTCGCGGTCGCGGCGCGGCATCGAAGAGCGCGAAGGCGAACATGCCACGCAACCGCTCCGTGACCCCGTCCTCCCACGCGTCCCAGCCGCGGAGAAGCACTTCCGTATCCGTGGCCGAGCGGAACGGGCCGGTCCCGGCCAGCTCGGCGCGAAGTTCGCGGTAGTTGTAGATCTCCCCGTTCTGGACGACCCACCGCCGCCCGTCGGCGCTGCCCATGGGCATGCGCCCGTGCGTCGAGGGGTCGATGATGGACAGCCGTCGCGATCCCAGCACAGCCGCGGGCGCGCCGGGCACGGCCGCGTACGCGCGGACGTGAGCGGGATCGAAACGATCGAGCAGCCGGCGGCTCTCCACGTCCGCGAACGCCGCGTCGGGCACGAGCATTCCCCAATCGTCGGGGCCGCGGTGAATCTGGGCATCGAGCATCCGCAGCACCGCGCCGACGTCCTCGGCGATGACCGAGCCCGTGACTCTGAAGATGCCGGCGATACCGCACATGTAGGATGAGCCCCCTCGCAGCGGATGCGCTTCAGGGCAAGAGGCCGAGGTCCGTCTAACCGGGAGTCTTCTAGTCTACGGAACGCCCCGCGCCCCGGCCTCCCCTTAATTAGGGTAGGAGCACTTGCCGCCTCTCTTGCCGCCACCCCCTGCCGCCACCCAGGGGTGCCGCAAACTGACCACTCGCAGCCGTAGGGCGGCACAACAATGTCCGAAAATCAGCTACCCGGAAGCCTGTCAGCGCCCGCGCCCGGACGACTGGATACTCATCACTCAACGAGTTGTCGGACCCCTCCGGACCGGTCCCACCCTTCCTGTGAGGATATCCCTGTTCTTTCAAGGAGATAACAGACCAAGGAATAGCCGCATGACCTGGCCTCCCCGAGGGACCCAGTGATAAACTCCGCTAGCCAGATTAACTCTCAGAAATTGCGGGCTTGTCCGAAGGGACCGTCTCCCGTGGCATATGAACTGCAACCTTCAAGCCACGGGCCCCCACAGATGCGAAATCCCATGATCAAAGCCGTGACGATAGACCTCTGGGGCACGCTCCTGATCGATAGTCCCGCGGCCGACGAGCGGTACCGGCGCGAGCGCATCGTGCGCATCGCCGAGACGCTCTACGATCGCGGCATCCACGTGCCGATGGCGGAGCTTGCGCGCGGATACGAGGAATCGCGACGTCAGCTGGTGCGGGTGTGGCGCGAGATGCGCGACGTTCCTGTCCAGCGGCACGCGACTTTGCTTCTCCAGGCCGTGGACGCGGCGCTGCCGGGCCGGCTCGATCCGGCAGGACTGGCCGAGGTGACGTGGGCCTACGCGAGCCCCGCGCTCGACGCCCCGCCTCCGGTCGACCCGGGCGCGGCGGCCGCCCTGGAAGCCCTGGTCGAGCGCGGAATCTCCGTCTGCCTCGTCTCCAACACGCTGCGCACCCCTGGCGCCGTCCTGCGGCGCATCCTTGGCAAAGCCGGACTCGACCATGCTTTCGCGGGAATGGTGTTCTCGGACGAGTGCGGCTTGCGCAAGCCGCACCCCGACATCTTTCGTTGCGCGCTGAGGCTGCTGGGAGTATCGGCCCAGGACGCGGTGCACGTGGGGGACGATGCGAGGCTTGACGTCGAAGGCGCGCACTTGGCCAATATGCGGGCGATCCAGGTGGGCGATGGCCGGCACCCCAACGGAGGCCTCCCGTTCACCAGCAGCGCGGACGCCTGCATCGAGGGCCTGAGCGAGCTGCCGGCAGCGGTGGAGCGGCTCGAAACGGTGGCGAGTCCCTCGATGACGGCGCAGATATTTTCGGCGCAGGTTGCCGGACATCTATAATCTCAGGGTGCCCATGGCCAAGGTCGACAATCCGAGCCGCGTCGCCGCGCTCTTCCTGGCGCTCGTCCTGTTGTGGGCGCCCGGGATGGCCCCAGCGCAGCCTGCGCCCCCGAACCAGGTCCTGATCGACGCCGTGACGAGCAATCCGGCCAACGCCCCGCGCTTGGCAGCGCAGGAGGTGGTGGCCGGCGGTCCCGACAGCGCGCCGCCGATAGTCAGGGACGTGGTCGGCGCGCTTCCGCCGGACCAGCAACTGTCGCTGGCGCCTCGCGTCGTGTCGGCCGCCATCGCGGCTTTGCCCGCGCCGCAGCGGGCCCCGCAGGCTCCCGACATCGCCTGCGCGGCAATCGGAGCGGTGCCGGCGGATGAGCGGGCCGCGGTGGTGGTGCCCATCGTGGCCGCAGCCGCCGCCATGGCGCCGACGGCCAGCCCCCGGATCGTGGCCTGCGCGACCGATGCCGTCCCGGCCTCCGCCGCGGCGATCATCGCCGCCGCAGGGCTGGCATCAGTCCAACCGGAGGTGCTCTCGACGCCGACCGCGCCCCAACCGAGCACGTCCATCGGGCGCGACATTCTCCTTCAAGCGCAACCGCGGCAGTCAGTGATCTGCGCGAGCCCTCCCTGCCCATAGGACACGGGCCACCACCCCTGGGCCGATGCGACCCGGCACCCCACCGGGCAGGCGGATCGTCATGGCCCCTGATGATGAGGCGATACGGTAACGATGGAGATTCGACGACGCCGAAGCTGGTTGGGCCGCGCGGCCCGGCGCCGGAGTCTACGCGTGGCGGCCGCGGTCCTGGCCTGCATGGGCGCCTTCCTGCCCTGGCAGGCACGGGCGCTGACCTTCGAGGAGCAGATCCAGGGCCTGACCGTCACCCCATTCCTGTCCCAGAGGGTCGAATACGAGAGCAACATCTTCCAGACGCCGAACCGGACCCGGGGCGACATGATCTTCAGGACCATCCCGGGATTCCTGGCGGACCTGACGCGGGGCCCGTTCTCGTTGAGCGCCGGATACCGCGCCGAGATCATCAACTACCTCACGCTGAGCGACCAGAACGCGCTGAACCAGTCCGGCGTGATCCAGCTCAAGGTCGACATGCCGAGGCTCAAGCTCCAGCTGCGGAACGACTTCACCGAGACGACCGACCCGCCCGGCAGCGAGCTCACGGGCCCGATCAAGAGCCAGGCCAACGTGCTCTCCCCGGCGGCGGAATACCGGCTGACGGAGCGCTTCTCGATCGGCGCGAGCTATGCGTGGACGCACGTCCACTTTCCAGCAACGAGCGCGTCCCCGGGCTCCCCCAACGACCAGCAGAACCAGGCCGTCCAGCAGCTCGACGAGGACGACCAGCTCGCCGGCGCGACCGTCTGGTGGAAGTTCCTGCCCAAGTCGGACATCGGCCTAAGCCTCCAGTACGGCACCCAGCGATTCAGCAACAGCTCGAGCCGCAACACGCAGCGGGAGATCGTCGGGCTCGTCCTGCGCGGCGACCTGACCGCGAAGCTCTCGTCGACGTTCAAGATCGGCATCGAGCACCAGGACGCGTCGAGCGGCGGCCCGGCCTTCACCGGTGTCGTGACGGGCGGGGGCTGGACGTTCCAGGCGACCGAGCGCACCCAGTTCACGCTGAACACGGACCGGAGCCCGCAGGTGTCCGTATTCGAGAGCGCGCAGTACTACATCAGCTCCTCGGCGTGGCTCGGCGTGCGGCATGAGTTTCCGTCGCGCAAGCTCGCAGTGTCGCTGCGTGTCGGCGTGGGCGAAGACAGCTACAACACCAAGCAGCCGACGGCCAACGGCGTCACGACCAAGTACCGGCTGGACACCGTGCTGGGGACGGCCGTCGGCGTCGACTATGCCATCCAGCCGTGGCTGCGCACGGGCATCGACTACACGTTCAAGCAGCGGACGTCGAACTTCAACCAGTTCAATTATGATGACAACAAGATCTCGGGTAGGATAACGGTGCAGTTCTAGATGGCTACCATCAAGGCTCTGCTGCCGACCCTGCTGCTCGCGGCCCTCGTGCTCGCATGGGACCCGGCTGTCCCCGCGGGGGCGCAGGAATACGTCATCGGCGCGCGCGACGTCCTCAAGATCACCGTCTGGGGCCAGGACGACCTCTCGAAGGAGTACCCGGTCGACCCCGACGGCTACGTGTCCTTCCCGCTCATCGGGCGCGTGAAAGCCACCGGTCTCACGCCCACGGTCTTCGCGGGAGAGCTGCGCACCCGGCTCGAGAAGGACTACCTGGTCAATCCGCAGGTGCTCGTGTCCGTCAGGGAGTACCTCTCGCAGAAGGTGCATGTCAGCGGCGAGGCCGACAAGCCCGGCGTGTACTACCTATCCGGGCCGACCACGGTCCGCGACATCCTCTCGCGCGCGGGGGGCCTGTCCAAGGCGGCCGGAAGCCAGGTCGTCCTCGTGAAGGCGGAGAGCCTGCGCGAGGCGGCAGGCAAGAACCCGGACGCCGGCACGCTCCGCCTCAACGTCGCGCGGGTGCTCGCGGGCGATCCCGCTGAGAACGTCCCGGTCGGCGACGGCGACACGCTCGTTGTGCCGAAGGGCAACACCTTCTTCGTTTTCGGCGAGGTCAAGAAGCCGGGCGCGTACCAGCTCGAGAAGGACACCAACGTGCTCGAGGGCATCACGCTCGCCGGCGGGTTCACGGACAAGGCGGCGCCGGGGCGCGTCCGCGTGATCCGCAGCACGGGCGGCGGCCAGCAGACCATCAGCGTGGACATGAACGACGTGATCAAGCGGGGACAGCGGGAGAAGGCGATCCCGCTCCTCGAGAACGACGTCGTCGTGGTGCCGGAAAGTTTTTTTTAGTCGTGGAGCCCAAGGTGAAGGGGTTTGTCCCGAGATAGCATGAAGAGCGACGACACTCGCCAACTCAACGCAGAGATCCACCTCAAGGACTATCTCCGCCTGCTCCTCAAGCACCGGTGGCTGATCCTGGCCGTGTTCATCGTGACGGCGGTCACCGGCACGATCTGGACCTTCCTCCAGACCCCGATCTACCAGGCCTCCGCCACGGTGCTCATCGAGCCGGAGCTGCCCAAGGTCCTCAACATCCAGGAGGTCACGTCTCCAGGTCTCGGCTCGCTCGAGTACTATCGCACCCAATACGCGCTCATGCTGAGCCGGCCGGTGCTGCAGAACGCGATCGAGGCCCTCAAGCGGGGCAATCGCACCGCGGCCCTGGCGGCGCTCGGGGAAGGCACAGATCCCCACGTCAAGCGCGTCGGGTCGCTATCGATCGAGCCGGTCCGCAGCACGCAGCTGGTGCTCGTCCAGTTCCAGCATCCCGATCCTGCGATCGCGGCCGAGGTCGCCACCGCGGTCGCGCAGGCCTACGTCAAGTACAACCTCGACGTGAAGCTCAAGGGCACGCGCGACGCGCTGACCTGGCTCAACGAGCAGATGTCCGGCCTGCGGGGCAAGGTCGAGGACTCATCGACGGCGCTGCAGAACTATCGGGTGAAGTCGGGCATCCTGGGGATCCAGGAGCAGCGGGCCCTGACGGCGCAGAAGGCCCAGGAGGTCAACCGCGCCCACCTCGAGGCGCAGGCTCAGCGCCTGTCGATCGAAGCCAAGCTCGGGGCGCTCAACCGCATCGTCGCCGAGCAGGCCAGTGCCGAGAGCCTCTCGACATCGATCGACGACCCGCTCATCCGCAAGCTGAAGACCGAGATGGCCGACCTGCAGGGACAGCGCTCGAAGCTGCTGCAGACCTACAAAGACCGGCACCCCGAGGTGCTCAAGGTGGACGCCCAGATCCAGCAGCTCTCGCAGCGCATGGACACCGATATCAAGAAGGCGCTCCGGGCGCTCGACACCGAGTACAAGGTCGCCAAGGCTCGCGAGGACTCGCTCCTGGGCGTGGTCAACCGCCTCCGCGGCGAGGGGCAGCAGCTCAACGAGAAGGAGATTCAGTACGGAACGCTCCAGCGCGAGCAGGAGTCGAACCAGCAGCTCTACGAAGCCGTGCTCAAGCGGGTGAAGGAGACGGGCGTGCAGGGCGGGCTCGACAGCAACAACGCGCGGGTCGTCGAGGGAGCGGTCCCGCCAGGCTCTCCGATTCGCCCGCGCAAGCAGCTCGCGCTCCTGATGAGCCTCCTGGTCGGGCTCGGCCTCGGCATCGCGGCGGCCGTGACGGTCGAGTACTTCGACACGAGCGTCAAGTCGCCCGACGACATCGAGCGCGCGCTCGGCCTGCCGGTCATCGCGACCGTCCCGCACTTCGAGGTCCCGCGCTGATGGCAGGAAACCCCCAGCCCTCCGCGAGGAAACATTCGCTGCCGGGCATGCTCATCGCCGACTCGGCGCCCAAGTCGGCCGCGTCGGAGGCCTACCGGACGCTGCGCACCAACATCCAGTTCGCGGGCCTCGACCGTCCGTGCCGGACCATCGTCATCACCTCCGCGACGCCCGCGGAAGGCAAGACGACGACCGCCGCCAACTTCGGCGTGGTGTGCGCCCAGGCCGGCTCGCGCGTCTGCCTCGTGGACGCCGACCTGCGCAAGCCGTCGCTTCACCGCGTCTTCGGCATGGACAACCAGCGCGGGCTCACGACGGCCCTCCTCGAGGGCAAGACGCTGGGAGACGTCGCCGTGACGACCATCGTCCCCGGGCTGTCCGTAGTCGTGAGCGGCCCCCTGCCGCCCAACCACGCCGAGCTCTCGGCATCCAAGCGGATGCACGACCTGCTCGAGGCGGCCGCGCGCGACTTCGATCTCGTCATCTGCGACACGCCGCCCGTGCTCTCCGTTTCGGACGCGGTGGCGCTGTGCGCACGGTGCGACGGGGTCATCCTGGTGGTCCGCGCGGGCGGAGTCTCGAGCGCCGTCGTCCGCCGGGCCGCGGAGCAGATCGACGCCGTCAAGGGGCGCATCCTGGGCGTGGTGCTCAACCGCGTGGACATGAGCCGTCACGGGTACTACGCCGAGTACCACCGCTACTACAGGGCCTACGGCGACGACGACAAGAAGTGACGGCACGGCGGCACGGCTCGCGCTCGCCGGTCTCTTTCTCCTCAATGCGTCGCTGCTCTGGCCCGCCGTCTCCGGCGGCGCGCACGCGGGCTGGCCGCTCGCCGCGACACAGCTCCTGATTCTTCTGGGTCTGCTCGCGTGGACGCTCTCCATGGCCGCGCGGGGACGTCTCGAATGGCGGCGGACTGCGCTCGATCTTCCGCTGGGTCTCCTGCTCCTCCTCGTCCTGCTCCAGCTCGCGGTGGGCAACGCGCCGTTGCGCGAGTGGGCGCTCGGGCCGCCTGTCGCCGGACCCCCGGCGCTGCCCGCCCGTTTCCTCGCTCTTGGCACCGTGGCGCCTGCGCAGACCGCCCGGTCGCTCCTGCTCTTTCTGGCGTACGCGGGCGTCTACGCCCTCACCGTCAATCTCGTCAGGCGGCGGCGTGATCTCGACCGGCTGGTGCGCGTCCTGCTGGTCACCGGCGGCGTCCTCGCATTCCTCT
>Ga0070697_100001928_pt1 | contig 15888 bp, 14 predicted proteins | sample KBSK1501metaG_FD_65475 | JGI IMG/M metagenome (GOLD analysis project Ga0070697, IMG submission 65475) | Corn, switchgrass and miscanthus rhizosphere microbial communities from Kellogg Biological Station, Michigan, USA - KBS K1-50-1 metaG | ecosystem: Host-associated > Plants > Roots >...
GGAGAAGGTCAGCCCCGAATAGCGAGTGGCGGCAGGGGGAACGAGCTGCGTGTTGCTACCCGTGGCGATGTGCCGGAGCCAGAGAGACTGTAAGCCATCTTCATCGCGAACGTGCAAGAGATACTTGCCGTCCGGGGAGAGTGAGGCCAGCGAGACGTGGCCATTGTTGGTGAGATTTTCTATAGTAAAGGACTCGAAGGGAACGTGACGAGTGCGAAGGAGGATCGAGTAGATGCCGAATGCAGCGGCGGCGACGATGATAACAATGCCCAGAAGCGTGAGGCCCGTGCTGAGCTTATGTTTTTTGGCGGCGGCGACGATGACGGAGCTGCCGGACGGAGTCACTTTCCCTGTGGGGACATCTGAAACGGCAGAGACGCGCGCGGCGGCGCTCGGTGTGCGTGCCGGACGGCTGCCGGAATCGAGTTCGCGCTGAAGGCGCTTGAGGTCGGCGCGCAATTCGGCGGCGACTTGGTAGCGGACTTCGCGGTCCTTTTCGAGGGCTTTGTTGAGGATGCGCTGGAGTTCGGGAGGCACATCGGGATTGAGCGTGGCGGGAGCAACGGGTGCGTTGTGCAAGATGTTATCGAAAACGACGGCGCTAGTGGAGCCGGGGAAGGCTTGTTTGCCGGTCAACATTTGGTAGAGGACGGCGCCGAGGGAGAAGAGGTCGCTGCGCGCGTCGATTTCTTCGCCGCGAGCTTGTTCGGGCGACATGAACTGGATGGTGCCGACGGCCATGCCGGGGCTGGTGAGGAGAGTGTCAGCCGGGGAGTGGTCGAGGGTATGGCCAGCGAGATCGTCTGAGGCGCCAGGTAGGAGCTTGGCAAGACCAAAATCGAGGACTTTGACGGCGCCGGATTCGGTGACAAAAATGTTAGCGGGCTTGAGGTCGCGGTGGACGATGCCCTTTTTGTGGGCGGCATCGAGGGCATCGGCGAGTTGAATGCCCATTTCGACGGTGCGGTTGATGGGCAATGCGCCGGCGGCCAGAACTTTGTCGAGAGAATCCCCGACGAGGAGCTCCATGGCGATGAAGCTGCGGCCGTCATGCTCTTCGATAGCGTGGATGGTGCAAATTCCGGAATGGTTGAGAGCGGAGGCGGAGCGCGCTTCGCGGAGGAAGCGTTCGAGTGTCGCCGTGTCGCGTTGGTTTTCTTCCGGAATGAATTTGAGGGCCACGCGGCGGCCGAGCTTGGTGTCTTCGGCTTCGTAGACCACGCCCATGCCGCCGGAGCCGAGCTTTCGCAGAATCCTGTAATGGGCGACGGTCTCGTTAATCATGAGCAGGGTTGAGAGAGGGATGTTAGACGGTCGCGGAAATTCGGTCAATGCGTTATGGGAGTTCGGTAGTGGGTCGGTTTCCGGTTGTGCGACTTACCAAAACTTATCCCGCTGTTACCGGACACATGTGCAGGATCACAGCCCTACGATTCTGAGCAAAGTGGGGATTTTATGGATACGTTTGGTTTGTCCGGAACGCCGGCGATTATTGATTTGCCGCCACAGCCTTCTCAAATGATGCGATTGCATCTTCCACCGTGTCAAATACCTCAAACAATGTCACCAGCCTGGTGATCTGCAACAACTCTCTCGTATGATTGCCGATGTGAGCGAGCTTGATGTCTCCGCTGACCTTCCGAGCCGACGCGTACAGGGACACGAGAGTACCCAAGCCCCCGCTATCGATGTGAGTGACATCCCCGAGGTCGAGCACGATTTGGCGGGACGTGTCCAACAACTCCTTCACAAGAATTCGTAGGGATTTTGACTCTTCACCAAAGTAAATGGCTCCGGTGAGACGGATTACGACAATCCCATCTGTTTTGCTATGGGTAATTTTAAGGGCCATGATCCTCCAGACACCATCGCGGGAAACTTCCGACCGATGGAACAGGCTGCACCAGGACGTGTCGGAAATCTGTTCAATTCGGCACATCCATAAGCTTCCCACCATGGGAGGGCTGTCTGGAATGGTGAGCGAGTTTGACAGCCGGCGCTTTCCCGGCCGCTCCCTCGCGTCGGCGGCTCAGCTTTTGGGGGCGTAGTAGCCTTTGCGGGCCAGGACTTTGAGGTCGTGATTCGCGAGGTCAATCTTGATTTTGCGGAATTTGCCGTCGCGAGCGGAGTTGCTCGGATAGTAGCCCACGGTGTATTGGCTGCGAAGCTCCTGGGAGATTTGGTCGAAAGCTTCCTGGAGATGCTTTTCGGAGTTGACCACGATCATGCGTCCGCCGGTTTCGTCGGTGATTTTCTTGGCGATGCTGCTGTTCGCGCCGTAGTGCGGGTCATAGACCAAGAGAATGTGGACGACCGTATCCGTGCGCTGGGCGGCTTCGATGGCTTCTTCCACGCGGACTTTGCTCCCATTGTCTTCGGCGTCGGTAAGGACAACGATGGCTTTGCGGCCGGCTTCGGTCGAAAGTTTTTCGTTACAGGCGAGATAGAGCGCGTCGTAGAAATTCGTGCCTTTGGCTCCCGATGAGGGGATCGTTCCAGGGGTAACCGGTCCACCTCCGCCTCCCGTGTTGATTTGGGCTTTGTGAATGGCGCGATTAAGCTGGGAGCGGTCGTCGGTGAAATCGGAGAGCAGGTCCACGTCCAGGTCGAAAGTCATGACCATGGCTTCGTCGCCCTTGCGCATGACGCGATTCAAGAAACTCGAAGCTCCCTCTTGAATGGCGCCGAGCATGTATTGTTCGCTGCCTGAAGTATCCATAAGCAACCCGATCGTGATGGGTAGCGTCACTTCTTTAGAGAAGAAGGCGATTTTCTGATCCTGGCCGTCTTCGGCAACCTTGAAGTCATCTTGCTTCAGATCGGTGACGATGCGCTTGCTTTTGTCGCGGACGGTCACGAACAAGTTGACCAGGTTTACCTGGGTCTTGATGGTGGGACCTTGAACGGTCGGCTCTTGCGGCAGAGCGGGCAGGGCGATGGCGGCAGCAAGTAGAGGCGCAACGCACAGTGCAGCCATTTTCTTGAGAGAAGGCATGTATACTTTCCTTGACGAGAGATGCCCGGCTGGAAACTGTCCGCTGGGGTTCTTCTGTTACGTTTTGATGCTATCAAGCGGCGCGATGGATGCGTCGGCAGGACGACTAGCGACGCTCCGACGACCGGGTGCGAGAGAAAGTTTGGCCTTAGAGATATGAAAAGTCTACGAAAAATCCTTGGTATGACCAGTCTCATTTTCTTTGCAGCGCCGGCCTTGTGGCTGGGAATGTCTGCGCAGACCCCTCAGGAAGCCTCCCCTGTCACCCAGGAGGCGGCGCCGCCGGACAACCCGCGGCTCAGCGAGGCCAGAGCCAAGATTACAGTGAACACCAATCTCGTGGTTCTGCCGGTGACGGTGAAAGACAGCAAGGGCCGGCTGGTGCCCGACCTGGGAAAGGACGAGTTTCGTGTTTTTGAGGATAGTGTGGAGCAAAGAATCGACGTCTTCACAAACGAAGGTTTCCCGCTGTCCATGGTCATCTTGATTGACAACGATCTGAAAACAAAGGATGCCAAGGATGTGGAACAGAGCCTGGATGCCATAGTGGGGGGCATGAGCAATCTCGATGAGGCCTTTGTCTGCCGATTCGACCAGTTCTTTCACCCCGGCAAGGGGTTCACCAGCGATCAAGACAAGCTTCTCGTGGAGCTCCAGCGAACGCGGTTGGACAGCCATACTTCCGTCATGCCGCCCGGCGGGCCTTTCAACGGCCCGAGCATCAACGGCCACGCCCCTGACGGCTCGCCCTCGGTCCCCGAATCCACGCGGACGATCTTTGCGCAACCTACTAAGGCGCTCGATGATGCCGTGTTCGGCGCTGCGCAGCTATTGAAGAGCCGGCCGCGAAACCGCCGAAAAATTATATTTATTGTGAGCGACGGGATAAATGGGGGAAAGAAGTACAACACAAATACTTACGACAATGTGATTAAGGAGCTGCTCGGCCACAGCATCTCGGTATTTGGCGTCGGAGTGGGGAGTGCAATCTATGACCGCAAGTTTGAGCGGCTTTCCGGATATGCGCACAACACCGGCGGGGATGTCTACTACGCGTCGAACCGTGAATCGATGGGGGATCTCTACTCCCGCATAACGGAGGAGGCGCGTAACGAGTACACCCTCGCATACATTCCGCAAAAGACGAATCGGGCGAAGGATTACCACGAGGTCGAGGTGCGTGTGAAGCGCGAAGGGCTGACCATCCTCACACGCAACCGGTATTACACAGCCGGACTCGCCCAATAAAACGAATTTTTTGGATAGGCAGCCGAATTTTCTTGACAGCCGCAGGCGCCACCCGTATACGGAGCTAGATGGCTTGACGGGCAGCTCCCGTCATAACCCGCGAACTGAGTATGACCGTGGCCCAGCCGGGACCGCGTGAAAGGAGCTTCACCATGAAGAAAAAAGGAAAGAAGGACGAGACTAAGGGGCCGAAAAAGGGGAAGTAGGAAGTTCTTCACAGGATTCCGTGGTTTGGGGCGCTGCCCGTTGGGTGGCGCCCTTTTTTATTGAATCGAGGATCGTGGATGGTAGCGGCAGCTCCTCGCTTCACCGAATTGTCCCCGATTGGTTACAACGTTGACGATCCGGGCTTCTCCAGTTCGCGCTCCCGAAGATAGAGGAATAGAGGAAGACCGAGAGAAACTCCTACGAGCAGAACCGACGCAATGGGAAGCCACAGCGTTCGCATTTTGAGCCGCGCGCCTTCGCTACGGATAAAACCAATCAGAGTCACGGCGGAAATGAGGACGTCCAAAGCGAAGAATCCGCTGATGCGGTTTGCGAAGAGCTGGCCGAGGAACAGGGGCATGTCCAGACCGTTCTCGATGACCCAGGGGATGAATTGAGAGTAGGGAAGAGCAAATCCAAGCAGGCAAAGCGACAGGTAGAGGATCTTTCGGTTCACGTGGGCACCTCGTGATGGTGATTCAGGAGAACCAATACATTACTTCAAGTGGGGCCAGCTAACTGCTAAGCGCCTCTTCAAAGGCGGGGCAAATCGGTTTATACGCGCAGCTGCGGCAAATGAAGCCGGGCTTGGGGGGGAATTCGCCGGCGCGGATATCGGCGGCGGCTTCGAGAACGATCTTCTGCGCTTCCTCGAGCTGCTTGGCGTCACGCGTGGTGACTTGTGTCTGGTTGTTTTGGACGTAGTGAAAAACCAGGCGGACGGGATTCCATTCGAAGATTTCCTTTGCTGCCAGTGCATAGAGACTGAGCTGCAAATCCCTCTTGGCGACGGCGTCTTTTTTGGGCTTACCGGTCTTGTAGTCGATGATTTCGACGTCGTTCCCGCCGAGGGAATTTACCTGGTCCATGCGCCCGATGATGGTGACATTGTTGTCCAGGGGAAGCTCGAAGCTTTTTTCCTGTTCGAGCACCTTCGGTGGGCCTTCGAGCATCGCGGCGTGGAATGCACGCAATTGTTCAATGCCGTCTTTTTTGTACCCGGACTCCTGATAGTCATCTTCGAATCCCGCGGAGCTCCATTCGGTTTCGAAAATACGCGCGACTTCTTCGAACGGAAGCTTCACACCTTTGCGGAGCTGGTCGACGAAACGCTTGATCGTGGTGTGCATCACGCTGCCAAAGCTGAGGACAGCCTTGGGGCCTTCCTTGAGAGACCACGAGCGCCTGAAGAGATATTGCTGCGGGCAACTGCGGTAGCCGCTGACTGCCGATGGGCTCAAGGCGAGGGGTTCGGGGGTGGGAGGATGGAATTCGAGGGCCCAGTCGGCGATCCGGGAGAAAATTTTTGGCGGTTCAGCTGAGGCAGGGAAAAGTTGAGAATCAGCGGCGAGCGAGGATTCTTTTTTCGCCGTTATAGGAAGCTCGGGCAGTTTGGGGCTCATCTGCCGGACGTCGCGGCGCTTGATGGCGGGGTCCATGAGCATGTCTTCGACGAAGACTGGAATCTTTCCCTTTTTTTCGGTGAGCGTCGTGAGAGTGAGGCGATTTTCTGCGCGCGTCAGAGCGACGTAGAAGAGGCGGCGCTCCTCCTGGATGTGAAATTGCTCGGCGGGTTCGCCTTCTTTCATCAGTGCGGCGGGAAATTCGAAGACGCGGGAGCGTTCCGTGGCAGGAAATTTCTTGTTGTTGATGCGGAGCAGGAAGACCTGGGGGAACTCGAGGCCTTTGGCGCCGTGGACGGTCATCAGCTGGACGGCGTCGCCTGGAAAATCGTCTTCAAGACTGATCGTGCCGCCCGCCTGCGAATAGTACCCGAGATACTCGACGAATTCCGTTAGGCCCCGCGTTTCGCTCTTAGGTTCCCACTCCTTGGCGAATTCCGTGAGACGCGCAACGTATTTGCGATCTTGCGGGCTGGCGCGTTGCGCGACTTCGAGCCACTCGAGGAGTTCGCCCAGAATTTCGCGGGCGGTGCGGCGGCGGAGCGTTTTGCGCTGCTCGGAGAGGAACTCGACAAGGCGGCCCAAAGAGGCATGCGAGGAATCGAAGGGAAGCTGGCCTTGTGGAAGTTGCAGCATGTCGTACAGAGCTTTTTTTTCTTTGCGCGCACGTTCGGCGAGACGCACTAGCTCGGCAGGTTCGAGGCCCCACGCGGGGGCGGCAAGAACGCGGGCGCAGGCGATGTCATCGAAGGGAGTGGCGATCAGCCGCAAGTAGGCCAGGACGTCTTTCACCAGCGGGTGATCGAGGATGGAGAGCTTGCTGATGACAAAAGGGATTTTGTAGCGGGAAAGCTCTTCGACGAGTTCGTCGCGGTGGGCGTGCTGGCGGTAGAGTACGGCGAAATCGCGCCATTTGCGGCCGGCGGCGTGCAGGCGCTGGAGTTCGCTGACGATCCAACGGGCTTCGTCCTGTTCGGTTTCCAGCTCGACGATGCGGACTTTTTCGCTTTCTTCTTTATTGGCGCTTAGGACTTTCTTAGGGAAGTCGGCGCTTACGGTGTTTTGGGCGATAACTTGCGTGGCTACACGAAGGATGTTTGGCGTGGAGCGATAATTTTCGACGAGCGAGACGCGGAATTTTGTCGAGTCTTGGCTTTCGCGCCAGCCGGCGAAGCGTTCGAGGAATAGCTTGAAGCTGCCGAAAGAGGCGCCGCGGAAGCGGTAGATGGCCTGATCGTTGTCGCCGACGGCGACGATGTTTTTTTTATCGCCGGCCAGGAGTTCGAGGAGGCGGAGTTGCGCGATATTGGTGTCCTGGAATTCATCGACGAGGATGTAGCGGTATTTTTCCTGATGCGTGCGGCGGAGTTCAGCGTTTACTTCGAGAAGCTCGACGGCTCCGGTGATGAGCGAGCCGAAAGAGACGCGCTTCTTTTCGCGCAACAGTTCTTCGCTGGCGCGGTAGGCGCGGGCGATTTCCTGTTGCAGGGCGACTTCTTCGGCGCGTTCCTTTAGGGTGTCATCGTCGAGTGCGGCACGTTCGTTTTCGAGTTGCGCGGCCAGACCGTCGGCGTAACGCTGGTAGTCTTCGGAGGAGACGAGTTCGTCCTGACAGCGCGAGAAAAATTCCACGAAGTCGTTCAAGAACTGGCCGGGGTCGGCGAGGCGGCGGTACTTGTCGAGTTTGAGACGTTCGAGATTTCGGCGAAGAAGAATCCAATGATCGACCTTGTCGATCATCAAACGCTCGGGGGTAGCTTCTTTTAGGAGGCTTTCGCAAAAGGCGTGAAACGTCGCCAGCGTGACATTTTTCCCGCGTTCGCCGGTGGCACGCACGACGCGGGCTTTCATCTCGCCCGCTGCTTTATTTGTGAAGGTGAGGCCGAGGATGTTTTCGCCAGAGAGAGAGTCGTCAGATTGCAGTAGGTGGCGGATACGCTCGGTGATGACGCGAGTCTTGCCGGTGCCGGCGCCAGCGATGACGAGCAGCGGTCCTTCGCCGTGGGTGATGGCGCGGCGCTGCGCGTCGTTGAGTTGCAGGCCGCTTTCTGCGGGCGGCTCGAGATCGAACAGCGTGGCCATGACTTAAGAAGGGTAGCGGAATTTGTGGCGAAGAGGAAGCGAAGCTAGCTTTCAGGCTTTTTTTGATGAGAAGAGAGTTTCTTGTGCTGAGAGTTTGCCAGCAGCTGCTTTCGCATTTATTTCCGCTGATTTGCCGCGAGGCACGCTGAGCGATTCCCACTTTCCAGTTTTGGTGAAAGTAAGATGCTTGGCGAGAAACAAGATCTGGCCGACGTGATGTGCGTAATGGGCGACCTGGCGGTTGATCGCTTGCATGACGGAATGAGGCTCCGTGCGAATCTTGACCGTCCGTGCAAGGTCGGCTTCCGTCAGTGGTTCGAGCGCGTCGAAAACATATTTCCAGCCGCGCTCCCACATTTCGGTTAATTGGGCGCGCGTGTTGGGCGGGGTCTCGAATTCTGTGTCGCGGTTGCGATCTGGTTTCTCGCCATCGGTGGTCAGGAAATCGAGCCAGCGCGAGCGCATATTGCCAGCCATGTGTTTCACAAGGATGGCGATGGAATTGGATTCGGCGTCAAGAGTAATGAACAGCGCTTCGTCGGGGCACTGTGCCATGGCGCGTTCGCCCAGTTTCTTGTAGTAGCGAAACAGACCTATCGAATCTTGCAAATAGGAACTTGAGAGTTGATGTGGCATGGGGTCATTTTGCCTCTCTGAGTGAAGTTGTCAACCGTCGAATGGAGGCGGCAGACCAAGCTGGGGTCGCGGCAAGTAATTAGACGAATTGGAAGGATAGCCGGAGAGCCCAAGAGTGGATGGGCGCGGAGAAAATAAAGCTTGACATTTCGCCTTTTGTTCGCCTAGTATTTCGGCGCTGAGTGGCGAACTTGTTTGGGAGGCGAACATGACGATTGGACAATCGATGCTGTCTGAATTCGATGAAGAGATGAAGAACACGAGGAGAATGCTGGAGCGCGTACCGGACGATAAGTGGGGTTGGAAGCCGCACGAGAAGTCCGGCACGATGGGGTGGCTCGCAGGACACGTTGGGACGGTTCCGGAGTGGATTGCGATGACCATCAATACGGAAGAATTGGATTATGCGCCGGTGGACGGCCCATCCTACGAGCCGCCGAAGATCACGAATCGGAAAGAGCTACTCGCTGCGTTTGACAAAGCCAGTGCGGAGGCGCGGGCGGCGCTCGCGAGCGTGAGCGACCAGGAGATCGTAAAGGGCTGGAAGCTGCTCGCGGGAGGCAAGGAGATCTTTACACTACCGCGCGTCGCCTGCATTCGGGGCATGTGCATGAATCACTTGATTCATCACCGCGCGCAGCTCACGGTTTATTTCCGGTTGGTCGGCGTTCCCGTTCCGGGGTTGTATGGACCGAGTGCGGACGAGAACGAGACCAGCTCGAACGCAGCTGCAGCCAACTAATAACACTTCCGAGAGAGGCGGACTGTTGTCCGCCTTTCCTGCCTTTCCTCCTTCCTGGGCTCGCGCTTGCTCCGGCACAACGCGGTATAATGGTGTGCGTTGCTCCTCCGGAGGTTCGCAACAGTCATGGATACACCCGTCATTCTTTCCGCAGTTCGTACCCCCATCGGAAGGTTCCAAGGTGGACTCGCCGGATTTTCGGCTGTCGAGCTTGGGGGCAAAATCGTCGCTGAAGCCATTCGGCGCGCTGGGATCGATTCCAAAGAAGTGGATGAAGCCATTCTTGGCAATGTGGTGCAGGCGGGCCTCGGACAGAATCCGGCGCGGCAGGCGGCGCTCAAAGGCGGATGCGCGCCTCGCGTCGCGGCAATGACGATTAACAAAGTTTGCGGCTCCGGGTTGAAGGCCGTTGCGCTGGCGGCGCAGGCCGTGCAACTTGGCGAATCGGAAATGGTGGTGGCAGGCGGGATGGAGTCGATGTCCAACTGCCCGTATCTCTTGCCGCAAGCGCGGACGGGTTACCGGCTTGGCGACGGCAAGCTGGTGGACTCGATGATTCATGATGGGCTGTGGGATGCGTATGAAGATTTTCATATGGGTATGACCGGCGAATTAGTGGCGGAGAAATACGGGATCACGCGCGGGGAGCAGGACCAGTTTGCGGTGGAGAGCCACCAGAAGGCCGTCCGGGCGCGGAAATCTTGCTTTTTTGAGGCGCAGATTCTGCCGATCGAAGTGCCGCAGAAAAAAGGCGAGCCGGTGGTCATCAAGTACGATGAATCGCCGCGCGAGGACACTTCCATGGAGGCGCTGGCGAAACTGAAGCCGGCGTTCAAGAAGGATGGCACGGTGACCGCCGGAAACGCGCCGGGCACGAACGACGGAGCGGCCGCGTTGATTGTTACGAGCGAACGGAACGCGGCGCGCCTCGGAAAGCAGCCGATCGCGCGTATTGTTGCGCAGGCAGTCAGCGGCGTGGAGCCGAAGTGGGTGATGATGGCACCGGTGGACGCCGTGGAAAAACTGCTCACCAAAACGGGTTGGGACCGTGACAAGGACGTGGACCTCATCGAGTTGAACGAAGCGTTTGCGGTTGCGGCCATTGCCGTGACTCGGGAGCTGCGGCTCAATCCGGAAAAAGTGAACGTGAACGGCGGCGCGGTGGCGCTGGGCCATCCGATTGGAGCGAGCGGCGCGCGCATCCTGGTTACTCTTTTGTACGAATTACAGCGGCGTAACCTGAAGCGCGGCATCGCCGCGCTCTGCCTCGGCGGCGGCAATGCCGTGGCGCTGGCGGTCGAAAGGACATAGTGAGTCAGGATCCCAATGAAGCGAAGGCGCGTTTGCCGAAGCCACGAGGAGTACACGCGCAAGATAGACAACGACTCCGAGAAGATTAGTTCGCCCGGCTGGGTCGCGACGAACTCTGAATCCTTCTGATTAGCGCCACTAGGTTCGGGCAGTCTTGATCGCTGATCGCCGTGAACTTCAACCCCATCCCGTTACTGGGAACCAGGTGTCGGACGACAGCCTCAGCCCTGATGTTTCCTTCCTGAACAAGAAATTCGAGCTGGGCTTTCACGCCCTGGGGTTGCTGAACCGGCGTGGAGAGGAACAGGCCACCCACACTCAGATCGCTAACACGGGATACATCTTCGATATCACCACAACGCCAGCAGACCCATACTCCGTCTGGCGTCTCGAGTCGAGAACTCGACCTCCTAGAATACAAAGGCTTGGACAGTACAGTTCCCACGGATCACCTCTGGCCCTGCGGATTCGGCCGGGTAGTCGAACAGCAGGTTGCAAAGCCAGTTCAAACGTAATCGGATCGCGGTGAGTAAACAATCCGGGAAAGACCCTAAAAATCTCTAAGGATTTGGAGCAAGGGGTGCGGCAACCTCTTCTTTCCAGCTGTGGCCGCAGGAATGGCACTTCCAGCCTTTGCCGGTAAACGGGATGGGTAAGCTTACGAATAAGGCGGCATAGGTAGGCGGTCTGTCCAAGCCGTCGAGCGAAACTTCAAAGGATTGGCACTTTGGGCAGCGCGGCTGTTCGTATTCTCCAGGCGTATCGACTTCAAATTTTTCTGGAACGCCTTGATTCAGCAGGTTGTTTGCTTCCTCCACATCTTGCTGGCGGACGAAGAGTTTGATGCCGCCTATCAGATTTGAGTAGAACCAGTCCAACCGAACTAAATTATCATCCGCGAGGTAATTCTCAATCCCCGCGGAATCCAGAATGCTCTTCGCGATGGAGGCTTCGGGCAGGTCCCTGAAGCGGCGGATCATCACCGGCGGTGGCGGGATCGGTTCCCGTGCATCACTGGTTTTGCGAGTCGCGATCTCCGGCAGTGGCTCCATGCCACGTCGAGCCATCTCGGCGCGCAGAACTTGAATCGCTATCTCAGTCAACGAGGATGCATCTGCGACGATTTCAGCAAGCTCGGTGTCTTCCATCCCAGCGTAGAGGGCCGCGAGCCGCTTTGTTTCCTTGGCGGCATCGGTTTTCGGCATGTCTCACGAATCATACGCCCCAGAACCAGGAGCGCGCAAAGTTGGCGAGCCATCTGTTCCTATTGCGAGCTCGGCTCGAGACTGATATCACCTGACCTGGCGGCGGGTCCAGTCGGCTGGGCGAGTTCATATGCGCAATATGGGCAAAACTTATCGGTTTCGACGACTTCCCGTTTGCAGTTGGGGCAGGAGGGGTGGAGGTTGCATTTGCAGTTGGGGCAGAAGTTGAAGCGCGCGCCGACGGATTTCGCGCATTGAGGACATGGATATGGCAACGGCTCGCGCATCAGGAAATAGATGACAAAGCCGACGAAGCCCCATGCCGGCAAAAGAATGATCACCAGCAGAGTCCACAAGGCGGAATTCATCTCGCGGCGTTTCGCGTCGCGGTTCACGTAGGCGATCAGAAAAATCATGCTGGCCATGCAGATCGATACTCCGGTAATGATTCCAGCCAAAGCCAAGTGAGCCAGCATCGGAGTGTCCCGCAATTCATAGGGAAAGAGCTCGCCGTAGTGAGTTGCATTCCAACGATTGACATAGAATGCGATGACCTGGGCGATGACGAACAGCGCGACGACGGTCCAGATCACGCCTTTCGGAATGATCCGGAATTCCTCCCAGAAGCGCAGGTTTTCCTTTTTTCTGCGGAGGCGGATGAGTCGCATTCTTTCGTTGAAGGAACCGCTGACTTTTTGTTGGTAGTCCGACATCACACTTTCCTCTCTTAAACTTTTGAAGCGGCGTTCTTAATCACCGTGCTTGATCGTTTTCATTCGCCAATCTGACGTTTTCCATCAACACGACGACCGCTGCGACGAGTGCGGGAATCGTCCACCAGAGGCCGAATCCCATTTGCCAGAGCAATTTGGGAATCCCAAAGTGTTCGCCCGCCCATTCAAACGCGCGCCAGATATACGGAGCGGTGGCGATGCCGAGCCCCCAGGACATCGCGCACATGATCCAAAGCAGGCGGCGCTTGGGCTCGCGTTCGCGCAGTTCCTGCGCGCGCAATTGCACGCGGAATCGGGTTCGCTCGGCGAGTCCACGAGGAAGGGGAATGGCCATGGCGCGCAAAGTGCGGAGCGCATCGTTCGTTTGCTGCGCGACTTGCGCGCAACCATGGCACTCACGCAGATGTGCGGCGAGCCAGTCGCGTTCGGAAAGGGAAATTCCTTCGATGCGCTCTTGCGCGATGAGCTTTTCCGAGCGGGCGTGCAGATTTTCGTTCATGCCGGGCCTCCTTGCATGGCGCCGCGGAGCGCTTCGAGGCCTCGATAGAGCCGAGATTTCACCGTAGAAAGCGGGGCGGCCAGTACGCCGGCGATTTCTTCGAGGCCGAGTTCTTCCTGAAAACGGAGAACGAGAACTTCGCGATAGACGGTGGGAATGCGGTCCAGCGAGGCATGCACGCCGGTTTTTTCTTCGGCGGTCAGGACAAGATGCAACGGCGAAGGCTCATTCAGGGCTGCGAATTCCTTGGGCGCGCCTTCTTCCGGGTCGGTCAGGGCGTCGAGGCTCTGCATTTTTTTCTGGCGCTGCCAGTCGATCACCAGATTGCGCGCAATTCTAAAAAGCCAGGCTTCAAATTTGTATTTGCCGTCGTACTGGTGGCCGCGCTCGAGCACGCGAATCCACGTTTCCTGGAAGAAGTCTTCGGCGCGCTCGCGGCTGGAAGTCAGGTAGAGCAGATAGCGGAACAGCCGGTATTGATACTGCTCGATCAGCTGGTCGAGCAGTTGCGGGTCGCGGCGCTTGAGCCCCTGGGCCAAGGCCTTGGTATCGTCGGCCATTCGTGTGGAGAAGAGAAGAATCGACCTCGATGTTGCCTGGGTCAGAGTTGTGAATGTCGCGCTCATTCTACAGGGTATACGCTGGGGCGCGGCGAAAAGACGCACACCGAGCCAGGTAGTCTGGCTGGATGGAATCTCAGATGGTTCAGATGGGAACGGTTAAGAACTCTTTCCAATTAGCCGCCTCTGCCTCCCCCGCTTTTTTTGTAAGTGTTGCTGATAAAGGAGTTACGGTTTGCGTAAGTGCTGCGGAAACTTACGGTTGCGGGAGTCGCTGTAAGTGTTGATTTTGCCGGGGTTGCGGGTTGAAGCCAAGAGTGCCGGTTGGGGCGGAGGTACTGGGGAGACTGGTGCGCTTGGGCCGGGCAAGCGCAGCCCCTACAGGCGTTCGGGGCGTGGGTTGAGCCGGAGATTGGGGCGGGGCTTGTGCGGGGATAGGCGGCTGAGTTTGGATTTGAGGCGGGGTCGAAGGTGCGGGCTGTTCGGGTTCGGGGGCGGTGGGAAAGCGGTGGTCGTAGTTGGCGTTTACGGAGGTGCGGATGGCTTTGCGCCAGCCGTCGGTGCCGAAAGCGTTGATGTACTCATGTTGGGCGATGTGGATGGCTTGCAATTGGGTTTGGAACATGTAGGCGACGGTGCGGGCGAGTCTGGACTTTATATCGCCGCGGATTACGGCGGGGATGAGGCGAGCGAGGGCAGTGCTGAGATCGCAGGCGGAAAGATAGTCGCCGGAGAAGAAGCAGGCGAGGTCTTTGCTGAGTGTTTCTGCAGCTTGCGCCTGAGCTTCTTTTTTGGCGTGGTAGAAGCAGAAGTGGGGATGACGGGCGGAGCGCGGTGTGCGACAGCGGCGGCCATCTTCGAAAGTGAACAGACATAGGGATACGCGGTCCTTGGCGGTGAGCGAGGACATAGAAGTCTCCTTGATTGAGTTTTGAGATTTGGGATTGCTGAAAAAGATAAGCACAGGCTGAGGCCTGCGCCACTAAAACAAAAACGCCAGCAGGATGCTGGCGCTACAACATGGGCCTAAAAAGCAAACGCCTCGCGGGATCGCGAGGCGCAATACTAACCAAAGCGATTATACCATGACTATTATAATGTCGCCAACAAGAATTATGAATTAGGTCTCGGCGCTGTATCCTAGAGCAGGTCCAAGAAAGCAGTCCGAGCTGGGAACGGGCCCGGCTACCAAGTGGCTTGACGCGGTGTAGTAGACTTTCGTTCTGCTGCTATGTTCTGCCCTGTTTGCAAAGCGGAGTATCGGCAAGGGTTTACGCGGTGCGCCGACTGCGATGTGGAGCTCGTCTGGGAACTGCCAGCGAACGCAATCGTTGCGCACAAACCCGTCGATCCCGGCGACCCGGAGGAGGATCCCTTCTGCTCTTTTTGGAAGGGCGACGATCCTCGTATCCACGCGGAGATCTGCGAACTTTTGGACAAAGAAAGCATCCCTCATAAGACCGTGCGTCGCGAAGACCACCTGTTCCACTTCTTGAACTATCCCGCATTCCAGCTGGGGATTCCGTTTTCGATGTTTGAGAGAGGTGAAGCCGTGGTAAAGGAGGCTTACGGCAGCAGCGAGGCAATCGAACCGGCTTCGCGGCTTCTTCCCATAGGATCCGATCACATTCCCGGCACTCGTTTTGACACAGGAGGCATAGATTCCGGAGGGCGAGCCTCGCAGCAGAGTTCGCAAGACAGGGAGGGGACGCCAAGCGTTGAAGGTTCACAGGATTCTACTGGTCCAAGTGATTACACGGACTCCGAGATCAGTGGGGATGACGAGAACTGGAATGGGGAGGAGGCGGTCGCAGAAATCTGGTCGGGCAACGAGCCTGAACTAGCTGAATTCATCGCCGCTTCGCTCCAAATTAATCAAATTCAATTCCGCCACGATCGAAGCGGAGGCAAACACACACTCTACGTCCTTGCTGAGGAGGAAACCCGCGCCCGCGAAATCGTCCGGGAAGTGGTCGGGGGCGTTCCACCCGAGTGAGACAAGGCTGACGCTTGGTTGCCTGCCGGATATTTCGTCCGCCCCTATTCGGGATGGTGACGGCTTGAACAGTTTTTCTTCTTTGCGATTGGATGTATCCTTAGCGCCTGATCGAGGGTACGCGCTGCTTGCATGGAGGGACACATGGCTTCGGCTACTGGACCGCAAGGCTCGCTGATTATGTTGTGGGCGGGGGAAGACCCGGCGCTGCACTCCACTTTGCTCGAGGAGTTGGAAGCCGCGGGCATTCCGTTTGTCGACAAACCTACC
>Ga0070697_100001929_pt1 | contig 15884 bp, 17 predicted proteins | sample KBSK1501metaG_FD_65475 | JGI IMG/M metagenome (GOLD analysis project Ga0070697, IMG submission 65475) | Corn, switchgrass and miscanthus rhizosphere microbial communities from Kellogg Biological Station, Michigan, USA - KBS K1-50-1 metaG | ecosystem: Host-associated > Plants > Roots >...
GCCGCAGGCGGTACGTTCACCCGTCTGGCCGCAGCCCGCTGCGAGAACCGGCCCAGAATTGAGGCCGTATGGCCCGTCTGCCGGGCATCGAGGGCAAGCTCGAAATCGTCCAGAATCTGATCAGCGACCCCATCATCGAGCGCGCCCAAGAAGGCCAGGACCTGCGCGGCCCTCTTCACCCGGGCGGCAGAGCCGGCCCGCTGAGCATTGTCCCAAGGCTGGCTCGTGGCACGGCGGACCTCTGCCTCGGCCAGGACCCGCAGATAGGTTTCCGCGCGCTCGCGGTTCATATCCTCAGTGTCCCCTCGGCCGCGGCCCGCAGATCGCGCAGCATCCTGAACACCGCGCTATCCGCGCTCAAGTAACCGCCGTTCTGTACTGGAACATCCGCTTCGGTCCGGTCCGTTCGAGGCGCGCAGAACGGTGTCTTCTGTGAAGATTCCCGCCGATGGCTAAGGCACGCAACGCCTATGTGATGGCACGGACCTCGATGCGCCCGTCCTGGATGCGCGTCTGGTAGCAGGGCTCCGGCGTGCTGGCCGGGCCGCGGACGATGCTGCCGTCAGCGAACCGGAAGGTACTGCCATGCCACGGGCAGATGACGCAGCCGTCGCTGATCGTGCCCTCCTGCAGCGGGCCGCCCATGTGAGTGCAGGTGCTGTCCAGGGCATACACCGTTCCCGCGGTCCGGTACAGCAAGACCGGCACGCCGCCCGCGTCGACCTTACGGTGCTGCCCGTCGGCCAGTTCGGTGTCGGCCAGCACCGGCGTCCACTGGTCCGGCCGCTGCTCCCACGCGGTGCGGTTGACATCCACGCCCATGCCGAAGGACAGATGCCCTCCCAGGTACGCGCCGCCGGTCAGCACCCCCAGCCCGGCCAGGCCCAGCGCCTTGCCGCCGCGCCGTCGTCCCCGGGCCCGCGCGACCACGGAAGCCAGGTACAGGCTCAGCGCGGTGGTGTTCACCGCGGCGTGCACCAGTCCGACCCGGGTCTCCGGCCCGGCGGTGTCGGACCAGTCGTTCAGCCCCGCCGCCGCGGTCGGCACGGCGGCCACCACGCCGGCGGCGACCAGCAGATCGGCGGCCCCCTCGGCGGCCGGGCCGCCAGCGGCGTCCAGCAGAGCCGACATCACCCACGCCCCGATCGGCAGGTCGGTCAGCACCGGGTGCAGGGGATGCCCCAGGTCGGTGCCGCTGAGCAGGTTGCGCACCACCCGCGGCCGCACCGCGCGGCCGACCGCCCGTGCCAGCGGCCTGGCCACCTTATCGAGCGCCTCGAGCCGTTCCAGCCGGCGTACCGTCTGCTGCAAGATGTTCATGAAACCTCCCGGTTGAGATGTTGACCAGGCGCCCTGCCGCCTTCGGCCGGACGGCCAAGCTGCGAGCTCACGCGTCATGACTGCATCCGCCCTCCGCGTCCCTCCAGTGCGGTCAGGTACACACCATCGGCGTCGAAAGGCCGGCCGGGCAACTACGGAATTGTCCGGCCGTACCGGACCGCTTCCCGACACCCTGCCGGATGACCAGACAACCACGACATCCCCCCGGCAGCTCCGGAAGTACTACCCCTTTGATCTCGTTAGTCAACGCCAAGGGCGAGTAACGGCCAGCCGTGCCGAGGGGAGGCCATCGATGCCTGCGGTGGATAGCCCGCTGCCCGAGCGGCCCACGGTCACCGCGCCCGATCCGCCGCTAGTTCGTGACGAGAGGCTCGTGCCATGCCCCGCGTTAGGCTCGACTTCATGGTCGAACCGAGGTACACCGTCAAGGCACTGGATCAGTCGACCTGGACCGCGTTCGCTGTGTTGGTGGAGCGCAACAACGGTATCTTCGGCGGCTGTTGGTGCCTGGGCTTCCACCCCAAAGAATCTTGGACCGACGTGGCGCAGAAACGTGCTGCGAAGGAACAGCGAGTCCGAGAGGGCAAAGCCCACGCCGCGCTCGTTTTCGACGGGGAGGACTGCGTCGGCTGGTGCCAGTTCGGCGCACCCGACGAAGTGCCCCGGATCAAGAATCGGGCGGCGTACGAGAAAGGCCGGACGACCTCGCCAGACTGGCGAATCGCGTGCTGCTATGTCGGTAAGGGGCTCCGGCGTCAGGGCGTGGCCACCGCGGCGCTCGGCGGTGCGCTCGATCTCATCGCGGGCCTGGGTGGGGGGACTGCGCGGCTACACGATGGGGCCGGACGGGCTCGGGGGCCGCGCAGAACGGGATGTTCGTTGCGTGTCCTGGAGCGGTCCCAGCGTGCCGGACCATAGCGATGTCGGCGTTGGCGTAGACCATGTCGGCGGTGGCGTGGTCTTGGGCGAAGAAGGTCAGCACCGCGTGGGAGCGGCGGGCACGTAGTGCTTTTCCAGGACAGCCCGCTGGCCGTGGTGGCGGATGGCGTGGAAGCCGCAGTTGAGCCGGGCCTCGCCGGTAGCCCGGCCCAGCGGGCCGCAGTACCCTGATCAGCCCGGTCATCAGTGCCCGCCGCAACTTGGCGTCTTCCTGCTTCAGCCGCTTTATCTCCGCCGGCTCCTCGCTGGTTACCCCCGGCCGGGTCCCGGCGTTCACCTCGGCCTGGCGGACCCACTTGCGCGGCGTCTCCGCTCACCCGATGCCTAGCCTGCTGGCGACAGCGCAGATCGCCGACCGGTCCGGCGGTACTCGGGGCCGCACCTCGGCGACCATCCAGACCGCGCGCTCACGCAACTCCGGGATAACTTGTTGATCGACGTGCCACGGCTCCATCGTCCTTTCACGAGATGGAGCCTCCGGGCACTGCGGAGTGGTTCAGTTCGCTGAGCTGCCCTTTGTTTTGGCGATCTTGGCGGCCACGTTGACGGCGATCTCGATGGCCCTGGCGGCGAGTGGGGAGTGGGTGCGTCCCTTTTCCCAGAGCAAGAAGATCTCGCGTGGCGGGAGCGGTGGCTGGAGTTCGTGGACGGAGAGCGTCTTGTGGGCGCGGGTGTCATGGCTGAGGATGGCGAGCCGTGGCAGCAGCGCCGTCCCCATTCCGGCTCGCACCATTGACAGCACGGCTTCGTTTCCCACGGTGCGGAACACGATGTGCGGCCGGACGGCGCCGCGTGCAAGTTCCTGCTCGACCCGGGCCTGATCGCAGATCGGCGGGTGGGCTACCATCGGCGCGCCGTCGAGCCGGGCCAGCGGCACCGGGCCGTCGGGGAAGGCGCCGGGCCTGGCCACCAGCAGGTACGGGTCGTCGAGCAGCTTGAAGTGGTGGACGTCTCCGTCGACGCGGCCGTCGAAGAACATCAGGTCGAGGTCACTGACCTGAGGCTGGTCGGTCTCCTCCTCGAACAGCCTGATGTCGCAGCCGGGATGCTCTTCCCGCAGCCTGCGCACCACTGGCGGCAAGATCACGTTGGAAACGCTCTGGAACGTGCCGATATCGACCCGGCCGTCGCCGGCCTTGAACCGGTCGAGCGCGGCTGCCATCGCGGCCGCCTTCGCCAGCAGGTCGCGCCCGTGGGCCAGGACCAGAGCGCCGAGCGGGGTGATCCGCACCGGCTTCGGCCCGCCCGGCCGGTCGAACACTGCCCCGCCGACGGCCTTCTCAAGTGCTGCGATCTGCTGGCTGATCGTCGACTGACTGTAGCCCAGCCGGGCGGCGGCCCGGCCGAACGAGCCCTCATCGGCGACGGCGGCCATGGCGGCGAGATGCCGCAGCTCGGCATCGGACACGGCTCCTAGCCTAGCCGTGAACATCGCTTATTACAATTGAAATGATCTAAACCTATCGCTTTTCATAATGCTTCTCCCGGCTTAGCGTGGCTGTCATGACCGACCATCTGCCAAACGATCCCCGGCATGGCGCTGCTGGTCCTCGGAGGTGTCGGACACGAGGTGCCGACACCGCCGTGGAATGTGTTCGTGTCGGCTCTGACCAGGCACACCGGCCGCAACCGGCCACCACCCGGCTGCGGTCGGCGCTGTGGGTGCCGCTCTTCGGCGATCTCGCTGACCCGGTGGTGGTCGCGCGGCTGGCCGCTGAGGCGGAGGAGGCCGGCTGGCACGGGGTCTTCCTCTGGGATCACCTGTGCTGGCGGGCGCCGGTGCGGCAGGTGGCCGACCCGTGGATCACCCTGGCGGCGGCCGCCACTGCTACTGAGCGCCTGCGGCTGGGCCCCATGGTCACGCCGCTGGCCCGCCGGCGGCCGGCCAAAGTCGCCCGGGAGACCGTGACGCTGGACTGGCTCAGCGGCGGCCGCCTCACCCTCGGCGTCGGCCTGGGCAGCGACCGTTTCGGCGGCGAGCTGTCTGCGACCGGCGAGCAGCTTGATGACCGGCGGCGCGGCCAGATGCTCGATGAATCGCTAGAGATCCTCACCGCTGCCTGGTCTGGCCACAGCGTGCACCACCACGGCGAGCACTACATCGTCGACGGGGTCCAGTTCCTTCCCCGGCCAGTGCGGCAGCGGGTGCCTGTCTGGGTCGCGGGGTTCCCCGGCAACATCAGGCCACTGCGCCGGGCTGCCCGGTACGACGGCTTCTTTCCGGTCAACCTCGAGCACCCCGACCAGCTCGCCGAGATCGCCGCCACCATCACCGGCCTCCGCCAGCACGCGACCGCACCATACGACATCGCGATCGCCTTGCCGCCCGGCACCGACCCAGCGCCCTATACGAAGGCGGGCGCCACCTGGTGGCTGGCTGAATTCGAGCCTGAAGCAGTGTCGCTGGACCAGGTGCGCGGTGTGCTCCGCGACGGCCCAGCAGTCCCCTGAGCCGCTGCATCCGCACGAAGAACAGGCAGGAAGCCAACATCGAGAGGACACGGTGATCACGATGACCGTTAGCCAGCACACCGCACGCACGCCTCCGGCCACGATCGGCGCCACCTTGTGGCGGGCCGTGCGGCGCGCCGCGTCGGCGCTGCGGCACGTCCACTGCGAGCAGACCCTCATGTGGGAGCTGTGGTGTCAGGCCAACCGGGCAACCGTGCCTAGCACCGGCCCGCTGCGCTGGGTGCTTACCCTCGACGGGCACCGGCTGGCCGGCAGCCACCTGCCTGCCCCGCATCACGCCGATGCCAGGGACGCCGCATGAGCGCCACCTCACACACCACCCGCGGCCGAGCGGCGCGGCAACATGCCAGGGCACCGGCTCGATGCGGCAGTCGCACGACCCGCTGAAGATCTCCGCGTGCCGCAACACAGACGAAGGAGGAAACCGATGAGCGACCTTCAGGCCATCGCTGACCGCGTCGAGATCGAGGCGCTGCGCGGCGAGTTCACCGACGCGGTGATGATGCACGACTACGACCGCGTCGCGTCGCTGTTCACACCGGACGGCGTGTGGCGGATGCCCAAGATCCCCGTCGAGCTCGCCGGCTGGGAGGAGATCCGCGCCTGGGGCGAGCGGGTACCAGCTCTCGTGGACTACCTCGTGCAGACCACCCACCCGGGCACGATCCAGCTGGACGGCGACACCGCGTCCGGCCGTGCCTACCTCTCCGAACTCATCCGCCTCCACGACGGCAGCTCGGAGCTGAACTACGCGATCTACCACGACCGCTACCAGCGCACCGGCGACGGCTGGAAGTTCACCGAGCGCAGCTACGAGGCCAGGTACCTCGACCACAGTCCGCTGGCGGGCTCGGCGCCCCGCATCCCTCCACCCGCCGACCGACGCTGACAGATTCATCCGGTCAGGCATCCCAGCCAGAAGGAGAGAGATCAAGACCATGGCCAAGCTCATGATCCTCTACGGGCACCCCGGCGGACCCGGCGGCGTTCGAGGACTATTACGCCAGCCGGCATATTCCCTAGGCGGTCGAGCACATGCCCAACGTGCGCGGGGGCGAGAACATGCGGGTGCTCTCCACATCCGACGGCGGCCCGGCCTCCTACTACCGGGTGGCGCAGATGAGCTATGACAGCATGGCGGACCTACGGGCCGGGATCGCCTCCGACGACGGCAGGTCCACCATTGCCGACATCGCCAACTTCGCAACCGGCGGCGCGACCCTGGGCTCGCCGAGTACCGAGGGGTACCCCATCAGTCTGCGGGGGTCCTGACTGGCGCCAAGGGCGAGCAGTTCGGATGCCGGGATCCGGCGCCACCAGGCCAGCGCCAGATGGTTCCCCCCGGCGGGCACGCCTACGGCGGCAGGCTGCGCCGCGTGATCAAGCCGGAATTACGGCTGGCGTCCAGGTGTGCTTGGCCAGCCGGGTTATGACTGAGTCATATCGGGTACCGCATGCGATATGACGGAGTCATATTCAAGGGCCGCTAACCTGCTGGGGGCGCTTGCGCTTGCCGTGTGCGATCGGCTCCGCGAGGCCACCGAGCACCTGGATGACGGGCTGGCCGCATCGGAGCCCGCGGCGCTGGTGACCCTGGCCCACTACCCGGGCCAGTCAATCCTCGCCCTTGGCAGGACGCTCGGCCTGACTCACTCAGGCGCGGTCCGCCTGGCCGACCGGCTGGAGGCCTCGGGGCTGGTGCGCCGCGCTCCGTCGGGCCGCGGACGGACGCTCGCCCTCTCCCTGACCCAGCGCGGGCGGTCGGCGGCGATGAAGGTACTCGCCCGCAGGCAGGCGGCGGTCGAGCAGCTGGCCGGCATGCTGGACCCCGGCGAGGCGGCAGCGCTGGAGCGGCTGGCGGCCCGCCTGCTCGCCGGGATCACCACCGACCGCGGCAGCGCGCACCGCATCTGCCGTCTGTGCGATGAACCGCTGTGCGCGGGTGAAGCCGGATGCCCGGTCGATCAAGCCGTGGGGATCTGACGCGGTGCTGGGCTCCCGCTTCGTGGAGATCCTGCGGCTGCGCGGCATGGTACGGCTAGTGCTGCCGGCGCTTGTGGCCCGCATCCCGGACAGCATCGCCGCTACTGGCATCGTCGTGTTGGTGCGGTCAGTGACCGGCTCGTACACCGTCGCGGGCCTCGCGGCCGGGGCGTTCGGCATCGGCACCGCCGTATCGGCACCGCTCGCCGGCCGGGCCCTGGATCGTCTCGGTCAGCGGCGTGTCCTGCCCGTGCTCGCGGCAGCCTTCGGCACCACCCTCACGGTCCTCGTGGTGGCGGCCGGCCACCTGGGAGCCAGCGGACTGGCTTGCCTGGCGGCCGCGGCGGGCATGACCCGGCCGCCGATCGAGGCCGGGCTGCGCGCACTGTGGCCACGGCTCGTCCCGGCCGACCGGCTCGACGCGGCCTACACGCTCGACTCCACCCTCCAGGAACTCATCTGGATCGGCGGCCCGCTGCTGCTCGCTGTTCTCCTCGCGGTCGGCAGGCCGCAGCTCCCCCTGCTCGCCTGCGCCATACTCAGCCTCGCCGGCACCGCCATCTACGCCACAAGCCCGCACCTTCCCGCGAGCGGGCGGCCCAGAGCGCCTGCCGCCCCTGGCCCGCTCCGGTCCTCCCGGGTACGCGTCCTGCTCGCGGCCGCGGCCTGGTACGGCGCCGCCGCCGGGATCCTCACCGTCTCGCTGGTGGCATACGCCGCCGCGCGCGGCGGTGTCGCATGGGCAGGCGTGCTCGTGGCCATCTGGGGCGCGGGCAGCCTGGCCGGCGGCATCGCCTACGGCAGCAGGAACTGGCGGGCATCAGTCGAACGACGCGCGATCGGATGCCTCGCCCTGTTCGCCGCCGCGCTCATGCTGCTCGCCGCCGCGCCCAATCTCGCCGTCCTGGCGCTGCTCATGATCCCCCTCGGCCTGCCGCTGTCACCATGGCTGGGATCGCTGAGCGCCTCAATCCAGCGCGCCGTCCCGCCCGCCACCGCAACGGAAGCCTTCACCTGGACTTTTGCTGTCATCACCGTGGGACTGGCCAGCGGCAACGCGTTCGGCGGCGTGATCATCCAGGACGCGGGCCCAGATGCCGCGTTCCTGGCCGCGGGCACGGCAGGCCTGGCCGGGGCGGCCATCGGCGTGCTCTGGCGGTCGAAACTCCGCGGGCCTCAGGCAGTCCCACGGTGACCGCCCACCCACAGCAGCCCAGGCGGCAGCCCGCCGAGTAAGACTTCCAAGATGGCGATCCAGCCACATGGTGACCGGTGGCGGCGCACGAGAATGGGTGATCTGCGTGCTCCAACGCGACATTCCAGCGAGTTCGCTTCCCGCTCGTAATCGGCGATCTGGCCGCGGCGCTGGGCTGAGCTCGGATCACGCTCAGCAACTTGGCCTGGTCAGCGCCGGGTGCGCAGGTATCCGCCTATCCGGTACTTGGCTCCCAGCGATCGGGCGCTCCTCGGGACTGCCAGCGAGCGACCCATGGCGGTCGCGAGCATTCCGGTCGCGACTGGCAACCCGGTTCCCGGGCATCGCGTCCGCCCTCCCAGGCGGGTCACCCGGCGGCCGGGTAGCCTGCGGTGGTGAGCGTGATCGGCTGGCTGCTCGATGGCGACCCTGCTATCCGCTGGCAGGTGCTGCGCGATCTGACGGACGCTCCGGCCGGCGAGGTGGCGGCCGAGCGAGCCCGGGTGGAGTACGACGGCTGGGGTGCGCGTCTGCTCGCGGTCGAGGATCCCGACGGGCTGTGGGATGGCGGCGCGTGTTTCCCGGCGTCCTGGGCCGGCGGTGAGCCGGGGCAGCCCTGGACGGCCACGATGCATACGCTGCAGACTCTGCTGATCCTCGGGCTTGACCCGGCGTCGCAGTCTGCCCGTCGGGCTATCGGGCTTGTGGCGGAGAACGGGCGCTGGGAGCACGCCGGGCAGCGGTACTTCGACGGAGAGGTCGAGCCCTGCATCAACGGCAGGACGATCGAGACCGGGGCGTACTTCGGGGTGGACGTCGCGGTGGTCGTTGAGCGGATCCTGGCCGAGCGGCTCGCTGATGGCGGCTGGAACTGCGAGGCCGAGAACGGATCGGTGCGGTCCTCCTTCGACACGACGATCAACGTGCTCGATGGCCTGCTGGAGTTCGAGCGCGCGGCCGGCGGGTCGGAGCAGGTGCGCACGGCCCGCCGCGGCGGTGAGGAGTACCTGCTCGAGCGCGGCCTGTTCCGCCGCATGAGCACGGGGGCCGTCGTCGAGCCGGCGTACCTGGAGTTCGCGTTCCCGTACTACTGGCACTACGACGTGCTGCGTGCGCTGGACTACTTCCGGCGGTCCGGTGCCGCCGCGGATCCCCGGATGGCGGAGGCGGTCGCGGTCGTGCAGTCCAGGCGGCAGCCGGACGGCCGGTGGCTGCTGGACCGCATCCACCCGGGTCGCGTTCACTTCGACCTCGAGGGCGGCGTGGGCACGCCGAGCCGCTGGAACACCCTCCGCGCGCTGAGGGTGCTCAAGTGGTGGGACGGCATCGCCTGACGGCCGGACGACGGAGGGCGGGCAGCATGCTCGAGGACCTCGCTGGCGCCCAGGCTCCGCAGGTAGTCGTGGTTGGGCGGGCTGGCCACGCCGAGGGGCGGGCGCCCATGGCCACTGCGATCTGCACGGCGGCGCTGCCTACGCCTCCCGCGGCGGCGGTGATGAGCACGGTTTCGGGGTCGTCTCGTCCTTGCGGGCCGGGCGGATCAGGGTCAGACCCGGTTCCGGACCGGCGAAGTACGCCTCGGTCTCCTCCCCGGACAGGCCCTTGTCCGTGACGATGGCGGTGCCGGGGGCTGGCCGGTTCGCCGGCTGGTCGTTGAGCATCTGCCGGGCCTGCTGGCGTTCCCCGTAGAGCTTGGGGGTTGGCTAGGCCGAACCCGGTGACTGCCCCGTCGCAGGTGCAGATGAGCAGCAGCTTGGCACCCCAGTACCAGCGGGAATGGCTGGGACAGTAGCCGTATCTGGTCCAGCCGTACAGGCCAGGGCGCTTCGCGGTGACCGCGGACTGGCCACACGGGACGGGGTCGCGTCCATCAGACGCAGCAATTCCGCGCTGCCCGGCGTCGCCTCGGCCAGCCGGCGCAGCGCGGCCTCCATGAGCGGCGCGGCGGCCTTGAGGCGGTCGTTGTACTCGCTGTGGCGGAGCAGCCGCGGGAACAGATGCGCTCGGCCGCGGGCCGGCGCCGCGGCGCCGGGCCGGGCGGCCCGCACGGATCATCCCGATTGCGTGACGGCTGGGTGATCCGCCGTCACACATGTTGAGTGATCCGAAAAGATGGCGGCCCTTGAGGAGCTCGGCTGGCAGCCGCGGGGCTACCCGGGGCGCTGCGGCGGGTTCGGCGAGCGGCCCGGGGAAACGGGCCGGGAGCAATTCCGGCACCGCGTCCCAGGCCAACTCAGCCAGAGGCCCCGACAGAGGCCGAAGACGCCGATGGCCTATGGCAAGTCCGGAGAACTGGGACGCGGCAATCTGGCCATCGGCGAGCGCACCGACGGTCCCGTGTTCCTGGCCGGGGACGGCCGGCGGCTGGACCGGCACGGAGCCGGGCGGATCGTCCGCCGGGTCGCCGGCCGGGCCGGGATCACCAAGCCAGTCACCCCGCGCACGCTGCGACACGCGTTCATCACCGCCGCGCTGGATGCTGGGGTCCCATTCCGCGACGTGCAGGAAGCCGCCTCCCATGCGGACCCGAGGACCACGATGCGATATGACCGGGCCCGCGGCAGCCTGGACCGGCACGGACCTATATTGTTGCCGCCTACGTCGCAGGCGCCGCCCGATAGCCTCTGCCAGCGGGGCAGCAGTTCCGCCTGGCGGCTGCCACCGTCAGGCGGACAGCCGCAAAGCCCTCAGGCCAGCAGCGGTAACAGGTCGCAACCAAGCGCCGAGCGCGACCCGCCGATCGGCGCGGGCAGGCCGATAGTCGATCTTCGCTTTCGAGCCGCTCATACCGGGGGTGATCTGCGGTCCCGGTATGCCTGTCGATCTAGGTGCCGGGAGAATCGCGGAATTCGCCGTCCAGCGCCGGGCCGCGGGCTGAGCGTCAGGTCGGCTTGGACGTGCCGACCAGTCCGCTGTCGTAGGCGGCGATGACCAGCTGGGCGCGGTCGCGGGCGCCTAGCTTCATGAGCAAGCGGCCGATGTGGGTCTTCGCGGTAGACAGGCTGACGTGCAGCGTGGCCGCGATTTCGGTGTTGGACAGGCCGAGACCGACCAGGGTCAGCACCTCGCGTTCGCGCTCGGTTATCTCGTCCAGCGCGGTTGCCGGGCGCGGGGCGGGTTCGGGGCGGCGGGTGAACTCCTCGATGAGCCGCCGGGTGGCGCCGGGAGCGAGCAGCGCATCGCCGGCCGCGACGACCCGGATCGCGGCCAGCAGGTCGGCTGGCGGTGTGTCCTTTAGCAGGAAGCCGCTCGCGCCGGCCCGCAGGGCGGCGAAGACGTACTCGTCGAGGTCGAAGGTGGTCAGGATCAGCACCCGGACGGCGGAGGTCTCCGGGGCCGAGGTGATCCGCTGGGTCGCCTTGATGCCGTCCATTCCGGGCATGCGGATGTCCATCAGCACTACGTCGGGTCTTTCCCGCCGGGCCGCCTCGACGGCCTCGGCCCCGGTCGCCGCCTCGCCGACCGAGGCCAGGTCGGGTGCGGTATCCACGAGGATACGGAAGCTGCCGCGGACCAGGGCCTGGTCGTCGGCGACCAGTACCCGGATGGTCATGCGGCGGTAGCAGTCAGCGGGAACCTGGCGCTGACCCGGAAGCCGCCCCCCGGCCGGGGTGCGGCGCTGAATTCCCCGCCGTACATGCCGACCCGCTCACGCATCCCGGTAATGCCGTGGCCGGTCCCCGGGCCTGGCGTGCTGCGGGCCGCACCGATCCCGTTGTCGGTGATCTCCAGGTTCAGCGACTGGTCCTCGTAGCCGACCGCGACCCGGCAGTGGTCCGTCGCGGCATGCTTGATCACGTTGGTGATCGCCTCCTGGATCACCCGGTAGGCGGCGAGGTCCAGCCCGGCCGGCAGCGCCGGCCGGGCGCCGTGGATGTCCAGGTCCACCCGTACGCCGGCTTCGCCGGTCCGGTCGGCCAGCGTCTTCAGATCGGCCAGCCTCGGCGCCGGGACCAGTCCCGCGCCGGAGGTTCCCTCGTCCCGGAGCACGCCGAGCAGCGCGCGCATCTCGTGCAGCGCGCCGCGGCTGGTCTCCTCGATCGAGGACAGCGCGCGGGCCGCCTCCTCCGGGCGCGTGCCAGCCACGTAGTTGGCCACCCCGGCCTGCACCGCGATCACGCTCATACCGTGCGCCACCACGTCGTGCAGTTCGCGTGCGATGCGCAGCCGTTCCTCGCTGTTGGCCCGCCGGGCCTCGGCGAGCTGCTCGCGGGCCCGCTGCTCGGCCTGCTCCCGCAGCCCGGCCGAGTACGCGCGCTGCAGCCGGGCCAGGTAGCCGATCATCCATGCGCCGGCCAGCAGCAGCCCGCTCTCCAGCAGCAGGCCCGCCGCCGCCCGGGTCCCGCCCCGTCCGTAGACGCCGTGCCTGGCCAGGCCGAACGCGATGTCCCCGGCCGCCGTCACCAGCAGCGAGCCGGCCAGCAGCCACAGGGCTTCCCGGCGGGCGAACCGCAGCGGGACCAGGTACAGCACGAAGCCCGCCGCCAGCGATGGATCGGGGGAAAAGCTCAGCGCCGCGACCGCGGCCCCGCCCGCCACCACCAGCGCGAGCGCGGTCCGCGGCCAGCGCCGCCGCGCCGCGGCGGGCAGAACGGCAACCGCGACGATCAGCGCGGCCAGGCCTTGCGGGACGCCGGTCAGGTCGGCTGGCTGGTTGAACTCGACGCCGTACACACCCGCGAGCAGGACCGTGCAGGCGACGTCGATCGCGGTCCAGTGCGGCTCGCGGAGGCCCTTCAGCAGCGGGTTCATGCCCTGACGGTAACTCGCCGGGCCGGGCGTCCGCGTCGTACCGGGGTCTGACTTCGCCGGTGTACTTCAGGCCAGCCCGGGCCGCGAAGTGTGTCCCCCGGCCTGACGCAATCCGCCGCCGCCGACGGCACGGTGGAAGCCACTCAGCCGAGTTACCAGGGAGAAACATGACCGCCATCATCGAGGCTCGAGGGCTCGGTAAGCAGTACCGGAGCCGCTGGGCACTGATCGACTGCACGCTTTCGATCCCCGCCGGGCACGTGGTCGGGCTCGTCGGCCCGAACGGGGCCGGGAAGACGACGCTGCTGCACCTGGTCACCGGCCTGCTGACCCCGACCGCGGGGACGATCGAGGTGGCCGGCGGCCGGCCAGCCGCCAGCGGCGCGCAACTGGCCCGGGTCGGGTTCGTCGCCCAGGACACGCCCGTCTACGCCGCGTTCTCCATCGCCGACCACCTGCGGCTCGGGGCTCATCTCAACCCCGGCTGGGACGCCAAGCTGGCTGCGGACCGGATCAGGAGGCTGGGCCTGGACCCGGCCTCGAAGGCCGGCCGGCTGTCCGGCGGCCAGCGCGCGCAGCTGGCCCTGACCCTGGCCATCGCCAAGCGGCCCGAGCTGCTGATCCTGGACGAGCCGGTGGCCAGCCTCGACCCCCTGGCGCGCCGGGACTTCTTGCGGGACCTGACCGATGCCGTGGCCGAGCACCACGTGAGCGTGGTGCTGTCCTCGCATCTGGTCTCGGACCTGGAACGGGCCTGCGACTACCTGGTCGTGCTGACCGCCGCGCACGTGCGGCTCACCGGCGAGGTCGCCGATCTGCTCACCGCGTACCGCCAGCAGGCGGGGATGCAGGCCGACCTGGAAGACCTCGTGCTGGCCTGCCTGAGCCAGCCCGCCGACCACCACCGCTACGCACCGGAGGAAAACCGATGATCTGGCTCACCTGGCGCCAGTTCCGCGCCCAGACGGCCGTGGCCGTCACGGCCCTGACCGCCTTCGCCGTCATCCTGGGGGTGACCGGCCCGGACCTGGCCCACGCGTACGCCGCCAGCGGGCTGGCCAGCTGCCGGGGCAACTGCACGTCGCTTTCGGGCACCTTCCTCAGCCAGGTGAGATCCGACGCCGTCTACCCGCTGCTGTACTTCGCGGGCGGCGCGGCCTTGTACCTCACGCCCGCGCTCATCGGCATCTTCTGGGGCGCGCCGCTGGTCACCCGGGAGCTGGAAGCGGGCACCTTGCGGCTGGCGTGGAACCACAGCGTCACCCGGACCCGGTGGATGGCGGCCAAGCTCGGCCTGATCGGCCTGGCCGCCATGGCCACCGCCGGGCTGCTCAGCCTCATGGTCACCTGGTGGTCAGGCCCGATCGACCAGGCCGGCGGATTCCCGGTGACGATGGGCCAGCTGAGCCGGTTCTCACCGCTGGTGTTCGACGCGCGCGGCTTTGCCCCGGTCGGCTACGCCGCCTTCGCCTTCACCCTCGGCGTCACCGTCGGCGTGCTCACCCGGCGCACCCTTCCGGCCATGGCCATCGTCCTGGCCTGCGTCGCCGTCGTCCAGCTGGGCTGGCCCACGGTGGTAAGGCCCCACCTGATCCCGCCTGCCACCTCGACCGGCACGGTCAGCGTCAACCTCAGCACCGCGAGGGTGGGCCACGAAGGCGAGCTGGCCGTGCCGGTCACCGGCATGCCCGGGGCGTGGATCATCTCCAACCAGACCATCACCCCGTCGGGAAGGGTCTTCGTGCTGCCCGATGTCGCGGCCTGCAGCACCGGCACCCAGCAGCAGTGCGACCGGTTCCTCGCCACCCAGCACCTGCGGCGGCGGATCACCTACCAGCCCGCCAGCCGCTTCTGGGCCTTCCAGGCCTATGAGACAGCGATCCTCGCAGTCCTCTCGCTCGCCCTGGCCGGCTTCTGCGTCTGGTGGATCCGCTCAAGGCGCCTGGCCCGATAGGAACGCCTCATAGCCGTCAGGCTCCCGGATCCCGCGAAGCCGATAGAGGAACAGAACCGGGAGATAGGTGCACCCCATGGCCGCGACGAGATCCCCGCGGCCGAAGCGCCGATTCGGCGATCGGGTCACGGGGTCGGGATATTCCATCCCACGATGCGTAATCGGCTTTACGTCCAGATGGCGCTGGCCAGTCCGTCGCTGAACAGCTCGGGCGGATCAGGGTAGGGCCGTGCTTGATCCAGGAGGACGCGCAAGGCGGTCCAGGAGGCCACGGCGGCGTACAGGACGTCATCGACGGCGGCCTTTCACCGGCAGGACCGAGGTCCTCGGGAAGGACTATGCCGGCCCTGGCGAGGAGGTGGCGCCGCCGGGCTATGCCGGCCCAGGTCGACTTGCGGGAATGCGGGGTGCGCCGGCGAGTTGCGCGAAGCTGGCCTCGGGGTGGACTTCCACGACCCGGAGCCTGGTCTGCCGTACCCACCGGTCGACCTGGAGGATCTTGGCCTGCAAGGCGGACGCCGCGGATCGTCAGCCAGGTCGATATCTGGCAGCACGAGGAACTCGCCGTCTACCGGCACTACCGCAACCTGCTCATCCGGCCAGCCGATGACGGGGGTGGCTTCGCCCATCATGAGGCGCAGCATCCACAGCATCCGGACTGGCTGTGGCGGCTGGCCCGGCACACGCGCCGCGGCCAGCCGAAGGCCGCGTGGATGACGGCAGGAGCGGTCCAGGCTATCCCCGCCGACGGGGTCTTCCGCGTCGGCCAGCGGCGTGAGCAGGTCGCGGCGAACTACGTCTTGTTCTCGGCCAGCCTAGAGCTAACCTTCATCCTGTCCGATCCGCCACTGTCGCCTTCGCCAGGGCACCCGGACAGCTGGAGGCCTGGACCGGCGATCCCTTCAGGGCTGGCGGCAACCCGTAACGACTGTTCTGTATCTAGTGGCGGGGTCAGCGGCCAGCCTGAGAGGCGATGCCGGATGGCTGCCGTGTGCCCGGTTGCCGGGAGGGAGTCGGGCTCGGGGGCGGCGGCCCTGCCCGCAGGTGTGACATGAGAGACGATCCCTGGCGCTGGAGGGGCATGAGGACTTTGTCGTGCTCCGGGTTCCGTCAGCGGTGGTGCCCGCTATGACGAGCCTGGTCTTCGGTATCTGCCTGCGGGCCACGCCGCCGCGGGTCTGCCAGGCGCTGGCTGACCCTGCCCTGGTACCGGGCTGGCTGGCCGGCATGTCGTCCGGCCCGGCCGGG
>Ga0070697_100001933_pt1 | contig 15850 bp, 10 predicted proteins | sample KBSK1501metaG_FD_65475 | JGI IMG/M metagenome (GOLD analysis project Ga0070697, IMG submission 65475) | Corn, switchgrass and miscanthus rhizosphere microbial communities from Kellogg Biological Station, Michigan, USA - KBS K1-50-1 metaG | ecosystem: Host-associated > Plants > Roots >...
TGAGAGCCGCGAGTATCGCACCGGCCCCGAGACCCCCTAGCAATATCCCGTAAGCACCCGCGCTAAGTCCTAGTTGCTTTCGCGCCACGAGCGGCATCATGGCCCATAGGGCGCTAGCGCAACTGACATAAACCCCGGTGCGCACCAACACGGCCTGCAACGCCGGATCATGTCGCACGTAACGCAGGCCCGCCTTCATCGCCCCCACGATACGTTCTGTCGGTGCGATGCTTTCCAGGGGTTCTCGTTTCCAGCGATAAAGCACAATGATCACACCCACAAATGAGAGTGAGTTCAAAAAGAAGACGGCCCACGAACCTATTGCCGCTACCAACAATCCCCCCAGCGCGGGACCGACTGCGCGCGCTATGTTGAAGGCAACGCTGTTGAGGGAGACGGCGGCTGGAAGCTCAGATCGTGGAACCAGCTCGGGAATGATCGCCTGCCACGCCGGCGCGTTTAGAGCCGAGCCAAGTCCGAGACAAAAAATCAGCAGCAACAAAACCCAGGGCGTTGTTAGTCCCAGGAGCGTAAGGACTGCGAGCGAGATGGCTGAGAGGAGCATCCAGCCCTGCGTGTAGAGCAACAGGCGCCGCCGATCCACTATGTCGGCGAGCGCGCCGGCCGGTAACGCCAGCAGAAATAGTGGCGCGTTCTCAGCAGTCTGCATTAGGGCCACCATGAAAGGCGATGGTGCGAGCGTGGTCATCAGCCAATCGGCGCCCACGTTGTGCATCCATGTCCCGATATTCGAGGCCACGGCAGCAAGCCAGACTGCGCGAAACAATGGATTAGATAGCGGTTGCCAGGCTGACTCACGTGCGTGCCCCTGCGGGACGTCGATGCTTGGTGAGGGAAGTCCTTCCCTGGTCTGCTGAACTGCTTCGCGATTGGACATGACGGAAAGTATACCGGGAGGAGTATGGCGAAACACTCACAGGCGGGAGTTGCAAAAATTCAAGACTGAGCTGCGAGAAGACTCCGAGCGGTGGACATCATCAACCCGGCCTGCTGAGGAGTCGGTACGGAGATTCAAAATTTGCCTTTCTCTGTGCTTCCTCTAGTGTGCTCTGTGTCTCAGTGGTGAGTTTTTTCTTCGTGAATCACCACAGACGCACAGAGTTCACGGAGGTTGCACAGAGGCTTGAGCTTAATCCGACAGACTCCGGAGCGGGCTGGAACTCGGTACACTGTGTTTATTGCCCACAGCGGTAGCTGAGCGTGAATATCTCGTTATCGTCGGGGTTCGCAGGGTCGTAACACACTTTAGCTCGTCTTCCCACCTCGTACTGGTCGCTTACATCGTCGCTCTTGGTCCATTCAGTTTCGATCGTGCGACCCTGGGCCTGAAAGCTGTATGTAATTCGGGTCGAATAATTGCGCGCGGAGCTGCGCCGGTTGTTGCTGGTCGCTTTGCTGGTCACCTTCACCTCGAGAACCTGAGCGGGCGCTTCGGCGGTCAATCTCACCAGACGCTGGTGGCGTTGCCAACTGAAAAAGATGAAGACGCCGGTCGCAAGCACACCCAGCACAATCACCACTACCGCCGCGATGGCGCAACCAATTACCTTTCGCGGGCCGAAAAACAATCCGCGTCCGAGTGAAAATGGCGAGATTCTAATCACGATTCACGTTCCCCAATCACCACGCTTGGCGAGGCGGTCGCACCATAGTCCAGGCGTTCAAGGGGCGTCAACAGAAAATTATTGATTGACTCTTCCGCTATTACGTCCCACACTCCATCAGGTTGGGCCCTTCTCATCACAACAATGCAGTATGTATGAGAAGTTTAAAGAATTAGACGGCACACATCCGTGGCGGGAAGTTAGCCCTGATGGTTATCTTGACTATCACGCCCGCTACCGGCCAAAGGGTCGTGTCCTTTATTTCAACTTCCCGCTCGCGAGGGAGATGGAACTGATCACGCCTGACCATCCCCCGATTATTAATAAAGAACTCGAACAAGCCATCCTCGAAACCTTCTCACTTCAAATCATCAACGAATATGATCTAAAGCTGGGGACCAAATACCCAACGGAGACGGTGAAGCCACGTCCCTACATGGCCACTCGTTACCTGCAAACGCAGCATCGAAATAAGCAGGGCAAGACTTCCGGAGATGGGAGAAGCATTTGGAATGGTCATCTGCGGACGAGTAACTTGATCTTTGACATCTCCAGCCGCGGAACCGGCGCCACGATTTTGAGTCCAGGCGCACAGAAATCGGACGGAGCCGTTAAGACCGGCGATGAAAGTTTTGGTTACTCGTCAGGACTGGCGGAGCTGGACGAGATGTTGGGCAGCGCGGTCATGTCCGAGATCTTCTACCGGCAGGGTATTCCCACCGAACGCTGTCTGGCGGTGATTGGCTTTGCAGATGGGAGCGCTATCGGCGTCAGAAGCGCGCCTAATTTAATTCGCCCGGCCCACTTCTTTCGCTATCTCAAACAAGGCCGCCACGCGGAACTCAAAGCATCGGTGGACTATTTCATCCAGCGCGAGGTTGAAAACAACTTCTGGCAGATATCAGGTGATGAGACAGCAAAATACAAGCAAGCCCTGGACTACCTGGCGCGCTCCTACGGAAAGATGGCGGCTGTGCTGGAGGAGGAATACATCTTCAATTGGCTGGCCTGGGACGGAGACAACATGCTGGCGAGCGGGGCGATTCTGGATTATGGATCTATCAGGCAGTTTGCCGCCAAGCACGATAAGTATCGTTTCAAGGACGTGGATCGGTACTCCGCTTCGTTGACTGAGCAACGCTATTGGGCGCGCCTGATCGTGCAAACCTTTGCGCAAGCCATGGATTTCATTTGTTCGGGTGAAAAGCAGAACCTGCGCGCCTTCAAAGATGCCCCCTGTCTGAAAGTTTTTGATTCTGCCTTCGAGAACGAAAGCAATTACCGCATTCTGTGGAGAATAGGTTTCACGCCCGAGCAAATAGACGAACTCAGACAGAAAGCGCAAAAAGAGATCGAGGAGTTTCGTAGATCCCTGACGTACTTCGAGGATCGCAAAGTATCTAAAGGCATTGAAAAACTCCCGGACGGCTTTACCCACAAGCCGGTGTTTCTCATTCGCAACCTGCTGCGGCAGTTGCCCGCGTATTACCTGGCCCAAACGATAAGTCGTGTGGAGGAAGAAAGCGCCTACATGCCGGACGATATTTTCCTGCGCGTCATGGCCGCTTCCTACGTCGGGAAAAGGGACCTGGAGTTGACGCCTTCGCGCAGCAACCAGGTCAAGAACTTTCAGCAATGCTACCTGCGACTGATTGCCGTGTTTGGTGAGCCGTTTGACGAGGTGCTGAAAACACTTCAGGAGAGATCGGCAGTTATCAATCACCGGCATCGCCTAACCGGAGATGCGCTGGTTGTGATCATTGAAGAAGTGATTGCCCTGCGGGGCAAGATCAAAGTTGAGGGATTGCAGGAGGCGCTCGATGCGTTTATCGATTCGCAGGTTTTGGTTCCGGGAAGATGGCAGCCGGTGACGCCCGAGGAGCTCAAACCAAGAACTCTTAAATCCCGTCTACTAATCACGATTCAAGAGAACCTGGAAGAATATAAAGAATCCATCTGACTCGAAAAAAGTCGCTTCCCGTAGTGTCCTAAGTTCAAGTCTTTGCGAGATCTTTGCGTTCTTGGCGCTCTTTGCGGTTAATTGTTTTAAAGAATTTTCACCGCAAAGTACGCAAAGAGTCGCAAAGGTCCGCAAAGAAATTCTTCAAATTAGGACACTGCCCTCTTCCGGTAGATTCAATTGCTTTGGATGCAAATGACCAGTGACGCTGATGTCAGGGACGTTCTATCGCCCCAATATCGCATCCATTGCGCTGGTCATTGTTTCCATCTCGAGGACGAGTCCGCAATCGTTGATCAATTCCTCCACAACTCCCGTTAGTCGTTGGGATAGCATCAACGAGTGCACTGTTGGCCGCGGGAAGATGCGAGCTTGAAAAAGTGCTGCCATTTCCGGCCAGAGCACCCAAAAGAGCGCTTCCGGTTGTAATATTGGTCTGGCCCAGGAGGCTGCACGAGCCCGTGTTGGTGACCGGCCAGAAGTTGAAATTCCCATTGAGGGTAATATTGGCGCAGTCCTGCAACGGCACCCCGGTAGCGGCGGATCGATTGTTCACCAGGGCATTGGAACGGAAAGCAACATTGGCCTGGAGTTGCGCGGCTATGCCTCCGGCAGCAGCAGCGCCCGTCCCCAGTGAAGCATTGAGTGTGATTGTGCAAAACTGCAAATTGAGATCACCTCCGCCTGTTTCGACAAAAACTCCGCCGCCCGCAGTTGAAGCGGTGTTTGAGCTAATCGTACTGTTCCCGATAAATGTGGTTGGCTTGGTAACTATCGCCATTTGACCGGGTGGCAATCCAAGAGCAGCAACCCCTCCGCCCTGCCCGGCGACGTTTCGCTGAAATCTCACTTTCCAAAATCAAAGCCGCACTCTGATTACAAATCCCACCGCCCTTGTCAGTGCCGGCAGTGTTCCCAATGATTCGACTACGACGAATGGTCAGGGCGCCTTCGAGTTTTTCGTCCGGGGCTAAAGGGTTTCCGCCGATGCCGCCGACGCCGCCAGGCTGCCCGGCAACTATGCCGCCTCCGTTAACCACTCCAGCGCAAGCAACCGGGCCGTTGTTGCTTATGACACTCAACAAAATCTGCAATCCCGATGGCGCGTGCCCGGATGGAAAAGCAGGGGCGGGCGGAATTGAGCCACTGCCACCGCTTCCGCCACAGGATACGCAGTTTAGTGGACACGCAACTGTGCAGTCTGGCGAATCGAAACCAAAAGAGTTGTGAAAGCCGCCAATAAAATTCACCGGGGTCATGTTGGCGTTTGCAACTCCGCCGCCTGGATTATCGGAGACAGTGACCCTCAGCATCGTCATGCGACCCCGATTGACTATTGCGCGCCCGGAATGTCCAGTGAGTCGCACTAAAATCAGTTGGGCCGTGGCATCCGGCATATTACGCACGCCGGTTCCGGCGTTTCGAAGTCGAATAGATCTTAAGCGGAGAACCGAGGAATTCTCGATCAGCGTGAGTGCGCTTCCGCCTCCCGTGATAGTTGTAACAGTACTTCCCTGACCACGAATCAAAACGGGCCGTTGAATAAACAATGATGCGGTGGCCAGGGGATTCGCCGGCAGGGACAACGTGATGTTGTTTACACCATTCGCGAACCGGATTTCATCATTGGTGCCAAAAGGTCGGTTTGCAGAGTTGGAACATCCGTTGCCGTTACTTTGCATGTTGATGGCATTGACTGCCTCGCGGAGCGAACACCCGGCAACACTTCCCAGGGCGCCGTCCTGCTGCGTTGTCACCAGGATGGTTGCGGCTGAGGCCTTTTGATGCGATGCACTCAAAACAGCTAGTAAGACAACAATGCAAACTAGCGAGCGGAGTAGTATCGTTTTCGGCATGTCACTCCTGTAATTTCATGGAAGGTTGTTTTGCATTTCATCCCGATACCTTCAACCCAAAATATTAGGCCCACATAACTAACCCGCGCTGCTTTTTGAAAGGCCGCTGTTTTCTACTCGATCGAAATGAAATAGTCTGTACCGCGTACTCGCCCTTCAAGGCTAAGGAAGTAATCTCCATCGTTCGCCGCCTTGTATTCCACGACCTCCTTTGCTTTCCTTCCAGAGGTATAGTTCTGTGTCAGGTAACTTGTATCGCGATCATACAATCTCACTAGTGCACGGGTTAAATCTGGGGTCAGATCCGAGATAATAAATGTTACCTTGAGTGTCTGATTAGCCTTAACTCCTATCTTGTAATACTCCGGCTTATCATGGTCCTCCTGGCCCAGGTAAGGGCCCGTTGAGATTCGAGTAGCTTGTTCCATTACCGCTCCGCCCCGCGGCAAAGGCCGTTTGTCTCCGGAAGGAATCGGAGGCGGTGGGGCGGTCTTCTTTTCTATGCGTTCGTCAATACGTTTTGACAACTGATCTATCTTTACCTGGCTGATAGAGTCGCCATTTGCGTGGGCCAGTTCGGCCGCCTTCGCTGCGTGTTTTCGCGCCTCTTCCGGTTGGTTTTGCTGGTCATAGATGTAGGCCAGCGTGTACTCCGCCGAACGGGTTGGCACATTATCGATTGATGCCTTGAGCGAATTGATCGCTTCGTCAAACTTATTCTCTCCGATTAGCACCAAACTCTTCTGATACTCCTCCAGCGCCTTCTGTTTGGTGGCTTCATCAGCCTTCAGGTTCTTCAGCTCGGCCACAATCTCGGCATTGCTCGACGGTTGGGCCTTGGCTTTGTAAGCCAGAATCTGGGCCAGCACCGCGAGCCCGGCAAGAATCACAAAAACGGCCAGGCCATAAACCATCATTCGATGAAGTAGGTGCGCGAATTTTTCTTTCGTCAGCTTGTCTTTCAACAAACCAAAAAACAATTCCGGCACTGCCTTCGTGCGCAACGCGAGCAGCACTACGACGGCGAGGAAGGCCAATAGCGTGAAGGGGTCTTTTATGTTGATGAGCGCCTTGATGAGTTCGTTCATGCCCATCCTCCAGGAAGTGAAGATTCGGAAGAGTGTTGGCGTACCCGTTCGTGCGACGTGCGCCGCACGATATTACAAGCCCCGGTCGAGCGTCAATAGTTTGCGATGTTTGAATGGCATTCAACGGCCCGCAAACTAACAGTTTGCGTTGCAACAACCTTGAATCGCCTGGAGCGATCCAATTAACACAGCCTCTTCAGCCCGGTGATTGAGATCTGCCGAGCTCATCTTTGAACCGTTTCTAACGTTTATTCTGGTCCATCGCGAGGAAAACCATTGAAACAGTTGCTTTCACGCCGAAGCGTGAAGCAGGCCTCGATGAGTTATTGACCCACGCAGGCCTGACCCTTTAGTATGGACTTATCCGATCAACCACATGATCGGCACCTAACTCGCCGCAACTCTCGCAAACGCAATTCAATATCTCGCGCTCCGTAATCGTCTAAACACCAAACAAATGGATAACTTTATGAAATCGAATCTTCCAGCCTTTTTGCTAATTCCTCTCATGCTCCTCATTATCTCCACCTCGTCGATGCCTGAGGGTGTGGTGGCGCAGAACAGCGGTTCGCAAAAGGAAACGCAACAAGCCGAGACAGACGAGACAGCAGCCCAGCGCAGCGCACAGCAGGCTTATGCGCGAGGTCGAGCGCTTACTGACTCAAAAGATTATGAAGCAGCCATCGAGCATTTTCAGACTGCGGTGCGACTGAGACCGGATTTTTCTATCGCCCGCGAGTGGTTGGCAGTCAGCTACGTGTTCACGAAGAAATATGAAGAGGCGATTGAAAACTATAACAAGCTGATTGAAGAGAAGCCTGACTACAGCAGCGCTTACGCCTCTGTGGCATACGTGTACATCGAGTTGGGACAGTTCGAAAACGCGGCGGAATCCTGTCGGAAAATCATTGCAATCAATCCCACCTACGTGCCCGCTCACGAAAATCTCGGGGTTGCATTGCTCAAGCTGAAGAAATTTAACGAGGCGGTGGCTGCCCTCAATTCGGCGTTGCGACTGGCGCCTTCCTTCAGTACCTACTCAAATCTGGCCGGTGCCTACGATGAAATGGGACGCTACGAAGAAGCAGCTACTGCCGGACTTGCGGCTCTGCGTCTCCAACCCGACGACACCTTTTCGCTGAACAACCTGGGTCACGCATACCTCAAACTCAAACGTTACGAGGAGGCCGCGCGGGTGCTGAACGAGGCGATTAAGATTGATCCGAAAGAAATAACTCCTTACACCAATCTTGGTGATGTTTACCTGGAACTTCACCAATACGACCAGGCGGCGGATGTGTACCGCCGTGTCATTGCTTTGAACCCGCCATACCTCTTTGACTATTACAACGGGCTAGCCCGCGCGTATGCCGGCCTCAATAGGGACGACGAGTCGCTGGCCACGTTGCGTCGAGGGATCGAAGTGGACCCAAACGGCGCCGACAGATTCTACCGAAAGCTGGTGGAAGCAGACCCTGCAAAGTGGCTTGTGGAGTTTAAGAAGGCGTCCGTATCTAACGACGAGAAGCTCGCGGGGCTAAACGACCTGGGCCTGGCTTATCTCAATCTCAAGCGCTATCCCGAAGCGATTGAGATTTTCGATCGCGTACTGCTCTTTGATCCGAAGCATGCATCGGCCTTTAATAACCTGGGAAAAACCTATTTCGCGCAGGGTGACGACGTGAAGGCGATTGAAAATTTTACTCGGGCTATTGAACTTGCACCCAAATTCCCCTTGCCTTACAACAATCTTGCCCAGGTTTATCTAACACTACGGCGTTACCCGGAGGCCTTGAAGACTTGCCGTCAGGCGTTGGCTGTCAGATCTGACTACGCACCGGCACACTACACAATCGGATTGGTTTACCTGCGCCTTGGCGACCGCGCGAATGCAATCCGTGAACACAGGGAACTCTTGAAACTCAATCCAATTCTGGCAAATGAACTCTACGAATCCATCAGCAGGTAATGCCTGTTCGACCGTTGCGTTCTATGGCCGTCAGGACTTTGTTTGCCGCCCTGTCTTCCTCATTATTAACCACAGAGAACTACTTCCGTCATTCCCCGTGCGAATAATGCGAGGAATAAGTAATACCGGATATTAGCCGCCGATAAATGCAGTTGGACGCCGATCGGAACATACTAAATCCGGTGGAAGCCCTTGAGAATGTCGCGGGTGGCAAGGCGAAGGATTACGGGCCGGCCGTGCGGGCAGGTGGTGGGCGACGAGGTCTTTAACAGTCGATCAATCAGCCAGCGCATCTTTTCCGGCGAGAGCGGCATATTCACTTTGATGGCGGCGTGACACGCAAGCGAGGCGGCGATGTCGTCTCGCAAAGTTTCGCGAGCACTGCCCTTCTTTTCCGCGTCAACTGTATCGAGGAGTTCGGAAAGCATGTTTCGCGCTTCACCTGCCGGCAAATCGGCGGGCGCAGCTTTTATCGCCACCGTCCTGCCCGACAACCGCATTAGTTCAAAGCCATAGTTTTCCAGTTCACTTGCGATTGTCTCGAACACAAAAGCTTGCGCCGGAGTGAGGTCAAACGTCTCGGGAATCAACAGGTGTTGGGATTCGACCAGGCGAGTCGATTCGAGGGCGCGATACTTGTCGAATAAAATGCGCTCGTGCGCTACGTGCTGATCGATTAACAACAGGCCTTCATTATCAGTGGCGATAATAAAGCTCTCGTCGAGTTGGCCCAGAGGGCGGATGTTATTTGATAACGACTCGACAGAAACTTCGCGGGCAAACTTCTCAGCCGAGTTGAGCGGGGGAAGAGAACTTGCGGCGTCGCCGGCTACCGCGGGCTGCACTGTTGCGTCCTTACTCACCGCGGCGCTCGAGCCACCGTAGCTGGCGACCCGGTCGCTACCGCTCCCAGCTCTGATATCTGTGTCCGGTACGTCTGAAATGGCGTTGCGCATGATGGCTTCGAGATCCCGCGCGGTGTCAGACTTCGAGGGACGCGGATCCTGAAACGGCTCCTCAAAATCATCTTCCTCCCCTTCGGGCAATGAGGAGAATTCGATTCGAGGCTGGCTCACAGGCTCAAAACTTACTCGCGGCGCCTGGCCCGCAATGCCGGCCGTGCCGGCAGTGCTACCTGTTATTACCTCTCCCGCTGCCATGGCATTCGCCAGATCGGTAGACTCAGGTTGATTTCCTGGTGGATTAACAACCGGTTGCGAAGGTTCCCGCGTATCTGTGCGAACGTATCCGCCGCTCGCAAGTGCACCACGTACAGCTTCCCGCACTGCATCAACCACCGCTGACGCGCGGCGAAACCTCACCTCAGTCTTCGCCGGATGAACGTTGACATCCACTTCTTCCAGCGGCGTTTCGATAAATAAGAGCGCGGCGGGATAAACACCGGAAGGAAGGATTGCCCGGTACCCTTCGGATAAGGCGCGGCCGATCAAACGGTCGCGCACAAAGCGGCCATTCACAAACAAGTATTGGGCATCGCGCGAGGTGCGGCGGTCGCGCGGCGCTGAAACAAAACCACTCACGCGGGCGACGGGTGCGTGTCCTCCATTAACCTCGAGCAGATTATCAAGAAACTCGGCGCCAAAGATCTGATAGGCACGCTCGCGCAGATCCCTGGCCGGCGCCACGCGCAAAACCTCCCGGCCATTGTTCGTCAGGGTAAAGGCGATTTCAGGGTGGGCCAACGCATAGTGAGTCACCAGGTTGGTTAAGTGGAAACTTTCGGTAGCCTCCGACTTCAGGAATTTTCTGCGAGCAGGCACATTAAAGAAAAGATCTCGAACGGCGATGGTTGTGCCGCGCGGGTGGGCCGCGTCTTTCACATCGCGCATCTTTCCGCCTTCGATTAAGACGCGCGTTGCTGCCCCGGCTTCCTCCGTCCTGCTGGTGAGTTCCACCCGGGCAACTGAGGCGATTGAGGCCAGGGCCTCGCCACGAAAACCCAGCGTAGCGATAGAAGCCAAATCCTCTGAGGTGGCGATCTTGGAAGTGGCATGACGTTCGAATGCCAGGATCGCATCGTCCCGAATCATTCCCTCGCCATCGTCCGAAACCTTCAACAAGCGGCGACCGCCCGACTCAACATCGATGGTAATGCGCGTCGCTCCCGCATCGATCGCATTCTCCACCAACTCCTTGGCCACCGAAGCAGGTCGCTCGACTACTTCACCGGCAGCGATTTGGTTGGCAACGTGATCTGCTAATACGCGAATTTTGGACATTGATCTTTGGGCTTAGGTCTTTGGTCTTGGGTCTTTGGTTTTCGGTCTTCAACCAAGACCAAAGGCCAAAGTCCAAAGACCATCTTTATAAATAAACGATTTGATGATCATTCGATCCGATGTTTATCGCGTTGTAGATCCAGTCCACCACGTAGCGGCCGTGTCGCGCGAGCAAAGAGGTGATGTTGATATGGCGCTCTTGTAGTGCCTTATGCGGATACAACTGTTCCAAAGCCCTTTGTAGCTGGCGGTGGGCTGCTTCGTCCCGTGTCATCTGCGCGCGATGGAAGCGCGTGCGCAACCCTTCAAGCTGATAGTTAATCTTGCGCCGGCCGGTTTCCAGGGCATCCGCCAATGTGGGATCAACGGTGCGAAGTTGTTCGCGCAGTTCATCAAGCTCACTATTAACTTTTTCTTCTGCTTTCGAGAATGACTTTGCGGTATCTGCGCCCAGATGCTCTTCTACAACGCGCGCCAAAACACTCTCGAGGCCCGCGAACAAGTCCACCAGGCTCAATCCGTATTTTTCGAGCAGGCGTCCAGTGTGTCGCTCAACCATTGTCAGGCTCGAGCGCGGCAGAATCGGTGTGATAGGCCGGTCAAGTAGGCGGTAGACCTCGCTGGTCTGCGCAAAGTAAGCGATCTCCGCGGCGCCTCCATAATAGGCAATCGTCGGCAGCAGATAATCCTGGACTACCGCCCGCAAGGTGACATTCGGACTGAAGCGCTCCGGGTTAGCCAGAGCCAGATTTGAAAGCTCCTCAACCGTATAGGTTTTGTCATCATTCCTGGTCGTGTACTTTCCGTCCTCGGAGCGGATCATGGCGTGGCGCTCGCCTCGTTCATCGTGAATGAACAAAGGAAAAGAATTTTCAGATGCTGTAACCTGCGCGTGATAACCCGCCTCGACCAGCCTTCGACTCCGAACTTCAATGGCTGCGGCAATCTCAGGCGCCCGCAACGCGGCATTCGCATAGAGCGGGGCCGCCAGAGTTTTTAGTCTCTGGTCGAGAGGATCCAGGAGAACCAAGCCATGTTGGCCCAGCAGCGTAGTCATCATTTGGGCAAATGCCTCACCGTAACCGCGTCCCGGACGATAGGCGTCGCGCAACAACGTTTCGAGATCGGTGGTGAATTCGGAACTGGGAAGGAGTTCGAGTAAACGGGCGAGCACGGTTTCAATCGAGCTATCAATCACGACTCGACCGACGGGCTGTCCCTCCGTGTGTATTTCTGACGGTACTTCAACCTCCTGGAGTCGACAGTCGCGGGCGATGAATTCCGCTTTCGCTACCTCGGGAAAATCGTGATCTTCTGTGGCCATCCAGAAAACGGGAACCGCCTTCGTGTTTCGCTGCGTCAGGCATCCTGCAAGCTTAACGGCCGACAGCGCTTTGTAGATCGTGTAAAGCGGCCCCGAAAACAAACCTGCCTGCTGGCCAGACACCACTGCCAGGCAGTCTGCATCACGCAGGAGCTGGATGTTCTTTAAGGTTGCTTCTCCAGCTCCCCACCCCGCATTCATGTCGCCCAGGGCGTCGCAGAGCAGATTCCGATCGGTTACGTGGGAAGCGAGGACTTTCGGCGCGCGTGCAGGAAGTTCGTGATGAAAGCGCACAGCTTCAGGATAAAACTCGCACAGCGCAATTGGGTCGCGGAGATATTCAAGGAAGAGCCGCGTTTGCTGGGGAATGCGATCGAAGGGAACGGTTTCGACTCGCAATCCGGATTCTTCCGGTGTGCTGTAACAGGCCTTTTCCGCGGTGCTCAATTGAAGGTTACTCCTGGCAAAAGCATCTGCTGCGCATTCTACGCAGGATGTGCGGTAACCGCCAAGACGCCAGGAGCGCAGAGGTCAGAAGTCAGACGTCAGAAGTCGAGGACAAAAAGAGCAGATTTTCCATATATCATTTGACATTTCTCATTGGTCATTTAGGAGATTATCTCGAACTCCGGCGCTGGTCTAAAACCTGCTTTGTTCGAAATGTCCAATGAGAAATGTCAAATGAGATATGGAAAATCTGCTATGCCTTTTTGACCTCTGACTTCTGACCTCTGACTTCTGATTATTGGCGGTTTCCTAGTCCGCTGGTTTAAAGATGTCGGAAAGAAAGTCTTTTGTTCCTTCTGGACCTGTTATCTCTAACCAGACTGGGCCCTCTCCAGGTTCGATAGTTAGTTGGAACCTGAGAAAAGGACAACATTGATGTTCAAGATCTATGAGCCGCGCTAATTCCCGGGTCATTCCCTCATTGGAAGGAAACTGGTAAGCGTAGCCGTTCTTAAACTCTCTGACCTCGGAAACCGCGCTTCTGACTTTCTGCAAAACAGTTTCCCGCCGTTCGCGCAATTCAGACTCTGACAAGGTGCAGGCTATTGGTAAGCTGAGTTTACTCATTGACGCTCCGGGCATACAGGATGAAGAGCCACCGGGCTCAACGCGCTCCAGTTTCTACTGAGGACTTGTTCAATGCTTTCTCCGCCGCTTCCAACAACGTTCGGATCTCTTCGCGCGCCTCTTCGTCAGGCGATCGCAAAGGTGCCCGGACCGATCCGCCACGATAACCCTTCATTTCAAGAGCAGCCTTGAGGCCACCAATGCCAAAACGGGTTGTCACCGCCGCGGCCAGTGGAGTCAATTTGGCTTGCAACATGGCCGCGCGATCTGTCTCCCCACCTTTCAAGGCGCTGAAGATCTCGAGGCAAAGAGCAGTCGCTACACAACCGACTGCCAGGATTCCACCACACGCGCCCGCGCGTAAGGCTGGTTCGAACACGGTCCCGTTTCCCGTCAGCACGGCAAAGTCCTTCTGAACAAGTCTGACAGTTTTTCCTAGTCCATCAACGTCAGCAGAACTATCCTTTATCCCGATGATGTTTTCGTGCTCGCTCAGTATCCCTACTGTCTCAGGGTCGATCGTAATGCCGGTCAGTGCCGGCATGCTGTAGAGAATTACCGGCACAGCAGATTCATCCGCGACCGCTCGATAGTGGTCAACCAACGCACTCTGGGTGATGCTTGACCGATAGAAGTGAGGGGTCAAGACCAGAACGGCATCTACCTGGGCGGCGGCACAAACTCTCTTGATTTCTTTGATTGTGCCCAGGGTACTCTGTTGGCCCACGCCCACCAGAAACTTGAGACCATCTGGTCTATCGGCAAGCGTTTCTCTCGCCGTTTCAATCACCTGAAGATATTCGCTCTCGTCCAAATGAACTCTCTCGCCGGTCGAGCCGAGCATTACGTAACCACTGACGCCTGTGCTATTCCACCTGGCAATGTTGGCGCGCAGGGAAGGCAAATCGATTTCACCGGCAGACGTGAACGGCGTGGGGACCGGCAGGAATACGCCGCGCAAATCTCCATAAGACAGCGCGGCGTTAGAGTGCTTCGACAATTGAGAGCTATTAGGTTGATTCAAGACGCGGCATTATAGCCAGTGGCGCAAACAGGAACAAAGTTCGCACCGTGCCAGGTAGTCTCCTAAGTTCAAGTCTTTGCGTGATCTTTGCGTTCTCAGCGCCCTTTGCGGTTAATTGTTTTAAAGGCTTTTTCACCGCAAAGTACGCAAAGAGCCGCAAAGTCCGCAAAGAAATTCTCCGTTAGGACACTACTCAGTTCTACCCTGTGGATCTCCCCTAGACGTTAGCCAGAGCCCTCCAGGTGTCGCGGCCGACAACTCCATCGGGGAGGAGACCGTGCGCAGCCTGGAACTCTTCGACCGCGTGCGTCGTTGCCGGACCAAAGCGACCATCCGCTGGCAGTCCCAGCTTCGCCTGTAATTCGGCGACGTCTGATCCTCGATCCCTGATTCTGATGGTCGCGCCCTTCATTCTCAGACGAACGTGAAAGTGATTGCCATGTCCGGGAAAAGGCCGGCTCAGGCCTGCGGCAACTACTGTCGGGTCATTAAACAAGACTAATTGGACTGGGGCCTTTTCCCACCAGAGACGGATCAAAGTGGTGGTTGCTGCTCGATCGTACGCAGCGTTGTCGATTGTTACTCCGAGGTTCTGACCATCAGTGCGCATGGGCCTTACGTCAACGTCAACGCCCAGCCGGTGAGACTGATGAGGCGGCATTGGTCCCCCGCCTCTCTTGGAAATCTGTCCGATCGAAAATGGGTGCTGCGGATGCGAAGCATCCCAGGCTGCGCCGACTGCGAAGCAGGCATCGATCGTTGATTGTTGCCCAAACTGAAACTCTCCGTTAGCGCCTCGATTGTTCGTTACGAACCCGACGCCGCTCTCGGGAAGAGGTATGTCGATATTCATGAGTATTTACTCCATGGATTTAAGAGCTGAACCGTCGAAGGTATGGCATCCTTAGGGAAACTATGATTCCACCGCTACCACGATGTGCAAGCCGACGGTTGTGAGTTATTTGTAAACTGCGCGGTGTGAACGCGCCATTCAAGAATCGAGGCCTGTGAAAACGCCGCAAGATATTCCACGCCCCAACCCTTGTCAAGACTTTTTGCAGACTTTTTGCAGGCGTCTTCGCATTAGGATCGAGAATGCCGGTGGGGACATTCTCGACAACTAGATGATGGTGGTCCGTTAAGAAACGGCCCGTCGTTCCGTGCCGACCAGCGTGGGGTGAGCTGGGTTCTTGAGTCAGTCAGTTCACGGTTACTTTTAATGACTGGAACAGCCAAAACATTTCATGAAAATTCTCTGCGCTTGACCACAACCTCAAGACGCCTTGATGATGTATTCATTCAACTTTAATAAATCGGAGGGCAAACAGCTGGTCAACCATCGTTTCATACAACTTGACGTGTTTACGCGAGAGCCTTTCGCCGGTAATCCCCTGGCGGTGTTTCCTGAGGCCGAAGGAATCACCAGTGAAGAGATGATGAAGATTGCGCGGGAAATGAACCTCTCTGAGACTGTTTTTGTGCTCAGGCCTGATAAGCCGGAAGGATCATCCGAGGGCGCTGACGCACCAGATGAGAATGCCAGCGAACAACCCACAGTCCTGCGCCGTCTCCGTATCTTTACTCCGGCACAGGAAATTCCGTTTGCGGGTCATCCGGTTGTCGGCACCTGGAACGCGCTGGCCCGTGAAGGCATTGTGCCGCTTCCGGAGGGCGGGAATGGCTGGACACG
>Ga0070697_100001934_pt1 | contig 15848 bp, 17 predicted proteins | sample KBSK1501metaG_FD_65475 | JGI IMG/M metagenome (GOLD analysis project Ga0070697, IMG submission 65475) | Corn, switchgrass and miscanthus rhizosphere microbial communities from Kellogg Biological Station, Michigan, USA - KBS K1-50-1 metaG | ecosystem: Host-associated > Plants > Roots >...
TCGCGTCCTACGCGCTGCTCACAATGATGATGGCGCAAGCTGTCGATCTTACGCCAGGCGATTTCGTCCACACCTTCGGCGACCTTCACCTTTACCAAAACCATCTCGACCAAGCGCGCGAACAACTGACTCGCGATTGTCGACCTTTGCCGCGGATGAAATTAAATCCTGCTATCAAAAACATCCGCGACTTCAAGTTCGATGATTTCGAACTCGCCGGCTACGACCCGCACCCCTCGATCAAGGCGCCGATCGCGGTGTGAAGTCTGAGCCGGACTGGCGGACGCTGTAGAGGCAGGCGTGTCGCCTGCGAAACTTTGGGATGAGCAGCCGGCACGGCTGCCACTACAGAAGATCAAAGCACTGATCGCACGGTGTGAGACTTTTCCTGTCATAGCGGGTTAAAAGAAAGTGTGAGGGCAATCTGGGGATTATCGATCTTGATCTGTTGCGTCGCGTCTGCGTTCGCCCAAAGCGAGAATCCGTCCCGCGTCGAGATCGATCTGAGCCAACAAACGGCTTACCTGATTCGCGGACGTCGTGTCGTCATGCAGTCGCCGATTTCGAGCGGTCGCTACGGACATCTGACCGAGACGGGTTCGTTCAAAGTGATCGAGAAGGAGCGGAACCATTATTCGAGCATTTACGGCAAGATCGTCGACGCCTACGGGCGCACGGTTGTCGCTGATGCCGATGTCGATATGCACGTGCCGCGGGGCTGCAAATTCGTGCCCGCACCAATGCCTTACTTCATGCGATTCCACGGCTCCGATGGAATGCACGCTGGTTATTTGCCCGGCTATCCAGCCTCGCACGGCTGCGTCCGAATGCCGGACCAGTTGGCGGTCGCGTTTTATCAAGCAGTGGACGTGGGAACCCCGGTCACGGTTTTCGGCAGGACGCCGCGCGGCAACGAATCTTTCCGCTTCGGCCCGCAACCGCAGCGCGGACCGTGGCCGTGGTTCAGGCAGCAAATCGGTCCGCAATACGAACCGCGCCCTCAGATCTACGAGTCGCGTCCGGTTTATCCGTGAGTCCGAGTCGGACTGGCCGTTGGTCTTACGGCCGCTGCTCGGCTGATTTCTTGACGTTGGTGCTCGCGGTCTTGGGTCCGCGCGAGAGATCCACCAGATCGGCCAGGATGTTCACCGTTTCGTCGCGTTCGGGATCGAGCGCAGGCTCTTTGGTGTCGTCGGCGGCGCCAATCGTATCTGTGTCGTCATCAGGCGCTGCTTCGGGCGAAACTTTGGTTGCGCCCGCTTTGGCTTTGGTTTCAGCCAGTTTTCCCGGATACATGATTAGCTGCAGATTTGGTTTATCGACCGTGTCGAGTGTGAGCCGGTAAATATTCGGTTCCTCTTCGTGGCGGGCGAGGCGCTCTTTTGAGCGCACGTCTTTCCGGAGTTTGTCGTCTTGAATTTCTTTTCGGCGCGCGTCTTCGTTCAAGGTGATGCGGTTGTCATCAAGTTTGTGGCGGAGCCGCTCCATGTCCTCCATCACATAATGGAATTCGGGATCGTGCTGGACGCGTTCGGTTGAGCGGCGCTTCAATTCCTCGACAAACGATGGATGGCCATCGGACCACTTGGTATAGCGCGCTTTCGGCACCTCATCGTAGGGCAAACAATTTTTCAGGGCGCCTTCGCCGAACTCCGGTAAATCAGTCAGCGTGGGCAACACGATATCCGAAGCGACCCCGTGAAGCTGAGTGGAACCACCGGCCACGCGATAAAACTTCTGAATTGTTAACTTTAACTCGCCGTCGTCATCCGATCGACTGCCAAGCAACGAAGTGAATCGGCCGATTGGCAGAATTGTCTGCACGGTGCCTTTGCCGAAAGTATTTTTGTCACCCACGATGACGGCTCGACCGTAATCCTGTAGTGCAGCGGCGAAGATTTCACTGGCCGAAGCGCTTTGCCGGCTGGTCAAGACAATCAGCGGCCCGGAATAAGCGATACCCGGATCCGGATCACTCGAGATGACAATGTTTCCGTTGGAACCTTTCGTTTGCACGATCGGCCCTGATTTCAAAAATAAACCGGTCAGTGAAATCGCTTCTTCGAGAGAACCGCCACCGTTCCGGCGAAGATCGACAACCAGGCCGACGATGTTTTCTTTTTTCAGACGCTTCAGTAAGGCGAGCACGTCGCGCGTGGTGCTCTTCGAATGCCGATCCATGTCGGCGTAGAACGAAGGAAGCGTCAGCCAACCGAGCTTCACGGGATTGCCGTTCTCGTCCTTCTTAATAATAATGTCGGCGCGCGCTTCCTGGTCTTTCAGTTTAATTTCATCGCGCACGAGCTCGACGTTCTTGCGCTGCGACGGATCAGGGGCGTTGGCGGGAATCGCGAGCAGGCGAACTCTGGTGCCCTTCTTGCCGCGGATCATTTCGACGACTTTGTCCAAGCGCATGTCGCGCACATCAACAAACTCGCCCTGACCTTGACCAACAGCGGTGATCCGGTCGCCTACTTTTAATCGCCCATCGACTTGTGCCGGGCCACCGGGAACCAGACTCTCGATTTTGGCGTAGCCGTCTTCCGTGCGGAGCATTGCGCCGATGCCGACCAGCGAGAGCCCCATCTGGATGTTGAAATTTTTGAAGTCAGCCTTGCTCAAATATTCCGAATGCGGGTCGTAGGTTTGGGCGAGCGCATCGAGATAGAGTTTCACTTGTTCTTCTCGATCTTCTTCGTGGACGTTCCGCGCAATGCGATCGTAGCGGCGGCCAACCAATTGAGGGCCGGGTTCGATCGGATGCTCGCTTAGTTTTTCCTGAAGTAATTCGCTCGCAATCCGCCCGCGCCAGAGTTGGTCGGCCTCGGCTTCATCCTTTGGCCACGGCGCTTTTTCGCGACGCAGCTCCACAGTCGCGTCGGTCTTAAAATCCATCGGCTGCTTCAACAGCTCTTTGACCTTGGCAACCCGCTCATCAACGCGCTTTTGGTAGAGGTCGTAAATTTCGTAGGCGGGCTTGAGATTCCCGAGCAAGACATCGTCAGCCAGCGCGGTCCCATACTTTGCCGTTAACGCGTCGACATCTTTCTGAGTGAAGAAGAGGTGACTGAAATCGAGCAACTCGAGATAATTGCGCAGGAATTTCTGCGACATCTCGGCGTTCAGTTGTTGATGGGTGTAATGGCCTTCCTCGAGGAGCCGGCCCACTGAGACGCAGATTTGCTCAGCATCCGATTTTGCCTGCAGCGCCTGCGGCGTGACGCTGATCAAAGTGACCGCTGCAACCGCTGAGAGAAGGGGAAGACGTAGTTTCATCGAAAAAACGAAAAGCGCGGCCTTCAGATTCGCAGACTTTGTGCCCAAACGCAAGCAACCACCCAGAATCGACATGTAAGAGGATGAGACAACCAGACTGGGTAAACATTCAAAATCCGCTTTCGACGTCGACCTGAGGTGGTCATCGGTGAATTCCTGACTTGTCAGCCTAGCTGGCACTGAGCGTCTCGGTTAGAGTCACTCCGATGACTTACGAAGCGTTCTGCGGCGGCGTTTTCGAAACCAACTGCTATCTCGTTTCCGCGCCCGAAGGCTGGATCCTGTTCGATGCGCCTCAAGGCGCGTGCGAGTGGGTTCTTTCTCGCGCTGTCGATCTAAAAATGTTGCTCCTGACCCACGGCCACATCGATCACGTCCAGGACGTCGCCAAAATCAAACACCGCTTTAAATGCCAGATCGGTTGTCATCCCGCGACCGCGCCGATGATTTCGGATCGAGAGTTTTTTCGGAACTTCGGCTTCGAATTGGAAGTCGAACCAGCAAAGCCGGACTTTTTTGTTGAGGAAACGCCAGCTCGAGATTTTCTCGGAGCGGAATTTCAAGTGCTCGAAGTGCCCGGGCATTGTCCCGGCAGTCTTTGTTTCTTCTCGCACGCGGACGATTTGCTCATCGGCGGCGATGTCCTTTTTGCCGGAGGCGTCGGACGCTGGGATTTGCCCGGTGGAGATGTCGATCTTTTGTTAAGCGGAATCCGCCAAAAACTTTTTCCGCTTGGCGACGACGTGACGGTTCTCCCGGGTCACGGCCCGCCGACTAAAATCGGCACTGAACGCCTAACGAATCCCTTTGTGAGCTAACTGGAAACAGTTAGCCGTTCGTTCCCGAGCTCAGTCCCAGCGCAATAACTAAAATCAGTCAAAAGTTGTAGGGCAGGCGCTCCGCCTGCCATCTTCTAAGATCGGCAACCGATGCGGTTGCCCTACAACTGCTGAGCAAGGCGTGCGGAAACAATTTCCGTCAATTGCTCTTCCAGCGGTTTGAGACTGTCGATGTCTGCCACGATGTCGCGCAGCGAGCGAACTGCTTTCGGGATGTGCTGCAGAAAATGTTTGTGATCTTTAACCAGGCCAAGAAATCCGTACGCGCCCAATGCCTGCATTAAACGCTGCATAGCGCAGAGGCGCAGCGTCTCCAGAAATTCGGGATCTGGCCGCTCGCTACAGTAGTGCTCGAGCAATTCGTCCCGCTCAGCATCACTTAGATCGACATATGGATCGAAAAGCAGCGACGCCAAATCGTATTGCGCAAGACCGGGACGCATCCCCTGAAAATCAATCAGGTAAGCCTGACCATTGCGGAGCAGAATATTTTGCGACTGGAAATCGCGATGCACCAAGACCCGGGGCAGCTCCGCTAATTTCTCGGCAACATCGTGTAGCGCCGGCAGCGCGGCCAAGTTGTCGATGGTGCGCGTCTCAATTTCGAAATAGCGGCCAAGACAGTTTTCGAAAAAGTAATTCTGCTCCCAAACGTAAAGCGCGGCGTTGAATTCGGCCGGCAAATGCTGATGCATTTCGATGCAGACGGCTTCCGGAAGGTGATGGAGTTTGCGAATCTCATCCAAAGCCGATTCGTAAAACGCGCGGCGAACAAGCCAGGACTCGTCTCGATAACCGAATAGATCGCGCTCGCCAAGATCTTCCAGCCAGATCAGGCCCTCGTCAGTGTCGTGATAATAAATTCTCGGAGCATGAATGCCATGCGTCTCAAGAAATTGCGCGATCTCGACGTAGTGGCGGTTCTCTTCGCGCTCAAGATTATATTTCACCAGGATGAGCGATTGCTCCGATGAGCAACGAACACGGTAAAATTTCCGGTCCGATCCGCCCTTCTCGATCGGCGAAATCTTTACTTCATCGACATTGAATCGCGGGAAGTGCCGCCGCGTCTGGCGAAGAAGGACTTCGGTTCTCATTAGTCAGATGTCGATGTTGCGATGCGTGCCGGCGACGGTTTTTCGGGCGCGGACAATACAACCAACCAGCTCGCTTTTGGAAGCAATTTGTGCACCCGGCCATAAGATTGTGTCGTCCAGCACAACGCCTGCGCCGACGCGGCAATCCCTCCCAACAACTGAGCAGCCACGAATCCGCGCACTGGGGTCGACCACCGCGCTCGGATGCAGCGACGCCCACCATTCCGGCGTTTTCGCGTAGGCCGGCCGCCACCTCTCATTCAGAATCACCCGATGCACTTCTAAATATTCCGCGCGCGACCCGAGATTGAACCATTTTCCTTCTTCGAGAACGACCCCTCCGATTTTTCCGCCTTGTGAAATCCAATCCCCAAGAATCGGAATGAATGAGATTTTTTGCTTCGGCGGAATCCGCGCGAAGACCGATGGACTCCAGACTGCAATATTGGCGAAATCGTATTCGCCCGGAACGCCGTAGCGGTTGGAAATATCGACTACGCGATTGTCGCGAAAGGCGATTGCGGCCCCCAAACCTGTGTGACGCAGGGCCAGGGTCACGTCGTTTCCACGACTGAAATGTTCGTCGACCAGCGGCTGCAAACGGATATCGGTCAAGACATCCCCGCTGTAAGTAATGAACGGCTCGCGGCCCAAAAGAGTTTCAATGTTTTTAATGCCGCCGCCGGTTTCAAGAAGCACTGGCTCGTTGACGAACCTCAGTGATGTTCCGAAGTAGCTCTTTTCCGGAAACGCTTTTGCGAAAGCTTCCGGCAACCGGTGGGTATTAATGACGAATTCCTGGATCCCGATGTCGATCAAATGGTCGAGTGCGAAGGTGATTAGTGGTTTCTGAAAAATCGGCACGAGCGGTTTCGGTAGCTCATCCGTCAGCGGGCGAAGCCGTGTTCCAAGCCCGGCGCCGAGGACGAATGCTTGTTTGATCGCGGCCATGGCCTTACAAATCCCGAATGGCCGAGGAAACCGTCTGGCGCGGTAATGTCTCGCAATGGAAAAACTTCGGATTCTTCGTTCTCCAAGTTTTGTTCGTTGCGGCAATCGTCATCATTTTCGTCTTGATGCGGCGAAGTTCGCCGCCAGAGATCAGGAATTTTAGTCCGTACATTTTGATTCTTCTTGCGGTGCCAATCTTTATCGCTGGCAAGCGCTATCTCCAAACGAAATGCAAGGTTTACGAGCTCACCAGCGAACGATTAAAAACGACCGAGGGCGTTTTTAGCAAAGTGACCGACACGCTCGAATTGTATCGCGTGAAAGATATCGAGACGCGGCAACCGTTTGTCTATCGCCTGTGCGGCATTGAAAACGTCCAACTCAACACTTCGGATACTTCTTCTCCGTTCGTCTTGATCGAAGCGATACCGCATCATGTCGGCGTCGCGGACAAAATCCGAAATCAGGTCGAAACGATTCGTCAGCAAAAAGGCGTTCGCGAAATCGACGTCGAGTGAGCGCCAGCTTTCAATTCGGCTCCGGCTTCAGATTATCCAAACCTTTGGTCAGATCGTTTAAGGCACGAAGGCAGGCGGCTTTGTGTTTGTCGATCCACCGTTCGGAAATTTGCTTCAAGGGAGCCGGGTTGAGATAATGCAGCTTTTCGCGGCCTCGCCACAGGGGGACAACGAGGTCGGCTTTGATTAGTAGACCCAGGTGTTTAGTAATGCCCTGGCGCGTCATGCGGAGATGCCGGCAGAGTTGGTTGAGAGTCTGGCCGTTGTTTTGGTGAAGCTGATCGAGAAGGGCGCGCCGGCTTGGGTCGGCCAAGGCTCTAAAGACTTCGTCCATATTGGCAAGGATATGCAACCAAATGGTTGCATATCAGTTCTCGCATCGCAAATCCCAAGGCAAGCGTCATTACCCCAGCATTCGTCATTACCCCAGTATTCGCCGGCAAGCCCGAGCCTCTCAAGAACTGATCATTTCTTCAGGTAGAGAGTGCGGTTTCCGAAATCGATGATCCCGTGATGCGACTTCAGAATCTCGGCCCCGAGCAATCCCGCGACCGGTTGAGAGCCCCGAAGCAGATCGCCATGAATGAGTCCTTCCATATCGACCACACCGACATCCTTGCCCATGATATCAACCGAGCCAACCGACAGTCGGCGGATCCAGGCGATTTCCACGCCGCGCCGCTTCAAATTAACTGCCGACGAACTGTATGGCGTCTTGCGAAGCGCAACGTGCAATCGGCGCACGAACCCGCGGTGCAGCAAGGTCGCGAACGCGCCCGTGTCCACCATCAACCGCGCGGGTTCGCCATTGATGGCTGCATCAACGTAGAGATTATAAGTTTGGCTGACGCGAATCGGCACGCTGCCAAGTCCGCGATAGTCTGTGCCAGGCGTTTTACCCGGAAGTCCGGGATCCATTTTGAGAATCAACATTTGTTTCTGGCAGTCGAGAACCGCGCCGGTCGGAAAAAGAATATCAGCGCCGAGAATCCCATCGATTTCCTGTTCATGAAGTAAACGCGCAGTGCGCCCGGAATCCGAAAGGTCAACAACAACTACAGGTTCTTCGACCAGGTTGAGGGCACCGATGCGGAAGTTATGCACGATCGCGACGTTGTTAAACGCGCCGTTAATTTGGAGGCGGGCCGGCAAGGTAGAGCTGCCGGGAATACCGGTGAGTCCAAAATGTGCCCGGCGATCGAGCGCGATCGCGCTAATCGGAGCACCACTGTCCACACCGAGCAGAGCCGGTTTTCCGTTGATGAATGCGCGAACTAAGAGGTGGTTCTGCCGCGAACGCGTCAGCGGCAACGCTTCAAAGCGCGGAGAAGAAGCATCCGCAACGCGCGGGGCCTTGGTTGCCGCCACGCCGATTTCCGCCGCCGCGAACAGAGTCGCAACAAGGAGCGAAAGCAGTTTCGGAATAAATGATCCGGCGGAGCATTGCACGCGGCGGAGAATAGCATGTTTCGTTTTACGCGAAAGCGGTTTCACGATTGGCCTAGAAAAAGCTGCGTTTTGGCGTTGCTCGATTCGCTTGGGTAATGGTTAACTCTTCGCCGTCCGACGGATGGAAAACACGATGCAAATGACGACAACGCCCGCACCGGAGGAAAAATTTATCCGCGGACTCGGATTACTCGATTCCACCATGCTCGTCGCGGGATCAATGATCGGTTCCGGCATTTTCATCGTCTCCTCAATCATCGCCCGGCAGGTCGGCGCGCCCGGCTGGTTGCTTGTCGTCTGGCTCGTCACCGGGCTGCTCACGCTTATGGCCGCACTCTCTTATGGCGAGTTGGCGGCCATGATGCCGAAGGCCGGCGGGCAATACGTTTACTTGCGGGAAGCTTTCTCTCCGCTGTGGGGTTTCCTTTACGGTTGGACTCTCTTTCTCGTTATCCAGACCGGCACAATCGCGGCAGTCGCCGTCGGGTTCGCACGTTACACAGGCGTGCTCGTCCCGTGGGTGTCGGAATCAAACTACCTGATCGCGCCGATCCGTTTTGGCGGCTATGCGTTCTCGCTCTCAACCGCGCAGTTCGTCGGCTTGGCGATGATCGCGCTGCTGACTTTCATGAACACCCGAGGTTTGAATCTCGGCAAGCTCGTGCAAAACATCTTCACGACGGCGAAGACGGGCGCGCTCATCGCGCTCATTCTCCTCGGCATCGTTGTCGGCGTAAAGTCGGGCGCGGGCGCGGCGAATTTCAGCGACTTCTGGAGCCTGCGCGGCAATTTGCAGGATGTCGGGCAAGGCTTGACCGCCGCCACCGCCTTCGGGCTCTTCGTCGGGATCTGCGTGGCGCAGACCAATTCGCTTTTCTCCGCCGACGCCTGGAATAACATCACGTTCACCGCTGGAGAAGTGAAGGACCCGCGGCGGAATGTTCCGCTCTCACTCGCCTTCGGCACCATTCTGGTGATCGGACTTTATCTTCTCGCCAATGTCGCTTATCTGGCGGCGCTGCCCTTCGCCGCGATCCAGAATGCACCCAGCGACCGGGTCGCGTCGGAGACGGCCAACGTAATATTTCCCGGTGCGGGCGCGACCATCATGGCCGTCGCCATCATGGTTTCCACCTTCGGGTGTAATAACGGGCTAATTCTCGCGGGCGCGCGCGCTTATTATGCGATGGCGCGCGACGGTTTGTTTTTTCGTCGGGTGGGTGAGTTGAATAAGAACCACGTGCCGGCGTGGGGCCTTATCATTCAAGGTATTTGGGCCGGCGTCCTCGTCTTACCGCGGACCGTTAAGACAGACGCCGCCGGCAATGTGATCGGTTACGGTAATCTCTACGGCAACCTGCTCGACTACGTCATTTCGGCCGCGCTCATTTTCTACATCCTGACGATCATCGGCATTTTCGTGTTGCGCCGGAAACGACCAGACGCCGAACGCCCATACAGAGCATTCGGTTACCCAATCGTGCCCGCGCTTTATATCGTCGGCGCGACCGTGATTCTCTTCATACTTTTCATGTATCAAACGGCGACGACGTGGCCCGGTCTCATCATCGTGCTGACCGGTGTGCCGATTTATTTTCTCTGGCGAAAATCACGCCCGACTTAGCCCGTCGGCTTGCTGCATGCTGCATTCAATGAGATCAGAACCGTTTCGCACACAGACCAGTCATCCGAAAAAGGAGATCTGACGCATGGCAAATTTATTCGCAAGAAAGCCTCTTGAGAGGCTAATGGCAGAGGCACAGGAGGTCGGCGAACACAGTCTCAAGCGCTCGCTCGGGCCAATAAATTTGGTAGCGCTCGGCATCGGGGGAATCATCGGCGCCGGTCTCTTCGTCCGGACGGCGGCCGCGATTGCTGATCGCGCGGGTCCGTCGGTTGTTCTCGCGTTCATTGTCGCCGGCATCGGTTGCGCGTTTGCAGGTCTCTGTTACGCGGAATTCGCTTCGATGATCCCAGTTGCAGGCAGTGCCTATACCTATTCCTACGCCACGATGGGCGAGTTTGTCGCGTGGATCATCGGGTGGGATCTGATCCTGGAATACGCGGTCGCAGCGTCAACGGTTTCGATCGCATGGAGCGAGTATGCGAATCGCGTGCTCGATTGGTTCGGGCTGCGCATTCCATACCAATGGACGCATTCGCCTTTTGAACATGACCCGACCGGGATCCATGGGATGATGAACATCCCGGCGGTTTTTATTCTCCTTCTGCTCACGCTCCTGCTGATCCGCGGCACGAAGGAATCGGCGTTCGTCAATGGTCTGATCGTCGTCCTGAAAGTGAGCATCGTCTTACTCTTTATCGGCATCGGCTGGGGATTCATCAATCCGGCCAACCACACACCGATGATTCCCGCGCCGACTACTTACGTTACGTCGCAAGGTATCACGCACGCGTATGGTGGAATCCTTGGAATTCTGGGCGCTGCCGGTGTCGTCTTCTTCGCTTACATCGGTTTCGATGCCGTCTCGACCGCGGCGCAGGAAGCCAGAGATCCAAAGCGCGATATGCCGATTGGCATTCTTGGATCGCTGGCCTTTTGCACGGTGCTTTACGTGCTCTTCTCTTACGTGCTGAGCGGTGTTGCCACGGTGGCGGACTTCCGCTCCGCGGGCCGCGAAGCTTCGGTCGCCTTCGCCATCACCAAATACATGACTGGTTACGAATGGCTCTCGAAGTCAGTCACCGTCGCGATTCTCGCCGGATTTTCTTCGGTTATTCTGGTGATGTTGCTCGGGCAATCACGCGTCTTCTTTTCGATGAGTCGGGACGGGCTCGTGCCAAGAGTTTTTTCCGATGTGCACCCGCGGTTTAGAACGCCCTACAAATCGAACATGCTGTTTTTTGTTTTCATTGGCCTGCTGGCGGCATTCGTTCCGGCGGACGTTACCGGTGAAATGACCAGCATCGGAACGCTCTTCGCTTTCATCCTGGTTTGCGCCGGCGTGTGGATCATGCGGGTTCGAAGCCCTGAGCTAGAACGGGGATTCCGCGTACCGGCGGCGCCACTTGTCGCGATACTCGGAATCATCACGTGCGGCGCGATGATCTATGGACTCGGGTGGACGAATTGGATGCGGCTAATCGTTTGGCTGCTGATCGGATTCATCTTCTATTTTAGCTACGGGAAACACCACAGCCGCATCAACGCACCACCGCCGGAAATGCCGGAAGGAATCAAGCTCAGCCGGTAGAACTCGGACTAACTCCAACTGCTGCCGCCGAAACCGCGGGAAGGACTGCTCGCGCCAAATCCAAGCAACGCTTCAGCGCGCCAGCGTAAAGCTGCGCCATCTCCGCGCTTTAGGAATGCGCGCCGCGCGGCGTCAATATCATCGATCGAAAGATTCATTGCCCTCAGAATCTCCCATTCCTCCGGACTCAACAATGCTCGCTCCTCATCGCTGACCGCGCGCTTTTGCAAACGAGAGACGATTTCACTCAGCGCATTTCCGTTCGATCCGCGAAACGTGTCGATTAGCCGCTGGAAACTGAGGTGAAACGGAATCGTGGCAACATCGACATCAACACTTTGAGCCACACTTTCCGGCGGCATCGTAACCGGGTCAGATTTCGTGACTGAATTCCAAACCCCCTCCGGCTGATAATAGCCAATCTCGAGGCGATACTTTTCTCGCGGCTCTGAAACCGTCAGGTAGCAGTTGCCCGCCATCGGCTCGACCGCTTCGCTAGTTTCTTCGGCGCCATCGTTTCGATAAACGCGAAGATGAACTTGTCGATCCACCGGAGCGGTAGTTTCGAAAATTGATGACCAATCGATAATCCAATAGGCGAAGAGAGTGTGCGGGTCGCGCGCGATAGCGAACAAAAGTGGAGCGCCGTAAACCCGCGGTAGTTCGATAACTTCGGGCAAATCGTTGGGAAGCTTGGGGTCACTGCGAGCGAAACGCACCACCGGTCCGTTTGAAATGCGGTATCCGGTGGAGACAGCGGTCGGTTCGTTATCAGTTTTTTCGGGCATGATGCTGAACACGAATTTGGCGAAAATTAGCGAGACGAAAAGCAGAATGTTGCGCGGCGCATCCGAACATCGACAGTCGATCTGCTGATTTACTGCGCCGTGAAGCCCTACATCATTTTCAATCCCCGTGCCGGGTCTGTTACCAATCGGGAAAGAGTTCTTTCACAACTGACGCAATTAAATCCGATGGCATTGCGGATCACGCGAAAGGCCGGCGACGCCGAAAAATGGGCGCGAAACGCTGTCAGGACAAAATGTGATTACATCGTGGTGGCCGGCGGTGATGGGACATTGAACGGAGTGGTGAATGGATTAGCCACCGACGCAAAGAACGTTCGCATCGGAATCGTACCGCTTGGAACGGGAAATGATTTTGCGCGCACACTCGGACTGCCATTTTCGATCGAGCACAACATCGACATTCTGCGTTCAGCCCAAACAAAGCGAATCGATCTCGTTCGGGTTAAGAGCAAGAGCGCGCGATATTTCGTGAACGTGTCAGCCGGCGGTTTTAGCGGCATGGTGGACGAAAAAATGACACCAAAGATTAAGCGGACATGGGGACCGCTCGCTTACATCCGCGGGGCGGCCGCTGCGTTGCCGAAACTGCACGCATATCAGACGCAGATTTTATTAGACGACGACGAGCAATTGTCTGCCGAGCTTTATAATGTGGTTGTTGCAAATGGCCGCTTCATCGCAGGCGGGTTGCCAATCGCGCCTGATGCCGATCCGAGCGACGGTTTTCTTGAAGTCGTTTTGATTCCAAAGCTCTGCGCACCCGAAATTGCATTGCTCGCGGCCGAAATCGTTTTAGGAAAACATCTTTCGAGCAAGGCGACAATATTTCGACGGGCCAAAAAAATTTCTGTCCGGTCGCGGCCAGGAATGTGGTTCAACGTGGACGGCGAACTGGTTGGCAACGCACCAGCACTATTTCAAATCCTGCCCCGCGCGCTAAACTTCGTTGTAAAGCGATGATCAGCGACAAGATCGTTCCATTGGAAGAGATTCAGCAGCGTGCAAAAGCTCTGCGCACTGCCGGAAAGCGAATCGTGGCCACGAATGGATGTTTCGAATTGCTTCACGTCGGACATGTCCGCTACTTGAACGCTGCTCGCGCGCTGGGCGATGCCCTGATTGTTGGAATCAACGGCGACCAATCGGTTCGCGAATTGAAAGGAGCTGGTCGCCCGGTTAACAGTGAAAATGATCGGGCGGAGATCGTTGCCGCATTGGAATGCGTTGATCTGGTCACAATCTTTCCCGAGATGCGCGCGACACGGTTCCTCGAACTCACCGCGCCCGATATTTACGCCAAGGGCGGCGATTACAATCAAGACACATTGAATGCGGGCGAGCGCCAGGTTCTGCAAAAAATCGGCGCGAAGATCGACATCGTACCATTCGAGCGCGGCTATTCGACATCCGATTTACTAAAACGTTTGAGCGAACTCACAAAATGAAGCGCCTTGGCCTCGGAATCCTTGGGTCAGGAAGGGGATCAAATTGCCGCGCTATCCTGGAAAGCATTCGCTCCAGAGTGTTGCCCGCTGAAGGGCGGCTCGTGATATCCGATGTGCTTGACGCTCCGATCCTAGAAATCGCGCGAGAGTTCTCCGTCCCGAATGCTTATCTTCCGCCGGGCCAATTTCGCACGCGGCTGGAGCCAAACGCTGAGGCAGAGCTCGTGCAAATGCTGCGCGACGCAGAAGTAGAGTTGGTGGTGCTCGCCGGGTTTATGCGCGTTTTGAAATCTCCGATGTTGGAGGCGTTTCGGCGGCGAATCATCAACATTCATCCATCGCTGTTGCCAAAATTTCCCGGATTGGAAGCGTGGAAACAAGCGCTCGATGCGGGTGAGACCGTTACCGGCTGCACTGTTCATTACGTCGACGAAAAAATAGATCACGGCGATATAATCGCGCAACGCGAGGTGCCGATTTTGCCTAACGACAACTCCGAAAGCCTGCACGCGCGAATTCAGATCGCCGAACACGAATTATATCCGGCCGTGATCGAAAAGCTTTGTCGCGAAAGTGATCGCGCGACCTAGATCGCCTCGGCTTTTTGGTCACGGCTGAGCAATTCTTCCATCGCCTGAGCCGATGGTTTCTGTTCGTAAAGAAGCGAGTAAACCTGGTCGATGATCGGTGTTTCGACGCCAAGTTTACGCGCACACTCATGCGCGCTCTTAGCGGTTGGAATTCCTTCGGCAACCGTCCCTATGGAGGTAGTAATTTCATTTAATGAGCGACCCTTGGCCAGCTGCTCCCCGACGCGACGGTTGCGGCTGTGTTGACTGAAGCAGGTCGCGATAAGATCTCCGGCGCCGCTCAATCCATAAAACGTTCGCAATTCTCCACCCATCTTTGTGCCGAGGCGGACCATTTCAGCGAGCGCTCGAGTGACGAGGGCCGCCTTGGAATTGTCACCCAGACCGAGGCCGTCGCCGGCTCCAGCGGCGATCGCAAAAACGTTTTTGAGCGCGCCGCCCAGCTCGATACCGGCCAGTTCCTCGCCCGTGTAAATTCGGAACCGCGGCGTGCCGAGATAGTCCTGAAGGTTTGCCGCAAATTCCCGCCGTGTACACGCCAAAACAGTAGCCGTCGGCAATTCACGCGAAACTTCTGCTGCTAAATTCGGCCCTGATAAAACCGCGATGGGATGTTTGGGGAAAATTTCGACGAGTATTTCACTCATGCGCTTGCCGGTTCCATGCTCGATGCCTTTGATGCAGCTCAGCAGCACTGCGTCGGGATTGATCGTAACTTCTCTGAGTTGGGCAGCAGTTTCACGCAGCGCAGTTGAGCGTGTAACAAAAACAATCAAATCAGCGTCGCCACACGCTCGAAGCTGACTTGTTAGGCCGACGTTTTTGGGAAGTTCTACGCCAGGAAGATAAGCTGCGTTTTCCCGCGATTTTTGCAGGTGTTCAATTCGTGATCGATTTCTTCCCCATAGCAAAATCGCGTGACTTTGCCGTCCCCAAATTACCGACAACGCTGTTCCCCAGCCACCGGCTCCGATCACTGCAATTTTTGTCGGTTTCACTTTCGAACGAAGCGCGGTTCAGTTCCTTTCAGCAGGCGCGACAAGTTAGACCGATGCCGCAGGACCACAATCGCTCCCAGACAGAACGAAAAATAGAGGGGGACCGGTGTAGGCAGTTCTTTGAGAAACAGCATGATTGCGAGCGTAATGGGAAGCGCGACCGCCGCTGCTATCGAAGCGAGAGATACATACCGCGTCGCTTGAAACGCTACAATCCAAACGACGCACACGATCAGTGCCGTAATCCAGTTTATGCCAAAAAGAGCGCCCATTAATGTAGCCACCCCTTTTCCACCTCTAAATCCAAGCCATATCGAATAGCTGTGTCCGATCACAGAACAAACAGCACCGATCGCGGCGCAAAGATCGACAAACTGCGCACTCGATTGAGCGGCCTTGCCCATAATCACTGCCAGCACGACGGAAGCCAGGCCTTTAGCGAAGTCGACAAAGAAGACCGGATACCCAAATCGCTTACCTAGGACGCGCGTAACGTTCGTTGCACCGACATTGCCGCTACCGACCTTCCGAATATCGACGCGAGCGAGTCTGCCAGCAATGTAACCCGTAGGAAATGATCCGAGGAGATAAGCAAGTGATGCGACACTAGCAAGAGTGGCCACGAGGGATTATTTCGCTACTGTTTCGACAATCGAGGCGG
>Ga0070697_100001935_pt1 | contig 15848 bp, 12 predicted proteins | sample KBSK1501metaG_FD_65475 | JGI IMG/M metagenome (GOLD analysis project Ga0070697, IMG submission 65475) | Corn, switchgrass and miscanthus rhizosphere microbial communities from Kellogg Biological Station, Michigan, USA - KBS K1-50-1 metaG | ecosystem: Host-associated > Plants > Roots >...
GTGCTGGCCGGTGTGCACGATGACGTGCTCGATGTCCCGGCGCTTGGCCAGCTCCCGGTCCACGGGTGCCAGCTTCATGAAGTTGGGGCGGGCGCCCACGACCGACAGGATGCGCATCACTTCACAATCGCGGCAACGCCGTACACCGCCGCCGGGATCGCCGCCAGAATCCCGAGGATCCGCATCGTCGTCTCGGCCCCGCGCCGCCCCGGCAGAATGACTCGGTCGCCGCCGCGGAGCCTCATCTGGTCCACGGTCAGGCCGCGCGCGATGGCTTGCTGCAGGGTGTCCCCTGACCAGAGCCGTCCGCCGTCGCGCTCGATGCGAAGCGCGGAGAACTTGGCTCCCTGGGTCGGGCCACCAGCCGCCATGAGGGCATCCGTCAGTACGGCGTCGGCGGGGACCGCGTAGAAACCGGGCCGCCCCACTTCGCCGAGGATCGAGAGGCGGATCAGCGCCCGGGCGTGGACGACCGGGTCTTTGAGGAACCGTCCGATCTGCCGGGCAAGATACGGCTCGATGTCCGCGCGCCGTACGCCGGCGAGCGGCAGCTCGCCGATGACGCGCAGCACGAGCGCGGGACCCCGGCTGACTGTGAAGGTATCGGTGAGGCTACTGTCGCCCTCGACGCGGAGCAGGATGCGGTCGCCGATCTGGAACTCCTCGGTGGGATCCTGGGCCGCTGCCCGGCCGGCGACCGTCAGTAGCGCGAGCGCCGCGAGGCGCGCCAGCATTCGTGTGATCATTCGACCGTCACGCTTTTCGCTAGGTTGCGGGGGCGGTCCACATCGCACCCCCGCAGCACGGCGATGTGGTAGGCCAGCAGCTGGAGCGGGATGACCGTCAGCACCGGTGACAGGAGGGCCGGGCATGCGGGAACTCGCAACTGGTGGTCGGCTAGATGGCGCAGGTCGCCGTTCCCCTCGGTCGTGATCGCGATGATGTGGCCTCCTCGCGCCTTCACCTCCTGCATGTTGGAGAGGGCCTTCGGGTATACCTGGTCCTTGGGTGCGAGGAAGACGACCGGCATGTTCTCGTCGATCAGCGCGATGGGCCCGTGCTTCATCTCCGCCGCGGGATAGCCTTCGGCGTGGATATAGGAGATCTCCTTGAGCTTGAGGGCACCCTCGAGCGCCACGGGAAAGTTCACGCCGCGGCCGAGATAGAGCGCGTTCCGCGCGTCGGCGTATTGCGTGGCGAGCTCCCGCACCTGGGGCTCGAGCTCGAGGGTGCGGGCCACGAGGTCGGGCAGGGCCCGCAGCTCGGCGACGAATCGCTGCCCCTCCTCGACGTCGAGCTGCTCGCGCCGCCGGCCGAGGTGGAGCCCGAGCAACAGCAGCGCCACGATCTGCGACGTGAACGCCTTGGTGGACGCGACCCCGATCTCCGGGCCCGCATGGAGATAGATGCCGCCGTCCGCTTCGCGAGCGATCGAGCTGCCCACGACGTTCACGAGCCCGACCACCATAGAGCCAGCTGCGCGCGCCGCGCGGATCGCCTCGAGCGTGTCCGCAGTCTCGCCCGACTGCGAGATCGCGACGGTGAGCGTGCCGGGCACGCGCAGCGGCCGGCGGTAGCGGAACTCGGAAGCATACTCCACGTCGACCGGAATGCCCGTGAGCTCTTCGAGGATGCAACGCCCCACCAGGCCGGCGTGCCAGGACGTGCCGCACGCGACGATCACGATGCGCCGGATGCGCGCGCTTTGGCCGGGCGACAGGTTGAGCCCGTTCAGTCGAGCCGTGCCGTCCACCCCCACCAGCCGCCCGCGCAGCGTATCCCCGACCGTCTGGGGCTGCTCGCAAATCTCCTTGAGCATGAAGTGCGCGTGCGACCCGAGCGCGAGGGTGTCGAGATCCCAATCGAGGTCGTCCACCAAGCGATCCTGGGGGCGCGCGTCGCTGTCGAACACGCGGTACCCCTCCGGCGTCAGCACGGCCACGTCGCCGTCGTCGAGATAGACGACCGACCGGGTGTACGCCAGCACGGCGCTCGCGTCGGACGCCACGAGGTACTCGCCGCCGCCGACGCCGATCAGGAGCGGCGAGCCCCGCCGCGCCACCACGATCTTTCGCGGGTCAGCCTCCGAGATCACGGCGAGCCCGTACGTCCCTTCCACGTGCGCGAGCGCGGCGATGACCCGCTCCTCGAGCGTGTCGCCGGCGGCGGCCTCGATCAAGTGAGCCAGCGTTTCGGTGTCCGTCTCGGTCGCGAAGCGGTGGCCCGCGCGCTCGAGCTGCGTGCGCAGCAGATCGGCGTTCTCGACGATGCCGTTGTGCACCAGCGCCAGCGTGCCGCTGCAGTCGGTGTGCGGGTGGGCGTTCCGCTCGGTGGGTGCACCGTGAGTCGCCCAGCGCGTGTGCCCGATGCCGCAGGTGCCGTGTACCGGCTCCTGGGCGAGCAGGCCCCGGAGGGCCGCGATGCGGCCCACAAGTTTGCGAGTCTCGACGCCCCGGCCGTTCAGCACGGACACGCCGGCCGAGTCATAGCCCCGGTATTCCAGGCGCGTCAGCCCGTCCAGCAGCACGGCGACGGCGTCCTTCGGCCCGACGTATCCCACGACACCGCACATCGCTCAGGTCCTCTCGGGCTGGCGCTCGGCCGGTATGCGCTCGAGCAACGGCTCACTGGTGATCGCGAGGCCGAACCGGGCAAGCTGCGCCCAGGTGCCGTCGCGCACGCCCCGCAGGCCGTCCTCTCGTGCCTGGAGGGCGGTGCCGCACCACTCGCAGGTCGGGAACGACGACGGTCGGGCGAGTCGCCGCGGCGTTCCGCCGTTCCAGCCCAGCGCTCGACAGCGCTTGCACAGCATGCGTGAGGTCTCCATACCGGGAAACGTCCCGCGTGCCACGCGCTTCAAGTTTGAGGCCCGGGCGCGCGCGGGCGGGGGCCACGACGCATAGCGCGCGGGGAGCCAAGGTGTTAGACCCCCGCCGCAGGCCCGCCACGCCGCGCCGCCGCCGGCACAACCGTTGCGCGGGCGCGGCACGTCGCCGCGCCGCGGGGCGCGTCGCCGCCCCGCCCCGTGGGCCCGGCGGGCCGGGCCGCGGCGGCCTCGGGCTTGCAGGTCAAAACGCGTTGGCGCCCTCCCGACGTCGTTCACGCAATCGCCCGGGGGAATCGGATGAGCGATCGAATGCCCGCGGCCGGGGTGTCGTTGGCGCTCCTTGCAGGGGATCGCGACGGAGCCACGCACTGGCTGGAAGGCCTGCTCGAGTCGGGCGGCTACGGGGTACTCCGCGAGCGCACGGGCCGCGACGCGCTGCAGCGGGCGCGCGCCACCCATCCCGACGTGATCATCGTGGACGCCGAGCTGTCGGACCAAGCGGGGGTGGAGTTGTGTCGCGCGCTGCGCGCCGATCCGCGTATCACGACCAGCACGCCCATCTTGCTCGCGGCCGACGAGCCCTGCACGCGGGAGCGCCGCCTGGCGGCCCTCACCGCCGGGGCCTGGGAATGCATCGCGCCACCGCACGACGCGGATGAGATTCTCCTGAGGGTGCAGGCCTATGTGCGCGCCAAGCTTGACGCCGACCGCGCCCGGGCCGAGGGCCTGCTCGATCCGCTGAGCGGGCTCTACAATCCACAGGGGCTCGCGCGGCGCGCGCGCGAGCTCGGATCCCAGGCGTTCCGGGAGCACGGCCCGCTCGCCTGTGTGGCGGTGGCCCTCGATCTCGAGCAGGGTGAGGCCGCCGTGTCGGCCGAGGAGACTGACGGGGCCGCCGTGATCCGCTGCGTGAACGCGCTGAAGTCGTCGGCGCGACAGTCCGACGTCGTCGGCCGGCTCAGCGCCCTGGAGTTCGCCGTGCTCGCACCCGGCACGGATGCTGGCGGCGCGCGGCGGCTCGCCGAGCGGCTGGCCCAAAGCATCCACACGAGGACGACCCCCCCCGACGCAGCCCGGGCCGCCCCCGGGGTGCGCGTGCGCTGCGGCTATGAGGCAGTGGCGAACATGGGCTATGCGCCGATCGAGCCGGTCGAGCTGCTGGTACGCGCCTCGGCGGCCCTCCGCACCGGAAAACCCGAAGCGGGCGGGTGGATTCGGCGTTTCGACGAAGGGATCCCCCCGACCTAGCGAATCACGAGCGACCGGCCCTCGGTGTGCTCGTCGGCCGCCTCATAGCCGGGCAGGTAGTAGGAGTAGTAGTTGCGGTAGCCCGCCTCCGGCGGGACATCGTTCAGGACGGCGCCGAGCAGCCGCACCGGGAGGCGGTCGAGCACCTCGAGTTTGGCGGCCACCAGCTCGCGGTGGCTGTACCCCGTCCGCAGCACGATCAGCAGGTTCCCCGTCAGCGTTCCCAGGATAAACGGGTCCACCCCACCAGCGAGCGGCGGGCTGTCGATGAGGATGACGTCGTAGCCTGGACGCACGCGGTTGATCAACTGCGTCATCGCCGGCGAGCTGAGGAGCTCGGGGGCGTTGTGAACTCGTGTGCCGCAACCGATGAACGCGAGCGACGGATACGAGGTCTCCTGCACGATCGCCTCGAACGGCACCTCGCCGCGCAGGCAATCGGTCAGACCGGGCCGGCGGCGGCCGCTCAGGCGCCGATGCAGCACGCCGCGCCGGATGTCCGCGTCCAAGAGCAGGGTGCGATGCCCGCCTTCCGCGAACGTGTGAGCCAGGTTCGCCGCCAGGAAGGACTTGCCGTCCCCGGACCCCGGGCTTGTGATCGTAACCAGCATCGGGCCGGCCGCCCCATAGGCGTACACCAGGTTCAGGCAGACGCCCCGCAGCGCCTCGACGACCTCGGCGATCTCCTCCGACTTCCACCCGGCGCGGTCGCCATTCGCCCCACGGGCCTTGAGGTGTGGCACCGCGCCGAGGATCGTGAGGCCCATGTCACGCGACACCTGGTCGGGATAGCGCACCCGAGGGTCGACGCGATCGAGCAGGACCGCCCCTACGACGGCGAGACCCAGGCTTCCGAGAAATGCGAGGACGAGGATGCGCGGGGCGGTGTTTCTCACAGGCCGCTGCGGTACCACGGCCGAGTCAAGAATCCGGACATCGGGGATGGTGCTCGCGTCGGCGACGCGGGCCTCCTCGTAGCGTCGCTGCAGGGTGGTGTACAGGTTCTCCGCGAGCTGGACACCGCGGCGCAGCCGGGCCTCCTCGATCGCTCGCGGGGGGATCTGGCGCAGGCCCCGCGAATCAACCTCGATCCGCTGATCGAGTGCCGTTGCGCGCGCCCCAAGCTCGGCCGCAAGGCCGCGGGTGAGGTCCGGAATCGTGTGTCGCTCGAGAGTGGCGATCTCCGCGGCTAGTCGCTGCACCGGAGGATAGGCATCGGTGTAGCCGTACCTGAGGGCGCGGAGCTGTGCTTGCTTCGCAGCGAGCTCCTTCAGCGTCTGGGCCAGGTCGGCGGTCCGCTGCACGGAGCCGATCGCCCCGAGCGCCTCGGCCGGGAATCCCGAGTCGCCCACCTGGGCGAGCAGCCGCTCGAGTGCCTCGCGGTCGCGGCGCGCCGCGTCGCGCTCCAACTGCGCATCGACGAAGCTCGTGAAGGCAGGGTCGCGGGCCGCGTCCGCGCCGGCGCGGTCCACCGACAGAGTGATGGTCCGCACCCGAAAGCCCTCAAGCGCCCCCTCGGCGTCCCGCAGGGTCTGCTGCGCGTAGCGCAACTGCTCATCGAGGATCTTCGTGAGCTCGGTGAGCTTCTCACGCTTGAGCTCTGCCGCCACGCTCACATAGCGCTCGGCCAGGGCGTTGAGGATCGCGGCGATCCGCACAGGATCGTAACCGCTCAGCTCGAGACGTAGGAAGTTGCCGTTCGGGGGCATCTGGATGCGGAGGCCCTGGGCCAAGCCCCGCGCGGCATCCCGTAGTGTGGAGAGCGTGAACTCGACGCTCTTACCCGGGAACAGCACCTCCCGGTTGGGGGCCCACGCGATGCCGAGCCGCGCTCCGATCGAGTCGCCCACCGCGCCGCGCTCGAGCTCGACGCCGTCCACCGTCGCCAAGGTCCAGGCGCGCCCTGCTGCGTCGACGCTCAGCCGGTAGCTGCCGGGCCGGTACTGGTCGGCCACGCGCAGCGCAGCGAGCGCGCCCCTGTCCGCGGGCGATTTCAGCCTGAGAAACAGCCGCTGGTCGCGGGCTACCTGATCGAGCACGACGTACGACTGCAGCAGGTCTACCCACGCCCCGGGGTCTAGCAACTGACCCGGGCGGATCGGCCCCGGCCCCCACTCCGCGGCACGCCGGTCGGACTCATCGATCCAGATGGTCGCCTGTGCAAGGTACTCGGGTGCGAGAAGCCGCGTCGCCCCGACTCCCGCCGCTGTGCCAAGCAAGCTCACCGCGAGGATCAGCCACTTGAAGCGCAGCAGCGCGCTCAGCACCCGCCGCCAGTCAATCCCAACCTCCTCATCCGCGAAGCGGGAATCGGCGACGGCGCCCGGTAGCGCGCGCGGGGACCTGTCGCCGAACGGATCGACGGTCGGCAGCGAAGCGAGCGGTGCTGGGAGATTCGGAGTCGTCATGGGGATGCGCTCATGCCTCCCTCGGCGAGCAAAGGCGGGTCGGCTCCTCTCTCAGCAATTCCGATACCGTGCGCGCCCCGCGCCACGACACCCACGATATGCCGCAAATCGGTGCACGTCTCGCCGCCACGCCGATGCAGGTTGGTGCGGCCATGCCGGTGTTGTGCTGCTGCGAGGTCGCGACACCGTGGCCCGAACCCTGCGTACGGGCGGGTCGAACCACTCGCGGACGAGCACGATGTCGATACCCGTTGCACGCGACAGGGCCGCACAGATGGGGGACGTCGACGAGGCGCAGCGTCTCGCGGCGCTGCTGCCCATCGGACCGGAGTTGAAGGCACGCATTCGCGTCCTCATTGTCGACGATGAGCACACGCTGCGCGAGAGCTGCGCCACCGTCCTCCGCCAGGAGGGCTACGATGTGACGGTGTGCGGGCGCGGCCAGGACGCGCTGGACCTGCTCAAGCGTCGCGGCTTCGACCTCGTGCTCGTCGATCTGTACATGTCGCAGGTCGACGGCCTCATGTTGCTGCGCACGGCTCTCGGGACGAACCGCGACACGATCGTGATTGTGATGACGGGGAACCCGAGCGTCGAATCGAGCGTCGAGGCGCTGCGGCAGGGGGCGTTTGACTACCTCCCCAAGCCGTTCACGGCGACGCACCTCCAGGTCCTGATCGGCCGGGCGATCCACACGCTGATCGTGGCTCGCGAGACCCGCGAACAGCAGACCGAGCTGGAGCGGCATCACGCCCACAGCGACAAGATCACGCTGCTCGGCACTGCGCCGGCGTTCCGGCGAGCGATCGAGCTGGCACGGAAAGTTGCCCCGACCGACGCGTCGGTGTTCATCACGGGGGAGAGCGGCAGTGGCAAGGAGCTGATCGCCCAGTTCATCCACCACCAGAGCCGTCGGTCGAGCCGACCGTTCGTGGCGGTGAACTGCGCCGCCCTGCCGGAGGGGCTGCTCGAGTCGGAGATGTTCGGGCATCGCAAAGGAGCGTTCACGGGCGCCGTGCGCGACAAGCCCGGCCTGCTCGAAGCGGCCCACGGCGGCACCCTGCTCCTCGATGAACTGATCGAGATGCCGACGCCGATCCAGGCGAAGCTGCTACGGGTGATCCAGGACGGGGTTGTCCGGCGCGTCGGCAGCGAGGCGACGGATGCGATCGTGAACGTGCGCTTCATCGCCGCCACCAACGGCGACCCGGAAGCGGCGTTAAAGGCGGGCGAGCTCCGCGAGGATCTCTACTACCGCCTCCGGGTCGTGCCGATCCACGTGCCGCCGCTGCGCGAGCGGCCGGAGGACATCCCGCTCCTCGCCGACTACTTCCTCTCGACTTACTGGGTGCGCCACCGCAGCAAGGGCGCACCGTTCCCGCGGCTCACGGCAGGGGCGATCCGCACGCTAGGCGCGCACCCATGGCACGGCAACGTGCGCGAGCTGCAGAACGTGATCGAGCATGTCGCCGTCGTCACCGAGCCGGGGGCGGAGATCCAGCCGGAGGACTTGCACCTCGCCGCGGACGAGCAACCCGCCGCCGACGCGAACCCCGCGTCCCTGGTCTCGACCCTGCTCAAGGAGAGCTACCACGCCGCGCGCGACCGCGTGATCGCGCAGTTCGAGCGGCAGTACCTCACCTGGCTGGTCAACCGCGTGGGGGGGAACATGTCCAAGGCGGCGCGCATCGCCGGCGTGGACCGCACGACGCTGTACCGCCTGATGGGACGGCACGGGCTCCAGCGCAGTCCCAGCACGGGCTGGGTGATCGAGCGCGAGCCGACGGCGGAGGAGGCTGCAGTGCCCACCGGCGGCGTGCCGGCGGAAGCATGAGGCAAGGGGGAACCGACAGATGACCGCGACGGCCGTAGAACTCCGCTGGCAGGCCCCCGGCTCGACGGCCGAGTCTGAGGACTTGGTGTCGAGCCTGACCGCGGCCAACGGGCTCGAGCTCGTGGTCGAGATGGCCCACGACCTGCGGTCGCCGCTGACCTCGATTCTCTTCCTGGCGGAGTCGCTGCGGAGCGGGCAGGGCGCCCCCGTCACCGACCCCCAGCGTCGCCAGCTCGGGCTCATCTACAGCGCGGCCCTGTGCCTCTGCACGGCAGCGAACGACGTGCTCGAGTTGGCACGCGGGGGCGAACGGCTCGCGGACAGGGAGCCGGGTCCGTTCTCGATCGTCGAGGTGTTCAAGTCGGTGCGCGATATGGTGCAGCCGATCGCCGAGGAAAAGGGCCTGCCCCTGCACCTCAAGCCCGCGCGGCCCGACTGGCGGCTGGGACACGCCCGCCCGCTGAGCCGCGTCCTGCTCAACCTCACCACCAACGCCCTGAAGTTCACGGACCAAGGCTTCGTCGAGCTCACGGCGCGAGCCCTCGACGCCACGCGGGTCGAGTTCTCGGTCCGCGACACCGGACCGGGCATCGACGCCGCGGCGCTGCGGGCCCTGTACCGGCCGTTCCGCAAGCACCAGTCGGAGCTGCGGCACCACTTCTCGAGCTCCGGCCTCGGACTCGCCATGTGCCGCAAGCTCGTCACGGCGATGGGCTCCGAGCTCCGCGTCGAAACACGGGCGGGCTGGGGCACGCGGTTTTTCTTCCAACTCGACCTGCCACAGACCAGCGCCGCCGCCTGACCCGCGCCGCGTCGCGGCGGTCCCACAGCCGACGCCGGGCTGCTATGTAGCGCCGGCACCGCACACCAAAGAGCAGACCGCAACTACCAGAGCGGCATACACTTACAGCCGTGGCCCGGAGCCGAATTTCGCGCATGCGGCTTGCCATACACATGGGTCATGGCGACGACGCTGGCGCCGCGCTTCGCGGCAGGTACCATCACGCTGGCTCACCCACTCCGGCCCACCGACCGCGAGCGGCCGGGTCGGCGGCTGCTCAACATCGCCGTCGCCACGGTGGGACTCGTCCTGCTCCTGCCGCTCATGCTCGTCATCGCGGTGCTGATCAAGCTCACGTCGCGCGGCCCCGTCCTCTTCACGCAAACGCGCGTTGGCCTCGACCGGCGGGCGCTGTCGCGCATGGGCGGGAATACCCGGCGCCGCCTCGATCTTGGCGGCCACCCCTATACCATGTACAAGTTCCGCACGATGTACGTGGACAGTCCGGGCGCCGGTAGCCAGGTGTGGGCACAGCCGGACGACGCGCGCGTGACGCCGATGGGGCGCTTGTTGCGCCGCTTCCGGCTCGATGAGCTGCCGCAGCTGTTCAACGTCCTCACGGGTGACATGAACGTGGTGGGGCCCCGGCCCGAGCAGCCGGCGATCTTCGTGGCCCTGCGCGAGCAGATCGAGGGGTACCAGCGCCGCCAGCGCGTGCGGCCCGGCATCACTGGCTGGGCCCAGATCAACCTGCCCTACGACCGCACAGTGGAGGACGTCCGCAGGAAGGTCTCCCTGGACCTCGCGTACATCCGGCGTCAGTCGGCGCTCGAGGACTTCGCGATCATGCTGCGCACGCCGGCCGTGATGCTGGGCCGGCGCGGCTGGTAACCTAATTCAGATGGCAGCGCATGCGGGTTGCACTTCGTCGCCACCCGCGAGGCTTTCGGCTCTTAACCTCGATGTTCACATGATCGAGGACGACCAGGCCAGCAGCGCGCCGCTCGTTGACGAATCTCACGGGTCGCGTCGATGACGAGGTAGCCGAGTTAGTGCCTGCCGAGTCGTAGAGTTCATCGACCCGATTGCGCTCATCCAGCTCTATCTCCACGCAAACCCGCGACTGTTCATTGTTCAGGACTCCGGCCGCGCCGCTGCTCGCAGCGGGGGTCGCGGTACTCTGAAATCCGCCGCCAGTTCCTCGACGACCTGCACCATTGCCTCGTCGCACGGAATACCGTCCCGGCCGTAGACCTCGGCGTAACGCGCGCGAACCTCTCCCGGGTAGCGGACCGGTTCACCCCCGTCCACTGGAGGCGCCGTCTTCACCCAGTCCAGCAGCCCGCCGACGCGCTCGAGAAACGTCTGGCGCGGAACGAACCGCTCGAGAGCGATGGCGATAAAGACGTGGCCGGCATCGACCGAGCGATCCCAGGTGCTGAACAGCGAGCCGACCTCACATCCAACCCCCGCCCCCGCCAGGACGCCGCTCAGGATTTCGACCATCAACCCGAGGCCGAAGCCCTTGGGCCCCGCGGCGGGGAGGAGGCAGCCGCGAGCGGCTGCTTCCGGGTCGTCCGTCGGGTTCCCCGCGGAGTCCAGGGCGGACCCTGCTGGCAACCGGCCGCGGGCGCCGTGGATGGTGCGCACGTCGGAGCCCGCGAGCGCGCTGGTGGCGAGGTCGACGAGCAGCGGGGCTCCCGACGGCGTCGGGCATCCGAACGCCAGAGGATTCGTTCCCAGCACCGCTCGAGTGCCTCCGAACGGAGCGACCTTGGGGAAGGCGTTACTGCACGTGACGCCGAGGTAGCCGGCGTCCGCGGCGAGGGCGCAGTAGTAGCCGGCGGCCCCGTAGTGCAGGCTGCGCCGCACAGCGACGAGGCCGATCCCCTCGGCACCCGCGAGCTCCAGCGCTCGCGCCATGCCGAGCCTGCCAGCGACATGGCCGAACCCGTACGCCGCGTCCAAGCGGTGCGCCGCCGGGGCGACGGTCGTCCACGCCATCGGTGCGGGGGAGCGGATCAGCTTCCGGGCGAGCCGGCGCACCAGGATCGGGAGCCGGAGCAGGCCCTGCGCGGGCCGCGCGCGCAGATCCGCCCACAGGAGTCCGTCGGCGACGGCTTCCGCGTCACCCGGCGCGGCGCCCGCCGCCGCCAACACTTCCTGTACGAACCGCCGATGCGCCTCAGGCGCGATGGTCGCCGTCACCGGAGCCTCGAGGCCGGACCGGCCGCCACCGCACGAAGTGACCCCACAAGCGCCGCCGCAATAGGTCGCGCAGGTAGCACGACGCGCGCACCGCCGCCGGCCACGGATCGCTCCAGCGAAAGTAGAGGAAGTGCTGCCGGTGAAGCAGGCTCCGCAGCCAACGCGTCCAGGATAACTCGCCCCGGCGGTGCGCCTCCCGGAACGAGTAGAAGTCGTCGCGCAGCAGGAGGAACCGCACGCCCTGCCGATACTCTCCAACCGGGGGGAGGGGCTGGTCCGTCAGCCGGTTGTAGACGAGGAGGGACAGGTCGATCCCGCAGATTTGGACCATCTCGTGCAGCAGAGTGAAGCGGGGATTGCACTCGATCAGCTTGAGCTCGTTGTCTCGAGGATCCCGCTTGAACTCCACGTTGCCGAAGCCCGACAGCCCGACGCCCCGGAAGAACCGGAGGCCCAGCTGGGCGACTTCAGGGTTCCAGTCCGAAATGTGGTAGGTTCCGGTCCCGAACCCATTGGGGTGCTGACGCAGCTTGCGCTTGGTGAAGTGGAACAGCGGCTCGAGCCGGTCGTCGAGGTACGTGTAATAGCTGCAGAACCGGTCGTCTCCACCGGGAATGATCTCCGTCACCAGCATCTCGAGCCCGTGCGCCTGCACCTGCCCGAACACCGCGCGCAACTGCTCCCTGCTCGTGATCACGAACAGCTTCGTGTTGAAGAACCTTTGGAGCCGGTGTGAGGATCGGGGCTTCAGCGCGAAGGGGTAGCCCACCCGCTCTGCCGCTGCCAACGCCTCCGATAGGGTGCGAGCGGGACAGGCGGCGGGGGCGGGCACTCCCACCCGGGCCGCCAGCGCGTAGGTGGATGCCTTGTCCAGCATGGCGAGGAGAATCTCGTCGTTGCCCTCGATCAGCCGGAACCGCGCCGCGAGCCGCGTGCGGTTGCGCGCGGTGAGCTCAACCCCGTCGTCCCCGCACGGCAGCAGCACGGCGCCCTGGAGCGCAGCACCGCCGCCTCCCATCAGCCACTCCATCCAGGCCTGCTGGGGATCTCCGTTCTCGCGCACGCGAATCCAGCGACTGAAGCGCGAGTAGCGGATGGGCGCGGTCGGGAGGGCGAGCGCATACACGGCAATCCCGCGACGCCGCAGGGTCCACGCCACTGACAGGGCGTTCGCCGTGCCTCCCAGCAGGATGACCGGCGGTAGCACGCTCGCGCCCTTAGTCCCCACACTACTGCTTAAAGAATATCGTTGAATATCTTCGCTGCCATTCTTTTCGAACGGCCATGAACGGCTCTAGCGCGGTGTAATTCCAAGGCCAACCGTCGCTGAACGCGTTCAATTCCTGGTAGATTTCCTCCAGCCGGTACCCAGATGGGAACAGACCAAGCTTCCGCGTCTGCTCCTGAAGAATATGCAGATCCATGCCGGCGACAAATAGCACGGCTCTAGGATTCAACAGGAGCCAGGTATTTCGAAACGCCCTTTTCGCATCTTGCGCTGCTAGATGAATGAGCACATGCTGCGCATAGACTATGTCCGCTGAGCCAATACGTTCCTTCAGGTTCGGGTCTAGAGCATCAGCCAAACCAAAACGAACATGCTTCCTCACATCACGCTTGACGACATAACAGCCATCTTCGATATCAAACGTGGCGCCAATGAAATCCGCCGTTACCGTTGTTCTTCCTGACAAGTCGGTGCGAAATACTTCCTCCGGCGTGTAACGACCGCTCCTGGCTTTCTCGATACACTCGCTGTCAATGTCATAGGCACGCACGGTAAAGACGAGATCAGGGTGTCGCTGTCGCAACACCGAAGCGATCGAATAGGCCTCCGCTCCCGTGGAACACCCGATGACGGCAATATCCAAAGCCTTGGCGCCGACGCCTTGCCTTAGGAAATCCAATACGGGCCCAGATAGTGCCTCAAACTGAGTGGGCAGCCTGAGAAAACAGGTAAAGTGGCAGTTTCGCCGAGGACTGAGAGCTAAGGTCAGCCGATGCCTACGGACCTTCCACCACGTTGTCTGGATGAGGGCCCTGATTCCAGGCAGTTGTTTGAGCGACCTGTACAGGCGTTGTGTCATTGCTCCTTCGTCTTTCATGACGGGAGCGCGTCGATGGGACTGCTCAATCGGGATCGACCACTTCGCACCCTCCGTGGGTCAAGAGGGCGTCCACCCAAGCGTTGGAAAACTCGCCCCGCGCGACAGCCGCCACATAGTTGGCTTCTGTCTCCCGACGCATCCGCAGGCGCTCGAGCAGGCTGGCGGCGGCATCCTGGGGAATCACCACCACGCCGTTCTCGTCTCCCACGATGATGTCGCCGGGGTGCACGACGATCCCGCCGCACTGGATCGGGAAATTGACTTCCCCGGGGCCACGGTGCAGCGGGCCGATCGGCGTCACGCCGCGGGCGTAGACCGGGAAATCCAGGGCCAGAATCCCGGGGATGTCGCGCACGTACCCGTCCACCACGAAGCCGGCAATCTTGCGATGCCGCGCCTTAGTGCTGACGAGATCCCCGAGCACCGCGTTCATGGTGGACCCACCCGCGTCGACCACCACGATGTCGTGCGGCGCGGCGATGTCGAGAGACTTGTGCACCATGAGGTTGTCGCCAGGAAACACCCTCACCGTGCAGGCCGGGCCCAGGATCCGCTGCTGGGGAGCGGTGAGGTTGTGGATCGCGGTGCACATAGTGTACAGGCGATTCATGAGATCCGAGATTAGCGGCGTCTCGAACTCACCGAACGCCGCCACCAACTCAGGGTCCGGGCGGTGGATGTGCCGCCGCATCCGGAACCCAGGACCAGGGTTCAGCTCGGACGTCATCGGCTTGCTCACCACGGCTCCACCTCCCGCTGGACGCGGTACGCGGGCAGGGTTCAGCTCGAGCGTCGTCGGCTTGCTCACCATGGCTCCACCTCCCTCCCGGCGCAGTACGCAAGCGCGGTGCCACGTCTTTGGAGGGCCGGGCCAGCCCACCTGTTGCGTGGCCGCCTCAGGCGTGGTCTCATTGGCAGGTGCGCGCTGTCTCCGACGCCGCACCACCCCCGTCTGGGGCGATGCCCAGTTCCTCACGCCCGTCCACAGTCACCCCGGCTCTCCTCCCCCGTTAACGCGTCGTCGAACCGGACGCGACGCAGTCTTCCAGCGCGTCCAAGAGCACCTGGGCCTGCGCGCGACGACTGAACCGGCCATTCGTGACAACACGCGTGGGCCGATCGCCGCGAGCAAATTGGAGGTAGCGCGTGCGCAGCACCTCTGCGATCCTAGCCAAATCCTCGGGCTCCACAACGTCCGCAGTAGTCCCTCGCAGCAGCAGCTCGGTCGCGCTATCGCGCTTGGCGAGCACCAGCAACCAAGCCTTGAACTGCATGTACTCGAAGATCTTTGAGGGGATACACAGCGGGATATCCTGAGGCAGACTAAGCAGCATTGGGGCCTGAGCGAGTACTGCCAAGGCTTCCTGGCGCGGTAGTGCGGCGCGCGTACGCACGTATCCCTCGAGACCCTCCTCGTGGGCCATGGCCACGAGCGGTATGCCGGCGAACTGGTCCACGTGCCCGACGAAGTCGAGCCCGAATTGATCCGGCGTGAGCTTCAGCTCGCGCACCACCCGTGCGGCCGCGCGGAAGATTAGCCGGGGATTGCGATCGATGTAGATCGATCCGGCATAGACAATGGTAAAGCGACGAGCGGGGGGAGCGTTGGACAGCTGCTCTTCGTCGCACCCGTTCATGACCGCGACGATACGGCCTCGGGCGCCGGGGTAGAGGGCTTGCATCGCACTACGGAACGGCTCGGTGTTCGTCACCACAAGCGCGGCGCGCTCGACCGCGCTGCGCTCGTACCGCGCCGCGAGCCAGAGCCAGACGGGACTCGCCAGCGGAAGCGGCAGTGCCGGCACCAAGCTCCACGGGTCGCGCATGTCCATGACGTGCGCTAACCCTGCTCGGCGGGAAACCAGCCGTCCGGCCTGATGGACCATGTGCGGTGGACCGCTCGTGACGACCGCCCGATGCACACCCGGCTGAGCGAGGCGCAATGCAGTCCGCCCCGCGGCCCGACTCCAAGCGCCGTCGCGGGCGAAGTCCAGCCAGGCCTCGAGGGCCCGCACGTAGTCCCAGGGAGCGGTCGCGCGCCAGCGCAGCTGCTGCCGTGCAACGAGCCCGGCCACCGCGAAAGCATCGCTGTCGGAGGAGGCACTGCGCGCCAACGGTCTGGTGTACCGGGAGGCGAGGGACCGCACGCGGTGGTAAAGTCGCGCCAGGAGTCGCTCCCATTGCTCAGCCAGGTGCGCACGCGAGGCCACGCCGTAGACCCGGATCCCAGCCGGCAGGCCCGCCAGTCGAGTCCAGTCCGCGGTGGGCAGGGAACCGGGATCAAGCGTTACCACATCCACGCCCCAGCCCCGCTCCACGGCAAACGCAGCGAACTTCTCCCACCGTAGCGCCCCCACCGCCTGCCCGGGCGGGAAGTGATGGCTCACCAGAAGCAAGCGACGACGCAGCTGCGGGCCCGCCCCGTCTCGCGGCC
>Ga0070697_100001937_pt1 | contig 15841 bp, 16 predicted proteins | sample KBSK1501metaG_FD_65475 | JGI IMG/M metagenome (GOLD analysis project Ga0070697, IMG submission 65475) | Corn, switchgrass and miscanthus rhizosphere microbial communities from Kellogg Biological Station, Michigan, USA - KBS K1-50-1 metaG | ecosystem: Host-associated > Plants > Roots >...
CTACGCGTCCGGCTACTACGAGCCGTTCTGGACGCCCGGCTGCTGAAGTCCGGCGGCTGACCTGACGCTCAGCCCCGCCTGACGATCGCTGCCACCGGGCCGCCGCCGCTCGGGCCCTGGTGTTCGGCGCCACCCGAGACGTAGACCAGCGGATCCCCGATCACGGCGGCCACGACCGCCGCCACCGCGGCGCGCGCGTGGCGCGTGTGGTTGATGTCGGAGTCGTCGATCATCGTATGACGCCGGCCCCTGATCAGTCCCGACGGCGACGCTTCCGCCTTGGCGAATACGCCGACGACGCTGCCGGCCTGGCCCGCCGGGGCGCTGGGCCGCCAGCCTGCGCTGTCGAGAGCGCGCCTGACGGCCGCCGCGTCGATCGCGTCCTCCATCACGTCGTGGCCAATCACCACGGTGCTGGAGGACGGCGTGTTACCGAGAACGAGCACCTCACAGTGATCGATTTCCACGCCGGCTGAGGTCGAGGCGACGTGCGAGTAGAGATCCCAGCGATGGCAGATGGCGGTGTCCGCGACGGCGCTGCGGTCGACTTCCCCCAGGGCCAGCGCCACGCCCAGCGCGGAGGCGCCGCGTGAGTAACCCATCGACGCGTACGTGCTCGAGGTCGCGACCTTCTTTCCGGAGCGCTGGGCCGCGGCGATGGCCGCCGCCGTCAAGAGTGGGCACTTGATCTGCACGAAGTGCACGTCGGCCGCGCGCGCGATGGCCGCGCCGGCCATCGCCTCCCGGACGGCGCGCTCGACCTCCGTCACCTGGACCAGCGTGCCGAGCTCGTCGGACGCAAACGCGCGCGTCCTCGCGATGCCGGCGACGAGCCCTGGGACGCCGCCCGCAGCCGCGCTCTCACGCCGGGCGAAGACCGTCATGTGCGGCGCCATCACGCCCTCGGTGCCGCCGGACATGATGAAGAGCACGCGCGCGGCCACCTCCTCGGGCGGGCGCCCCAGCGCCCGGGCGAGCGCGGTCTTGAACGCGCTGGTGGCGAATCCGCGGCTAAAGTCGTTGACGCAGCCATTGCCTTCCGTCTTGCCGAGCAGGCAGACGACGTCGGCCGGATCGAGCGTCCCGGCACGGATCAGCGCTTCGAGGCCACTGACGTCATCAGGCGACGCGGTGGGGATGACGTGAACGTCGACGCGTTGCACGGGACAACCTCCGTTGTTGGAAGGGCGCTTCCCGGATCCGGTCTATTCGCGGCGGAACGGCACGCCGAGCGCCGCCGGCAGCCGCGCCGAGCGGCCGAGGCCCGCGAGCACCACGAGCGCGACGACGTACGGCATCATCTGGATCACGTACGACGACACCGGCAGCCGCAGCGACTGCACGCGCAGCTGCAGGGCGTCGGCGGCGCCGAACAGAAGACACCCGAGCAATGTGCCGCCGGGCAGCCAGCGTCCGACGATGATGGCCGCCAGCGCAATATAGCCGCGCCCGTTCGTCATCGCGTCGGTGAACGTGCCGACCTGCTGCAGGCTCAGCACCGCTCCGCCGATACCCGCGAGCGCGCCGCAGGCGAGCACCGCCGCAACACGCACGCGCACGGGGTCGACGCCCACCGCGAAGGCGGCCGCGGGGTTCTCGCCGACCGTGCGCAGGGTGAGTCCCGCGCGCGTACGCGCGAGGAATATCGCGACGAGCACGCCGAGGGCAGCGGCGGCGTAGGTCAGCGGTGGCTGGCGAAACAGCACCGGCCCGAGCACCGGCAGGTCGGCGAGACCGGGCACCGGCCACGCCGACAGCACGGGGACGCGGACAATCGCCGCCTCGCCCCGTGCCGCGAAGCCGCGCAGCAGAAAGCTCGTGAGCCCGACGGCGAGGATATTGACGGCGAGGCCGGTGACCATCTGGTCTGCGCCGAAGCGCACCGCGGCGACGGCCACGAGGAGCGCGATGAGGACGCCGGCGGCGACACTGGCCGCGAGCCCGGCCGCGCTGCTGCCGATGAGATGGCTGGCGAGCACGCCGCCGAAGGCGCCGGCGAGCATCATGCCCTCGAGCCCGACCGCGAAGACGCCGGCGCGCTCGGAGAGGATGCCGCCGAGCGCGGCGAAGAACAGCGGCGTCGCGATGCGAACGGCCGCGGTGATCAGCTCGACGACGGCGGTGTCCAGACTCACACGCGCCCCCGCGCCGCCGACAGCGCCATCGCCGCCAGCACGAAGATCATCGTCAGGCCCTGGATCACCGAGACGAGCGGCGTCGGCACGCCGACGGCGCGCTGCATCGCGAGCGCGCCGGACTCGAGGAAGCCGAAAAACAGCGCGGCGGGGAGGACGCCCAGGGGACTCAGCGCGCCGATCAGCGCAATCGAGACGGCTGCGAAGCCGAAGCCGTGCGAGAACCCTTCGATGAGCCGATAGTGGACGCCGAGCACCTCGATGGCGCCCGCCACACCCGCGAGCCCGCCCGCGAGCATCATCACGAGCAGCGTGGTGTGCGCGAACGAGATGCCCGCGTAGCGCGCGGCGCCCTCGCTGGCGCCGAGGACGCGCAATCGAAAGCCGAACGGCGTGCGCCAGAGCACGACCTGACAGACGAGCACGGCGGCCACCGCGACCAGGACCCCGACGTGCAGGTCGGTGCCGGGCACGAGCTTGGGCAGCCACGCGGCCGAGGGCAGCAGCGGTGACTGCGGAAAGCCCGCGCCCGGCTCGCCCAGCTCGCCCTGGAGCACCTCGCCGACGATGAGGACACCGACGAAGTTCAGCAGCAACGTGACGAGCACCTCATGGACGCGGCGCTTGAGCCGCACGAGCGCGGCGAGGCCGCCCCACGCGGCACCTGCGGCGGCTCCGGCCAGCGCGCAGAGCAGCGGCAACACGAGCGCCGGCGCGTGTGGCAGCCGCAGCGCCAGCCATGTTGCGGCAAGCCCGCCCAGCGCGATCTGGCCCTCGGCGCCGATGTTGACGATGCGGGCGCGGAAGCAGAGCGCGACACCGGCGCCCGTCAATAAGTATGGCGTGGCCTTGTTGAGGGCGACGGCGATGCGGTCGGGTGTGCCGACGGCGCCGCCGAGGAGTGCGAGGTAAGCGACGAGCGGGTTGCGTCCCGAGAACAATACGAGGAGCGCGGCGGTGCCGAGCGCCACGGCGATCCCGACGACGGCCGACGCGAGGGGGCGCGCAACGGCGCCGCCGGAAACGACAGAGCGCGCAAGCGCCCCCGCCGTCATGCCTTCACGCCGTAGAGCGCCGCGGCGTCGGGCGTCTCCTCGAGCGCGCCCGCCATCATGAGCCCCACACGCGTGAGGTCGGTCCCGCCGGGTCGCACCACGCCAACGAGCCTCCCTGCGTACATGACGCCGACGCGGTCGGCCACGGCCAGGATCTCCTCGAGCTCCGTGGAGATGTACAGCACGGCCGCGCCGGCGTCGCGCAGCGCCAGCACCCGGTCGATCACGAAGCGCGTGGCACCGGGATCGAGGCCGCGCGTCGGCTGCACGGCCAGCAGCAGACGCGGCCGCCGGCCAAGCTCGCGCGCGAGGATCACCTTCTGCTGATTACCGCCGGAGAGCGCGCGTACCGGTGTTTCGACACCCTCCGCGCGGATAGCGAACGCTTCGATCCCGCGCTGCGCCGCCTCACGCGCAGCGGCGAAATCGAGCCAGCCGCGCCGGCAGAACGGCGCGCGGTCGGCGTCGCGCAGCATCACGTTGTCGGCCAGCGTCATGTCGCGGACCAGCCCCACCGACGCGCGGTCGGCCGGCACGTGGGCGACGCCGGCGTCGAGACGCGCCGCCACACCGGCCGGAAGCTCCGCGCCCGCCACGAAGACACGACCGCGCGTCGGCACGGCCATGCCGCCGAGCACCTCGGCCAGCTCCGCCTGCCCGTTGCCGTCGACGCCGGCGATCGCGAAGATCTCACCCGCCCGCACGGAGAAGCTCACGCCGCGCAGCCGCTCGACGCCCGCCGCGTCGCGCGCGTGCAGGTCGGCGACGACGAGGACCTCGTCGCCGGGCTCGCGCGCCACGCGCGCGAGGGGCGGGGTCAGATCACGCCCGACCATGAGTCGCGCAAGATCGTCGCGGCTGGCGCCGGCGACCGTTCGACGGCCGGCCACCGCGCCATCGCGCAGCACCACGACCTCGTCGCAGATGTCCAGCACCTCGCCGAGCTTGTGCGAAATGAAGATCACCGAGCGGCCCTCGTCGCGCAGGCGGCGCAGGACGGCGAGCAGCGCGCCGACTTCGGGCGGGCTCAGGTTCGAGGTGGGCTCGTCGAGGATCAGGAGGTCGGCGCCGCGAAGCACGGCCTTGAGAATCTCGACGCGCTGCTGCAGTCCGAGTGGCAGGTCGCCGACCACGGCGTCGGGATCGAGCTCGAGGCCGTAGACGCGGCTCGCCTCGCGGACGCGCGCCGCGACCGCCGCGGCGCGCAGCCACGAGCCCGCCGCCGCCCAGCCGAGCATGACGTTCTCGGTGACGGTCATCGAGGGCACGAGCATGAAATGTTGGTGGATCATGCCGATGCCCGCCTCGATGGCCGCGCGGGGCGACCCCAGCGAGAGCGGCCGGCCCTTGAACGTCGCGCGGCCGGCGTCGGGCCGCACGAGACCGTACAGCACGTTCATCAGCGTGGTCTTGCCGGAGCCGTTCTCGCCGAGGAGACCGAGGATGGCGCCGGCGGAAACGTCGAGGTCGATCTCGCGGTTCGCGCGTACGGCGCCGTAGCTCTTGACGATCCCGCGCATCGAGAGCATGGCGCCGGGCGGGCGCGCAGGCTCAGGCACCGCTGCGGGCGTCGTCCTTGGTGGGCTTCACCTTCAGCGCACCGGAGGCGATCTTTTTCTTGAGCGCGTCGACCTCTGCCGCGATGGCCGGCGGCACCGCGGTGTTGAACTCGCGTTCCGCCGAATACTGGAGATCCGCCCCCGTCGTGCCCTTCGTGTCATAGCCGAACGCGATATACGGCCCCTGCAGCCGTCCCGCGCGCAGCTCGGGCACGGCGGTCGCGTACACCTCCGACCACCGCTCGTTGATGTTGGTCAGCACGCGCTCAGGCGCGATCTGCGTGTGGCCGAACGAACGACCGATGGCCCACGCATTCTTTTCTTTCGCGGCCTGGATGATGCCGGCGTGGCCGGCGTTCAGCTTGCCGCCGATCACGTCGGCGCCGCCGCCGATCAGCGAGAATGCCGCCTCCTTCGCCGCCGCGGGATCCTCCATCGACTGGAGATATACGATGCGGACCTCGATGTCCGGACGCACGGCTTTGGCGCCCAGTCGAAAGCCGCCCATGCTCGCCACCATGTTGGGCAGACCCTCGAGGCCGGCCACCGCGCCGATCTTGCCGGTCTTGCTCATGCGCGCGGCGAGCGCGCCCGCCAGATAGCCGAATTGTTCGTTGGCGAGGTCGAGCGAGATCACGTTCTTGCCCTGGCCGCCCGAGCCCGAGCCGACGACGAAGAGCGTCTTCTCGAACTCAGGGCCGACACGCTGTGCCGCCGACAGGAACCGGCCGGAGTGACCGATCACCGGTGAGAAGCCTCGGCGCGCGTAGTCCTTCATCGCCTCGATGTGGTCCGCGGCCTGAACGTTCTCGGAGTACGCGATCTCCATCCCGTGCTCCTTGAGTCGGAGCAGGCCGCCGTAACCGGCGGCGTTCCAGCTCTGATCGTTGATGGAGCCCGGCAGGAGCATGGCGACTTTGCCGCCCTGGGCGGTCGTGGGGCCTGAGGTTCCTGCGACGGCGGCCACGAGCACGGCGGCGACGGTGAGCGTGCGCTTGAGCATGACAGACCTCCTCGATCTCGTCGGCTAGCGACGGCGCGCGCGGTCGCCGCAAGAAGCGAGCCACGGCGCAAGTAATCGAAACCTCGACGGAACGGGTCAGCGCCGGCACTACGCGTCTGCCTGCACCGTGAGCAGCCGCGGGCGGATCGCCGAAAGAGCGGGCATCTTCCGGATTCGAGCGGGACGTCAGACGCGCGGGGTGAAGAAGGCCTCGCCCGCGACGTACCGGCGGCCGTCGCTCATATCGGGGGGCGGTCCCGCCTCACTGCTGCCGTCGAAGGTCAGTTCGAGCTGCACGCCGCTCGGGTCGTAGACGAACAGTTGCCAGAGCGTCGTGCCGGGCACCAGGAACTCGCGCCAGTCGAGACCCGCCGCGCGGAAGCGCTCGCGGAACTCGTGAAAGCCGTGCGCGGCAAGCGAGAGGTGATCGATGGCGCCCGTGCCGCGCGGCGCGCGCCCATCGGAACCGAGGGCGGGTCCGCCGGCGTAGACGTGCACGATGGCGTCGCCGCCGGGTGCGGGACACCCGAGCCACGCTCCCGGATAACCGAAGTCGGGCCGCGCGACCTCGCGCAGGCCGAGCACCTTCGTATAGAACGCGACGGTGGCCGCGAGATCATTGGTCTTGATCGCGCAGTGAAAGAGACCGGTCACGAGCATCGCGCGGGTGAGTCTATCAGCCTTCGCGATAGAACAGCAGCACGGTCGCCATCGCGGTCAGAAACGCGGGCCACGCCCACGCCAGCCACGGCCGCACGCGCGGCGTCCGCGTGCCCGCCAGCAGCGCCACGCCGACGCCGATCGCCGTGCTGCCCATGACGGCGTGCTGCAGATAGATCGCGTCGAAGTGCACCCGCCCGTCGTGAAAATGAAAGAAGAGCGTGGCGCCGCCCGCGAGGGCCAGCACGCCGAGCACGCGAGCGAGCCGGCGGCCGGGCAGCACCGCGGCAGCGCGGAGCGCGGTGATGACGCCGATGGCGATCGGCAGGAGCGCGAGCAGCTTGTGCTGCAGGACGAGCGGATCGTCGAAGATCTCGCTGAAGCGCTGTGGCCCGTAGGGCCAGGACTCGGGATCGCTGCTCGGGATCAGGTAGAGCCCGAACGCTACCCAGAGCGGCGCCGACATCGCGTTCCACGGAAACCTCCGCGGCCGCCACGATTCCCACACCGTCAGCGCGGCCAGCGTCAGCAAGATGGCGCCAGCCACCCGGTGCGTGAGCTGTGAGTAGAACGTCTCGGCGGGATTGCGCGCGTGATGGTCGACCGCGGCGCTTCCTCCATAGGGCGCGAGCCACGGGTTGGTCTCCGCGAACACACCGTCGGGGTTCGGGTACCACGCCCACACGTGCGCGACCGCAAGCGACGGGTGCCAGCCGACGAAAGTCTCGCCGCTCGCCGGATGTCGGGACGGACATGCGCGCGCGCTCACCGCGGGCAGCTCGCGAAAATCACGGTAGTGGCAGGATGCCTCGTGACGATGCCAAACGGCGCCGGGCAGCGGCTCACCGGTCGGCGCCGACGGCAGCGCGTACTCCACGCCCACGAGCTGCCAGGCGCCGTCACGCTCGACGTAGAGCAGCACGGGCGGCGTCGCGAGATCGAGCGTGGCCGTGGCCAGCGCGCGAGCCTGCGCCGCGGGCTGCACGAAGTGATAGCCGTGATGCCGCTCCATGCCGCTCGCCTGCAGATAGCCGTCGGCACGCGCGTTGGCGATGTCCACGTAGCGCGCGGTCGCGCGGCGCACCTCGGCCACGACGTCGTCCGGTCCGCGCACGGCCGCCAGCGACGGCGCGGCGACGAGGAGGATCACGACGAGCGAGAGCAGGCGCACGGCACATCAGTATACGGGCGCGCGGCTGGGGTAGTATGCCGCCGACGATGGACGCCTTCCTGACCGCCGACGGCCTCGTCGCGCTCGCCACGCTGGCCGCCCTCGAGATCGTCCTCGGCGTCGACAACGTCGTCTTCATCGCCATCCTCACGGCTCGCCTGCCCGCGCGTCAGCAAGAGTCTGCGCGACGGCTCGGGCTCACGCTCGCGCTCGGCATCCGCATCGGGCTGCTCTTCACCATCTCGTGGATGATGAGCCTCACGCGCCCCCTGTTCTCGGTGCTCGGCCACGAGCTGAGCGGCCGCGATCTCATCCTCATCGCCGGCGGCCTCTTCCTGGTCGGCAAGGCGACGTGGGAGATCTACGACAAGCTGGAGGTGGAGCACGTCGAGCGCGAGCGCAGCGGCCGCGGCCGCTTCGCGGCGGTGCTGGCGCAAATCCTCGTGCTCGACATCGTCTTCTCGCTCGATTCCGTGATCACCGCCGTGGGGATGGCCAACCAGCTCTCGGTCATGATCGCCGCCATGGTGATCGCGATGCTCGTGATGCTCGTTTCCATGGGCGCGGTGGCCGGCTTCGTCGAGCGTCATCCGAGCGTGAAGATCCTGGCGCTCGCGTTTCTGCTCCTCATCGGCGTCATGCTCGTCGCCGACGGCATGGGACAGCACGTAGCCAAGGGCTACATCTATGTGGCGATGGCGTTCTCGCTCTTCGTCGAGCTCCTGAATCTTCGCTATCGAAAGCGCCGGCAGCCGGTTCGGCTGCATGGCCGCCGCCAGCGCCGCTGAATGCGGGGCTGGATCGCGGCGCGGCTGGCTCAGACCGTGCTGGTCGTATTCCTTTCGCTCACCGCCGTCTTCGCCATGGTGCGCCTCTCCGGGGACCCGGTCTTGCTGTTTATGCCGATGGACATCCAGGCCAAGGACGTCGAGGAGTATCGACGCCGCCTCGGCTTCAACGATCCGCTCGTCGTGCAGTACGCGCGCTTCATGAAGGATGCCGTGCGCGGGAATTTCGGCGAGTCGCTGCGCTATCGGCGCGACGCGCTCGGGCTGGTGCTCGAGCGATTGCCGGCGACCCTGCTGCTGGCCGGTACCGCGATGCTGCTCACGCTGACCGTCGCAGTGCCGCTCGGCGTCGTCACCGCGGTGCGCCGCGACGGCGCCGTGGATCACGCCGGAACCGTCCTGACCGTGCTGGGGCAGGCCGTGCCCGGCTTCTGGCTCGGCCTGATGCTGATCTACGTGTTCGCCGTGCAGCTACGCTGGCTGCCGACGGGCGGCATGGGCGGGCTCGCGCACCTCGTCATGCCCTCGATCGTTCTGGCGGCCTTCTATGCCGCGCGCGTCGCGCGGCTGACGCGCTCGGCGATGCTCGAGGCGCTCGGCGAAGATTACGTGCTCACCGCGCGCGCCAAGGGCTTGTCCGAGCGGCGCGTCGTCGGCAAGCATGCGCTGCGCAACTCCGCGATCCCGATCGTCACGCTGGCAGGCCTCGAGGCGGGCCAGCTGCTCGGCGGCGCCGTCGTGACCGAGACGATCTTCGCCTGGCCCGGCCTCGGCCGCCTGACCGTGCAGGCGCTGCTCAACCGCGACTTTCCCGTCGTGATGGCCGCGGTGTCGTTCACGTCGATCGTCTACACGCTGATGAACCTCGGCGTCGATCTGCTCTACGGCTGGCTCGACCCCCGTATGAGACAACGCCCGTGAAGAAATACCTCGGCCTGTTTCTCACGCTCGGCGTCGTCGGCGCGGCGATTGCCGCGCCGTGGCTGGCGGCGAGCGATCCCATGACGACCAACTTCGCGCGCGGTCTGCAGCCGCCCGGCTCTCCGGGGCACGTGCTCGGCACCGATCAGCTCGGCCGCGACCTCCTCGCGCGCGTGCTCTACGGCGCCCGGCTCGCGCTCTTCATCGGCGTCTGCACCGTCGTGGTGACGGCGGTGGTCGGCGGCCTGCTCGGTCTCCTCGCCGGCTTCATCGAGCGGTGGCCGTCGACGGTCATCATGCGGCTGGCCGACGTGCAGCTATCGTTTCCGTTCATCCTGCTCGCGCTGACGATCAACGCGATCGTCGGCCTTGGGCTGCGCAACATCATTCTGAGCCTGTCGGCGGCGGGCTGGGTCGTCTACGCACGCGTCGTGCGCGGCGAGGTGCTGTCGGTGAAACAGCGCGACTACGTGCACGCCGCCGCCGCGCTCGGGGTGGGGCGGACGCGGCTGCTCTTCCGCCACGTCCTGCCCAACGTCGCGCCGTCCATCATCGTGGTCGCGAGCCTGCAGTTCTCGCAGTTCGTGGTGGCCGAGGCCGCCATCTCGTTCCTGGGCTTCGGCGTCCAGCCGCCCACGCCGGCGTGGGGCAGCATGCTGAGCGAGAGCCGCGATTTTCTCTACGTGGCGTGGTGGCTGGCGGCGTTTCCCGGTGCGGCGCTGGCGCTCACGGCGCTCGGCGTCAATTTGCTCGGCGACTGGCTCCGCGACACGCTCGACCCCAAGCTGCGCGTGTGAGTCGCCACGGAGCGCGAGGCGACCGCGGCGCGGGTCGACGGCGACGCGACGAGTCGGATACACTCTGGCCTCTAGATCGCCGGGGCCGCGCGGCCCCGATCCGCCGTGTCACCAGGAGGGCCGTCATGCGCCGTTGCTCACCGATCGTCGCGGTCGCGCTCGTCGCGCTCGCGGCCGTCTCATCCGCCCACGCTCAGGATCGAAGCAAGACGAAGGAAGTCGTCATCGGACTCGGCGCCGAGCCGCGCACCATGCTCGCGGTCACGATCGTCGACTGGACGACCAACAACATGCTGGAGCACATCTACGATCGCCTGCTGGACCGCGACGCGAAGACGTTCAAGCCCAAGCCCATGCTGGCGACGGGATGGAAGATCGTCAACGACACGACGTGGGAGTTCGCGCTGCGCAAGGGCGTCAAGTTCCACAACGGCGAGCCGTTCACGGCGGCCTCCGTGAAGGCCACCATCGACTACGCGCTCGACCCCGCGACCAAGAGCCACTTCTCGAGCGCCTCATACTGGGGCCTCCTCAAAGAGGTCCAGGTCGTCGACGACTACACGGTGCGCTTCGTCACCAAGCAGCCGTGGCCGAACCTCGTCGACAGCGCTTCGCTCACGAACTCGCTGATCATGCCGGCCAAGGCCCTCAAGGAAATCGGCCCGGCCAAGCTCGCCGAGAAACCCATCGGCACCGGTCCGTTCAAGTTCGTGGAGTGGCGACGCGACGAGCGGCTCGTGCTCGAGCGCAACCAGGATTACTGGCAGGGCCCCGCTGACGTGAGCCGTGTGACCTTCCGCTTCATCCCCGAATTCAGCGCGCGCATGGCCGCCCTGATGTCGGGCGAGATCGACATCATGAAGGATGTGCCGCCGCACGTCGTCGAGGCCGTGGAGAAGAGCGGGCGCGCGAAGCTGCGGAGCACCGTGTCGTCGCGCATCAACTATCTGGCGCTGGTCAATCTCAAGCCCGGCCCGATGCAGGACGTGCGCGTGCGCCGCGCCATGAATCACGCCGTCGACGTGGATGAGCTGATCAAGCAGGTGCTCAAGGGCCGCGCCACGCGCATGTGCGGCCCGCTGGCCCCGGCGAATGTGGATTACGCGCCCGTCGAATGCTACAAGCATGACCCCGCGCGCGCCCAGGTCCTTTTCAAGGAGGCCGGCGTCGATCCGAAGACGCTCAACCTGACGCTCGACACCCCGTCGGGACGCTATCCGCTCGACAAGGACGTCTCGCTGGCCATCGCCGCCCAGCTGCAGCGCCTCGGCATCAAGACCAACGTGGTCGTCAACGAGTGGGGCACGCACCTGGACAAGATCAAGAACCGAAACACCGGCGAGCTGTTCTTCCTCGGCTGGGGGCCGGCCCTCTACGGCCAGGCCACCATGCAGCCGCTCTTTCTGGCCGACCAGACCTACTCGTCGTACGGCAACAACAAGACGATCGATGAGAAGATCGCGCGCGCCCAGACGCTGCTCGAGCCCAAGGCGCGCGCCGACGCGTACGCCGAGCTGCAGCGGCTGGTTCACGACGAGGCGCCGTGGGTGTTCCTCTGGCAGCAGCACGACCTCTATGGGGTGGCGCAGTCGGTGGAGTGGACGCCGCGCGCCGACGAGAAGGTCTGGATGTACGACGCCAAAATCGTCGCGCGGTAAGCGGACGGAGCCACACACATGTCCCTCACGGTGTTCACCAACGCATTTCTAATCGACTGCACGGGCGCCGATCCCCTCGAGGGCGCGACGCTGATCGTCGAGGACGATCGCATCAAGGACGTGCGCGCCAAGGGCGGTCCCGGCCCGCTGCCGGGACCGGTGACCACGATCGACTGCGCCGGCGCCACGCTGATGTCCGGGCTCACCGACGCCCACGTGCACATCTGCGCGGTGACCGAGAACATCACCGATCAACACCGGTTCTATCCCCCCTCGTACATCGCCGCGCGCGCGATGAAGCGCGCGGAAGAGTGCCTCATGCAGGGGTTCACCACCGTGCGCGACGCGGGCGGCGCCGACTACGGCTTCCGCATGGCGCTCGAGGAGGGACATTTCCCCGGGCCGCGCCTGCTCGTCTCGGGTCGCTACATCTCGCAGACCGGCGGCCACGGCGACAAGCGCCGCCGCTCGGAGTGGACCGATCCGATCGATTGCTGCGTCGGCATGATCGGCTTCATCGCCGACGGACCGGACGAGGTCCGCCGCGCCGCGCGCGAGAACATCCGCCGCGACGTGGACCAGATCAAGATCATGGCCTCCGGCGGCGCCATGTCGCCCTCCGACGAGCTGGATACGACCCAGTTCACCGTCGCCGAGATGCGCGCGGCGGTGGAGGAGGCGCAGGCCGTGGGCAAGTACGTCCTCAGCCACGCGTACTCCGACACGGCGGTGCGGCGCGCGATCGAGGCCGGTGTGCGCTCGATCGAGCACGGCAACCTGATCCGCGAGCCGGCGGCGAAGGCCATCAAGGACGCGGACGCGTTTCTCGTGCCGACGATGGTGACCTACGAGGCCATCTACCGCGAGGGCAAGCGCTATGGCATCGGCGATCACCAGATCGCCAAGATCGACATGGCGCGGCAGCAGTCGCTGCAGGGGCTGACGTACGCCTACAAGGCCGGCTGCAAGATCGGCTCGGGCTCGGACCTGCTCGGGGACATGGCCACCCAGCGCGCGGTCGAGTTCGAGCTCAAGGGCCAGGTCATGAAGCCGATGGAGGTGTTGTTGTCGGCCACGCGGGTCAACGCCGAGCTGTTCCGCATGCAGGACCGCATCGGCAGCGTCGAGCCGAACAAGTACGCGGATCTCATCGTCGTCCAGGGCAATCCGCTCAAGAACCTGCGCGTGTTCCAGGTGCAGGACAACCTGCGCGTGATCATGAAGGCCGGGCGGCTCTACAAGAGGATGGCATGAGCGAAGCGCATCGCGAGGCGATCCTCGACCAGTTCACGCGCCAGGCGGTGCCCTTCGCGACGGCGCCGTCGATCCGTGACGAGGCCGCGCTGCGCACGGTCATCGAGTTCAGCCGGTGTGGGCCCGACGACACCGTGCTGGACGTCGCGTGCGGGCCCGGAATTCTCGCTTGCGCCTTCGCACGGGTCGCGCGTCACGTCACCGGCATCGACCTCACGCCGGCCATGCTCGATCGCGCCCGCGCGCTGCAGGCTGAGCGCGGGCTGACGAACCTCACGTGGAGGCAGAGCGACGTGCTGCCCCTCCCCGAAGCCGACGGCGCGTTCACCCTCGTCGTTTCGCGCTTCGCGTTCCATCACCTGCTCGAGCCCGGCGCGGTGCTCAAGGAGATGCACCGCGTCTGCGCGCCGGGCGGCACGGTGATGGTCATCGACTCCGCACCCGCCCCGGAGAAGGCCGAGGCGTTCAACCGGGTGGAGGTCCTGCGCGACCCCTCTCACGTGCGCGCGTTGCCGCTCGGCGAGCATCTGGCGCTCTTCGCGGCGGCCGATCTGCCCGCGCCCCGCCAGACGTTTTATCGGCTGCAGACCGATCTCGAGGGACTGCTCGCGCGGTCGTTCCCGAATCCGGGCGACGCCGAACGGATTCGCGCGATCTACGAGGCCTCACTGGCCGACGACGCGCTCGACATGGCCACCCGGCGCGAGGGCGACGCGCTCCGCCTGGCCTTTCCCGTCGCCGTCCTCGCCGCGCGCCGCTGACGTCGCGTCACGCGCGCCGCGCTAGAATGACGGGGTGAGCGCCCTCGACCTTCGTCTCGCCCCGATGGCCGGCGTCACCAACGCGCCGTTCCGACTCGTCGCTCGCGAGTGCGGCGCCGGCCGCCTGACGAGCGAGGAGATCGATGCCCGCGCACTGGTGCGCGACAACACCCGCACGGTGGCCCTCACCGTCTACCTGCCCGAGGAGCGGCCGCTGGCGATGCAGCTGCTCGGTGAGGATCCCGACCTGCTCGCCGAAGCCGCGCGCCGGCTGGAGGGCGCGGGCGCGGACGGCATCGACCTCAACATGGGCTGTCCGGTGGCGAAGATCGTCGCCAAGGGACAGGGCGCGGCGCTGATGCGCGACCCGCTCCGCGCCGGCGTCATCTTCCGCACGCTCCGCAAGGCGGTCGTGGGCACGCTGAGCATCAAGATCCGGGGCGGCTGGGACGATCGCACCGTGAATGCCGCCGAGATCTCCCGGCTCGCCGAGAGCGAGGGCGTGGACGGCATCACCGTGCATCCGCGCACGCGCTCGCAGCAGTACACCGGAAGGGCGCCGTGGGACGTGATCGCCGAGGTGGTCGCCGCCGTGCGCGTGCCCGTGACCGGCAACGGTGACGTGGGTTCGGTGAACGACGCGCGGGCGATGGTGGCGGCGACGGGCTGCGCGGCGGTGATGATCGGCCGCGGCGCGCTCGGTCGGCCCTGGATCTTCCGCGGCGCCGACGTGTCACGCGACGAACGGGCGGTCATCATCCGCCGCCACTGCGCGCTCGTCGACGCGCACCTGCCGGAGCGCCCGGCGCTCATCCAGCTCAAGAAGCACCTCGCCTGGTACTCGGAGGGGCTGCCGTTCGCGGCGCGCTCGCGGCCGGCGATCTTCGCGGCGCGTACGGCGGCCGAGGTCGCCGACCTGTTCTGGCGCCTCTGGTGAGCGCCCAGCGCTGGTTCGACGACTTCAAGGTCGGTGACCGGTTCGAGAGTCCGTCGAAGACCCTCACCGACGCGCATTTCATGTTCTTCGCCGGCATGACGGGCGACGCCCACCCGCTGCACTACGACGACGAGTACGCCAGGACGACGCGCTTCGGGCGGCGACTGGCCCACGGACTGCTGCTGACCTCGATGACCGCCGTCGGCGCCTCGACGCTGGCGCCGGTCATCGAAGCCTCGATCGTGGCCTTCGTCGAGCAGACGACACGCTTCCGCCACCCGGCGTTCATCGGCGACACGATCAAGCCGCGGCACGAGGTGATGGCGCTCGAGCGCAAGCGCTCCGCCGGGCTCCTCACGCTGCGCGTGACACTCGAGAACCAGCGCGGCGAGACCGTGCTCGAGGGCGAGCACCGCTACCTGATCGCCTACCGCCCCGGCGCGTGAGCCGATCCGCCGCCGCCGAAGAACCCCTGCGCCTCGCCGATTTCGGGCTGAAGGGGCAGGCGGTCCTCAAGAACTTCTCGCAGTTCTCCGACGCGCCCAATGACGACCAGACATTCGTGGATCTCTTCCTGCTGCAGCTCGAGTGGTCGCGGCCCGCCAGCGCGGTCTGAAAGTTCGTCTTCGGGATGCGGGCCAGTCGCGTGGCCTCCGCGGCGCGAGCCCCGGCGCTGCGGCGGCCAATGGCGCCCGGCAGCAGCGACTGCTCACCGAAGTGCTCACCCGCAGGCAGGCGCGTGAGGACGACCTCGCGGCCCTCTTCGTCACGGGTGTAGATCTGCATGGCGCCTTCGAGGACGACGTACATCGCGTCGCTCGGGTCGCCCTCGTGGAACAGCACGTCGCCCGGCCCCAGCGTCGTCTCCCGCGCGGCGGCGGCGAGCGCGTGCAGGCGCACGGTGTCGAATCCCCGAAACAGACCACAGCGGGCCAGCGCGTGGGCGAGGTCGATCAATGGTGGACGTCGCATCATCGCACACTGCTGGGCCGTGACGCCCTTGACCGCGTCAGAGGCCGCCTGTAGAAGGATCGTAGTGAAGTGGCATCCCCGCACGGCTCCGCTCTTCGAGCCGCAGGTGCTCCACGAGGTCGCCCGCGCCGCCGTCGGCCTACCACACGACAAGATGGTCCGGCAAGTGA